>Ga0307507_10003994_pt1 | contig 27075 bp, 14 predicted proteins | sample 7_EM_MG_FD_207223 | JGI IMG/M metagenome (GOLD analysis project Ga0307507, IMG submission 207223) | Populus trichocarpa ectomycorrhiza microbial communities from riparian zone in the Pacific Northwest, United States - 7_EM | ecosystem: Host-associated > Plants > Roots > Unclassified | place...
TCGAATTTTGCGGTAATTGCTATAAGGGTTTGGAAGGTCGTACTAGCTAATATAGTAGCTCTTATAGGTAGGTCTCCTAGGGCCTATTAATTTCCGTATACTACTAAGCGTGCCTTACATTTCTGGAGAAATCTGTGCTTGTCTGTCTTATAGACGAACACCTATATTAAGCTAAGGATCTGCTATCCCTTTATATACTTTTTTTCTGTTTCTTAAAACAACCTCATTTAATAATAAGATTGGAGATAGGCTTATTAAGCCTCTTAGAACTAATCTTAAAGAGAATGCGTATTAAGGTCCCAGATTAACTGAGGTGGCGGAGGTAGGTTCTTCCTATATAATCTAATATCGCGTATTCTGCCTAATTTCAGCTTACTATTGTTAAGTTAACTATTAAGGTTAAACTTCCTTCCTGCTAAGAAGGCGCTATAATAGGCTAATGTAATCCTTTTAGTAACAAAGTCTTTAAACCTATTATCGCTGGCTTCCTTAAATAAGTCTTTAACTAAGTTATTGGACACCCCCTAAGTGTTAAACGCATCTTCTACTTAATAAGCGACGTCTTAATCAGTACCTTATATACCTAACTTTATAGGATACTCAACGTGAAAGGTATATAGAGATTCTTCGTCTTCTTCTATTAGAGGTGGTATATAGTACGCATCTTTAAGAGCTCTTATAAGCTCGAGATCTGCTAACTCATTAAAGATTTAAACTGGCTTATTAACGTTGTTGTCGTCTTCCTCTTAAATTAACGGTTTAAATATTTCTTTATTGTCTTCCAGAAGGACCTTATTCTTAGTTAGGGTATTAGGGAGTTAAATCTTCTTAATTAGCATATCTAATTTAGCGTATAGGTCCTTTAAGATGTCCGTTTACTTGCCATTAAAAAACGTCTTTTTATTAAAGATAACATCCTTAGTAGAGATGATAATACCTTTATATAGGATCCAGATCCTATAGATATTGGTAGAGTTATAGCTAATAAGGTAGCTAATATAGGCTCATAGATCTAGCTTGCTTAGCCTTTTCTTCTTTAGCTAGGTATTTAACGTCATCGCGTACGCCCTACAGCTGTAGGCTTTTAGGTGCGCTAGTTGCGGCTTTCTTAACCTATTAGCTAGGAAGGTATAGAACCTCTTATATAGCGATTTCCAATCATTGCTTTCCCGTGGCGTTCGATCTTAAAGGTAGACTATATAGTTAACTATCTCATTCCATAGGTCGTGTGGTAGATTGGTAGCAATTCTTATTACTTATACTCTTTTAATAATTACACCCCCTAAGCGTTTGGCGGTACCGTTTTAAGCTTAAGTATATAGCGCTAAAGGCTTAAATGTAATCCCTTATATCTGTAGCTATTTAAGGGTTTTTCTTCTCCCTAGCTTATTATCTAATCTAATAGTGTTAACTTTAAGGTTATACCTCAGACAAATTCATTAGATAAAATCTTTAAGTACTTATAGTGTCTCCTTCTCCTTACTATGCGTTGTTATAAAATACGGGAAGGATCTTCCTAAGAAGGTGTTGTGGATAAGCATAACTTATATAAATCCGGTATGTGCTTCCTTAAGGTTAGTCTAGTTAATATAGAGGTTAAGATAGGGTTTATTAATTTTCTGTTTTAAGAACCTTCTTAAGACCTAACGCTTAATTTTAGTGAGACTGTAGTGTTAATATTCCGTTATCTTAGGGCCTTAAAGCTTAACTCCTAGGGCGTTAAGACCTAGATAATAAAGGCTTATAGGTCCTAGATAACCTAGATATAGATACCATAAATACACATTACCTTTTAAATCTAGATAAGCGTCTCTTAACAATGCTCTACGCTTCTATTAGCGGCGTAACAGTTGGCTTATATTAAATGCTAATAGACTTCCTGGTTGGACGTATTTAATAGCCTATTATCTATAACGTTCTTCCATTTAATATAGGATTGTATTGTCCTTCCAAACTAGTAGATTATTATCTCCTTTATTATCCTAATAGAACCCTCGTTTTTAAAGTAGACGGAACGACACTAGATTCATATTAAAGTCCGTATAAAAGGCAACGTCCTTAAGACGTAGGATTCCCTTACTCTTGTCTGGTTTTGTGACCTGGATAGTAACATTACCGTAACCTAGTATAGGCACTTCTAAGCTGCCGGCGATAATATATTCGTGTCTTAGAGCTTTCCTAAAATTATAAAAACGAGAGAGGTTATTAAAGATATAGAGAGTGGTTCCTAAGTTAAGAATGGTTAATAGTTTTAATAGATAGAGTTAACCGGTGTAATATAATTCTAGGAATATTGTATTAGCTTCTCCCTTAATCTTAACTGTCTCCTATTATTATTAAGCTTTATTAACCTTTGATTCCTTAAGCTTAAGTTATTTTACTTAGGCAGCTAGATCCTTGTCTTGCTCTACCTTTATAAGCACCCTTTTTATATGTATACCTACGGCTTTGAATCCCTTAGGCCTTTTGCTCTTAAATAGATACTAACAGTTAGGAAGGGTATGTCCCCTTATATCGCATACTAGGCATTTAAGGTTCTTCAACCTTTTAAAAGACGTCTCTTTAGTTAAATTTATACCTGCCCTTTTTTGGCTATAAGATAAGTTGTTCCCTTTTCCTTTTTAGACTTTAGTAGCAATAGAGATACCCTCTTTAGGCTCTCCTGCAAAGTCTACGTTAAATATACTCCCTCTTGCCGTTATAGGTACGGCTTTGGAAAGGTTTTAGAATGCTTCTTATAGCTCTATTACTACTTTACAGTATTCTAATAAGGGAGCCTTTTTGGTATCATTTGCCTGCTTCATATATAGAACAAAATAGGTTTCGCTTATAGGTCGTATTGCATTTGCAAGGTCTATTAGCCAGATCTTATTAGTTATCTATAGAAGATTGTGCTTCTCTACTATCTTTATTACATGCTCCTATTAGTTAAGCCACTAAGTAACCTTTGTCTGCTTAAGCCCCTTAAGTGACTCTATATACTGCAGCTGTACCTTTCTTATTATAAAGTTCTTTAAGGGCTTAGTATCTTCTTTTAAACGAATCAGCCATTCTTTAACTATAAGGGAAGGGTTAAGTAGTAGCTTCTTCTAAATTAATACTGTAGATGTGATCTAGGTGCGTATCTATTACAGATGCTCTTCCTGTTTCAGGAAGTACTTTATGTCCTAGTTATAGTATCGTCTGCTATTCTCGTACGCTTTCTGTTGATTCGTTAAGAGCTGTGTATATAAGGTTGCATTTTTATTAAAATTAGTAACTTCTGGATAGGCTAGTTCTTGTAGTAGAGCTCGTTAAGGTGCTGTATTGTTTAGGTCAACGTGGGCCCAAATTCATTTATCTATAAGGGCTTGTAGTTGCCAGATCTATTGCTCCCAGTCTTCTAGTTTATTAAGAATAATCGTGGTTAACAAACTCGACGTCAGTAGAGTCATTTTACTAATAGGCAAAGGAGGAATTATAATGGTATTTTATTGTTAGGATCGTCCTTATTATTAGAATCGTCCTTGTCATTAGGGTCGTCCTGTGACGATTGATGTGGAATCTTATAGAATCTCGTGGAATCTCGTGGAAGGTTCGTGTCAGAATCGTCCTATGACACTTAAGGTAGGATTTCTGTCAGAGTCTGCGTCCTTAACGATGAGGTGTCAGAGTCTAATAATAAGGTAGAATTTCTTTAAATGATTAAGTAATAGCTGACTAGCTTCTTAAGTCGGCGGACCGGGCTCATAACTGTCACGAAGTTCAAATAGATAAGTTCATTAATGATCTGGTATCGTGTCTTGAGTGACGTGTCTTGGGGGCCCTAGAGCTTCGAGCTACGAAGAGATTTTACAATGCACGTGCTCCGTGCACGTGACTCGTGCACGTGACCCACGCCTTTAGAGAATACAGATTATCTAACAGTTGGTGGTAGGAGTAGGTAGTAAGTAGGTAGTGGTATTAATAAGGTAGAGACCTCTGTATTCTATAAGGTTACTAAATAGGCTTCCGTTATCTTTGTAGCGTAGATGGTTTGTAGATTAGTTAATAATTACTCTAACCCTATAAAGCTTTGCTGCGGATATTAGATTGGTATAAAAGTAGGGAGCGTATATAATGTTCCTTAATATTAGATACCGAGTTAGGCGTTATTTACCCACCTTAATAGCTAAGTTAATATTACTATATCCATGGATTTCTGCTCTAGCATCTCTAGCTGTTGCTGTGGATATATATGGCTTAAGGTTACGGAAGTATCTGATATTGTTATAGAAGTGGGTGTCTGCTATAGTGTTATACCCCTAGGCATTAATTAAAGACAGATCTAGATAATCCTGCGATAATGTTAATAATAAAAAGGATATTGTTATAGCAGCCGCTGTAGCTTGGGGCCTGTCTAGATCCTTAATCTTTTTAGTAGTAGATAAAGTTAATATTTCCTATTTAATCTGCCTAAGCCTTTTATTATAGTACTGCTTATTTTTTGGGACCTTGAGCTATTTTTGACACTTCCTTAAATACTTGTTATTTGGTACAAAGTTTGGACCTTAAAGAGATTAAAACAGCTGCTTGTAATTCCTTAATTTATAGGTAAAGCTATAAGCAGAATATATTATCTTAGATGGATAAGAAGGAATAATAGACGTTGTCTAATCCGCAGATGGTTGTCCTAAGAGTGTGGCATAGGCGTTATAATTAGAATTTGGGTGTTTGTAGAGCAGGTTAAATTCCTTAATTATTATTGCCATTTTGAGCTTCTCTAACTTCTTTACTACCTTTTAAATGAAGGCATAATATAGAGCTGGATAGATCTCCTTATAGTCTTGGACAAAGGTATATACAACACTGCTTTTTATTGCCTCTATTAACCCTTCCTCTAGCTCTTTGTTGTTTTATATAATGGTGATATAAAGCTGAAGCCAGGATTCTAGAGTCTGGTGTTTAGGCCTTTATTTCCGTTTCTTGAGATTGTTTAATACCATCTGCTGTAGCGTAGCTTAAGATGGCTTTGCTACCTTTTTTAGCTGCCTTAAAATTAAATATAGTGTAGTGAGGTTTTTAAGATATCCTGAGAAGTTGGTGCCTATGGTGGTATATAACAGTACTGTAAAGGTATAGATCTTCTCTTCCCGCTTTATGTAGTCTTGTTGTTGGAGCTTATAGAGCTTAAAGAGCATTCTTTGTGTCTTTAGAGACTGCTAAGTTTGTTGTTCTTATTGACTTAATAACCTAGGTGTAGCTATTCTAGTAGATGCTGGAGTTGCTGCTAGATCTGCAGGAGCTGCAGGATCCGCTGCTGGTGTTATAGGAGCTGCTGCTGCTGCTGCAGGTGCTGTAGGAGCTGCTGCTATTGAAGGTATAGCTGGCTCATTGTTTTCTTTGATTTTGTTCTCCGTTTTATCTGGGTTGATATAGTCCTAGATCTTTACAAAACTTACTTCTTAGCGGATAAATTAAAACCATATAGGCCAGTCTTTCTGGGTCAGTAAAAGAGGATTGGTAGAGTCCGTTGTTGTGGGTGCTATGGTGGCTTTTGTTGTTTTCTTGAGGTTACGTAAAGAGACGCGCTTACGCGTAAAGTATGCGATATTTCGTGACGAACTATGCTTAAAGAGGCTTAGTGGTAGTTGTCTGGCCACTAAGATCTCCCTGGTGCTCAGAAGGTTACCGGGCTTATAACTGTCAGCTGGGCAGGTATTAAGACAAATGACATTAGCTAGCTGATAGGTAGAGACATAGAATTGTATAAGTGATCTGTTTTATTTAAGGTGGCTCTAAGAGCCCTAATATACATAGGAAAAATAACCCCTTACAGGGGTCCCTAGAGGGTGGTGTAACGACCAAGATTAGGCTGATATTGATGTCTGACAGCCGTCGTCACAGGTTGATATTACCCTAGCTGTAAAGCTACCTCCGCGGCCAACAATTCCAATCTTTACATTCTAGTTCTGCTGCAGCGCTTCTTTAAGGGTGTGTTCAGTTGCAAATTGCCTCCGTTACAGAATCTGTTCAATCTGTGCGTATTTTAGCGTCGCCCGTTTTATAATTAGTGGCGGCTACTACCATGGCTCAGTTAAATCTATAATTGAGTTAATCGTTCGGTAAGCCTCCAGATGAGGCTCCAGATTTGACTTCGCATGCGTAATTAATTTTAGTAAGCGATTTAAGTAATACCTTCTGCTGCTAGGCCTCTATCGCGACTCACTGTTTTGGTGTAGCAATGGAGCCTCCTCCTCAACCAACACCCTCTTGTTGGTTGACGTTTACTATTACACCTACGCCAACCTCCTATATAAGCCGCAGTAGAGTTACCGCGACGCCCACAACGCCCGCGACGCCCGCAACGCCCGCAACGCCCGCAACGCCCGCGACGCCCGCGGGGCACAGGAGGGGGCGTATAAGATGGACAAGTGAGATGGAGGAGGCGATGCTAGAGGGCCTTATTAAGGCCGTTAATAAAGGATATCGCGCAGATAGCTCTTACAAAGCTAATAGCTGGAAGATTGCTTTTACTTATATAATTACTGTTGCCTAGTAGCCTATTACTCTTAAGCAAATTAAGAGCAAGCATAATAACTATAAGAGGGATTGGAAGGTGTAGATGGAGCTCTATAGCCTCTCTAGCTAGGGGTGGGACGAAGCTAAAGGCGTACCTATTACCAGTAAGGAAGTTATAGAGACCTACTTTAAAGCCCATCCTAAAGCTATAAAGTTTTATAATACACCGCCTGCCTTCCTAAATCTACTATAGGAGCTATTTAAGGGAGTCCTAGCAATAGACAGTTATGTAAGGTTAATTAATAAAGCAATTAAGAGCTATATAGATCCTAAACTTCTCTTAGTAACGGCCTTATAGGCATTAGGTTTGGTAGATAAAGAAGCTAAGGATAAGGAAGATAAGGAGGAAGTAAATAAGGCCTCTAAGTTAGAGTTAGCTCGCAGCTCTATTAAAGGCCATTAATTAAGCTTACCTTCGACTGAGCGCCCTAGTCCTCTTAGTGTATCTAGATCTTCCTCCTTAATACTAAGCTAACCTTCTTCACTAGCTATATGGAAGTAGGCTCTTAAGTAGGCTGCTAGAGAAGTTAAATCTAATATAAAGCGCTAGTGAGGAAGATGGCAAGTTACAGAGATACTAGAGGAGATAGTAGAAAAGGTAATAAAAGAGATAAGGGCTATAAGAGAGTTAATTGCCCAGAAGTCTCCTTAAGAGAAGGCCTCTGTAGAATTTATCTATAAGTTCAGTTACCTAGATCCTATAGAGTAATTAGCTATTTTACGAGCTTTTAAAACAGAGTCTACTACTAGATTGTTTCTTATAACGGCTAGAGTTAGAGAGCTTTGGCGAAGCTTAATTAACAATATTTTAGCTAGTAGGAAGGAAGACGCGTAGGAAAGCAAGCTTTAAGTGAGATTTTAGGTAAGATCTGAGTTGCTCTTTAGAGCCTTTCTATATAGGTAATCAGTAAGCAATATAGAGAGGGAAACTATATAGATTTCTATAGTAAATACACCCAAATCTACTGTATAATCTTAATTAATTGGCCTACTAATTACCTGGTAGTAACTCTCCTATATAAGCTCCGCAATCTTATTACGTCTTTAGTTTATAACTATATTGCTTTCTACCTCTGCGAGCCTTATGTCTTCCTTATCTATAACCTTATCCTCTACCTCTAGATCGCCATCTAGATTATCTAGATTATTTATATTTATAAAGTTGTAAACCGCAGCTAAGGCGTACACTATATCCACCTGTATACTTAAAGGAAGGCTACGCCTACCTGCCTTAAAGTACCGGAAATGATTCTTAAAGACTCCTATAGCACGCTCTACGACATTCCTTAGTGCCGCGTGCCATAGATTAAAGAGCTCCTTCGCGTTCTGTGGCTTTATATTTGCCTACGCTTGCTCATAAAGATGATACCGTACGCTGTAATAGGGAGTTAGAGTTATAGGCGTATTAGAGTACCCAGCATCCGCGACGTAGTATCTACCAGGTAAGGCTTCTAATCCTTTAGCTTTTGCTGAGTTAATAACTCTAGAGTTATAAGCAGAGCCCTCCCAACCAGCTAGAACGTAGAGAAAGTTTATTTGGAAATTAATAACTATAAGAACGTTCTGTAATAATCCTCCCTTCCTTCTACGCCATAGAGCTTGCCTTATATACCCGCCTGCTATAGAAATAGGTAGATAAGTACCATTAAGAGCTCCAATATAATTGGCAAAGAAAGGATATTGTTTAGGGTTATCAGCAATCTCTTCTAAAGTAAAGTTCCTAGGAAGCCGAACAACTTCCTTATATAGTTTTAGAAGGCTAGGAAGGACTTCGTACACGGCTCTATAAGGCAGTAAATTAGCACCAGAAGTTTAGCTGGCAGGTAAATACTTACTGGTGGATTGTTATAGATAAGTGCTAAGTTACCTCACTTAGTAATCTATATAACAAATTATTACTAAATATCATCAGGAATATTAACAGCTTCTTAGCCGCTAATAGAAGCTTCGTGTCCTTTAAGTTGCCGTGTAGTTATAACCAATTAAGAAGCTTCCTGAACGCCTTAGGCCTTATATAAGTAATATTTAGAAGTCGTTGCTTATGGCCGTAGAGTAACTGCGCCGTCCACTTCGTTCCTCACCATATATCAGTATGCTGAGTATAAACGCCCCCTGGAAACAAGCTCATCGCGATTAAGAAGGTTAAGATAATAACATTATATAAGGCTTGCAGATGCGACTGCAGTATCGCGATTAGGGTATGTAGAGTCAGCATATTACAAAAAGTCATCACTTTGGCGTGTATATGAGAGCTCCAGATTGAAACGGAATATGTAACAGGAGCTTAAAGCTACATATTAAAACGGTGCCAAGAACCTCATTTCAACTACTATATACGGTATAGCTTGCGAATTTGACGCGCTTACCGATATGGAGGTGCTTCAGATTCAAACGGTGTCAGATTTACCGAACAACACCCTCATATTCAGATTTGAGCTCCATTTCGGTTACAATATGGAGCCTCCATATTGAATATGGAGCTGCAACCGAACGGCCCCTAAGTTTTGTTCAGTTTCAAAGGCTGGGAGAATGCCACATTGGTAATGTTCTATCTAATTTCCTATGCTGCTGAAACAAATGGGCTCGCTGATTCTTTCTAGGTAGCCGGTGAAATCCCTGATAATAAGACATTAAGGAAGGGTTTATTTCGGGCCGTTTGGATTGTTGGCATGTTGTACATGTTTATTAATCTGGTTTATGTAAGTGGGTTTATATTATCCATAATAGAGAAGTCTTTTTGAATTAATTTGTATCTCAAAAGTGCTATGCGATCCCCTGGGATCCAGATGGAACTCTTAATCTGCAATATGCTCCGCTGGTGAGAATGCCATATATTCATTTGACGATGGCGGTGCTCATGATGTTATCTCTAGTTCTTTGGCAATAGTACTCGAGCCCAGCAAGCCTGGGCTGTGCTTATAGCATTCTCTGCTGTAGGGAGTATGATAAGTGTTACCTATACTTGTGTTAGAGGTCAGTCTAGGTCTGCCATTCCTGGAGAAATGCTAAATAAGCAGTCAAACAAACAATTGCTTGGAGCAACATCCTCCCTTGGTCACCTTTCTGGCGCACTTCTGCACCAGTACGGTCTGAGAAACCTCAAGGTGGCATCGAGCTACAGCGTCTAATTTCTCGGGATCTTGAACGAGATGAGGTGCGCAACGAGCTTGTTCTTCGAACCGGGGCCCCTCAAGGGGGCATAGCCTTACATTGGGTTAGCTGTGTGTTTTTCGTTGCTGTATCCGCTGCCATCGATAGTATCACAGAGGCTATCTCGTTTTCCGGTTTACTACTCACATACGGCCATGCCATTGTCGGTGGTAAGTTGATATCCTTCATGAAGAACTCTCATCTAGAACAGCATGACCCACTGACGTCCTCTGCAGTATTCCTAGGTTTCCTCTTTCCTAGAGTAGCGAAAGTTCAGGACACCCTTCCGCGAGAGCGTGGCTGGGACGCACAAGAGCCGCCATGGTGGCTTCGCCCTAGAATAATGCAATGGGGCCTCGGATTGCTTTATGCCACTGGCAGTCTCGTTATCCTCGTCCTCACTGCCATCGGCCCCTATATCAATACAGATGGCAGTGCTCGCAAGGTCAAAGGTTGGTATTACCCCATGATAATGTTTAGCTTCTTGGGTTTGAGCATTATCTATTATACTATTTTTCTTGCCAGTGGTAAGTATTCCGCAGTTCAGGCAGCCGGCGTAAAACGGTTGAAGAAACAACATGGAAAGGACGACGCCGAAATCCTGATATGCCAGTGTGATTTCTGCCGTCAGTTTGATAGTAATCCGCACCGGCACGCCCGCGATGGATACCAGGATTTCTTCGAGTTCCACTTTCCCGAAAAGGATGGTGGAAGAAATCCCCTATATTGGTTATTTGGAGGATCAAAAGAGAAGCACTATCCTGACATCCGCTTGGATGAAATCTTGCCTGGGCTCTGGGACCGGTTAAAAAGGTTGGGATAGTACCTGAAAGGGTTCCATCAATTGAAGGTACCCCGCTAGTTTAGAACGAGTAACTCATATGGAAAAGTGGTCCTAGTGTATCTTAGGATAACGTGGGACCCCAGGAAGCGAGACACCCCCCCAAGCGAGACACTCTTTATCTTCAAATAACCCCCCCCCTAATAAATAATATAATAAAAAAAATTAATAATATAATTATTTAATATATAAAAATTGAAAAAATAAATAAATAAATAAATCTATTTAAGTTTTAATAATTTTATTAACTTTATATTAAAAATAGTAATAAATAAGCTATTTACTATTTAAAAGTTAGTATTTTTATATATCTACATATATATAATAAATAACTTATATATATAAAATTAATGCCTAATAATACTATTAATGTAAATATTTAATAGAAACTTATATATCTATTAAATATTAAAATAAACTTATATATTATAATTATAATTATAATTATTTTTGCCATTTTTATATTTTATAATATTTTTATAGTAATATATATAGTTATAAAAAACTATAATTATAGTATAGCAATATAATAATATATATAAATTATATATATAAATTAATAAAAATTTAAATAACTATATAATAGTATAATAATATAATAATATTATAAATATTATAAAATAATACTTTTAAATAATAATTATACGCATAAGTAATGAATAATATAAATTATATTGCTGTTATATTGCTGTTATAAGTATAAAAATAATAATTCTTTAGAAAATTATTTGAAATTTTTGAAAAATTTAAAAGCTGATATATTTTAATATAATTTTATATAAGATTTTAAGACTTTTAATAATATAATGTTATATATATATTGTCGGTATCACCCAAGTGCACTTGATTGGCCTATTAACTGATGGTTTGATTCTTGTCTAATAGGTAAAGAAAGCAAAGGATCGTAAGGATCGCGGTGCCTAAGTAGGGGGCTAATTAGTCACCATAAGGGTGACTAATCAAAGACACGACGACAACACGTAACCACGTAACTTCTGTCCATATATTCCGACACTGGCAGTTCTTTCTTTATGCTTGTGGTGTTGTAGGAAGGCAGCAAGGCAGCAAGGTAGCAAGGTGTCGGTTTAGCTGGGGGTGGAAGCAGCAACAGTCTGTTCAGGTGGTAGTACAGTACCAGCAGCGGTAGTAATAGTGGTTAAGCATAGAGCTTGTCTATCAGTCGGTCGGTTAATCGTAGGCGTACAGGCACGATCATTTGGTCAGTAGATCGCAGGCGTATCGGCACGATCATTCGGTCGGTAGATCGCAGGCGTATCAGCACAATCATTCGGTCGGTAGATCGCAGGCGTACAGGCACAATCATTCGGTCGGTAGGCCTCTATCCTAACAAAGCTTAACACCCAAATTCCCATTTACATCTTTTGGACAACGACACCCCCGTATATGCTTATGGAGAGTAGTATTTAAGGGGAATGTAGATCCGCACTTAGTACATTAAAATGGTTGACAATCTGGCAGATGTTTAAAGAGCGCTTAACCTAAAGGGAATGCAGCAGAGCACTTTTCGCAGGTTTGAGGTTGCGGGGGTTTATATAAGCTTGGCTGCCGTGGCTCCTTGGCTATAGTTAATAAAGAGGGTAAAGCTAGCGGAGCTTGCGTGGGTGGAGCTTACGTGGACGGAGCTTGCACTAGTGTAGCTTATTGTTGCTGTAATTGCTAAACTACGCTTTATAACTCCTTAATCTCTTCCTTTTGCTCTTAATACACCTTCTGGACTTTTTCATACTGCCGTTGATGTAGGTCCAAAATATCTTGCTGCTGGCGTAATTTTATTTTAAAAATTTGCTCTTATTGTTAAACTGTGTTTTGTATATCCTAAATTTGTTTTTAACAAGCAGTTATAGTAGGAAACTCCCATTAGGCTTTGTTATTATAGATGTTGACATAGTAAGGCCGCCCAGTGGCCGTACAGCTCCCGCTTTTGTATCCTTCAGGAAGTTGAGGTAGTGCCATTAAGGGTTTATAGCTGCCGCAGACGCCGGCAGATTCAAGAGGGTAGAGGATAGGGAGCGCGCTGGCGTTATAGGCGCGCTATTAACGTGATTTCCAACGTGGCAGATCTGCAAGGAAGGTAGCAGACGGTGTTGGGATTATAGGTAGAGGGGAGCGCGTTTTGGACGTTAACTTAGGACCCTAGGTTTAGTAACACTTCTAACCTAAAGTACTCAACCAAATCTTCGTAAACGTGGTTGTTCTACATAATAGACGCAACTTAGTATCTCCTAGTACTCAGTAACACTTCTATTACTGGTTTTCCGCAAGTCTAAGGTAGCTGGGTATTTTGGTGCTGCTGATGCTGCTAGGTTGTTGGATGCTGTAAAAGCTGGTGTGCTGTATACGGCTAGAGCGCTGCCGTAGTACTGCTGGGGTAGCTGCTGAGGTAGCTACTGGGGTACTGCCCGAGGGCTGTTAGATGTTAATTTGTATGCTAAGCACACTAGGTAGTGGTTTGCTGCTAAGTTACGTAGCTACGCTGGGGTACTGCGTAAAGCAGTTAGGTAGTTGGATATTAGGTGCTATAAAAGCTGGTATGCTATGTACGGCTAGAGCGCTGCCGTAGTACTGCTAGGGTAGCTGCTAAGGTAGCTACTAATGGGGTACTGCCCAAGGGCGGTTAGGTATTTGGTGCTGTTATACTGGGGTACGGCACTTAGTGAAGAGGTCGTACTGGGGGTTGATACTATTAAGCTAGGGGTATGGCGCTCGGTGAAGAGGTCGTACTAGGTGTTGGTTTGCGTGCTATAGAATATCTTGTGCGTTGCTAATATCCACAGATATTAGCGCATTCATATATTCAAAGCTGGCTGAATAGTTAGATGCTGCCGGAGCTGCTGGTATAGTTTTGCTGCTAGGTACTGGATTGCTGCTTACAATTAAATAAAGCTGCTGGGGCGGCAGTGAACCTTATTGCTCTATAGCCAACCGGTAAGGTTGACTATTAATCAATGTCGGTATCACCTAAGTGCACTTGATTGGCCTATTAACTGATGGTTTAATTCTTGTCTAATAGGTAAAGAAAGCAAAGGATCGTAAGGATCGCGGTGCCTAAGTAGGGGGCTGATTAGTCACCATAAGGGTGACTAATCAAAGACACGACGACAACACGTAACCACGTAACTTCTGTCCATATATTCCGACACATATATAAGCAATAATATAAAAATATAAATAATACTATTTATATATAATTATCTATATATTACTTTATTTAAAAATTTAATATATAAAAAATTAAAAAATTATATATTTATTATTGTCGGGAATAAGGCAAGTTGCCGTTATATAAGGCATATTGCCGTCACGTGTTGACGTGGCCCTAGTGTAGTAAGGAACCTTAAGTTCTTTACCTCTTTCCTCATTCCTATTAAGAATCAATTAACCATTATTATACTATCTACGAACTGTAGCTATATGATATTACCTTGTGTTACTAACACTGATTAGTGGTTAACTTCACTGTTATACTATAGAATAGCTAGATATTCCACCAAGAAGAGACAAGCCACTATACCAGTGCTACTCGTGCTAGAGGAAGCTGTCTTTTAAGGTTAAAACTGGTCCTAAACCTTAAATAGAACTCTTCTACAAATTTAAGGATCTAAAGGCCAGAACTGGTCCTAAGCCTTTCCCAGATTATAGATTCTTGCGTCTATTACGCAGAACAACACGCTTTACGAGTCTTTATAATTTAAGGCCAGAACTAGTCCTAAGCCCCATAATTATAGATTCTCGTCTAAACGCGTATAAAATGACAATTAACAATCCCTATACCAATAACACCTCCTCTTCTATAACCCTATAACACTTCCCTTCCTCCAAAAACATGGCTAACGACTGGAGAGACTCCTTACCACTAGGGGTAGCTATATACGCGAAACTTATTAATAAAGATTAGGACGATTTTCCCGTTTTTAATATAACAACCTGTACGGCAAAATAAGTTAATAGCTTCCTCCTACACCATATTCTCTTCTACCGAAGTAGATACTACGCTGATATATAACTATGGGAATATTTTAGGGAGAATTTTATGGGATGGACTGCCAATACTTAGGTACTTAGAAATGTTAATATTATTTAAAATTTTCAAGACTTCCTCTATAGGAATGGGGTATATATTGCTAAGAACAGTAACCCAATTACTAGTAATATTTAGGCCGTTATTATTAGAATAGAGGAGCCAGTATAGACGGAAGCTGAGATTATATATCAACTATGGAAACCCAAAACCAACCAATATTCTTTAGAAGGTAACTTTAATTCCCCAGAACGCTACTCTCCCACCTAGAGGTACTCTTTTACCTGGAGGTACTTTTCCACCTAAAGGTACTCTTCCTCCACCTCCTCTACTACCTCCACTTCAGCTAACTAGTGAGCCTCTATTATAAGAAGTCACGAATCTAATAAAGGTATATTTAGACGAAGAAAGGAAGTTTGGAGGAGAACTGTATAATATACTTAGAACAAAACTACAGGTCTTTTACAACTGTTATAACAAGGTTAGAATTTAAGGCCACTAGTACCACCATGCTTTCTCTGTTATATTAAAGGGACAGGCGGCAATATTCTATTACAACCATATTGCGGGTAAAAACTATAGCTTTAATATAATGCTTTAGCTTACTAGAGCTTACTTTAAGACCAATAAGAATCGCCAACTTTATATATCTAAATAGCGGGAGACTATATTCTAGAGAGTTATTACTTCTAACCTAACAAAGACTTGTTTAGAGTGCCTTTAATTACTCTTTAATAAACTCTAGAAAATCTAATGTGGCCTTACCAAAACTTACTAAAATAAAAACAGCCTAAGGGACTAGGTTATTTTAGCCTACTATAGCGTTCCTAAGTGCAATCTGGCGCTATATAAACCTATAGATACGTTTAAAGGAGTATATACCGAGCTACGCTCCGCCATAGGTACTATAATGCGAATATAAGAATTTCAACAGTTCTATACTAAAAACCCTACTTAACTAAGTATTCCTAACTAATATAATTATAACTAGACTAACCGAATATATGGTGGCCGTGGTAGGGAATACAGTAAAGGGTATAATTAACGTTAACTATAAGGCAATTATGGAGGTCCTTATAGAGGTTCATTTCAAAGTAATTACTAGAAGAAGTACTATATTTATAAAAAGCCAAATTGCTAGTTAACTAGACACTCCCTTAATAAGTAAAAGGAGGCATATAACAAGTTTCGTCAGAGTGTAAGAAACGTTAGAAATTATAAGGTTACTATAGCCTACTTCCAAAGCTTCCTAGTTTAATATAAAGGCGTAGAAGATTTTAAGGGTGAGGTTAATAAGACCAAACAGCTTCTTATAGATATAGAAATTAAGGACTACTCTCCTAACTAATACTTCACTAAGTATAGTAAGGTAGATGGTATATAAACTATTACTATTCTTAATAACTAATCTACGCTCTATTCTATTACAAAGTTAGATATCTTTAATAAGCCAAAGAAAAGCTCCACATTCTCCTTTAATAATAGATACTTAGTAAACGTCTTCTATAGTATTATGCTAGATACTAGAGCCGCAGGAGTATCTATAGTAGGAGAACCTCAAGTTTAAGCCCTTTAGCAGCTTAATAGCTCTGTTTAGATTAACTAATTAACGGCAGGCTAATATATAATACGCTTTAGTAAGGGTACCGCGATTTCTCTTAGTACAATTAGGGTCTAAACCCCCTTAGGATATATTACTTTCCACATTATTCCCGCAAACACTCCGTTTCTATTCTATATTAGGGATATAGATAAATTAGGCGTTAAGCTCGATAACCTTAAGAATATACTTATGCAGGGAGATAATCAGGTGCCTATTATACGTAAATAGGGTTACCCTTAGCTGCTCCTTTAATAACTAGAAAGGAGTGTTGCTTAGAGCCATTTAACTAAGTTAGAGTTACGTCAACTATACCATCATTTTGGCCACCTATCTGTTTACTAATTGCTTAGGGTTCTTTAGCAAGTAGGTTATAAAGTTAAAGTTAAGGCAATTAAGCATCTTATAAAGTACTACTATTACTGCTAAATAAACCAGAAGTCCCCTAGCCGATTTAAGTTCACCCTTAAAGATAACTATGACTTTAACTTCTATATTATTATTAACGTTATATATCTTAGCGGCAAGCTAGTACTCTAAGTTATTAACTTTTTAACCTCCTTCCAAGCCGCACGTTTCTTAAAGGATATGTCAGCTAAGAACGTATAGGATACCCTTTAATTATGCTAGATTAATATCTACCTAGGACCCCCTAATTAAATTGTCTATAATATAGGAAAGAACTTCTTATCTATAGAGTTTTAATAATAGATAAAGGCAATAGTAATTAAGGTTAAGGAAGTCCCTATTAAGGCATATAATAGTGTTAGAAAAGTAGAGCGATATTATACACTATTACGCCGCGCATATAAGATTATCTCTTTAGAACTAGAGGACGCTAGTAAAAAACTTACCTTATAAATAGCTGTTAAAGCTATTAATGATTCTACTAGCCCGGATAGACTTGTACCTATATTACTAGTCTTTGGCGCCTACCCTTGAATAACTAATGATTCTCCACTATCTCCCTCCGTTATGCAACGAGCTGAGGCTATTCGCAAGGCAATGAAGGAGGTATGATATCTCTACGCTATATACCAAGTCAACGACGCACTAGGAATGAGAAATGGCCTAAATACCCTAACTACGCTCAATCTGCCACTCTAGTCTAAGGTACGCATATAGTATAAAAAGGGAGGATAGTTAGGCCCATATTAACTCATTACAATTAATGGCTAGACTTGCACTATTTAAATACCTTATAGACCCACTTAATTCCGTTTAACTGTTATTAAGCCTTACTATAAAGATAACAGTTTTAAGCCTTTGCAGGATACCATAGAAAATGCCCTAAAGGAGAGCCACGATTAATATACTCTAGAAGGCGACCACAATTCTAATACAATTATAATAGATACGCCGTAACCATAACGCGGTAGAGGTTGCCTAAAGGGATTACAAAATTGCTAATATCTTATTGATTTTAAAGAGCAATTTATTGCCGTTATTAAGAATAGAGTTAAGCTATTAATGGCCTTTATAACAGCTAAGGAGAAGGCTGACTTTAAACTCATAAAATAGCTCTAAAAGAAAGGTCATATTATAACTTTAGGAGCTCCTTTCTAAGTATCTAATAAGTAGGAGATCGATGGTCTTATTATAAAAGGAGTCTTTAAATTTAAGAAATATAACCCTACTAAGTTTAATAAAGTTCGCATCTTTAAATTAAGAATAGTTAATAAAATTAAGGGTAAAGCTACTAACGCCCTATTTAAGAAATTAAGGCTTGTCATCTAAGGTTATAATAATAATAGTAAGGAGGTAATTCTTATACAATTTCCTATAATTTAACAAGCTAGTTAGTAAGTTATTATTACACTAGCTCCCTCCTTAATAAAAAATAGAATGGCGGTTTATTTATAAGATATTACTTAAGCCTATACCTAATTAAAGACGCACCTTTAGCGCTTAATATTGGTATACCTTCTAAAGCAAATTTGTCACTAATATCCCGAAGATATAATTATGGTTGTGCTTAAGCTATTATATAGAATCGCAGAGATAGGAACCCATTAGTAGGCTACCTACAGTAAGCACCATAAAGAGAAGCTTTTAATAACTACTTCTATATTTAACCTATACTTCCTAATTACAACTATAGGAACTCTATTTGAAATTATTAGTATACAAACTAATAATATAATTATCTTAGAAGACGACCAATTCTTAGCTCTTAAAGAAGATAAGTTAGTAAAGGCAAATCTTATAGCAAAGCCAAAGAAAAAGCTTAATTTAATAATACTATTACTCTTTAATAAATGCACCCTCTCCCTAAACAAGGATTCTATTGCTTTGCGCTAGAAGGGTTAAGGTAAGAAGATTAACGTTATTAACGCTAATTCTCTAAAGCAAGGATATATGGAGTAACGCGCTTATAAAGCTTATATTACTTCTATCTATTAACCTAAGGCTTTATTTAATCTCTCTATTACCGCCTAATACCAGGAACCAACTAAGGATAATATTCTTACCCTAAATAAATGTCTTTCCTGGCAAATAAACTATCTTAATTAGGGACTACTCTACGTGCCTATTAATCTTCCTACCGCTAAGCTCTTTGTATTTATTAATAGATTGTTTATAAATAACAAAGATTTTAGCTCCTAGTTAGGATATAAGATTATTATTATAAACAAATTTACTAGAGAGAATGACTTTATAATCTATAGCAATCTTATCTATTAGAGCTTAACTAAGAGTAAGTGTATTACTTAAAGCGTTCTAGCGTTAGAGATATACGGAATAGTCAGCGAAGTTAATATGGTAATTACAATTGGAACTACCCTAAAGATAATTATAGATTAACTTAAACTTCCTATTATCCCTATAATTATATGCACCGATTTATACTCCCTCTATAAGTGCTTGGTTAAGCTTGGTACTATAAAGAAGAAGCGCCTTATAATTAATATTATAGCACTTTATTAATCCTATAAACGGCGAGAACTCTTTAAGATTTAATAGATTAATAGTTAAGATAACCTAGTAGATATAATAATAAAGGTAAACCTAAACAAGGCTTTAGAAACGTTTATTAATATAAACACTCTATATATATAAGTTAAAGGTTAGGTTAAAAGGGAGTAGGAGTATAATATTCTATAGACCCTAACTTAAACTAGCTAATTAGGATTTTCCATCCCTGGGATAGAAAATTGCTATTAGCTTACTTACTACTAGCGCCTTAGCGGCCTACCCGTCTTTATATTATTTGCTAAATTCTGCCAACTGCCGCATTGTCGCATATTGTCGCATATTGTTTAGTATTGTTGTACACTATCTAGTATTGTCGCATCCTGTCTATTTGTATATATATAGATGGCAACCATAAAAAGAAGAGTTGCCAGTGTCGGGAATAAGGCAAGTTGCCATTACGCGAGGCATATTGCCGTCACATGTTAACGTGGCCCTAGTGTAGTAAGGAACCTTAAGTTCCTTACCCCTTTCCTTATTCCTATTAAGAATTAATTAACCATTATCATACTATCTACAAACCGTAGCTATGTGATATCACCTTATGTTACCAACAATTATATTGAAAAGCAGTAATTCTTATAAATTATATTTTTATTAACTATTTTTATATAATATATATATTATAAAAATATAAAAAGTATTAAAAATAATATATTAAAATAATATAAAAGCTTTAATAATAAAATTTTTTAATAAAAATTTCTTTTAAATATATTTAAATATATAATAATAATTATTTTTATAAAAAAAATTATTATATATTAAATTAATAAACTTTTATAATATATTATTATTATTCATTGCTTAACGTCCGATTTAGATCCCTATTAGGCCCACGCGGACTACTCCTTATATATATATAGGGAGAAAACTCTTTTAAGAAAACCCTATAATCCGTCTCCTTGCCTTTTAGGACTCGCCTATAAAACGCCTACAAGTTACCTATGGTACTCTACTACCTTACTTTTTAACCTCTTTAGGAACTACTGCTGCTATAATAAGCCTACGGACGCGCTAGTATCGCAAACTTTGCTTTACTACTATAGAGTTATTAGGGGGCGCCTATTGCTTGCCCCTTTACCTTTTATTACTATTTCCTTTATAACCTAAAACTGGTTTAGTATATTTTAGCTAATAAGCCACTAGGTAACCACCTTAAGACCTTTTTATATTAAAAGTAGTGTATTATAGTTCTCTGTGCTAGCTACTAAGAGTATAGCTTCTTAGTTAATACGTAGGGGGCATAATAGTATTATATATTTTAGTGTCTGTTTTAGCTAGCTATATTCGCATCTTAGGCTGCCTACTAGGATACCTACCTAGTAGAGCCAATCTTTTAGTCCTATTATCCCTATTCTTAAGAGTGTTGCTATTATATTTTCTGCCTTTGTTAGGCCTTCTTGGAGCTCTTAAGTATTTACCCCCTATAGCGTTAACTATACCACGGCTTGGGTTTCTCTTGCCTAAGTTAGCTTCTATACCTTTAACTCCTATATACCTCTCTAGCGTTGGTCTAACTAGTATTATATTACGGAAGATGGTTTCCTAGCGTTCTTTTATGCTCTACTTTGGCTTCTTTCTCTTTCTTACTATTGTTTTTGCTGGCCTTTTACGCGTCTCCCTTCCTCCTCTATATGGGCCTAAGCCCTAATATAGCACTATTCTTCTTCTGCTTTCTTTACCTATTTCTCTAATATCTCTTCCCTACTTTGGGGTTGTTAGTTTGTTCTCCTATAAGGCGCCCTAGGGTCCCTCTATAGTTTATTTAGGCATGTCTTAATATACTTTATAATATTAGAGTTGCGTTTACTTTACGCCCTTTGTATTATAGCGGCTTTAATATATAATTATAGGGGGGGAATATTGGCTTCCTTCTTAAGTAGTGCTATAGCCGTTTGCTTATACCCGCCTGTTATACTCTAGAGGTAGGTTATTTAGACCTTTTGGAGTAGTTTAAGGAGTAATTTAGGGGGGCCCTTCTTGGTTTCTCTAATGGCCTAAATACTGGATCTATATATTATAGTTAGCCGGATAACTGCTATGTATAGTAGGCGTAACCTCTAGAAGCATAGACCCTATATAGAATTAACGATCCTAGATAATATAATATACTGTGCTTAGCCCTTATAGGCCGCTTATACCGTATATACGCTCTACCGGAGCTTACTGTCTACCTATACTTCTAATACCCTTAAGCCCTGAACTAGTTAACCCCTAAAGCCTTGGATATAGATTATATACTAGAGATTTATAGATTGGTTATGTTTTCTTATAAAATAGATTAGCTGGTATTTCTCTAGTGAGAATTGGACTTTATGTCGTCTTGCCTATTTTATATAGGTGTTATAGGCTTTCTTTAGTATTCTGCAGTTCTCTGCGGCTGTTAGCCTATATATAATTAGGTTTATATTATCAATAAAGCCTATCTCCTAGGTCGCCCCTTCCTTAAAGGTATTAAGTAAGTTGCTTATAAAGAAAAGGAAGAGTATAGGTAAAAGAGGTAATCTTTATAGTATACCTATTGTAACTATAATAGGGGGGCTCTAATATCCGCTAAAGACTAGTAATATCTCTTTCTGGCCTATAAACCCTTAAATAAATTATATAATTTATTTTAGGAAGCCCTTTGCCCTAAGGATGTATAGGAGGCGCTTATAGGGTATATTATTATAGGCGCTACTAATATCTAGGCTAAGTATTAATACTATAAAGTCCTTGCGTATAGCCTATGCAGTTTTAATAGTAGTAGTGAGTAGTATAAGTGCTAATAGTATTAAGCAATTCTTTCTTGCCCCTATTTAGCTTTATAGTAGTAGGGCATATTTCTCTGCCGTGTCTGCTATATAGTCCGCTATAACCTTTTCTAAAATCTTGCTTAGGGTATTTTCTAAGGTAATAGGGCGGTAGCTTCCTAGGATTAAGTAGTTTACTTTACCTTCTTTTTATAAGACAACCATTATTATAGATCTTCTAAGTTGCAGGTAGTAACCTATTATAAAGTATACTTTAGCTATATCTGCAAGCTAAGGTGCTATAAGTGGACTACAGGTCTTTAAGGCTTCGTTTAGGATCCTATCTAGTCCTAGTACTATATTATTTAAGAAGCAACTAATAGTTCTAGCTATTTCTTCGGTTATTATATCGCTGTTAACCCTTAGGCGAGTTACTAGTATTTTGCCGGTAATATTACTAAAGTCTACTAGAGCCAGTTAGGGGAAAAATCTTTCTATAAGAATCTTTGCCTTTTTATTATTGTTACTTATAGCCTATAGTTCGCCTGCTCTTTATAGGGGTAGTAGGTGTAGGTTTTCTGCTAGGTGTCCTACCTTTTTCTTTACCTATCTTACTATAGTTTAAAGGCCCTTATTATAGGGGATGCTTAGGTTAGTAGTATATTTGTTTATAAACCATCTCTAGTTGTTTCTTACTTCTTTTTTTAGGGTATTCTTTAGCTAGTTTCTTATATCTTTATATTATCTCTCGTCTTTAGGGTTATAGCTACTTATATATTTCCTTCTTACTTATTGTTGGCTAGCTATAAGAACCGCATATTATGCGGACTATGCGTATTACGTATAGGGGCCCGGTTTTAAGACTAGGCAATGCTCTTCTAGCCCGTTTTTAATTGCTGCCTAGATCCTTTTTAGTCTTTGGTTAATTTCCTTAGGGGTAGCTAATAAGCCTTGCTTGTTTAGTATTAGGTAGATTTCTTCTAGGTCTTAAAGTTGTTATTTAACTATATTAAGGAAACTGTCTGTTTTAAGCTTCCTTATTACGTATCTTTTACTATTTAGTTGCGCCTTAATATCTAAATCTAGCTATATTTAGATGGGGATATAGTCTAAGGTAAGTGCCCATTCTTCTTTAGGGATGCACCTTTTAAGTCTCTGGTATAGGCCATCGTCTATAAATATAAGGTTAATTGTACTTCTAGTAGTGCCTTATTACCACGTAATTGCTCCTAGGGGAGTGGCTAGCTTAAGGCCCCAGATATCTATAGCTCTTAGTAGGCACTCTACCTATTATTTAGTAGCGATATAGATACCCCCCTACTGTGGGTAGTAGAGGTTTATATCTCCTAATAGGATAGACTCTATGCCTTTGGTTTCTAGTAAGCTTATTACTAATATAATATTCTCTGTTTATAGGACCCCTTTAACCCTAGGGTTATATATGTTAATAATTTATACCGGTCCCCTATATATTTGGATTATTATAACTGCAATATCTAGGTTAACTACTTGCTATAACTATAAGGATAGGCTAACAGTCTTGCTAATTATAAAGCATATATATATAGCTGCTTTTAGTTTATATAGGAGCTAGAATCCTTAGGGGCAGTATATTAATTATATATAGGTATTATAATATAGCTCTTGTATAGCAAGGATGTAGTATTTCTCTAGGTCTAAACTGTTTAGTAAGGGCCTTACAAGGCGGTGGTTTGTATTACCGCAGTTATACTATATAATGGATAGGTAGCGGACCCCTAGTAAGGGTTATTTGACTCTCCTTTATTCTTCGCTTCCTCTATTTCTACTTTTTCTAGAATTTTTAGAACTTCTTCTCTTATATCTATACCCTAGTTGCTACTTATTTTATATAGGGCTTTCTATTTCTATATCTTATGTTCCTACTAGCGCTTCTATATCCGAATCTATTATTGTCTCCGGTTTTTCCCCTAGTCTTATTAGTCGGCTTTATGCCCTTTATAGGTTGGCTATAAATGTTAGATTTACCGCGTTTAGTCTAATTCTTAATTATTCTGGTCTTAAGCTTACTATAGCTGTCCATAGGGGTCTTTCTACAGGGCGTCCTCTCCCTTATGTCCCCTATGACCCTTATATCCCTATTTAGTCTAGTGATATCGCGCGGCGTCGCTTCTGGCCCATTAAGGCTTGGGATGGCTGGCCCAGCCCCCTAGTGTTAAAGGTAGGGAACGCTAGGAAGGCACCTGCGTCCCCCTGGCTTATCGCCTGTTGTTTCCATTCGTATAACCTGGCGTATAGTTGTTCCCGCAGCTGTTAAGCCCTTGCCTTCCGTCTCCTGTATTCAATACAGTCTACTCTCTCCCACGCCTTATGTGTGCTTCGGTGACAGTTTGCGCATTTTGTTTGGTCTTAATTTGAGCAGTGTCTTGTTTTTATAATATATTAAAAATAAAAAAATTATTAAAAATTATTAATATATAACCCTAAGTTTACAAATAAGAATAATATAATATAATATATATGGTCTTTTTAAAATAATTTTATTTAGATAAAAAATATATAATTATTTATTTTTTTTACTTAAATATTATTTTATCAATGTAATATTTTATATAAATATATTTTTTATTTCATATAACAATAATATTGTTAAAGTTATTAGAGTTATAAGTTATGCCAAGAGTGTCTCGCTTGGGGGGGTGTCTCGCTTCCTGGGGTCCCACGTTACATGTGAAGAGCGTTATTGTAACTCTAATAATTGAAATCTACAGCGCCATTGCGGCATAGTGATAAATCGAGAGTCCATCGATGGGGCTGGCCACTCGAGTCATTATGTGATTTGAACATCCAATGGCCCGATCTTGTGGGATGCGGCAGAGGTTGACCCTGGCTTGTGCATTGGGGTAACAGTTGCCTGAAATGTCTCGGTCGGCCCGTGTGCGACATGTAATTGAGCCTCATTGCTTGAGTATATATTAAGGCGAAATCGGCGAGCCTGATCCGTGTCTCCTAGGCATCAGCTACAAATCCAGCCACGGCGATTCAGCCTTGTTACAGCCTTATCGCGCAAGAAGAGTCAACAAATCGCCATGACAAATCAGGTTCTATACGGGCCGTTCGTGGTCTCTGATATCACACATTACGCTGATTTGGAGGATCTGAAAGAGCTCCTTCGTTGGAGATTTCCTATGGCAATTGGAGAATCACAGCCACCTTGGACTTTGCAAGTGAGTACCCTTTGGACTCTGACATTGAAAAACTTTTGAACACTCAGTAAAGGGCTGTAATATTGTCACTCTTCAAATCCAAGGCCCAGTATGTATTAATACCACTCTATTATTGAATAGACTGATAACTCTGGCGACTTCCGTGTCTGGGCACCTGCGGCAATTACCGAAGTAAGCCATTCCGCTTGAAGGAATGTCATGCGCATGGCTACTGTGATGGATCATCTTGAGGCGAGAAGTGCTGACCATGCACATAGGATGAGAAAAGGGAGCTGTATAGGAAGAATGCCGAGCGGAGGAGTACCTCGAGTATTCTGAGCTTTAGACGCTACTAGACGTGATTTGGAACATGCGAAGGCGCAAATTGTTTCGGATTCATGATGAGGTACATGTATCGGCGCGCTAGGGCTTTTGAAATGAATGGGAGATACTGACCTAAATATACAATGGAATAATAATTACATAGCATACGCGCTTGCTACTCATTTCGATTGCCTTCTGCTGGTTGCTCCGTGTCGTGCGGAAGAGTTTTGGAGCAAGTGTCTGTTGTGGCGCACACCAAAGCCTCCACAGGCTTTGTCCGGCTCCGCCTCGATTAGGATACCTCAGTTGGCTAGCCTTGCTCCGGTGAAAGCTCTTAATTTCTATACCTTCTCTCCTGCTTCACGAAATACTGGTACACAAGCTTTTCTTTTACTTTCTCAAGCTTTTACCATCGTTGAATAGCCAAAAATGACCGGCTCGGTGAAATCTCCTTGTTTCCCAACCTCCAAAGCCAAAGTTTGGCCGTCCCGAAGCTGCTTGGGTACTGCTAAGTTGGTCAACACGCATGACTTTGAAGGGGCCAGGCGAATAATCTCGGCTGTCTCTCATCAGCTTTTCACACAAGACGGGACAGTAGAACTCATGGCCTGTCATCTGAACGAGAAAGGTGTGAGGATTGGAACGGCTGCGGTTTATCTTAATATCAAATTCTAAAGAAACTCTGCGCTAATACTTTGGGATTCGCGAAGAGAAATTTCAAGTGACAGGACTTATGTCATATGATGAAATTGATAATTATCTGTAAGCGTGGCCTTTGTTGGTCTAATAGGTTCAGCCGAATTAAATGGTGCAACAAAGGGAGAGCAATTTTCCAAAAGGTCCACGAACGACAAATCCGTCAACGTATCTTTTGTGAGTAAATCCATTCCCCAACAGCGTAGAAGTGTCTAATAGCTAGTCTCCTTGATCAATTGCATTCCCGTGCTGGTCTGAGTATTTCAGAGGCGGGGCTGAGTTTGCTACTTGACCAGTTCCAAGCATTCCCTGAACTGGCAAGTTTACTCACAGTCTTTACTGCGGAGGACCTCCCATGCTACGAAGGTCAGAGTGGCCTCCATGCGCTTACGACAAACAGATCAGATAGCAATCAAGGTATTTATTCCGGCCTCCTCGCGATAGTGCTTGCCAAAGAGTCTGGGTCTTGAGCTAACCCTATCAGTGTTTGAACTATGTTTGATACTTAAGTACGTGGAATTGAATGGCAATAAATCGGATCCCGTACCTTGGTCAGTCCGTCAGATGGTATTATACCAGAAACTTGATAAGTCCTGCCAGCAGGAAGCAGTGCTGCTAGTTCGTGCTTCTGAAGACATGAAAAGACGGGTTCTAGAAGAATTACAAGAAAACCCGAATGCTGTCCAATGTTGGAGCCATTGGACAAATGTACTGTTGCTGGTGATCAGTACTTTATCGAGGAACTGGGCTGAGTAATCAAGTTTCTAGATTTGGCAGTGTGGAAAATAGTAGGTTTTTTTTTAATATTATCATCACCTGTCAACCGGAAGTCCGTGCGCAGGTTCAGAATGAAGTCTGTCTATTAAAAGTGGCTCTAGGGCCTCTATATATACATGAGAAGAGTGACTGAGTCGGAGACCGAGTCAAGGGGTCGGAGACCGAGTCAAGTGGTCGGTGACCGAGTCAAGGTGGCAAAGAAATCCGATTCAGGT
>Ga0307507_10003995_pt1 | contig 27074 bp, 21 predicted proteins | sample 7_EM_MG_FD_207223 | JGI IMG/M metagenome (GOLD analysis project Ga0307507, IMG submission 207223) | Populus trichocarpa ectomycorrhiza microbial communities from riparian zone in the Pacific Northwest, United States - 7_EM | ecosystem: Host-associated > Plants > Roots > Unclassified | place...
ACAGCTCACCAACCGAGTGACCAAACATGAACCCTCTATCTCCCAACCACCAAATTAACTAATCTATCACCAGTACGGTAAAAGCCAGTCACTATAATTATATCTCCTCTCAGCCCACTATTGTACCCCCCCTCCAAGGGTCAAATCATATCGAATGGAAAAAGAAAGGGAAAAAAAATCTCCTTCCGATCGATCAATATACTAACAAGCTCACCCTCCCCACCAAGGTCGCACACATCCATCTACGAGTCCGTTCCACGCGTACAGTGCTGTACCGGTAATTGTCATACTCACCTATCTAACTGTCAAGCTATCTATCATACCTTCCAGCTCATCATCATCATCGTCACTATCATCACCATTCTCATGACCATCCATCAATTGATCCGGTGCATGTACGTTGTCCGGGTCTGGGAACGTGCGTTCACTGAGAGCGTAGTATTGAGGGAGTGGGATAGAGGTGAGATATGATAAGTTACATATAATATAAGACAGGTCCTATCGTTGCTATAGCGGTGGTTCTGACTTCTAAGAATTGCTATATCGTACGGTGGGGAGGATTATGATTAATAGGTGATGGTGGTGGGTGGAGGAGCGTATGTGACGAGTTAGGTCTCAATTGTAACGTGGGTGGAAGTGGTTGTGGTATGTGATTGACTCCAGGATTAGAGATGACAGGAGGATATTTTTTTCTTTTTCTTTTCTTCTTTTCGTTCTTTCTCTCTTTGGTTTTAGCTTTTTCTTCTTCTCCCACGATTAGCTCTGGTGGTATAAAATAGGCATGTATGTTGCCACATGATAGTAGTATTTGATAAAATGGAATGGATGGATTGGATGGTATTCGTCATGAGTCCTCACTCGAAGGGTTTAATCTATCTCCTACATAAAGGCCCTAGCGCTAGCGGCGGATGCGCGGGAACTAACTCAGACTTATCGCCATTGTCAATCGGCTGAGCTGCCGTACCGTGGGAACAGAGGAAACTTCGTTTGGCTGGGGGGTTCGGCAGGAGGTTGCCTGATGAACCTGATAAACTTTGTGAGTTTGTTTTCCGATGAGGACCGCGATTTGTTTTGTGGTGTATATACGTGGTGATGTGGTGGACATCTGGCGAAAACTTACTCGACTCTCGGGTGGATTTAGAAAGCTACTGAGATCGGTAAGGCTGGAGGTGGGAATGTGTCAGTGTGCTCTTTCTCTTTTAAACGCCGGTCCGATCCTGTGCAAGCACTTGAAATTCACGCACCCATTGGTCTACTATTACTATTTCATTTCGATAGATTGTTAGGAGGGTTCACAACGCACAAGGCGTTTATCTCACACACTGCGAGTGGGCAGTAATTTCCAGAAGCATCCCAGGTTCCTCAGAACTTCAGTTTCGTATTCAGATCTCAGACGTTATCTTATTCACCCATCAGGATAACACCTTACTCTGCGCCGAAAGAGGCACCACCAAGGCCACAGAGTCAATGGAAACCCCCATTAGTGAAAACAATTAGAAAAAGATGCAGATGCGATCTTAAACAGAAAAACAAAAGAAGAATTTAGGCAATGTAGCCCTGAGCCTGCATGGGCCCATTTGAAACGTTCCTATCTCCCTGGCGTTCGTCGGACTGTGGGGAGTGTCAGTTGTGTGACAAATGAGACGGTGGTGATGTGGATGACGAAGGGATAACTTACAACACCACGCTGGTAAGAACCATCCTGGAGAATCTTCTTAACAACATCGTCTTCTTTCTTGGTTCCGAATTCGTCTTCTAGAAGGCCGCCTCCAGCCTCATCGAGGATTCCTTGTACTCCGTGCCTATAAGATTTGTTAACATTGTTCTGGGGATAGAGGGAGATGACGGGAGGTCATACTTATGGGTACAGAACACCTTGAATGAATCAACTACGTCGACAAGAGGGATCGAAGGGTCGCTTCTCCATTTATTGAGGTTTCCCACGGATTCGACAAAGACAATGAAGTCCTCATTCTTGCCTTTGTAGATGACCTTGGTCTGTTCACCTTTTCCACGAGTCATGTTTGCTTGTTGGTTAGGTTGGAGTGAATATTTGAAAAGGTTTGTTTGGATTGTGAATTGATCGGTAGTATGAACTGATTGCTGGTTCTTGTGGGGCAAGGAGCGAAGATAAAGGAGGACAAGAGGGTTTATTTAGATGGAGGGAGAACGGTTGCTCCAGGACCTGGCCGAGTGGTAATGACGTCATGGTCGGTGCCAAGGAGGAACGTCAAAGCCCTATCATACGACCAACACTTACCCCCTGCTCAATAGAATAATTCTATCATACCAATTTCCAGCAGGAGAAAAACCTATTTGGCCTTTTCCAGCAAGATTCCCGAGAATCGACCATAGCAATGATGTGCTTTTCAGGGCCTTCCTCGAACTGGCCGGGAGAGAACTAGATTGATCACCATCCCGCTCCCTCTGGAGGGGGGCCTTTTTTCCTCGGTATTCCAGGGGAAATTACGGAGGTGCTGGGTTGCCAGTTCTATGTTTCCTTGATATTTTGGGTATCGTAAGCTCTTTAAGTGAGCTAGGGTACGGTAACTGGTACTGCGTACCATATTTGTACAGTATAATATCATAACTAGCTTAGAGTAAGTGCCCCAGGGTTTGGGACGGTACTTGTATCATACTAATTTTCTAACCGTTTAAAGGAATTCCCGGCGTAGTCTTGATATGATCTGTTCTGAAATTTCCCATGTCTCAGATATCATGACGACTGGTCCTTGCACAGGCAACCTTGAATCTCCCATTCGGGCTCTATTAATGGACCTACGGAACTTGTAGTTTTAACTGCAGAAAGGCTACTTGTATGTGTGCACGGTAGCCGGCTCAAACCGGTGATGAAAGGGTTCCTGAAGTGCAAGCTCAGTGGAAGCTCGATGGAAAGCTCACCTGACCTACCTGGGCTACCTACTGTAGCGCCACAGCGGATTACTCAGTGGGGCCCTTCTGGAAATTTGATCCCGGGCTACGATTGTCGGGTACGGGTACAGTACTCGAGGTGTACTCGAGTATGCTCCCTATTCAAGCTAAATTTTCAACTTATGGGGCCGCTTCTCCAAGTTTCGTTTGTCCTTTCGCAAAGACAAGAGGATAACCACTCGGCTGATAGAGAGCAGCTGATGATAGAGGCTAAAATATTTAGCGTGAAAGTCCTTTATTATATCATACTTGCAGATGCGGCTAGTGTAAGGGCACTAGTTCCAATACAGTGCTGGGTGTAAGAATGGGCACAACGATTAATATCGGGTCTCGAGGCCTCCACGTGCTCGTGCAATTTCGCCGGTAAAGGATCCGCTCAAAAAGTTAGCCCTTTAGGATTGCCCTACACTGTCCCCCCCGCTATTTAAGCCTCCACGATTTCCCAATTTAGTGGTGCCCTACACTTTAGCGTACCATGCTTACAAGGCCAAGCTTGGGTTCAGGGACTCACTCCACCCTAGTGGCGCATCTAGGGTTATTATTGCATCGCCCTGAGATATACGGTCGCGCGCAGGCCGCGGGTCTATGATTTACCAAATCAACTCACAAACTTCCTGCTGCGAGTGCATATTGCCTTGTGTGCTAGTGCACATAAAAACAAGGCTGATGAAAGGAAGCTTGGGGACTAGTATTACCATGTGGAAGGGTTGAATTCAGATGGCTGAATCTTGTAGGCTGAGTCTAGGGATTGTTGCTTTGGTAGTCTATATGATTGGGCTTATCATATCAAGATCCTTGACTCAGGTCCCCTACGACGTTGATAGTGCCGTATCGGCTAGAGCCGGGTCCTGTCGGGCCATTGGCATAGCGCAAACAATGCCCGGGGAGAATCCGGTCATCTACCATAGCACGAATAGTAAATTTTAAATGGCTTCGGTTTCGATATCGAACCCCATTAAACTTTTCAATTGGAAATCTCTTCGATTTGTAGCCAGTGTGGCGCGATGACTCTCGGGTGATGCCGATTTAGCTAACAATGCTGTATTGTGGTAGGCGCGAATGCCAACTGTACAGAAATCATTACTAATCCGCAACTAATTTTACCTTTAATCAGTTCTTCGCAGCAAAATGGTAAAACGCTCTCGGCTACTCAAGCCATCTACGGTAGACTATTCAATAGGATTTCCTGTCTACGAGTAATTGAAAGATAGTAGGCTATCAGATAAGTTAAGCAATAGGGCTAAACTGTAATAGGTTTAGCTGAGCAAGTTAAGGAACCAGTTAACGAGATCCCACAAGGTCAGCCCGCTCAGGCTATACCATGTCGGGCAAATACTATTCCTTCTCGAGGTGTTTTTGTCCCTGACCGCAGAGATTGGGGCCCTGACGGAGATAGTGGATTGTCCGAGCAAATACGTTGGTGGCGTTTAATTCACCCCACGGCCTAGACAGCGGCCATGCATAGAACCCTGGGCGCAAAGCTCCTCGCTGATGTAGGGGTACTGTGGTGTTTGTACCATTAGGAGCGGTCAGCTGTTAGCATGGGGTGTCTCGTCCCTAAAAAACGGCTTTTTGTTATGCAGTGTTAGTAGTGTAAAGTCCCAAATAATATACTGCCCTGTCAGCTTTTCACCAGAGGTTTTTCCGTGCAATTTTGCCTAGGTTTCTTTTGTGCTCTGTTCCTCCAGGGAACCATTGATTATTTGTCTTTGCCCCTTGTGTAGAGTATTAAAGTTCAGGTTTTATTAGCTTTTATGTATTTCCCAGTCTCTCACGAATACTGCATCAGTAGAGGATTCCCGCAAGTTTACAATTACATAACATGGCCTAGACTAGCAATAGAAATGTTCAAGTATGGCTAAATAAAATTGGAGAGAGGGATTAAATTTTGTCCCAAAACAATCCTGTGTTAGCAAGGGATGCCCCAAGTTCAACCGTCTAAACTTGGTTGCCGGCACCAGAGCCCTATCCTGAATGGTATGAACACCTCTATACTATCTAGGTCTTGCTGAAACAGAAAGTACCTGTAAGTTTCCATTCTCTCATGACTTTGTTAATTCCGTATGTTAACGAAGTCCTAACCACAGTACCGTAAGAAATCGAATAATTGGACCCGAAGTAAAGACGTCCGAAATTCCCTCTCTTGGATAGGGGGGTGAGCGCACAGCGAAAACCAACCCCCTTAGCCCGAGCTTAAGACAAAATAAAAAGAAGAAAGAGCCAGACCTTACCAGCAAAGGCAACTCCAACGTCCTAGCGTGAGGTCCAATTATTTGAGTTCTTACGGTATTTGGGAGGATTTCTGCCTGCCTTCATAGCTCGCCGCGTTCTATGGACCGAAGCAGTACGGGGCCCCTTAAATTTAACATCTAGTAACACTTGGGTCGTAATGGCTACTATCATAAAAAGAAACAAGAACTCATACTAGGGGTAGGGGTGAAGTATTGGGACAAGTAGGGGTAGAAGAGGCCAGCGCTTATGCCTTGGAAGGAGTATCAAAGAACTAAAAAAGTAAGATAGCTATTAATTCGAGCAATTCTACCACTCCCCTGCTTGTCCCAATATTCTCCCCCTCACCTGGGCACGATAGACTATCCCTGATAACTTTACTAAGTTGGAGTTTGCATGGAAGAAGATAAAATGCTCCACCCCAATTCCTCCCCTATAAATATAACTTTATAGCATAACTTTAGATCCGTAGGAATAAGTGCCATCCAATATGGAGCACCATATCCTATAATACAAACATCCTTCCAGAGCTCAATACGAGGAACGACGGCATAGTACAGCATCGCCGCACCACCCAATAAGCCCTCCCCGCAAACTCGCAAGAAAAGGTGAAAAAGCTAGAAGCTACCACCCTAGGGTGTACCGCGCAATAGCCCCAGTCATTGGAACCTACCTGATATCAAGGGTTCTCTAGGGGTTCCTCTCAACCTGCATACGATGGTACGAACATTTCAAAAAAAAAAAAAAAAACCTCACCTCGTGGATCAGCCCACCCACACGAGTGCGGGACTGTTGCTGGAATATACACTGAACGTACTGGCCCCGGTGGGATCATCATCATCGCTGGTATGTACTACTTGGATCTCCCTTTACCGGTACTGCTGTAGCATCTGCTGTTAGAACCCCCGAGGGTGGTAAAGCGAGAAGAGCCTTGCTGGGTAGTCACGAATTATCACTCGCTTATTTATCAGGTTCGAACTGTGGATGTGGGTTTATATAGCGTACGATGGGGTAACCCACCGTAAACTTATCAGATACCATTAGCCGGGCTAGTATAGAAAACACTTGATCTCAGTAGAAGTGTAGGGGGGGAAGGTTTACATACAGTGTATAGAGGGGGATAGAAACCCAGTTTGTGTCTCTAAATACAGAATTAACCCTCGGAATTTTGGATAAGAGCATCACGGACCCAACTTGGCTCCTCCTTTTTGGTAGTGCCCCCTGCCCACAATCCTAGTATGCTACCAAAGCCTCATCTTTAAGTCTTTTGCCGAGCCATTCTCTAATATCTGTGGGTGGTGATCTGAAATCTGCTTGTTGTGGGGAAACTTGACTTATCAGCCTTTTCTGCTGAGCTGGCTCTTGTGGTAGGAGATACCGTTGCCCGGTATCAAGTTTTGTAGTGCAAGGCGCTGTTTTCCGGTGTTGTACCTTCAGCTGTAATTTACAGTATGGTATCAGTTATCAACAATACGGTAAGGTATGATACTGTATTGTTTGAAGGCTAGTTCGACCTTTTTGGTTGTTTGGTTGTTTGGTTTAGGGTGGGGTGAAGCGAATCGTGTCTGCTGGGGCACGTGTGGGAGGTGCACCGCTCGGGCATGGGTGTTGGGTTGGTTGCTTGGGCTATCATAGTATGATACATGGCGGGAGGAGGGGGTTCGGTATCGAGAGAGTGTGTGTTGAATAGGGGGCAGGCAGGGAATAGGTTCGCGGGTTGATGGGGAGGAGTTTTGAGTAGAGGGAGTGGTGTTCTGAGTGATAAGATTTGATTTTCTAGTAGATTAGTTCGGTATTGTTATTCCTAAGGCAGCGTGATGAGTATTTATAGTAAGGGTAGTAAGGTGTTGCTTGAATAGCTACTGTGGCATTCAGATAAGCTATAGACCGTTTTTATTTTATTTTTTAAGTCTGTAGATTTATTCGTACCTAATACAGGAAAGCCCTAGCATATACCCTGAGGTATGACCTAGAAAACTCAAATAATAAGAAACATCGACCCCCTAATTGAAACAAGTAAACGATAATAAGTATCACATCTACAAAGCACGATACCCCCCTTATAAGGCATGAAAACAACAATCATGGTCCCAATATAGACCCTCTCTGGTAAAAGGAAAAATTCCCAACCTAACCGGCATAAGCTGTAGACCGTCTCTAGTAGCATTTTATAGTACAAGCATTCCGTAAACCGAAAGGTATAATATTAGTAAGGTTGTCATACAAAAAGGTTGAGACCCGTGCCAGCTCATATGCTACAACTGTTAGATTAAACTTCCATCTATTACTTAGCTTCGGACGAACAGATCAAGGCAAAGCAAAACCCGACCAACTCCACCCGTGATCCATACCCATAAGAAATAAACCAAGGAAAAATCGCAGAAACCCTAATCAGCTCTCCGTCTCTTTGACCTCGTACTGCCCGTGCTATTCCCAATAGCACCTGCATTATTCCCATTCGCCTTCGAAGGCACGGGACTCTTCCTCTTCCTCTCTCCCGGTCCGGAAGGAGGCGGGGAATCAGACTCGCTCTCGGTATCTTCGAGGTCCAACACGACTGGCATATTCCACCCGTCTTCAACTTCACCTCTCGCCCGTTCGATGGTCACCGCGTCCACGATTTCATTCTCCTGATGCAGCTTACGCTTAGTGAGGTCCCATTTCAGATGTATGTCGAACTCGTCCTCGCGTTCTTGGTATTCAATATTTTCTTCTAGTTCGCGGAAGTCCGGGGCTAGAGCTGACCAGCGTTGGGGATTGGATGTTGCCCAGACGAAAATTTTGCCGCTCTCGAGACCGGTTGCGGCGATGAGGGGGCGGGTTGGATGCCACTAGTATTAAGGTGAGACGGTGCAATCATTGAGGTTGGGTTGGATGGGGGGAGGAATGGGAGATTACCTCTACTGTGCCTAGTTCTTCCTTTGGGCCTTCTAAGATTTTGGCAAGAACACCAGTGCTTCTTTCCCAGATGTAGATGTCATGGTTTTTAAAAGTTGTTGCGGTTAGGTAATCGCCGTTTCCGGAAAAGGTACAGTGATTCCACAGTAGCCTGTTGACGACATCTTGAAACTTGTGCTCTACAATAAGTCGAATGTCATTACCATCAACACCCTCTTTAAGATTATCTGGGATATTGATGGATCTCAGGACCCGATCATTGGCATTTACAACCATGTGTCTGCCAGACATTGTGAGCCTAATATAAGTAATACAGCCGGAGGTAATCCGGGTAGAGTGAATCATCTCCTTCGTTGTAGTGGAGATCACGTTCACCCATCCTTTGTTGGATCCGGTAATTATATGGTCACCAGCAGCAGTGAATACAGCCGCGGTAGTCATTTGTTTTGCATCAGCTGCTGCCCGCTTTTCATCAATTTCCCCTTCTTCTGCACCTGGCTGTAACGGTCGTTTGGGTGCACTTGTAAGTTGGTATTTTTTCGGCACGTCGCCGGATGTATCTACAAGGTAAGGCGAGTCTTCGAACAGAGCGCAAACAAAAATATTCCTAGAGCAATTGTTAGAGTGAAAAGGCCGTTGGGGGGTTCTCAAGAGATCTCACGGATTTTTTGGATGAAGTTCGGCGCAGTAGACTGGAGCGGGAAAACGTATGGTTCGTGATGCCCCCTCTCCTTGTTTCGAAAGATCCCAAATAATTACTTTGAAATCTTGTGAAGCACTGGCGAGAAAAATGCCGTCCTGAGACCAACTGAGGGACTGAATTCCGCGAACATGGCCACGGAGATAGCGGGCAAGGCCATTTGTCTCGACATCGAAGAGGACTACTGTGCCATCTAGCTATGTAGGCGGGGGAAGTTTGATTAGATTGTTTAAGGGTGGAGTCTGGGGTTGTGGAGTCATACCCTTCCGGAGGCAATAAGATCTCCTTTGCGATTGAACCGAACCTGTAGGGCAGCAGTGCGTGCGTCAGAAACCCCGATTCGAGATTTTAAGGTGACTCAAAAGGCAGACACAAGGGCTAGCCAAATAGGGTGGGGAGACGAACACAAGTTGAATGGCCCGATCGGAGCTCCGACGAGAGGGACTCAGGATAATCTTGAGCAAGGGTGAACGGGTCGAGTAATGAAAGGTTCATGTTGGAGGTTTGATTGTAGGGGTAGTCTCCCTAGAGAGGTATAATAATTAAGATAGATAATTGTAAGGAGTTTTAGAGTAGCTGGAAGGAAAGGGCAAAGAGTGTTGATGGTGATGAGCTCGTGGGAGCCGGAGGAGGATGAGAGGCATCTGCATGGGTTTCGGTTAGAAGAGCCTCAATGAACCCTTATCCTTTCGTTCTTCTCTTTTTGTGGGAAGTCGCGTTTGCTCTGGACGAGATGTGAGGAATGTAAGCGCCAAGCCCTATGCGTTTTTTTGCATTGTTGCTGCTGCTCGCTGTTGCTACGAGGGCCTGCTACAGCACTGCGCTCACATTGGTTGCCTCCCATCGCCTCTCGCCTCGCCTGAATCCTTTCTTTCTTCCCCTTCCCTTTGACAGCCCTCTTCTCCCAACCTCCTCTCCCCCCATCATCCCACCACTACAGCAACCCTCTGCGTTCTGTCCGTGGCATATTCATCTCCTTGCCGATTAGTTTAACAAAGCTTTCGGCTCTTTTCGTTCTTTCCTTTGTCACGTCACATCGGACTCCTCTGGGTTGTTGGTGAAGAGGCACAGCTCTCCGGCCGACCGGTCACTCCTTTGTCCCCATCGCCACCAAATCGCTTTCCCTTGAAGCTCTTGCGGATAGTTGCAGGAGCGGCAGTGAAACTACAACAACAGCAGTATTACTACACGACATTTTACGCTACAGACTAGGTGACGACGGTTGTGTTAGGAGGGAAAGGTTCGGGTTCGGAGGAGGGTTTTACGAAAGGGCCGCGTGGCACACGCAGGCTTTAGGGCTTTGATTTTCTTTTCAATCGTTTCCCTATTTCGTTGGGGAGAGGTCGACGAACAGCAGCCGCTTTCTGCCTTTTTTTTTCACTTCCTTCCTTATTTGCAACACTTTCTTGTTTTTTGCTCCCAGCTCATCTAAACCTATACCACCACCGCTTTTTACGAACGTGATAATCAATCATGACGCTTATTTTCGAACATTCGAGCGCGCCTTTGCGCACCATCAAGGAGATCCAATTTGGCTTGCTGTCGCCTGAAGAGATCAAGGGCATGAGTGTCTGCCATATCGAATACCCAGAGACAATGGTATGGCGATTGTTCGCTGTGTTTTTTGCCATTCAAGACATACTTACGTGATTGTTTTTGTTTCTCAGGACGAAGCAAAACTTCGACCAAGGGAAAAAGGTCTGAATGATCCTCATCTAGGGTCCATCGACCGCTCATTCAAATGTGCCACTGTAAGTTCTCACACTTGTGATTTGTTATTAAGGGGTTAAGTTAACAATTAATTACTCAGTGCGACGAAGGAATGTCAGTGTGCCCAGGGCACTTTGGGCATATAGAATTAGCAAAACCGGTCTACCATGTTGGTGAGTCGCGCCATGGGCTCGTATTAAACTGAATATTACTAACTGTATTTTTTCTTTTCCTTTATAGGATTTATCAACAAGGTCAAGAAAGTGCTAGAGACTGTGTGCTTCAATTGCGCTAAAATAAAGCTTGACGAAGTGAGACTCATTTTGGCGGATCGAGTGGCTTGATCATTTCTAGACTTTTGTGGCTAATGAATGATTGCTCTACTTGGTAGACCAACTCACAATTTGCAGACTGTTGCCGGATCAGGGAACCAAAGGCTCGTTTTAATGCGATCTGGAGGCTTTGCAAGGCCAAAACGAGTTGCGACGCGGACACATCAATAGACGGGGAAGGTGGCTTTGATGAAGCACCTTCTGATAAAAAGCCAAAGTCTCACGGTGGGTGTGGAAATAAGCAACCAACCATTCGTCGCGAAGGTCTACGGTTGATAGGTACATGGAAACCGGATAAGGATCAAGGTGATGAGAATCAGCAACCCGAGAAACGCCACATCACACCTGCCGAAGTTCTCAATATATTCAAACATATCTCCAACGAGGAGATCCGCAAGATGGGATTGAGCGAAGATTATGCAAGACCTGAGTGGATGATCATCACAGTTTTACCGGTGCCTCCTCCGCCTGTACGACCTAGTATCTGCGTTGACGGCATGGGCGGCGGCATGCGTGGGGAGGATGATTTAACTTACAAGCTTGCTGAGATAATCCGGGCGAATGCAAGTGTTCGCGATGCTGAACAAAATGGATCACCTGCTCACGTTGTGAATGAATTTGAGGCATTACTGCAATTCCACGTCGCTACTTATATGGACAATGATATTGCTGGTCAGCCTCAGGCTCTACAGAAGTCCGGCAGACCTGTTAAATCGATTCGCGCTCGTCTAAAGGGAAAAGAGGGCCGTCTTCGTGGTAATTTGATGGGGAAGCGTGTTGATTTTTCGGCACGTACTGTGATTACGGGGGACCCGAACTTATCGCTAGATGAAGTCGGTGTTCCAAGGAGTATTGCCCGGACGTTGACTTACCCGGAGATTGTCACGCCTTACAACATTCATAAGTTACACGAATTAGTGAAGAATGGGCCGAACGAGCATCCAGGCGCAAAATATGTTATTCGGGATAACGGAGAGCGAATCGATTTGAGACATCATAAACGTGCGGGGGATATCACGCTGCAGTATGGTTGGAGGGTTGAGCGGCACATCGTCGATGGTGATTTTATTATCTTTAATCGTCAGCCATCTCTGCACAAGGAGTCTATGATGGGTATGTTTTCCGGGTCAAGTTGGCTAAAATACTTGCTTACCGTCTATACTTATAGGACATCGCGTTCGTGTCATGCCTTACTCAACATTCCGGCTCAACTTGTCGGTTACCTCTCCTTACAACGCCGATTTCGACGGCGATGAAATGAACCTTCATGTTCCCCAATCCGAAGAAACACGTGCTGAAGTTAGTCAGCTTTGTATGGTGCCTTTGAATGTCGTGTCGCCTCAGAAGAACGGACCTCTCATGGGCATTGTCCAAGACACCCTTTGTGGTATCTACAAAATGTGCCGAAGAGACGTATTTCTCAATCGCGAGCAAGTTATGAATGTTCTCATGTGGGTTCCCAATTGGGACGGCACAGTACCTACGCCTGCAATCTTGAAACCTCGGCCTCGTTGGACCGGGAAGCAAATGATCAGTTTGGTTATTCCTCCCGGAATAAATAAGGTTGATCTTGCAGGGGGAAAGTGGTCCCCATTGAACGACGAAGGCTTGCTTGTCCACGGCGGTGAGCTGATGTTTGGGCTTCTTAACAAAAAGGCGGTTGGACAGTCTCATTTGAGTTTGATTCACATCATCTACAACGAGAAGGGTGCCTATCGATGCTTGGAATTCTTCAACGGTTGTCAGACAGTTGTTAATTACTGGCTGCTCCATAACGGATTTAGTATTGGTATCGGGGATACCATTCCGGATAAGTTAACTATCGAAAAGATTGCAGCAACTGTCAAAGAGAAAAAGGATGAGGTCAATGCAGTTACGGATAAGGCCCAGCGTAACGAGCTCGAACCCCTACCGGGAATGAATATCCGTGACACCTTCGAGAACTTGGTTCAAAAGTCGCTTAACTCTGCCCGTGACAAGGCAGGTTCCGACACCGAGAAGAGTTTGAAGGACAGCAACAATGCAATCCAGATGGCTCGATCTGGCTCAAAAGGCTCGAACATCAATATCTCTCAGATGACAGCAGTCGTAGGTCAGCAATCTGTTGAAGGAAAGCGTATTCCCTTCGGGTTCAAATACCGCACTTTGCCCCATTTCACAAAGGATGATTACAGTCCTGAGTCTCGCGGATTCGTCGAAAATTCGTACCTTCGTGGCCTTACTCCTCAAGAGTTCTTTTTCCATGCTATGGCTGGTAGAGAGGGTTTGATTGATACAGCTGTCAAGACTGCCGAGACCGGTTACATTCAGAGACGATTGGTTAAAGCGTTGGAGGATGTCATGGCGAAATATGACGGCACCGTGAGAAATTCCCTTGGGGATATCATCCAGTTCATTTATGGTGAAGATGGCCTTGATGGAATGTTCATCGAACCACAAACTGTCGACATTATTGCATGTTCAGACGCAGAATTTGAGGATAAGGTTAGAGTTGATGTTATGGATCCGGCCAGGTCGATCCCCCTCGAATTTCTTGAAGTTGCACAGGACATCGCCGGTGACGTAGAGGTACAGGCCGCTTTGGACGAAGAATTTGAGCAGCTCCAGAGGGATCGAGCATTCTTGAGGTCACTTCAGAAGGACAGCGTCGATGAGAAGTTGCAATTACCCATCAATATCCTTCGCATTTTGGAGAACGCCCGCACTATTTTCCGTATCAAGCACCGCGCTCGGAGTAATCTCCATCCTCTCGAAGTTACTGAAAAAGTGAAAGAACTCGTGAAGAAGCTTGTTGTTGTTCGCGGTAATGATCCTCATTCCATCGAAGCTCAACACAATGCTACTGGGCTTTTCATGTGCCATCTTCGATCTCGTCTTGCGTTCAGGAGGCTGGTCATTGAGTGTAATCTCACTAAAGTTGCGTTTGATTGGGTCCTTGGAGAAATTGAGTCTCGGTTCGCTCGAGCTGCAGTGCAACCTGGCGAAATGGTTGGGGTCCTCGCTGCGCAGTCTATTGGTGAACCAGCTACCCAGATGACCTTGAACACTTTTCATTTCGCTGGTGTGTCGTCTAAGAATGTCACTCTTGGTGTGCCTCGATTAAAGGAAATTCTCAATGTCGCCAAGAATATCAAGACTCCCTCTATGATGGTTTACCAGGTTCCAGAAAATACACACGAGAAGGAAACTGCAAAAGCACTTCGTTCGGCAGTCGAGCATACAACCCTGCGGTCAGTCACCGAGACCACTGAGATTTGGTACGACCCTGATCCGAGGGATACTGTCATCGAAGAGGATAAGGAGACTGTTTCATCGCATTTCTTGATCGACACAGACTCTGAGGATATCGATAGGCAGTCTAAATGGCTTCTTCGGATCATCTTTGATAGAAAGAAGTTGCTTGATAAAGATTTGACAGTTGAGAGGGTAGGAATGAAGCTGATGGAGGAATATGGTAACGACATGGCCATTATAATGAGTGATGATAACGCAGAAATTCCCAATATTAGATGTCGGATGAAGAACGCGGATCAGGCCAAATCTTTGGATGAGGAGGGTGATCTTGAAGAAGACACCATGCTCAAGCGGCTAGAAAATCATATACTCGATGAATTAACCCTCAATGGTGTTAAGGGTATTCAGAGGGCGTTTTTGAATGATAAGGAGCGGACAAGGATTGACGAGACTGGCAAGTTTGTGATGAGTAAGGAAGATCCTAAGTGCAAGGAGTGGGTTTTGGATACCACTGGTACAGCATTGAAACAAGTACTTGAAGTTGAAGGGGTTGATACTTCCAGAACATACTCCAACACATTCGAGGAAATCCTGCAAGTTTTCGGAATCGAGGCTACTAGAGGTGCGCTTCTGCGGGAGTTAAGGCAGGTGTTGGCCTTCGATGGTTCTTACGTTAACGAACGGCATCTTGCGCTTCTTTGCGATGTCATGACGTCGCGTGGACACTTGATGGCTATCACTCGTCATGGCATTAATCGTGCGGACACTGGCGCGCTCATGAGATGTTCTTTCGAGGAGACTGTAGAAATCTTATTAGAAGCAGCAGCCTCGGGAGAATTGGATGATTGCAGGGGAATTTCTGAGAATGTTATGTTGGGACAATTGGCTCCTTTGGGAACAGGGGAATTTGACGTTTTCCTGGACGAGAAGATGTTAGCCGAGGTGATTGTTGATAATTCACGTATCACAGGTGGAGAAATACCGGGTATGGGCAAGGGTGTTCTCTCGGACGGCGCTGCAACTCCTTATGACAGTTCCTCGCCAATGTATGGAGACCCCTACGTGGGATCACCAGATGCTGGTGCTATGTTCTCCCCTATGCAACATACTGGCTCAGAGACGCCAGGTGGATTGACCGACTACCAAGCCCCTGGGTTTGGGCCAGGCTACGCTGCAGGCTCCAGGAGTCCTCTTACATACTCACCAACGAGCCCTTTTGGCACAAGCCCAACCTCTCCAGGCTACTCCCCCGCTTCGCCTGCATATTCGCCTACATCACCTAACATGGCCATTACGAGCCCAGGGTTCAGCGCAGCGTCTCCCAGGTTTTCGCCTGCCAGTCCTGCCTATAGTCCAACGTCCCCTGGATACTCACCGACATCTCCAGCTTATGGAGGTGGCCTTGGTGTTGGTGGATCCCCAACCTCTCCTAACTATTCGCCAACGAGTCCTAGCTTCAGCCCAACAAGCCCAACATACAGCCCAACCAGTCCCAATTACTCCCCCACAAGCCCTGCATACTCTCCGACCAGTCCTGATTACTCCCCTACTAGCCCCGCTTTCGGTGGCGGTGTTGGTAATAGTCATTCTCCAACCTCACCGACCAGTCCCAACTATAGTCCGACTAGCCCTGTCTATTCTCCTGGCAGTCCTGCTGCTAGCTATAGCCCGACAAGTCCAACCTTTCAGAGTCCCACTCAGGGAAGTCCAAGATGGTCGCCGACTAGCCCCGGGCCAAGCTATTCACCAACGTAAGTTCAGATCCCCAGTGTATGGCTCTTTTTTCCAACTAAAACTAATCAATACCAGATCCCCTAGAGACCCCCCAAGGAATTCTTAATAAGGGGGCTAGATTTCTGATTCCGAAAATAATTCTTACATGAAATGGCTTTGTTTCAAGTTTTTCCCTTTCTTGCTTTTTGCTTTCTTTTCTTCTTTTTTTTTTGCATGGGGTAAAATGGGTTTTATAACTTTTTCTTTTTTCTTTTTTTTGCGACTGACGCTTTACTCTTCTCCGAGGTCTAGACATTTGTTCTAGGGAGTTGTGTTCCTGTAGGCAGGGGTTTCTGGCTAGGAGTGGTTGGTTGCAAGACCAAGGATTGATGATGAGAGAGCCACGCCTGTCGGCTGTACTAGTACATATCAATAAAACGCGGAAGTTAATTTGATGGAGCTTTGAGAATCTGCACATTTGCTGATTCAATGTTGCAGATTATATATACTCTTGCGCATATGTATGTAGGCGGATTACAAGTGAGTTGCTACTGTGAGCGCGGTCGTACTTTACCAGATGCTGAGATCAGTCCTTATCTTGTACTGTATACAAAAACAATTGTACTTGTATCAACTGCAGCATAGCTAGGGATTCATTAAAGTATTATGAATGTTCCCAAGCACCATCTTATAACTATATGTGGCTTCAGCCCATAGGAAATTTTCGTAGATTGTAATTGGAACATTTTTGACTTTTCCGCTCCCCAAACTCCCCGCCACCAGCTCCTTTGCACCCTTCCAAGCTGGGCAACTGTGGGTAAATCGAATCTTGAGCAAGGCCAATATTTTCCGCGTGTAGCACTCGCATAAGTGTCGTTAGAGAAGGAGAGTCCGGTTCGCTAGCGGATAATCGCCACTCGTTGGTTGTGTATGACCTCAAGTGGTAAAACGTATTGTTGTTAGGGAGGGAGTGCGGTATGATACTGTACAGAGCTCCGGTGGCGGGTTTCCTCGCAGGGGCTTTGAATGAATGACTCTTTCCTTCCTTCCTTCAGGGCTAGATGGAGTTGTGGTGAGAATGATAAAATGTCACTCGGAGGCATGGGCCAGCTGGTATCTTAATTCTAGGTGACTGTGATATCATGCGTGGAAGGGGAGAGAGGATATTAGTTGGAGATTTCGAAATGAAGGAAGGAAGGAAGGAAGGAAGGGAGATATCATATATCAATTGGGAAGAAGTCTTGGGTAAAGCACGACTATGGCTGACTCCTCTTCAGTTGGCATTACGCATAATAATATCCCCCTCTTCCACAGTATCCCTCTCTAACATTAATCCCTAAGCACCTCACCCCAGCGACAACCGAACGCACCCCGAACGCACTGAAGCAGTTCTACTAGGTATGCCAACCCTGCATAAATTACCTATATAAATACAATCTATTCATTCATGTAATACAAATATATTTGAGGAGCTCGCATAGCGCCTTTGGTAGTATCATAATTCGGAAATTAGGCATAAGGAGTGAAAATTGATATTTATACAAACAAAATATAATTTTTACTGGGAAATAACCACTACCCCTACCTCCCCACTCCTCCGCCTCCGGTCTCCTCCACCCCTCTCTCCTTGCCCTCTCCCTCTCCTTACCTCCCCGCCCCCCTTCTCCGTTCCTCTACCCCGCCTCTCCCCCGCACACCATGCTATAGCTGCCCACCTACCCCCTTACCAGCGGCGAAGCGAGGAATTGTCCATGCAGTGCCTGAGCCACCCCTGGTGGTTCGAGGTGGCCTCGATTTGCAGCTTGTGCGGTTTCACGGTAGTTCTCAGAGACTTGAGTTTCTCTGCTATCTCCTTATGAGATTGGCAATTGCGGGGCCCGCGGGAGCGAATCCGATCATTCAATATCCGGAGTAGCCCCCCCCCAAGCCCCAAACCCCAAACCAGACTACCGGTAGCAAGGGGCGAGGCATATTCTCGAAAGAAAAAAAACTTGAAAAATGCAACAAGACTAGGGTAGTAAACAAGATACTTTGGAACTTCTCAATCGATCGAACAAACCGAGAAAATCGATAGCCATTATGTATACAAGTGATAAGGATACTTGAAGGTGATGCCGTAAGAACTGAAGGATTGGGTTATGCGCAGATGCTGGAGCTGCCTCTCCTAGTAAGATCTGGTATTTATTCCTTTTTATTTGTCTCGGGAAACGGTCCCCCTTGGCGCCCCCGCCCACTGTTTTGAAGAGCGAGCGGGAGAATATGCGTAGGTGTTGCGCGGCCACTCTCCCCTATACTGCAGCCAGAAGACTATTCGTGACCCATGCCCACCGTCTTCCGTTTCGCCTTATTATTATAATAATAATAATATACAAAACAGAGGAAGCATCAAGGCTTACCGGACCCGGCCGCACGGCCGCTCAATATGTGTGTCTTGCACTAGCGAGAACGGAGCCCGTTCCGTCATTGATCTAGGTAAACAACGCAAGCAAGCAGGTAAGTAAGGCAAGACCTGCAATGAGTTAGAGCAAAAGGCTTTTTTAGATTGACAAGTAGTTAAGGTACTGTTTACAGTGCACCCGGGGCTGCAGACGGTATCGTACCCTGCTAGCCTGCTGAAAATAGCGGTGTTGAAACTTGGAGTAATGATCGGACTGAAAGATTTTAGGGAGGGAGGTGAAGTGGCTTGAGTAGACAAGAGTAGTTTTATTGAAGCGGTTAAGGGGGTGTAAGATTGCCCGAGGAAGGGAAGGAAAAAGGAAGATAGGAAGGAACGAAATTTATAGGAGAAAAAATTTCAATGTATGCATATCCTACCAGTGCATACGCGTACTGCTGCTTGCAAGTGCGAGCATTTCCAACATAGCAGAATGAAGTGTCTATCGAGTGATCCTTTGTGCGCAACCTCTGATGTTGGAATTGACGTTACAGGCCTAGCGCGATTCGCCGGGTGAGGGGCTATCTTGGAGATATCATCTTACTCATCTAATGACTACTAGGCTATGGCGATCTTTTTTTTCTCTTACTGATACTTTTGCTTTTACTACTCTTACTTTCTTCTCTCTTCTCCCTCCTTCTTTCTTCTCGTATCATAGTAGGGGTAAAAAAAAAACAAAAAACAACCTCCCGATCCACGGCTGATGCTGCAACCCTAAGCATACCATACCGTTTTATAATATATTAATAAGTCCCCATTCGAACCCCCCACAATATATGCCCCCTCACTAATCGAAAGCGGTGTTATTAATCTTATTCTGTTGATTCTCCCACTCTCTTTATGCGAGCAGACCAATGCCCACTATCGTGCCGCCCACTCCCGGAGAACTCCACCAGTAGGCCGCTGCCAGACAGGCTATCTCGAGGGAGAAAGTGAGCGATAATACACAGCTCGGGCCCCGGACGGGGCGGTGGCGGCGGCGCAATTCTTGTACACAAAATAGCAGGGGTTCGAGCGGGGGGCGGAGGGAATTAGTAGGAAGGCCTTTGAGGAAATTACCCAGGGCGATACGAGGGAGCTGCAGTCTGAGGAGGTGAGACTGGTTAATTGGTGCTCTCTCTCTCTCTCTCTCTTTTTCTTTCTTCCCCTTTGGGGGCTGGACTGTGTGAATATAAGGTCACATGCGAGGAGGAATTAGGCCACCGAAGGGCACTTGTCTGCCGAAGGGCAGTCGCTTACCGACCAGAATCCGAAGCCTGGAAGTTTCGGTGGTGGTGAATATGTCACCTAAGATGCTGCCGTGGCACAGAGAACTGAGTCAAAGATTTTTGATAGACAAATTCCTAAGGGTAGTCCAGCTTCGCAGACGAAGGTATGGTGCATAGAGAGTGGTTGGTTGATTATTGGATAGTAGAGCTGATTGGTATTCGCTTGGGAGTGCCCGGATAAACTTGATAACCCGGTTCACGGAGGTGCGGATGGAGGGTAACTCACAGTTGTAGGGCTCTAAAAAGTTGTAGGTTTGGCTATGATACTTATACCTTGTATACCTACTGCAGAACAACTCGTGTTTTAAACCTCATTACTTCCCCGCCGAATCTGAGCGCTTCGGCCATATACACTATTTACCAGTCGATCCCCACTGATCTCTGGATATCACTCGTGAAATTTCCGGGCCCGAAACCCAAACACACGTTAGTTAGTGGGAAGAACTGAAACAATGGTAGCATCCTGACGAAGACCCTCTTGCCCCATCGTTGCACAGCATCAGTCCCAGCGATCTCTCAGCCCTGGTTCATCCGTTCCGCCGCCAGGTGCTTGCAACCAGGGTTAGGGCTAGCACCCCACCAAACTAAGTCGGGTAACCACATCCTTTATTTCGATTTCGCCAAATTTCTAGCCCACCACCACCACCACCACCACCACCGTCCACCACCACCATGCCGATAAAAGTCACGAGAGAAGACTTCCTTTGGACCAATGGACGTGGTCACAATCAGAAACCTATCCTCTACTCCCAAAAGCTGAACAATTATGGCATCGGTCCGTCTCACCCCCTTTTCCTTTTCGCAGCGTTCTAATTTCCGGAATGCTAATTTAGCGGTATGGGCAGGCAAAAAACAACACAGTAGTGACCAATGGTGGGAGAAGGCCTTCGACAACCAACTCAAGAACCTCGACGTGGCGAGCGCAGGCGGCGAGGTGACGGTTACCCAGACTGCCAAGAGCGTGACCCCCGCAGGACTGGAGAGGATTGCAAGGTTTTATATCCGTTTTGTGAGGGGAGGTGTGCTTCACGGCGACAGGGAGATTGCCGGGGCCGAACGGGAAGACAAGGAAGTTTCGATTGTGAGGGACAGTGGACGCAAGGGCGAGGGGAAGGAGAAAGAGAAGAAGAATAGGGATGAACGGAAGGAAAGGCGAAGTAGGGATGGGAAGAGAAACAGCAGGGAGAAGAAAAAACGAAAAGAACGGAAATTGCTCAAGAGAATGGTAAAGAAGGAGATGGCGGCATTAAAGGGAAGAAAATAAGGAGTTGTTGGAGGTGGTCACTGGGTAGCGAGTTCTCATGACTAACGTTGTGGTTCCTCCGGACAGTATCGGCGTTTCGGGAGTTGCAACTAATAGACTAGCTAAGGTCGGACTTCATATTCTTCTATAAAAGGTATAGAAGAAAGGTTATTTTTCTAGAAAAGGCTATCACCAAGCCCCCTCTGTTTTTGTTAAGTGTACCAATAGAACCGTCTCATACATAATGGATACCTTTAGCCACTGTAGGCGAGCGCCTACCGTATTCATGTGAAGACGGATGGGTGGTATAGTCACGTCGGTGACCTCTGTGAGGTCTGAGTTCCTGACCCCGTTTTTGGCTTTAGAAAGGATATAAAACAAGAAGTGGGTTATAAAATAAGTCTTTCGAGAAACAATTCCTCCCAGCAAAAACGTCACAACCACTTACTCGTATACCGGCGCCCGGATCACTAGACTAGAATAGTGTTCTTCCCATTGCGCTCTCACTAAAAGAAACCCAGCTCAAATCCGGTGACTGACTACTGTACGATAAGAGATCTCTAATTCACATCGATCGGCTCACCCCTGAATTCCCCATTCACCGTACAGCACTTGGTACCAGTAGTATCCACGAGCGATAATTCTATATCTCATTTGGCTATTGCACTCCGCTGATCAAATTAACCCAAGTTCCGATTGATTTGATGGTATCACTCGCCCGCACAAGAGCGACTGTTTTAGATTCACAAATGTGACAACTGATTAGTTATGTGACTGACTTACAGTGTTGACCACCTAGCGGCCCGTGTATGTCTCAGCTTCCCAGAATCCAGGGTAGAACTGTGCGTAGAACTGTGCGTAAATAATACAGTTATTCACACTCGTACAATAACTAAGTTGGATTTAAAATCGGCGAAATAACCGGTCCTTTTAGGCGTTGGTCGAGAACGGTAGATGATGTAAATTAGGTATTATCTTGTATTCTAAGGAGCAAGGTTGCGATTCTGGCCTTGCTACGTTGTGTTGGCGACGACATGGGTACCATAAAACCAATGATAGATTATTATGATACTCGCTTCAGGTAAGAAATACTTGTAATGTTATGGTAAAATATCCATGCGTATTTGAGCGCTCATGCAAAATATACTCCCCTATTTCCGGGTATAATACTTCTTGCCTGGTATATACTTCAGCACAAAACGTTGTGCCATGCACAGCCCTTGTGGTTACAGTGCCGGTAGGGCTTAGTGCGGCTCTGTGAGGGGCAAGTCCTGGGCTGCCGATGATCTAGATTTTCCATCCCTCAGATCGTCACCCCAACACGACGAGCAACGAAATAACCTTTAGTTATCGTATAGTAATAGGCTCCCTTCATTGCAACGGTCTACCGTCAATTCCACACACTCACTCATAGGCTTCTGTAGTTGTCTGAATTCCTCCTCCCGACTGTCCAGATTCCTCGACAGATGCGTCGCCCCCCACCTCTGACCGTACGGCGGCTCTCCATCACTCAATCCCACCTACACCAGATACCTTCATTTAGACCAATTGCTCACGTGTCGTGGTCGCGATCGTCCTATGCACTTTCACAATCTCGCCCACACCCTGCCGATACCACCAATCCCCCGAGCTCTTCGAAGCCTAGACATGCCAGCGGTTCTCCGCCCGATCATCGTCTCTTGGCCGCTGCCCAGGACCTCCTCATAACCCACCCGGTATCTCCTGGCTCACCACTATTTCTTCCCCACGGTTCTCGCATTTTTAACAAACTCACCAGTTTTATCCGCTCGCAGTACGCTCTCTACGGATACGAGGAGGTCATTACACCAACTATATACAAAAAGTCTCTATGGGAGACCTCTGGACATTGGGAAAACTACAAAGGACATATGTTCAAGGTCACTGGACGGGAGGCAGAGGAAACAGAAAAACAGGCAGCAATTGGTGAGCAGGAAAAGATGGAGGCAGAGGAGGAGTTCGGGTTAAAACCAATGAACTGTCCTGGACATTGCCTACTGTTCAAACACGCTGCGGGTAAATTGAGCCTGAGAGATTTACCGGTCAGATATGCAGACTTCTCTCCATTACATAGGTATGGGCCCACAGAGTTCTGTCACGTCTCTAGCCCTGGCCTGAACAACAATCTGCAACACGAGATCCGTGAGGCTTTTGAACGGGGCATATTCCACTGACTTGAGCAATTTAGGAATGAAAATTCTGGATCCTTGAGTGGTCTCACCAGAGTGCGGAGATTCCATCAGGACGATGCTCACATCTTCTGCCGCCCGTCCCAAATTTCCCAAGAAATATCGTCAACATTACAGTTCATCCATTCGGTCTACAAGGTATTTCATCTACCGTCCTACAAACTGATGCTGTCCACGAGACCGAAGCAGGGTTACATCGGCTCACTCGAGGAATGGGATCGAGCCGAGGCAGCCTTGAAGGCATCTCTGGAGGAATCAGGCCAGGAATGGGCGATTAATGAGGGAGACGGAGCATTTTACGGGCCGAAAATTGACATCATTCTCACGGATTCTGATGGAAAGGAGCACCAGACGGCAACGATTCAACTGGACTTTCAGTTGCCTCAAAGATTCGGGTTAACTTACTTTGCACCTGCTCCAGCTGCAGAGCAGCGGGGAATACTCAGTACGGATCCCGAGGAGTTGAAGGAGTCCGGTTTTGTCACGCCTGTGATCATACATCGAGCTATCCTTGGGTCACTTGAACGGTTCCTAGCGCTGCTGATAGAGCATTATAACGGCAAATGGCCTTTTTGGTTATCACCTCGGCAGGCGATCGTGATTCCGGTTGCTATGACGGATGAAATAGTGAGGTATGCACGCAATGTCAAGAAGGTGGTATCCGGATTGCCTGAGGAAACGGGCCGGATCAATGCGAACAGCCCGTTAGCAATGAGCAGACGCACCTTCAATGTCGACATTGACGAAAGTGGAGGCCTCTTTTCTAGGAAGGTTAGAGCGGCCAAAACTAAGCATTACAATTACATTATTGTTGTTGGAGAAAAGAATCTCAAGGCAAAGACTGTCAGTTTGGGCCCGGCCTTTTCTCAGGGCCAGGAGCACGGGGACGGAGGGGGAGTGGGGAGAAGTTTGGACATGTCAATGGAAGAAGTTTACCAGAAGTTTGTCGAGCTGGAAAATGAGTACGCATAGATTGTATCACCCTGGAACAAAAAGAAAAGAAAAAGAAAAAAGAAAGCCTACGAAACTTTTACGGGATCGTGAGGAGCCATGATCAGCAGTGGGTTCCCACGTGGGCACTAGAAAGCATGATAATGTTTGACAGGGAGATGGGCAGGGGTGAAGGCCAGGGAAAAATTGACAGATACAGCAAATCTTTTGTTACAGGTAAAAAAACAAAAAAATCATTGCTACTCACTAGAAATGAGAGGACTAAAAAAACAAAAAAACGGGGGAACATAAAAAACGGTGAATCGACGTTACCATAAGGGCAAGTACCAGAAAAATTCGAGCAGACAGTGTCGATCATACAGGGTAAAACAGGAGATCACAATTTACTGGTACAGTCGTGTCTGAAAAATTTTCGTACATCCTCCGTCTCTCCTACAACCACAACGATTGAAATTTCAACTCCATGTGAGTAGTCATTTTATCACCGTGGACCAGTAAGGATCCTTGTTTCCAATCTCACGATGGCTTCAAGTACAACAATTCCTCTTCTGAGGTTTCGTTACCTTTTGTTTAGAATAATTCCTTCTGGTTTTATCTTTTCAATTTTATCGGCATGTTCCTCTGGATTGATTTCGGTTATATTTACGAACGGCGGATTTTGCATGCTACATTACGATGGGCGAGCGGGAGGCAGTAGGACTCCGCGATACGGTTTTCCTTTGTTAACGTGGATAGAGTTTTTGGCGGGGGGTCCATTTGACCCCCAGAAGTTAGGGATAGGGGTAGGATTCCGGTTTGGTGTGGTAGGCGGCTGGCGGGTTGGTGGTGGCGGTGTTGGCGGGCCAATCGCGTTGAACCGGGGGGTTAGGTTTCGGAGGAATTGTTGACCGGGTGTGTGGTGGCTGCCTTTTTTAGGGTGGCGCGAAAAGTTTCCAGATCGGGAAGGGGCCTGCATTTCGGTATTCGACGATTACTCCACACCGCACCGCTAAACGAACACCCTCGTGCCCGACCACGGCCTAACACGCGGCGCCCTGAAGGTAGGGGTGCAGTATGGACTAACAGGAATTTGGTGGCTTTTTTATCGTGTCGTCGTTTTCGGATTTCGGTTGCAGGTTGCGCTTACGTGTGAAGGAAAGGATTCGGGTGGAGGAAAACATACTTTTGTCGAGGTGAGTTTGAGGTCGGGGATGGTCCTCGAGACCCATTGCAAGTTTCGTGATCCATGGCGCCGGTCGGGAGGTGGTAGTTTTGGTTTCTTTTGTCAATCGCGGGAGGCATGGTCGAGGGAGACCTAGGGCCTTTAGGCCGAAGAGACAGCAGAGGTGGAGGTTGTTTATTTCTTTGGGGGAGCGTTAATCTTAGGCTGGCTTGCCGGAAAGTGGCTCAGGGTTTCAGTTTATGTTGCACGTACGGTTTTCCTCGGGCCGATCCAGTGCGTAGGTATTCCGATAGAGGTTATGTCGCAGATGTAAGCTTGTCAGTTTTTGGGGTTTTCGGTTGGATTTGCTTGGACGCCTGTTGGGCAACGACATGAAGCCAGGTTTCGGCTTGGTGGAATTTGCACGCTGCTTAGTTATTCCGCTAGGAGAGGGTAGTTGAATATAAAAAGTTTTTCAAAAAAAAAAAAAAAAAAAAAAGTTTTCCTACATCCACCGTCTCTCTTACACCTTCAGTGAAAGAAATAACAACAACAGTGACACGTCACATTTCGAGTTTTGACCTATACGATCCTTGGATTTTATCTCACGATATTCCCAAGTCTTTATTTTCCTTCACGAAGGTTGATATCTTTTCATCAGATTAAAGAGGGAAATCTATCTCTTTTATCTATCTTTTTGTCTTTTATTGCTTTATTACATCACGGTCTTTCGGAATTATATCGTTAGCGATGGTTAATGCTAAGAAGACTTCGTTTACGGCAACCCAGGTTGCGAACAACGGCATGGCGATGGGTGCTGCTTTTATGCGCATCCTAGAGTTGGAAAAGGAGGTTTCGAGGCTCCGGCATCATGTGTCGGTTTTATCGAAACGTTTGAACGGGAGAAGGGAGGGGAAAACGGTTGAGGAGAAAAAAGAGGAGGTGGCGGAGGTAGTGGCTGAGGCTGAGGCTGAGGCTGAGACAGAGGATGAGGCTGAGGTTGCGGCTGTTGGGGCGCCACCCATTACAAGTGGCGTTTACAAGGTTGTGGCTGAAGAAGAGGATGTGGCGGTTGAGATTGTGGCTGGGGTGGAATCGATGAGTGTGGGTTCGGAGGAAGATGAAGATGAGGTTATCGACGGCAAGATAGTTGTTAAATTGCCGGGTGATAGAAAGAGGAGGATAGCGGAAGCGGGTGGGGAGGAAAGAGTTGGGGTTGAGGAGAGAGCTTTGGTTAGGGCGATTCCGGTCGGCCCTAGATCAGGTGAACGGGTTGGAGGTTTGAGTGGGGGGGTACCTAGGGGTCCCTCCAGTGTATTTCAGGGTAGAGGGAGAGGAGGAACGAGTAGGGGTTTTGGTTTTGGGATGGAGGGTTACGGGTATAGGGGTAGAGGAAGGGGTAGAGAAGGGTACTATTATTAGTACCGTTACATTCTTTGAGCCTTTTGGGGTTGGGACAATATGTCTAGACATTATGTGCTGGCCTCTCCCATACCCGAAAGAGGTGTTGGGATTAGGGTTTGAGGACGGGAGGTTGAGATTTGGGGTGGGGGATCGAGGTTGGACCGATGATCCGCGAACGACATGCATGTTTCTTTTTTCCATGAGACGAAGTGATGAACGATCTCGAACGGCCCGACAGAACAGACATCCAAGTAGTAAACCGAGACCCATTTGGGCATTGGGGGAGTGACCCAGGGGAGATAACGAGTTACCTGGAATATTCGCGCTATTACCTCAGGGGCGAAAGGATGGAGTTCACTTGTTTTGTTTTTATTGAGTAACTTTAGGTTACATGACCAGGACCGGGTGACATATCTAGTGTACACGCAGGTCTTAGGTATGGGTATTTCTTTCTTGTTTTAATTAGGTTCCGGCTATTGGTTGAGATGAGGGGGGATCTGGTTGATTTGTACCCTAGAAGAAAAACGGGCCCGAGTGCATGGGTTGGGAGCGGGGAGGCAGGACGAGAACAGACGCTTAAAGTGCACAGAAAGCCCTATAGTGTATTAGATAGCTCGTAGTAACAGTAGCTAATAACTACCGAAACGTTTAATAAAAATAAAAATAAAAATAAAAAAAA
>Ga0307507_10003996_pt1 | contig 27072 bp, 27 predicted proteins | sample 7_EM_MG_FD_207223 | JGI IMG/M metagenome (GOLD analysis project Ga0307507, IMG submission 207223) | Populus trichocarpa ectomycorrhiza microbial communities from riparian zone in the Pacific Northwest, United States - 7_EM | ecosystem: Host-associated > Plants > Roots > Unclassified | place...
TCAAGACTATCAAGCGAGCTTTAGCATCAGTCAACATCAAGAAGTGGAGAGCCAGGAAAAGAGCATTTCTGAAAGATGGGCATGCTGTCAAGAGGCTAGCTTGGGCCAAGAAGTATAAGGATTGGACACAGGAGGACTTTGAGGGGGTCATCTTTAGTGATGAATGCATGGTTGAAAAGTCCAAAGATCCTGAGAGTATTTGGGTGTTCAGAACACCTGAGGAAAAGTGGCATAAAGACGGCATTTATGGTGTTACAAAAGGACCTGGGATAAAGTTGATGGTATGGGCTTGTATTTGAGGTAAAAATAAGGGTCTTCTGATTCCTATTTTTGACAAGAGTGTAAATAGATTTATATATATTGGAGTTTTGGAGGATGGCTTAGTTGATGTCTGGCAGGAGGTGGAGGACACAGTTGGGGATCCTATCTTTCAGCAGGATGGTGCAAAGATATATACTGCAAGAAATACTATGTCTTGGTTTGCAGGAAACAACATACAGGTTATGGAATGGCCACCCAATTCCCCAGACCTCAATCCTATTAAGTACTGTTGGAAGAGGTTGAAGGAAAAGCTACACCAGCGCTTTCCCAACATTCACAAGACTAAGAGGGGGCCAGATACTGTTAGAAGATATCTAGCAGAAGCTCTTGATATGGTTTGGACTTAGGATATTGAAGGGGATTTTTTGGAAAGCCTGTGGGAGTCTATGCCTAGGAGAGTGGCTGCTGTTCTAGATGTAAAGGGATGGTATACTAAGTATTGATTTTTTTTCTCTAAAATTTTAGATAAAAGTTTTCTTATATCTACTGGATATGTACATAGATTTTCAGTTCATTCTAAGCAGTTGAGGTTGTATAGGTAATAAATGTATGGTGGGAGTGGGGTTGCCGTTGCCGTGCTGGACAAAAAGCTTTGTCCCCTACTTTAATTACATACTTTAACTTGAATTCATCTATAATATGCATAAATTCCTCTACTATATAGCTTAAAAGAGTTCTATCCTTTCTAAGTTGATTATTCAAAACTATTTAGTTCTACTTTCTACCCCTTGCACCTTTTTCATAACTGTTCTATTCTTTCTACTCAACGCTTATCTCTTTTGACCTCCTTTTTACAGGCATAGAAGATTGTAAACTATTATACGCTTTAAAGCTTTGCCACTAAAGTAACAGTTAGTGCAACCACCCACCTATATACTCTTCAAAGTTACCTAAATAGTAAAGGGTCTCTCTTCTACTTCATATCCTTTATACTTCTTCTCTATTTTCTCACTAAACTGTTTCAAAACTACTTCTACAATTCCTACTCTCTACAAATAAAATTTCTTGCATATTTTAAAAATACATCATTTACACCTAACTGGACCTATTACTTTACAATATCTAGTATTAATTAAACCATAGTGCACAAGTCTTTCAATCTTAATAACTTTATAAAATAAGTTTCCAGATTTAATATGTAAAGATATAGCAGGGGTAAGATCATGGGTGTTGAATTCAAAAGCCACAGTGATAAAATTAGCTTAGCTGGCTAATAGAGCTTAGCATTCAGGCTTGGCTGACTGATTGCTAGAAACTTTGAGAGATAAAGGTTCGGTTGATGAATGCTTAGCAGAAGAGGACTTGGAAGAAAATTACTTAACCGGCTCAGCCAAGTAAATAATCATAATCTGGTAATGAGAAATAGAAGATAAAGCAGAAGATAAGATTCTAAGAGGAGTTGTGGTTGGAGAGAATATACTTGAAGAGGATAAGCTTGCACATATATTCTTGATTAAGAATAACATCAGCAAAATGTAAAAACCACTCCTGGTCCACCAAGGGGGGTTATGGTCCCCTTGGTCCTCCTGGTCTACCCTGATCCACCCTGATCCACATTTTCGGTAAAATTTCCAAAAGTGTGGATCAGAGCGGATCGGAGTGGACCTGGTGGACCACAGGGACCACGACCCCCCTTGGTGGACCAGGAGCGTTCAGGACCACCTTGGACCACCCTCCGACATTTCCCTGATGAATATGGAAAAACTAATAATTTACATTTTCACAGGTGAAACCTGTTTCTATTTAAGTACTTTTTTTCACTATCTTTACATCTCTCCTTTCACTGAAAATAATACACTTGGTATCAAAATAATAGCTAGTGTCTTAGCAAGCTTTATACTTATAAGATAGTCTCTACTTGTAAGATATACTAGGTAAATAATATTGAGCCAAGCTTTTCTTTAGAGTTTTTCAACTAGAGTCAATTGAAGACTCCAAAGTATCTGGTTTACTAATTGCTTATATAAAATGCAATTACTAGTTGAATAATCTTATATTTAGTGAAGCAAAATATATATTAAAAAGGATAATGTTTTTCACTATATGTCAAGAACAGAAGAATATTATTAGAGAGGTTATATATAGTATATTCCTCTTTTCATATATTTATCAATAGGAGAACAATAACTGCAAAGCAATGCCATTGAAAATTTTCTATGAACAATAGCTCCCCATATTCTACTTATTCATTACAAGTCCAAGAACAACTGCATCCTTTGAAGAATATAATTACTAAAAGTAGGAAAGGCAATCTCTAGAATCACTCAGAATTAATTGCCTCTGAGGGGTGTTTTAATGACATTCTTCAAGTTCCAGGTCAGAGTTTTCCCTGAGGTTCTTGACCGCCGCTGATTCCATCTAGCGGTTGAATGGGTTTTTACAGGCCGGAATTCGCGTGGGGGGGGGATTCTGCTTAAATTGGAGAGGGTGTGTACCGGTACTGATGGGCTGTAGGGTGCCTAAGGATTCTGTGGGTTTGTTTGAATAAGGGGGGAAGTGAGACTCTGTGCGGGTGCTCCTTACGGAGGTGCGGGGCCCAAGCTTTGTAGGTTCCACAAGCGAGGTCTGCCATTCTCATCATCTGTGGAACCCCCAAAACTTAGGCCCTGTACCTCCCCATACCATCACTACATCAAGCCAACTGCTGCGTGTTTTTCCATTCCGAGTGCTAACTCATGATTCTTCTCATCTGGGCTAGGGTTCCACTGACTCCCTTCGCCTAACCCTTAGCGAAGTTCGCATCCCTTGTCTGCATGCAGCCGCATCTAAATCTCAAACTTAACTTCCACGTACATACTCCCCTCTCACCACTGCCAGTATGGCAGCAAAGACACCCCCCCGCTCCTCCTCATCTAACCTAACAACATCCTACATCCTCCGCGCCTCACACCTCCTTCTCCCAACCGCCCCATCCCTCTCCACGACCCTTCTCTCAACCTCACCGGCTGCCCAATCTAGCCCGGGATTATCCAACATATGTATGTCTTGTAGTGCGATACTCATACCTGGCTGGAACGCACACGTACGTACCCTCCCGCGCGGCAAAGAGAAGAGGAAAGAAGCTACAGCGTCGAAGACTACGGTGGTGGTGTGGGAGTGTCAGAGTTGTGAGGGTGAGAACCGCTCGGAGGTTGGCAAGCCGGGGATTAAGCGGGGGAAGGGGAAGGAAGGTGGCGGGATAAAAAAGGTAGAAGGGGGGGCGGCGAGGGAAAGGAAGGTAGATAGGGGCACGAATCAGGGGAGCAAAGCTAGGGCGAAGAAGAGGAAGGGCTCGTTGGCGGATGCGCTTGCGAAGCGGAGGAGGGCTGGTGGTGGGGGAGGAGGTGGTGCTGAGGCTGGGACTGAAGGGTTTGGTTTGGATTTGATGGATTTGATGAAAGTGGGTGATGTTTGATAGTATTATAATAATAATATTATTATTATGTCTGTTCTCTTGAACAGGCGGGATGTTGAGTCGATATGAGACGGGGTTGACCCCTGCCCTACTGATATCGTGACAGCCACGTATCATATTATACATACACCAAGGTGAGTATTTCTCGTCATCGAGTCACTCGGGGTTTGGGCAGCTCCCCCTTTTCGCGTCGTTTGAATTTAGGGATAACTTAAAAACTCTAACAATCGAGTATGGTGCTAACATGTTGGGGTTGCTTCCTAGTAACGTCTGGTGTTTCTCCCCCTTTTTTTTTGTTTGTTCGCGAGAGCGGGCTTTTCGGACAACCTGGTACGGTACTGTACATAGCCCATTTATTCGAGTTCTCACGGTGGACTATCCTACCCATCTTAAAGCTAAGCTTTGTAGAACTTGTCGCTGTACCGTAGAAGGCCCTTAATATAAAAAGTGGGGATGCGCTACACGTTATGGCACTTGTAATCGAAGATAAAAAAGGTTAATTCTTCGAGAGCTATGAAGAAAGTATAGTACGTCTTGCCGACAATCAATGGCTAAGTGTAGTACTGTGGTTAACTAGAAGACTCCAATACCGGTATCCCGGCGTCTTGCGGGGATGATACATACGATACTGAGTACCGAACCCTGGACTCCCTTGTGCGCTCCGCGCCTGATCACCTCATCCCATCGGCTATACAACCATCACCCATCTAAGGTACCCCTCCAGGCACTACACCTGGCAACCCCCTCTCTAACCATCACCACCCCTCCATCACACGCCTGACCCCCCCCTCGCACCTAAAAATTTCTAGCGACCGCCCGTATGATGTTTCGATTCCCAGGCACCAGACGTCATAACGATCTATTAGTCACACAACATACCCGCTACAATCCCGCCTGACCAGCGTAACTGGCCGACTCACCCATCATGTGCAAAACCGCCTAACAGCGACCGAGAAACTCTTAAAACCAAGAGACATTCCACCATGACCACCACCACCAAGAGTTCTTAGGAAACACAACTTTAAGTTATATACGCGACTGTTTTTTCCCCCAAAATGCCCATAGCAAGCGGCTCGACGCCAACGTGTAGTGCGAGCACGCAGAGCGCTGAAGCAGAGGAGTACTTTCGTCCGGGGGTTGTTCGGAGTTTGAGTTATAGGTCTACAACTCGGTCGCTTAGGAGTCCATTTCCGCCTGCAGTGGTGGGTGCGGTAGGGGGAGAAGTAGCAGGAGGGGCAGCTGATTCGCAGGCTACGATTGCGCCGGCGAACATTCAGGCAGTTTCCACTGCTGGGGGTTCCGGCTCGCAGCATGCTCCGAGTACGAACCAGAGTCCGGTTCCGAGTTTGAGTAGTACCGGTAGCACGGGCGCACCGGCAGCTACACTCGGACTTGGAGTCAGTGCAAGGGCGAGTATGAATCCGAGTCCGAGCCCAAGTTTCAACACCGGCGGGCACAAAACCGTCGTTCCAGAAGGCGGAGACCCGCATATCCAACAAAGGGACCGCACCGACCACCACTCTCACCACTCACACATCCATCCTCACCCCCACTCTCATCACCATCACGGCCATGACCCAAAAACTGGTTTCTACAACGCAACTACAAGCACCTTTTCTTGGTCCACCTGCAATCATGACCCGGATCCACATTATGAGAGACTTGTGTTCGACTACCGCGTCATTTCACAGTCCATGCACGCATACAGGCATATATCGATATTCCGGCGATTTGGGAGACTATCTATGGCGAACTTATTATACTACCAGGATGAACTCACCGAGATCGAGAAGGCGCTTGGAGAGGTTGACAGAGAGGAGACGAGGTGGATGCAGACTGGAAGCGAGAGTGAGAATGCCGTGGTGGATTTAAAAGAGAGAAGGTTTAAACTTATGAGGATGTTAAGAGAGACTCTCAAAAACTACTGTACCTCAACCCCTCATCTCCCAACCGCCCCTGCCCATGACTAACATGCTATGAAGACGAAGCCCTCCTCCTCCAAGAACAAATCTTCACCTCCCTAGACCCACCCCGCGCCGCAGACAGCAACCTGCTATCCGCCCTGGAAGACCCCAGCACCCCACCCCGAACCCTCACCGACCCCTTCAACAAGAACACTGACGACCTCGTCGCGCTGGGCCTTGGCGGGCGTGACTCCCTGGAAAAACTTGTAGGCAGAGTCATTCCGCGGATATTCCCGCACCGAAACCCCTCCGTCGAGGACGTGCGCCAGCGGAATATGTCACAGCGCGACATAGCATCTATATTCTCCCCGTTCACAAGGAGGATCACCAGGATGGTGATTGCCCTTGCTACAGCACTGCTGATGCTGGGGCCTATGATTATCTTGCAGTTTCTGAAGAGCGATTTGTGGAAATTGGTTTGTATTAGTATTTTTACAATAATGTTAGCGGCACTGGTTGCGCTGGGGACGAGAGGCCGTGGGGAGGCGATTGTTATGGTTATTGCGGCGTATTCGGCTGTGCTTGTGGTGTTTGTCCAGGGGGGTGGGGGGTGTAGCCAAGGGGGGAGCTGCAGTGGAGTATAGGCGCGATGGCTAGGATGGTTTATACTCTTTTCATAGCATTTTAGTCGACGGGGGGTTTTTTTATTTCTTCCTTTTGTCTTTGCATCGTGGCGTTCGGTGCTGGTTTACTCTAATTAATAATACTCTCTCATCTCATTGAAGCACTGCGTATATATTGGCTGGCGCTTCACCACCATCACCTATTGTTCGTTCCCGCCTTTAGCACAAGCACCTAAAAAGTATTGTGCCAGCCAAAACACGCATTGCCTCCCACATACCTCACCGTATAATATCATCGACCTAGCTCTCTTATATCCCTGGACCCAAAATCCTCAAAAAAATATCCTGACATCTCTCAATGCTATTTCAAGTGTATGGATTACACTTATCTACTTCTTCTCCATAACTAGAGGCGCAAATATCATACATAGTTCCTATAATACCACCGTTCTAAAAAATAAAAAAAAAGAGCAAAGTCCCGAATTCGGTTTGCTAAGGGGTTTGCCATTAGATTCTTTCTCCCGTCGCTCTTAGTATTGGTGAGTGGGTATCCGAGAGCGAAGAGAGTGATGGCAGCAATTAAAGCGCTGAGGTTGTGGCTTACCATAGTAACTTCGTGGCTCAACCTCACTTTATTGCTCAGCATGGCTTCGCGGCTCAACATCACTTTGTAGTTTGATGTGACTTTATTGTTCAACGAAATGTCTAAGCTAATAATTACTTGGATTATGTGACAGGTGAAGTTGTAAAAGATGTAAACTAGAATAATAAATTATTATAATAATTATTATTATTTAATACACTGCTCCGGTCATGTTGAGCCACAAAGTTACTATGGCAAGCCACAAACTCACGTTGAGCCCATGTCAGGTTGAGCCACTGGTTGTGAGCCTGCGAGCTCCTTGCCACAGCCTTAGCACGAGTAGGGGATGGAGAGGGTTCGAGATGGAAAAGTAGGTTTTTTCACATCATTCACTTTCGCGGTTTAGGTAGGGTAGGGCACTCGTAGGATAGAAAAGAGAAGAAGAGGGGAAAAAAAACTAAAATTAGAAAAGAATGGCGTATTGCGAAGGAGTGGGTTGGATTATAGGCAACAGAGTGGAATTAGAAAGTATGATATTATGTAGGGATGACTTTCACATGGCGTAAATTTCTAAATTTCTGAATTTTCGTTGTTGATGATGGAGTTATTATTAATTTCGGAAAGGTCGTCAGTTTATCGGTTCTCCAATTTCCAATATTCCTTATTTTTCGCTTCTTCTAGGGGCTTATCCGCTCCCTAACTGAGAGAGGTAAGGTTTACAGGTAAAATTAGGAAGGTGGGTTGTGGGAAATTGCGTTCAGGGTGAAAAAAATCTTTGAGAAATCCTAATCTTTGGGGAATTGGTAATAAGGTGAGGTATTTTCACACTGGTGAATTTCGTGCATGATGAGTTCGTGATAAGGTCTGTTTCTGCGGTTTCCAGTGACTGTCTTTTGGTGTAGAAGAGAGTGTTGGGATATATAGTGGGCTAAAGTTCAGGATTTATTTTATTTTGTTTCAAGTGTCGACTGGAAGTCGTAGAATCCCCCCCTCCCCTTGCGAGATAGCTAAAGGCTCATTGTGTATCTAGATTCTGGGGGGAAAAGTTCAGAAGCAAGTAGAGAATTCTTCACATCGAGTCGGTGTTTGTATCGTACAGTCCTTGTCATGGGATCCGGGAGTTTAGGGATATAATGAGCTGTGGGATATAGTGCACATATTCTTTACCTTACAACGATTGTTCGAGGAGTTCTCATCCATCTGCCGACGACACCGGTGAGCTGCCTACTGTTCTAGCTTCATTCAATGTTTAACTGCCCGCGCCGGTGCTAGGCCGACCATGACTGAGACAGGTATAATGACACCCAACCTACGCTACGCCATTTTATGGTGCTTAGTTCACCCAGGTATCATACGAGTACACGTACCTTACACTAAGTTCTTATCGTCCCCCTCATCTGCTATTTCGGTTGCCATGCTAGACAAAAATAACCCCACTTGTCCACTCTCTCTCGCGTCGCGACTGCTCGCCAGGGATCAGGGGGCAGATAAGGTTTTAGCTAAGATGGGAACTTGGACAAGTTGAGGTGGCGTTTGCCGGAATTAATTCCGAGTTGTAAAATTTTATTTTTGATGACGATGGGTATGTTTGTGGGGGTGAATATGCTCCCATGGAAGGAGGAAGTAGAGAGGGGTAAGGAGGAAAAGCATCGCATTGATTTCTCTGGGTCATTGCTTTCCGCATCTCTTGAAAACGATGTATCAGTAGTTTCCTCCGCCCGTGTAGCTTAGTTAAGGACCCCGGGGGTTCACGTTTCGTAGTTTAAGGGAATCTCGTGGGTGGATGTCGCCAGGATGCGACTCACTAGTTGTCAGGTCCCTTGAGGCTAACCTGATATGAGTGCCTGCATTATTAGCCCTCAACACTAGGACGTCGGGTAGGGACGGCTGTCAGCAGCCAGTGTTCGTAGAGTCCTGGATGGGGAAAGAATTAAGCAGGACACCCGTTGCTTTTGGTTTACCTCCAAGTAAAATAGTAAACTCTATCGTGGTCTTAAAAGCGAACGAAAAGTGGCGGTTCCTAAATTCAGGACTCTATACTGTTTTTTTGAAAAATTTCAACACTAGTGCCTTCACCTTTCCAGTTCTCCCAAGCTCAGCACTGTACCGACTGTCCCCAAACCGCCCAACAAGTTTGCCAATCACCTTCAGAGCAGGTACTAGTACAGCAGTTCACCTTTCCAGTTCGCGGTTCACTAAGTACCAATCTCCTGTTTAAGCCATGCTGAACCGGCATGGTGAGACTCCCTAACTCATAACTTAACTAATCTACAAAATCATCCCCATAATAACCGCACCTGATACAAAGTCCAAATCCTGGAAATTGGGTTACTTTCTTTGTCGGCTTTGATGAGCTGGGGAATGAGATCCCGTCCTGATAAATTTATAATCGGACAAGGGAGGGGGGTAGTTAGCAAAGGAGCCAGGAGCATTGAACAGTTTTCCTTAGGGATATAGAAGCGTTTGGGGGCGTTCTAGCAAGGATCTGCAATAATTCGGAGGCTCAGACTTTGGAATAGTATTCCCCAAACCCCTCCTTAGAAGCCGAGATTGAGAGGAGGGTCCAAGCGGTTCGGAAATTTTCTCTATCTAAATTTGGGAAATACTCTGCTATTAGAAAAATAGGGGAAATAGCAGGGTACTATTCCCTTTTCGCTATCTATTACTACCGGCACTTGAGTACTCAAGGCTCTACTCGGGTATGTTTTGGCCAACCACAGACAAATCAAGGAAGCCGCAAAGATTCGAGCTTCATCTAGAGCCTACCCGTGTCTCCGCGCCAAGAATAGGCACCTGTTTTGGAATAGCCACCGCGGGCCTGTATGAAGAATAGCGTTGAGGCCGCTTTCTGGGGAAGCACTACTCGAGTATGTGTCTATATATCAGCCTAAGAATGAGAGGAGAGAAGGAAAAAAAAAATCAAAGGACGAATGAAGGAGAAAGAAAAGAAAAAAAAACGCCACTTGGGGATTGACTTGCCTGATCTTATTTCTCACATCCAAGCAGTTACCCCCCCCGCAACACACATGAAAAACAATCAAGTATAGTACCACATAATACAAGTACAACTCGACGAGCATTTAGGCACGTTGAACCTTATTTGGCTTGCCTTCCACGAAAGTTAGAGAGAAAGATGTGGTTGCTGGAAGTAAGGAATAGGTATTTTCCATTCTCCTATGTACATTTTCCCCCAATAGCTTCTCTTGAGCCGGGTTACATCTTAACTTGTGCTTCTGCCTTTAAAAGATCTAAAATCCTGCAGTCTTCACCGGCACCGTCGATGTCTGCCTTCTCAACTTGAATCTAATTGAACCTGATTCGGTACTGTATTGTACTTGCCCTTGCCCTTGCCACGTTACTTATATCGTGTTGTTAGCAATAATATGCATAGGAATGGACTTCTACATGTAGTGTCTTGCCGTAGCTAACATATTCTTGAACAGGACCTTTTTGGAATGTGGGTCTGATTAATGTGACTATATGTTCTTGGGTTCCTCTGACGGCGTGGCATAGGGAGAAGCTTCGTAGACTACTACTAGCTGGAGGTTTAATCACACAATTTGGAGCGATTGAAACAGAAGGGAGTGGTGGTGGGGTCACCCGTGGGATGGCAGTGCGGTAGCGATAGGCCAGGCGCATTCAAAGGGCTTTGAAGGGTTGTGCTGATAATGGATATGTGAAGCAGAGGCAATGCTAGAAGACTTAGGGAAGGGATAAAATGTATGAGTAGAGAAGAAGAAAAGTAAACAAAATATAATGCTGGGACCATAGTGGTAAGATAAGAGTTGCAACTCTTGATATTAGTATCAGAATTCTTTTCCAGATTCACTGTTTAGGGAAGACCACGCTTAAAATTTGAGAGGGGGGGATTATTTTCGACCAGTTCCGATGGTCTAACGGCTAAGGAACTGGTCCGCATCGGTCCGAAACAGCAACCAGCCCGAGTTCGAACCCCCCTGTGAGAACGAGTACGATAGCTGTAGTCGAGCATTGAAAAATGCTCGGCGAACTACTTTTGTTGCGGGTGAGGGTAGGGTGGTAAATGCTCTGGGGTCTACTCGTGTCTCCACACCAAGAATAGGCACCTCTTTAAGAATAGCCACCGCGGGCCCATATGGAGGATAGCGTTGAGGCTGCTTTTCTGGAGAATCATTATGTGTGTAAACCCTAAACTTGGTGTGAGAGTCAATGGGTGAGATTAATATCTTTTGATCTCAGAACTTCGTCATGAATTTAAACTCTTGAGTTCTAATATTCTCTCAATGCTGAATACTTACCTCCCAAGAAAAATCGAAACCAGCAAATGAGAGTCCACAAAATGTCCAATACTGTGGTGAATTGTGAGGTCATTTTCATATAATATTATGACTTTCACTAGCCACTAGCACTTTTAGTTAGACTTTCAAACAGCTCGAACACTATACTTTTTATGGGTTGGTGGTGGCTATTCCAAAACAGGTGTCTATTCTTGGCGCAGAGACACGAGTATGCTTTATAGCTCTAACTAAGGACCCCCCCTTTCTCTCTATAGTATTAGCCTCCCTTCTGTGTGTTTTGTTTTGGACCGGTAGCGGGGCTGGAGCGTGAGACAGGGGCCCCGCCATGTGCAGCGATGGGCCCCTTTGAACCGTGGTATATATCTAGATCACAACAAGGCTGATGAGACCTCCTGATACACAGAGTTAGTATTTGTAGCGTGCGTGAGTAGAGCGCAATCATAGCCTCCGAGTTTAGTATGAACTAGAGAGTAAAGAGTAGCGATGTAAAAATTATTTCACCCGACAATCACCCGATCCTATTTTTAATAGCCCCCCGAAGAGGTTACCGATATCTAGCTTCTGGTGACAGCCTAATTACTCTGTGAGGTGTTCGGTACACCGATGTATAAAGCTTGAGGCGAGGGGAAATTTTCCAGGGCCATATATGCAGATTTGCAGCGTTGATCCCGAGAGATTAGTAGGAATAGGAAGAATACTCCAGTGTTTGCCGCGGAAGCGATGGGCAGGCCATCGATATATCAGGGTGTGTGTGCTGAAACCTCTTTGCAGGAGGTCATCTCAAAGACTTATCTAGCACAGGGTATCAATTAAAGAAGGCTTAAACAAGCCGGATATATGAGCAGCACCTTCATTTCTAGGGGTTTCTCAGGCCCGGCACCGGTACTACCTCCCGGAATATCGGTAATGAATAGGACCAATCCGGTACACCTAAAATGGACTAGCAGTACAGAGCTACTTGGGATTGTCACCATGAGCATGCTCGCTCAAATATTCCGCTGAAAATGTTCATAGTTCTCTGCTCCTTGAACGGGTGGATCCTACTCCTGATCAATGGTTTGCAACAAGGATGTTTTAAGAAGCTGGGGAGTGGCTGTGTATGTTAGAGCCTGGTGTAATTCCACGCAGCACCAAGAGCTGCTATCTGGTCGAGATCAAATCTGATCCCTTCTACTAGGTTGTGGGTTGCCGGATCATGGGTGGGGGCGGGGGGTTGTTGGTGTACACAACTAACCGACGGCTTGTGAAAAACATCCTCCAGGGGAACATGCTCTAATATATACAGAATCGCTAGATATCACAACAAGGGACTTGAGTATTCTCAACATTCGAGTGATACATCATGACCAGATAGTGGAGCCCCCCCCCCTCCTAGAGAAGAATTTCTCCCGAAGTTTAACCGGAGTTTTTTTTTTAGGCTTTATGCGGCGTAAGCTGATCCCTCGTGGCTAATATTTGTAGTATACGGTGCCTCGCAGCTTCTTGTTGGGTGGAGGGTCGGGCATTGGCTTTCGGTGAAACTTGACAATTCCCGGTAAAATAGCCCTTCCTTAAAACCCTCGGAACCGAGATAAATCCCACAAGTTCCGCCGAAGACCACTGCCACTTTTTGGTGTGATTATACGCACCGAGCTATTGTGTTGTGACCGAGTGAACTTTATCTCGCTATTTCTAGCTATAGCCAAGCCAGGTGTTGTGCTCCGCGGTAAAATTCGTTAGATAGTGAGAATACCATTTCTAGGGGTGGCCTGTATGGCATCGAATGCCGAGTTTGCTTGGGATATTTCTCCCTCCTAATAAGGTGATGTCATTCTGGGCACTTTTTCCATTTGTCGGTAAGTTGTATCTCCTTTTCAAATAGTTCGACCTCAATCATAGTGGTGAGAGAGGTAGAGTATAAATAGAGGACCTTTTCTCCAGGAGTTAAAGAGGGCCTTTTCAACTTTCTGAGGCTTCGGAACCTCTCTTCTGCTCCACTTTTAACTTGCATTTATGGGGATTTGCTTCTCCCCTTGGTAAGTATTTTGTGAGAGAACTGCTGACTGCTAGGAACCAGGGATATTCGTTCGATCTAATATGAAGGGAATGTTTTTATCAGCGGCAGCATTGCTAGTGCACCCCGTGGCCCTAGCTTCGACGGACCTTGTTTCTACACACCTAAAGCCAACTTCATCCTCTCAATCAATTTCTGTGATGACCATAATCGGGCCTTCGCAAACAATCCAAATGTTAGTATCAAAATCTATTATTATCCCCCAATCAATCCTTCGAAATCTCGCTTAACGAGAGGCTTGTAGCCCACCTCATCCGGCAACAACATCAGAACCAGAGACCACTACCACAAGTGCCGATAAGTATGAAGGGCATCCTACCATTGTGCCTCTGCCTCCTGCTGTCACATTTACCACTGTGCTTAAGGACATTCCCACCAAGATATACCTGACTACGGAGGTCATCAGAGAAACCAACATCCCATTTGCAAAAAGCACTATACCTAAAAGTAAATCTAGGAAACCATTCCCTGGATACAGGAAGCTATCCAATTCCGCCTCTAGAGTTGGTGGGAGAGCCAAGGGAAGGGTGAGAAAGTACGGGAATGAAGCACTCCAAGGAGATGTGATCTCACCATGGTCTTATCTGGATTTATTCCCTCCGATCTCAACACAGACCCCAGCCATGAGATTCCCAGTAATGCATGGGCACACCGAGGACTCCACATATGTGGTTAAAGGGAGGTCGAAGACCATTCATACAAACGTGCGTCTGTCCCTTCTATTACCCCACTGCTGGCCCTGAGCCAATTCACAGTTTTGCAGAAATTTTATACAAACCTTTTCATTGGACATCGCAATCAGCCTATTTTCCCTATGCCGTATAACCTAGCATGGATGAATGGAGCCCGAGAAGGTCTCTTGGGTTTGGCAGCTGACGTCATCGATCTTACGAAAAGGAGGTTCGGTCCGAAAAATGGGCCCGGTGGTGCCGTTGAATTTTATACCAATGCTTTCAACCCGAGTATCATCCTTGGCTCAACCGAGCTAAGGAAAGGGGTTTCAGATATCAGAGTACTTGATCCTGCGGGTCAAAGTGCGAGGGTTCGCATATACGCTGACAAGAACCGATATAATCGTGGCATTCTGGACGGAGAAAATACCACGAAGATAATTGACATCCCGATTTGTAATGGTATGGGATTTGTGAGTGCAGAGTATCGTGATTTGACTCCGGTGTATGTATCGGGCCCCCATTGCCCATATCCTCCATGTTAATCATGTAAAAGCATTTCTTCTATCGTGGCCTTTGAAGATATCAGGCAGTTGCCATCGGTCAACGAATTGATTACGAAGTACCTTCTACGCTTCGTAGGTGACGCTGACTCCTGGCTCGTGTACGCGCACCACCGCTCTATAGAAGAGGCTAAATATACACCTTTCGATCTCCAAATTGTGGGAACTACTCGTCTTGAAGGAAAAAATCTTTTCACCGGCCTGTTACAAGTGGCCCATCTGTCGCAGGATAATAGGGGGCACGGGAGAAGAGAAGCCCTCCTCGATTACACCACCGGAGGTTATTGTGCGGGAGTAGAAATCGATGCCCAAATTACTGGCCCTTATGCCGATAGCGGAGAATATCAAATGCGATTCAAGCGTGCTGGTCGGCGAAAATCACCTCTTGTGGGTAAATGTTTTCTTATTTGTTTAATATTTGCTAAGTTATGCTAACCGGCTCAAGTTGATGTATGCTTTGCCGCATCACGTCAAGACATTTCACGCCTCAACAGTGGCAAATGTCCACAGAATTTTCAAGCTCCCGAGTCCTGCCAATGGTATGATGTATGGAGTCATCGCTGATACATGGAGATTGAAAGTTGAGTCACTGCCTGTGGAGGTTGGCTGGCTTCCGCTTGGAAAAAAAGGATGCGCATCATTCCCCCCTGAGGTTCTCCAGCGGATCTACACTGTCGCTCGGATTGAAGTAGCACAGAATCTCACTATGCAAACACTCTTCAACCCGAGCATGTATTTTTCTGGAAAGGTATGAAATTTCCCCATATCATTTAGGACCCCACTAATTTCATCAGGCGTTCGCGAAATACGCGTTTCTCTGTTATTCAATTTTGCATGTTCTAAAAGATCCGAGTGTCACTCAACTCTGTTTGGCCAGACTCAAGAATGACATTGCGTTGTTCGCTGAGAATAGGCAGCAAAATATAATGGTCTATGACAGTGAGTTGTTATATGCCCCTCACTCATCCAAGCATTTTCTCACGACCATCTAGCCACGTGGGGAGGGATTACTTCTATCCAGGCCTTTGAAGGAGCAGACCCAAGTGGAGATATGGATTTTGGAAACTATCTCTATAATGATCATCACTTCCACTATTCCTATCACGTCCAGGCTGCAGCTTTAATTGTTCAACTTGATAAGGATCTTGGTAATTCTAATACTTGGTTCCGAAAACACCATGAATGGGTGAACAACTTGCTCCGAGATGTGTGTTCAACTTATTAATATTGGTGCTGTTTCGAAATTTGTTAACTGAGCATAGTACGCCAATCCATCCAAAGAAGATCTATACTTCCCAGTTTTCCGTAATTTTGATTGGTACCACGGACATTCGTGGGCGAGGGGACTCGTAGGTTGTGGCGATTCGAAAGATGAGGAGTCTTCTTCTGAGGATTTCAATTCGTTATACGCGCAGAAGCTTTGGGGGATTGCCATCAACGACCGATCGATGATTGCCCGTGCTAACTTGATGCTTGGAATTCTCAAGGTCTCTCTCAATGAGTACATGCTTTTGTCAAAGGGAAATCAGAATCATCCGAAAGAGTTCGTGGGCAACCTAGTAACTGGTATTCTATCAGAAAGCAAGGCGGACCACAAAACTTACTTTGGATTGTACAGGGAATATATCCAGGGGTAAGTTACCCTGAAGGATCGTTGGTTCAACGCCGTCACTAATCCAACCCAAGCATCCATATGATCCCTATGACCGCAATGTCACCATATATCCGCTCTGCCGAGTTCTGCGAACACGAGTACAAGACCTACTTCTCCAAGGGTCTACACCGTGGTCAGTCAGGAGCAGACAAATTCTGGGCCGGAATAATTGAAGCAAATCGAGCGATATTTGATGCTCCTGGTTCCTGGGAGTTTTTCAACAGCCAAAACTTCGATGACGCTATGATCGATGGAGGCACGAGCAGGACCTGGCTTATGATCCTTGCGGCAGGTATGGGAGGGTTAAAAATAAACGAGACCTGTCATCTTATATGAAATACCCCCATCTATTAGGTTACTGGGAGAGCTAGAATCGGATGTGAAAAGTTTTTGCGGATGTTGTTTTATAGATTATTCCGGCTTGTTATGGATACCCTGATTTTTAGGGAGTACACTGTCACAAAAGCATATGGAGGTTTTCTAGACCTTGGATCTCATTTGGAGTGAGACTAGGCTTTCTTAGACTGTCGGCTGTCAGATTCGCAGCAGGGATTCACTAGCTGTCACTCGATAGCCCTGTGCGACTGTGAGTGATAGGGGAAATCTTCCAACATACCCTGGGCGCCGGGGGCCGCTTTTGGCTTGTCATTATTTTACTTGGGCAATATATTACGCTTCCTAGGTTGCGGTTGAGAGAACAGATAGCGGAGGGTAGGGGAGAGACGGATGTTGTAGGAGTTATTCTTTTTTCTCTTATTTAAGTCGTTTGTCAAGGTTGGTGTTTCAAAGTTCAAATGGTTTTTATCAGTATAGTATCATTTTTTTGGGCATTCCCTCCAACATTTGGTTGCGCTCCCGATACTTGGTTCTATGGTAGATTTTTAGAGGTTCTGGTGTTTTCTTTTGGTGATGTAGACCTGATTAATGTCTGTTTTAGCTTTAGCTTTAAACCACTTGATCAAACCCTGGGTGCTAGGGGATATTCAAGTTATAACAATAGATAATATTTAAGGGACGCTCGAAAATCGAGATACAGAACGTGCAGAAAAAGGTTAGAAGCGAAACCTCATAAATGCAAGGTTGCTAGCGTTAACCTAGCTCTATTTCAATCAACTATGCCGTTAGGGCCAAATTTTTTTTTGAAAAGGAGGAAGAGTGAGAGGAGATTAATCTATTATGTATCCGGTCTGCGCAATCTACGAAATGATTAGTTGCATTGCATCCTATGGACCGATAAGACATGCGGATTCCTTGCTTCCTCGGTTTTAAGAAACAGAATGGGTCCCGGGAGTGGTTTAGGCGGTGGCGCCAACAACGACCCGAGGGTATGAACCCTAGATCTATAAAGCTTAGTTAGAGATCCCGAGAAATGCGCTTCCTACCCTTGCGATCGTAAGGTAGTTTGATGTGATGAGAGTGCTTTGAGTTAGTGGTGAGGTGATATATTTGTTTAGGGTATGCTAGGGCTAGAGTGGAAAGAGGGTTATAGGTGGAATGGAGGTTGTGTGTTGTCCCGGGAAATGGGAGCCCGGAACCGGGGATTGAGAAGTAGTGCGGGCGCTCAGATAAGTGCGGGTTTTGCTGGATATTTGCGAACATCTGTTTCCTGATACTTAGTAAAGTGGGGAAATAGATAGCCGGGGGTGGAGGATAGAGTAGAGGAGGTAGCTTCCACGACTCCAGTCGTACTCTTCTAAAGCTAAACTCAGATTAACACGGGTGCATAAGTAAAACACAATTAGCACATCTTGATTCTTGCAGGGATCGAACCTATCTCTATATTGCATGTCCCATTCCTCAGCGCCCTCCCGTGATAATGGAGGAAAGACATGTCGGCAGAATCTTCTCCGTAAACCACTACCGGTAAAGCACCAGAACAATCCGTCACACTCCCGAACGATCTGCGATACTCCCGCAACTTCTGCAATCAACCACAACCTTCTAATACAAACGTGAGACTGGAAGCACACATAAACTTACCTTTATTAACGGGCAATCCGGGTATCAACAGTCCTCGTCTCCGGACTCTTAGAAGGTTAATCCTAACTGCGGGTCCAGGTATTCTCTTGCCGTCGCCAGCTGCAAAGACTACTGCGAGTTCGAGGGTAACTGTCAGGATATTATCATTGATCTTCTTGGTGGAATTCACTTCCTTCTCGATAACATCCACTTTCTTCTCGAGATGGGAAATGTGAGCCTTCGTGTCTTGCTAGACATCAATGCTTGCGGCGATTGTGGTGCTAAAGAGTGCGCTTATCGGGTTTCTGTAAACCTAAACCAACATTGTCACAGGAAACATTTCGGTTAGCGAGGATTCATCCCTGCGAATCAAGGAGACAGATAGCCTACTGGCCATGCTCATCTTGATCACTTTGCAGTTTTACGAACTCGTTGAACAACACTCTGCTCTCGTGTCTGTCTGTCTGTTCTTCGTGAGTTTAGGGGGGTCGGTTTTCGAACTTTGGCTGGTTGGGGTCGCGTTAAATATTCATCTTGTTGTCGCACGCCAGCACTGTACTGTACATGTAAGAACTCGGATAATCGGATCATGTGCTAGGGCGTTGGAGTTGCCCCTCCTACGGCAGTGAAGATCTCCCTCTTAAACAGCATGGAATCCGGAGGGTGTCAGACCTGTAACTCGCCTCCTCCGACGGGAAGCCTCCCGGCGACCACCTTACGGTAGCTTATGCTTAAACTAAGAATTTGGATAGCTGGTGTATGGATTCCTAGGAAGCCCGGCTAGAGAAGTTTTTGCACGAGACTGAAGTGAGTTACCATCACTGGGAATACGAATACGGGGAGTTTGAGGCGCTTTCTTGTTTGGCTTTGATAAGATTCTTTCCATAGCTTTTACTGTGGTAGTACAGGAGACAACTTGCCGGCAATAACCAACAAGCGCACCCGGCTTTGAATGTCTCCATCTGGCTCCCACCATTTACAAGTTTTTTCCGGATCAGAAGACTACTTATGCCTAGGCGACCCGCATTTACTTGTCTACCCTCTCTCTACCTCTCCCCTACTTCCTAATCCCCTACCTCCCAGACTCCTCCTTTTTTATCACCCTCACCTTCTACCGGATCTCTTCCCCTTCACCCCACAAGTGATGATAAGTTCTTCCCTAGCGATTGCCCACTAGGGGCTACTAATAGAGGGCTGAAATTCAGGATCAGACGGAGGCGGACGGCTTATTCCGAGAATCCAGCTTTCACAACCAGGCAACACAACCGTCATCTGCGATCGCTGGGATTTCGTTCAACCAGGAAGGTAAAACCGCAAGTATAATATTATCGCACAAGGTGGTCCCCTAGATCCCTGGGACGCGCCTGATTCTAACGCAGAGCCTTCATAATTACGCGGTTATAGAGTTTTTGGTGGAAACTCCTTTTGGTGCAAAGCATCGTGCCTGGCCAATAGAAAAAAGCAGCAGTGATCAAAATGTCGGGGTGGGCTCGTGGCCGGGGCTGTCCGGAAAAAAAAAGGAAAGAAAGAGAAAAAAGAAAATAGGAAAAAGCATTTTTATATATTTTTACGAAATCATAAAATGCAAACACCCGCGGCGCCCGACTTGGTATTTCACAGATCTTGGTTTCGGAACAACTGCCGCTATCGAAGGTTGCGATAAAAAAAATAGGAAAAATAGGTATTCAAGGCGAGGTGTCATTTTCCTCTTGCTAACAGTCCTTTCTATTCTTTTACGATTTTCTCTTTTTTTGGAATGGCTTTCTTGGTGGACGGATGTGCTTCGAGGGTATTGGAAGTGTCGGATTATGACAAGCCGAGAATGTTCTAATCGGCAGCAGAAACCCAAGATGATCAGACGCGCCCTGATCTTCTTTAGGCGCATTACTCCCGCTCCTCCCGTGGTTTAGCAACCTTTTGGCGGTCCTCCAATCCCCGAGCAAGGTCCCTAGAGCTCCAAGGCTGATAACATCTTCCAGGGGGTGGTGCGGCTGTCGGGAGGCTAATCGTACAGCAGACGGGAGTATATCGTTGCAGATGACCGGGCTTGAGTAATTTTCATTACTCTTTTATAAATCATATGATTTTGCGCCGCTTACGGACTGCGGGTGAAGATGGAGGTGGGTAGTAAATTAGGCGAGATAGCCGCATTACGGCCCGCGACTGCGAGCTCATGGCCTCCCTCATACTCCACTATTGAGGTCTCAATCATACACCCTCTAATTGAAAACACCCGCATGTGATGAGCTGATTATGGCTTGGTTGACGCTTACCCGAATCTAGAGCGAGGGGTTAAATGGACAGCGTATCTCCAGACGGAGGTCCATCCCGAACCGACGATGAATTAAAAAAGTCTGTTTGAGGCTTCAAGTCTCAGTTCTTTTGCAAGAGTAGCCCATGCCTACTTAATCACCAGCACCATTGGAGCGCAATTACTGTGCTAATTTCGCCGCAATCATGAGTTCTGATACTTATTGAGGCTCTGCCGGTGTTGCCTATCGTACTTCCTTAGCCAACTCATTCGATAATCCCTGAACCATACACGCCGTACACGCGAACTGGCATCCAACCAATCGGATGCCACAATCCCTGTAAGCGCTGGAGTCACCACTACAGATTTCGGAAGCCTGCACGACTGTGCTCAGACCTCTTGTAATACTCCGGGTACTGGCTATGACAGACGAGCGCTTCAAATACCACTTTGGGTATCAGCCGGGGTGAAGAAATGACCTGAGAAGGGTGGCTGTTTTGCGGCTCATAGAGTGTCTGATAGTAGCCGCACTGAAAGGAGGGGCAGGGCTAGAGTACAGTACTTGTATTTCTTGCGCTCTTCAAATATATTTGTCTAAAGGTTCCGCTGGTAAAAAGGTACATACAATAAATATGGATAAAAGATGGGGCGTGCTGAGGCTTGTTGGAGGCGTGTTAGATGCTGAATCCAGCCGTTTTGCAGATTCAAGAGAGGAACAGGAAGAGGAGGAGGCGCGAGTGATAGCTCCCGCAATTGGTATCTCAACAACGCCCGTTGCTCGCCACCGCCGCAGACTGAGATGGATAATAACTCTCCAGAGATTCCCCGGAATACCTATCCCATGGGAAATTCGGTACTTTTATTTTTCCTCTTATCCCCCCTTTCTACCATTTATGAGTTACTGATAAGTTGTTTCAAGATTAAATCCCTTCACAAACCCTCCGCCCCCAATTCATGGGACCATTATTTCCAGAAACCACGGAAACAGGAACGGCCGACCACCCCTACTCCTAAATACCTCGCCGATATCATCTTCGGCACCCTTCATGGCGCCGTTTTTGACACTCTTGATCGTGGCAGCTAGTTTTTACCCGCTCTCTTCTGGGGAACTACCCTGGACTGGCTGGCGGGGAGCAAGTGAGTCTCGGCGGTGGATATTTATTGGTGATGACCAAGTGATGCTTGAGCCCGTAGAGAGTGCGGCTGTGGATTTTTCTGGGTTTGGAGAACATGGCGGTGGTGACGACGGTGGTCAATGGAGGCAGTCGAGTGGTGAGAATTGGGAGGATTTAGAGCAGGGAGAGTGGGATGGTGGGGGTATGGTGCTGGGATGAAGAGATTTGCATGCGCGGGGGTGGGGTTGGGCGGCTGAGGAGCGGCTACTATAGGAGGGGTGCTGGCCTAGGATAAGGGACGAAACGGAGTTATTGCTGGAGGGGGGCCATATTAATGTTGTGATTATGTATACTTTTCATGGGTTTGTATTTAGTACCGACAATGTATATTCCGTAAAAGAACTAATAATATTATAAGTTAAATTTCTAGCCATTGAGAGGAATAACCATTGGCGGGTCTGGGTAGTAAGCCTCCGGTCGGCAACGGTAAAAGTGGGGACTTTGGACGACCAAGAAACATCCCAAATTCCCAAATCTATATGGACCTAAGTTTAGTTATATACCAGGGCGCCAGCGCGATCAGCGAGAACAGCGTAGGCCTCTAGCACGCCCCCACCAAATCTACCGGGGGGACGGGAAGTCGCGCGAGAGGAAGTCTACCCGGCAAACCTTACAGAAAACCACCAAGACACAATCTAAAACTATGTATCAAAATCGCCTCAGAAGGGGAAAGAAAGAAAGACGGGGGGGGGAGGAAGTTAGATAGGAGAAAGAATTAGGAGAACCATTCGGGTACCCAAATGGACACAACTAACTTACCCTTGTCGTTCTGTCCACATGATGAATTTTGCGACACCTGGTGGAGTGAGCTGACCTGCTCTGATAATTTTCGCCTACCGTATCAAAGATATTAGAGAAGAGTAGGGGGCACCTTTTTTCCTTTTTTTTTGCTCTCTCTTTCTATGATATACTATATTGAGTATTGAAACGAGTGGTCGACGAAAAAGCTGCTATTTCGTTTACCGTTAGGGGCTATTTTGTAGAAGGCAACTTCTCCATCGGGGAATGGAGGGGTGAGGACTTAACTTATCCGGAAATTGGGAGTACATCGTTCTATGTTTCTTAGGGATGCGCATTCTGTAGAGGACGGTCTGCAATGAGTGGGTCGTAGTGTCTAAGAGAGGGGTCAGTTGATGAGACGCTGCGTATCGTAAGAGTTTCCTGGATTATCTCACCCACCGATTCGTCTGATTTTCTGTATGGATAGATAGCTGGATGGATGGGAGTGCGCCGTGATTGCTTCTTTGATTGCTTGCTTGTTCGTTCCAAGCACGACATCTATTTATTATACCTGAATACAGTGGCTTGGCCACACCACCGTGCCCCCTCGCGGTAGTCCATGCGAGCGGTGTTCCGCCACGATTGCCTGGAATATCGAGATTGATGTCTTCCTTTTCTAACTGGGGCTTCGCCACTCCTCATACTTCTTTTTAGCAGCTCACAAGAGAGTGTTTAGCCATGGTTGCCTGGCGAACAGGGGTTGATGTTTTCTCGTTCTAACAATACCGGTATCTTCACTATCCCTCGTGCTCCTTTACCAAAGCCAAGAAGAGTTGCATCTGGCTGGCTTTTCCTCGCAGATTGGTGTCGATATCTTTTCACCCCAATGGTAGCCTGGCCACTCCCATGGACGCGCCCTCAGCAGCCGACAGGAGTGGTGTTTGACTGATTCCTTTTTCCTGTCCATCGATGCTCACATCTTTCCGTTCGGGTGGTAGTTTTACTGTTCCCTCATGCTCATACTGGAAGCGAGAAGAGAGGCGTACAGCTGTGTTTTGATGGGTAAAATATGGGCCTCCAGGGAACATCTGGCGAAGCACGGCACTGCACCCCATTATATTGAGATGGAAAGGGGAAAAAAATCCTTACTATTCGAGTTCTAATAGCCGAGAGTAATATATATAATTCCTGGGATCGGACTCTTACCGCGAGAAGGGGTGTGGTATTGTTAACAAAATTAACCGAACATCAACGGACAGGCATGACAATAGCACTGGCCCCCAACCCCACTTTCCGAACAACAAAAAAAAGGACCAAGGAGCAAAGAAGAAACTATGAGGTCCTATATCGTGGCTCTCTTTCTTACCATTCGTTAGTGGAGGGTTATGGTTTGTTTTATTAATTGTGACCCACCCGGAATGGCAGCCGTGCTATCGAGGATGGGAATGCAGTGGCAAGCAATAGTTTCGTGGATACCCTTCGAATATAGTCACATGATCCAATCAGGAATGCTGCCGCGAATAATGATAGAAAGGCTTTTGGATGCTCATTCATTTCGGCAACCCGGTTAGATATCACAAGTTAAAACGTTCCCTATCCCGACCAGGTACTAGTAGGTAGTGTCCTAGCCACGGACTTCCCGCCCTATTATAAGTATACTATTTCTAAATAGCTTAGGATCTAAGTTAATGCACATCTCTATGTAAACGAGAAATGAGGAGGGGGGGAAATGGGAGAGGGGAGTAGCAATGATAAAATATGCAGAATGAAAAATCTATGGTAATTTGTAAACTGAAACCGGGACAGAATTAGATATCATGAAAAGAAAGCCTGACATTAAGACCAGAACCACAACTATGGGGTACAATACCCTACTTCGACTTACATTATACCGAATCTGAAAATAGAAAGAGAGAATCAAGGGCCGTTATTCCACTAGACATGTAGGTAGTTAAGGGGCTCCCGTAAGAGACATGTGAATAGATTCTCAAGAGACCTAGTACAAGGGATCGCACCTGAAAGGTTGTAGTTACGTAGTAGTCAAGAAAGGAGAGGGCAGAAAGGGGGGCGAAATACCCACTAACGAGGTGGCAGCTGAGGCTGGAGAGCTGAACGAGGACAAAAGGGGATGGGAAGGCCACCAGAAGGGATATGTCGTTGGTGCGCCAAGGAGGCAGCGAAGGTTAGGGCTCGAGGATGAGAAGGATGTATTATAGCTTTTCGGGGTTAGTCAGGGTATAGCCTTGTAGGTCTAGCTTGGAAATCTGTGATCAAAAACGCCGCCTTAGGAAGTTCCATAGAGCAGGAAGTGAGAGACGGTACGCCTTAGATGTCTGGCCTGCCGGGTTAACGTCTTTGTGTCTAAGTAACAGATTCACCACTGCTTCGCGTCTATACTCGGCGGCCCACGAGATTGGCGTTCGGCCCCAAACGTCTAGCATATTGGGGTTGACGTCTCTGCGCCCCAGTAACAGCTTCACCACTGCCTCATGTCCATTCTCAGCAGCCCACGAGATTGGTGTTTGGCCCCAGGTGTCTAGCCTATCGGGGCTGACATCTTCGCATCCTAGCAGCAGCTTCACCACTACCAGATGTCCATTCTCGGCCGCCCACGAGATTGGTGTTCGGCCCCAGATGTCTAGCCTATCGGGGTAAACATCTTGGCATCCTAGCAGCAACTTCACCACTGCCTCATGCCCACTCCCGGCAGCCAAAGAAATTAGTGTTCGGCCCGTTGGGTCTAGTCCATCGGGGTTGACGCCTTTCCGTCCAAGTAACAACTTTACCACTGCCTCATTTCCATTCTCGGCAGCAAACAAGATCAGCATGCCCAACTTGTATAGCCTATCAGGGCTGGCATCTCCCCGCCCAAGTAACAGCTTCACAACTGCCTCATGTCCATCCCGAGAAGCAGCCGAGGTTGGTCTTATGCCATTCAAATCTACCCTATCAGGGTTGACATCTTCTCGTCTAAGTAATAGTTTCACCGCTGCCTCATGTCCATTGCCGGCAGCCCAAAATAGTGGTGTTCGGCCCAACAGGTCAGGCCTATCGGGGTTGACATCTTCTAGTACGAGTAACAACTTTACCACTGCTTCATTTCCACTCCTAGATGCCCATAAGAGTGGTGTGGCACCTGTTTCGTCTCTGCCGTTTATATCAACACCATCCATCGTTGTCAAAGTCCTCGCAACCTCAACAAGTCCAAATATGGACGCACAGTGTAGTTCCGTGAACTTGTAAAAGTCCACAATAGATCCGAGAGAATACCAGGGGGGTTTATCTGCCAAAAGTACTCCAATTGATACATGACATTCATAGTGGCTAAAGAGCTTCAGTGCAAGCGTTGTCCCACGATCCGAGATTTCCTTTTTCATGTGGACTCCCCAGTATAAAGATGCATATATCAGGAAGGGTGTGTTGAGTGCTCTGAATGCGGGAGCCCGAAAGGGCCATTACTTGCTGCGAATTCAGATATGTCAAGCATGTCTCTGCAATGGCCATGTGAGGGCTTGGGAAAAGGTTTCTATGACTGGTCAAGTACTCCTGGAGGGTGTGGTGGATGAGTCGAACGGTCGATCCCTCCTTATCCACCATAGCAAGCCCTTGGCAGCAACTCAACACTGTCCGTATGGAGGAAATATTGTCAGCGTTGCAATCTATGGCTCCGATTTCGACCGCCAAGGCCTGACATAGCTCCTTCGCTCCCAGCGGCCTTTCCGAATGACATATCCACATCAGGGCAGTCATCCCGAGCTTAGATTTCTGACCACCCTGGGCTTTGATCCGACCTAATGTTGCGCCGTAGACATCTTCTAGGCCCAACCCATCCGTCATTGCCCGGAGCCTTTCTCGCCGCCGATGGATGCTGGTCTCCAGCAGAATTGCATCAAGATTTAGAGAAACTAACAGAAATCTAGATGTATATTTGTCAGCGGAGAGCTGGGGTAAGATTTCCCATTTGGCCGATCATACTTACATATCTGCTATAGTTTCGGGAATCTTCTTTAAAATTTCTGCCTCCAATTTCTCATCCATCTCGTCCAAGGTTGTGTCATCAGCAAATTTCGCGCGGATGTATCGGATAACATCATCCTTTCGGGGACTTATGGATACAATGACTACTCCGCTAGGGAGATGCCTTCTAACTTCTCCACTAATATGCGGTCTCCCAGTTAAAAACACACGTGTAGTCGGAGACATTTTGATGATGCCCTTCAGAGAAAGAAGGATCTTGGCTCGTTCGGGTGTGGTGCATTCGTCTAGAGCGTCCAGGCAGAAAAACGTGCGCCGCATAGATGAGAGGCTCCCCAACAACTTCACGATCTCAGGAAGTTGCAGCCTCCGACCACCAATTACTTTTTCACGCTTCTGAAATGCATTCATTATTTCTTTCGGGATTGGCCTAAAACCACTGACCATCTGCTTCAGAAGGCCACCCAAGATACTTGTCGCAGACTGTTCCTTTTGGGCGGCGAAGTCGAAATAGAAACAAGCTACCGCAATGTCCCCATCAACCTCACCCGCCTCGTGGCACAGAGTGTCTATTACTAGTGAACTAAAATTTGTTGGAGTGTGGCCTATAGGGTATGGGGTTATGTAGGTTTGCGGATATGTAGGGTTGCGCTATGCGGTTAGGAGACAGAAGGGTATCGGGCATATGGCTTTGTGGTTCTCATGGATATGCACCTAGCAGAGGCTTTGTTGTTTTCACACCCTATGCCGGTAGGCATTCGGGTATTGGTTTTTTGGTTTCTTTCACACCCTATGCCATTTCGCATATGGGGTTTGCGCATGATTGTTGAGGCTCAGGTTTTGTGGATCATGGAGGATCATGAGATATCAGGATGGTTCTAGAGTGCTGGAGATTGGGTTTGTCAGCAGCATTTGTTTCCTTAGTGTTCGTTTAGTTTTGGGAGTGTTT
>Ga0307507_10003997_pt1 | contig 27071 bp, 3 predicted proteins | sample 7_EM_MG_FD_207223 | JGI IMG/M metagenome (GOLD analysis project Ga0307507, IMG submission 207223) | Populus trichocarpa ectomycorrhiza microbial communities from riparian zone in the Pacific Northwest, United States - 7_EM | ecosystem: Host-associated > Plants > Roots > Unclassified | place...
TTAAATTATTAAAATTTATTATTAAGTGGTTGTTAAGATATTAAAGTGTGATTTTTCCATTTTTTGGTGTGTTTTTGAAGTGATTAGCTCACCCGTTTGACCAGCTCACCCGTGAAATACGTTATTTGTATTCTATTAGCTTTTTAATTTCTATTTCCTATTTATTAACTTCTAATTTATTTCTATTAAGTTCTATATCTAGAAATATAGGACGTAGTTTTTTAAAATATTTAGAGGGTAGTAAAATCTGTAATTAATTTATAATCCGTTTATCTAAAGCGTTTATAGGTAAGTTCTGTAATCGTTATATTAACGTATTAGGCTTTTAATTAAGTTTGCCTAATTAATATATAATCTTAAAGTTAAATTATAAGAGGTATTTAGCCTAATGAATTTAGCGTTGCGTTAATTGCTTTATAGTTATAAAGTACTACAGATTCTTATAATCCGTTAATATACGTATTAGGAATAATAATTCTTTAAGCTTAAGACGCTATTATTTAAAGCATCTAATAATTGTAAGCAGTTCCTTATTATATATCTTATAGTTTAATTTAGTAGGGGCAAGTTTCTGGGAGAGAAAGGCTACTAGATATAGTTCGCTATTTTTATTATATTATAATAACACTCCCCCTAGCGTATAATCTAATAAGTCTATTTTAACAATATATTTAAGGTTAGGGTTAAAGTAAGTAAGGATTAGAGTAGTTATAAAGCGATATTTTAAGTTATTAAAAGCTTATTTGTATCTAGCGGTTTATTTAAATTTTATGTTCTTCTTTGTTAGGTTTACTAATAGCTAAACAATTTCTAAGAAGTGGTTAATAAATTATTAATAGAAATTTATAAATCCTAGAAATCCTTAAATATTTTATATATTGCTAGGGCTTTTCTAGTTTATAATTACAGCAACTTTCTTAGGGTCTATTTTAATTCCGTTATAGGATATAATTAAGCCTAAGTATATAACCTTAGACGCGTAGAACTTGTATTTCTTAATATTGTATTATAAGCCCGCGTCTTATAAGCGTTTAAGGACCATTTTAATATATTTTTAATATTTAGGGAGCGAGGACGAGTAGATTAAGATATTATTAATATATACAGTAATAAATATATTAAGGAATTCACGAAGCGTATTGTTAATGTATTGCTAAAATATACTAGGACTATTCTTTACGCTAAACGGTATTACTAAGTATTTAAAGAGTCCCTATTGTGTATAAAAAGCTATATACTTCTTATCTCCTTTATGTATATAAATTTTATTAAAGGCAGTAATTATGTTAAGCTTTGTAAAGTACTATACCTTCGCTAATTAGTTAAGCGTCTCTTAAATTAAGGGAATTGGATATTGGTTTTAAATTATAATTGTATTTAGAGCTTAATAATTAATATAGAATCTTAAGCCTCCTTCTAGCTTTTTAATAAATAGTATAGGTAAGGCGAATGGAGATTAACTAGGGTAAATAAATTCTTTTTCTAGATACTTGTTAAGGTATTATCGCATTATAAGCAGTTCTTCTTATAATATGCCGTATAGCGGACTGAACTTTAGTATTATACCAGGCTCAAGTTTTATCTTAAAATTGTGCTTCTTTTAGTGCGGGGCTAGTTAGTCTATAAATTATTTTTTAAACTTGTTAATTAGGTTATGGTACTCTTTAGGTATAAAAGGTTATGGATTAGGATACTATTTTAGTTCTAGTACTTTCTTAATATCTTCTATAGTTATTGCAAAGATTTTATAATCTTATCTTTTTGCTAATAAGATAAAAGGCGTGGCCTATATTATATGGATTTTAAGAGGTTTTAATATAATATCTTTACATTCTTTACCACAATTAGCAGTTATAGATTTATTGTATTAGCTTAAGGTTTATGGTAAGGGTAATTTATATTATATTAAATTTAAATAGTCGTGTGCATGTTTATAGGGTAAATGGTTTTTTAAGTAATAACTTTAGTAGTAAGTTATACGGAACCTTAGTATTTCTTTAACCCAGCTAATTAAAGGGTTATGTTGTTTTAGCTATCTATATCTAAGTATAACTTTATATTGCTTTAAGGGTATTATAAATAGGGAGATATGTTTAAGGTATTTACTTATCCGCATTTTTACTAGGGCATAGTGCGTTATTTTGCTATATATTAAGGATTTGCCATTAAAGCCTTATAGGCCTTAGGGCTTATTAAGTTTCTTTAAATTTAGGTATTAAGTTTTTGCATAGTTTGTGTTAATAAAGCCTATGCTAGTAGCTCCGCTGTCTATAAGGATTTATACTTTCTTCTATTTTTTAAGTATTTAAATTTTACTAAGTATATTAAGGGAGTTATATTGTATATTAGCGCTAGAAGAGCCTAGATACTTATACTCTTCCACCTTTTATCCTAAGGCGCGACTTAGCCTTAGGATAATTTGTTTTCCAAATTAACTAAGGGTAAGATACTTTATGGCATTTAAGTATAATTTATAGAGTGGGTATAATTTAAGGAATAAGTATGACTTAAGGAATGGGTATGGTTTAAGGAACGGGAGGAACTATGGCGGACCTTTTTAAAGGGGTAAGTTTGGCAATGCTTTTAAATATGTCCTTTTTTACCGCATTTAAAGCATTCTCTATTTATGGCTTAAGTTCTTTATTTATTGGTTCCTAAGGGTGTATAGGATTAAGCGGCATTAAGGTCTATAGGGTTGTATATAGGGCTTTTAGGTCTTGGAGAAGGATCGCGCCTTAAAGCATATACTAGTTTTATGGAGTTTTGAATATAAGGTATAGTTGTCTTTAGAGAACGAGTCTGTTTATTATATTAAAGGTCTTTATTAATTTATTAATATATTATAGCAAATTTAGATAGGTTTTTTGGTAGTTCTTTACCTACTAACTAGGCTCTAATTTTATCCAAAATAGCTTATTAAAGGGTAGCGACTCTAGCGGCTTTATTCCAATCTAGCTTGCTAATAAGGCCTAAAAATTCTAAAAAGAAGCTAGTAAAGTCTTAGTTCTGTTATTATAGGGTTTTAAGTTTAGTAATAGCTGTGTGTTTATAGCTGGCGTTATTATATATTCGTTCTAGTAGAGAGATAAAGGTTTTAAAATTAACGAAAGTGCTATTACGGAAGAATGGATCTATAATTTATATAGCGTCCTTACTTAAATAAGACATTCTATAGCTAACCTTGCTAGCCTTAGTGGGGTATTAATTGTAGTTTGTTAAGAGTTTAAGACGGAGCTTAGTTATAAAGGGATGTAGGTTATTTTAGTTTCTATTAAATATTAGGGGATTAAGGAGCTTTTTGGATTTTATAGTAGGTACTAGGTTTGCTATAGGTATAGGTTAAGCTACTATTACTAGTTTGGTATTCGCATTTAACGGGTTAGGTTTAGGTACCGTTATTTTAATCTTGTTTATAGGTATTACTATTAGGGTCTATAATATAAATGCCTTAACGTTGCAAAGTTTTTTGTAGAGTGCTTCCATTAATTACTAGTGCTGGGGTTCCAGTGCAGCCCGCTACTAAGCTAAGGCGTCTATAAAGGCCTATTATATTATAGTTAAATGTTCCCTAACTAGGGTTATAATACTTATAGTTATTAAAAGGGGTTTGGGTTTATTTGCTATTTTAATAGTAATTATTTTAACGTAATGTAATATAAGGACGCGAAGAGGCTTTGGGGAAGATTTAAAGGAATAAATATAAATTCTATCTAATCTAAGGGTATATAGCTCTTATAGAGTATAAGATGTTATATAAAGAAGAGAAAGGAATGTAGGAAACTTGTAACTAAATATTTAAGGTCTTAGTAGTAGACGTGTGGGCACAAGCCCACGCGGATTTTAATAGGTTTCGACCAAATTCCATTACATTAGTGGAATTTAGTGGAATTTAATTAAGTCGGCGGAATTTGGCAGAATTTAATTAACTTGGCAGAATTTGGCAGAATTTGATTAAAGCGTTGGAATTTATCTGTCGAGTGTTTTACCGAGACATTCCTACTGTAACTGGGCTAGTCCCGTTACATTAAAGGATGTTTATGGCTTGTATCCATAGAGTAACTTAAATAGCGACATTCCTATACTACTATAAGGGAGCGTAAGCTATGCGTAGTCTATTATAGGCAGTAGTTCCAACCAGTTGTCCTAGTAGTAGTTAATAAAGGGGCGAAGTCGCTGGTTAAGGTATTAGTTTATAATCTTGGTTTAGCCGTTGGTCTAAGGGTAGAATATAGTAGAGAGCTTAATTTTAATCCCAAGGATGTAGTAGAATTTATCCTAGAAGTCTAATATAAACTAGGGCCTATAGTTAGAGATAATTAACTTAGGAGCGCCATGGATCCGGTAAATGTTATTAATATATATATGGGCTATGTCCATTGCAGTTATAGTCTTAAAGTAGGGGAGGAAAATAGCTTACTTACTTAGTCGGTTGACTACTATAAAGGCCATATTGTAGCTATATTTATCCTTTAGGAAGGATTTAAAGTCCATTATAATATACTGCCAAGGGCGTTTAGGAACTAGCAGTGGTTATAACTATTTAGGGGTTTGGTTCCTAGGGGCATCTACCTATCTATAAGCATAACAATTTCTAATAAATCGTTCTACGTCGGACAGGAGTCCTCGCTAGTAGTAGCATAGTGCTAGTAGTTAGTGGGTCTTATCTTAGCTAGAGTACGCCATAGAGACTTAATAGTGGGCTTTATGGATTAGCTCTATTTATAGGTTATCAACGTCTAGAACTATAAGCTGTTTTTAGTATAAGAGCAGTCCGTTTTCTATTTCTAAATTAGGGTTACCTTCTATAGCTTAGTTACGGAGGGCTTTTAGGGATTTAGCTATACGGTTTGTAATTAGGATGCGGTTAATTAGTCCTATTAGTTTATCTAGGATCTCTCCTCCTATAGGCGCCAGCTCGTTCCATTTAGGGCTTAGTTCCTTAAGAATATATAGGTTAAGCTATTTAGGACGGAGGAGGGCACGTGTCCAGTGTTAAGCCTTTAGCTTATCCTATAGTTCTATATCCTATTCTCTTTAGGTAAGAGTATTAGTTTTAGAATTTTGCTTACTAGGGTAGTATATAATTATAAAGAAGAACTAGGAGAGTATTTTAGTCTACCTAACCTATTAACTGGTAAGCTGCTTTATTATTATAAAATACTTAAGGGCTTTATAATTAGTATAGACTTTAATCTAAGAGTCTGTACTTCTAAGCTCTGCGCGCTACTAGGATAATAATTATATAATAGCTAGCATTTCCTTATTATATACCTTATAGTTATACTTAGCTAGGGCTATTATCTTTAAGAAAAATGCAATAGGGTACTACTCGCCATCTAAATATAACTATAAGAGAACTCCCACTACTACTCTGTTAAAGGCATCTATTTCTAGTATTAATTTAAGGTCTAGGTTATAGTAACGGAGAATTAGGAAGGAGGTAAATCAGTCCTTTAATTCCTTAAAAGCTTCTATACAATTATTATTAAAAATAAAAGGCGTATTGTTCTTTATTAGTTATATAAGAGGCTTAGCCATAACCCTGTAGTTATAGATAAACTAGTAGTAGAAGTTATAAAAGCCAAGAAAGGACTAGATGCCTTTTATAGTATAGGGGGATTTCTAGTTATATATTGCCTTAACCTTCTTAGGGTTAACTTTAATTCCTTCTATACTAACAATAAACCTAAGGTACTTAGTTCGTTTTACTCCAAAGTTATATTTTTTAATATTAACTTATAGGCCTGCGTTTTATAACCTCTCTAGGACCTTTTTAATATAAACTTAGTGCTTAAGTTTATTATTTAAGTATATAAGAATATCGTCTAGGTATACCGTGTAGAATTTATTAAGGTAGTTAAAAAGAATATTCTTTATATACCGTTGGTATATAGCTGGCCTATTTGTTAATCTAAAAGGAAGAACTTTATATTTATAAGAACTGTAGTAGGTATAGAACATTATTAGGTTCTCTAATATAGGGTCTATCCTAATTTAGTAGAAAGCTTAGCGGATATTAAGCTTGGTAAAGATTTTAGCTTAGCTTAGATATATAAGGGTCTCGTTAATTAGGGAAAGGAGGTAGCAATCTTTTTAAGTAATAGTGTTTAGTTTCTAATAGTTAATACAGAAGCAAAGGCCCTTATTAGTTTTTTTTATAAATAAAATAGGGGAAGTAAAAAGGGCCTAACTTAGTTTAATAAACCCCTTATAGAGGTTATTAATTAAGTACTACTTAGTTACTTTTAGTTACTCTATAGTTTGCTAGTAAAGGGGGCTATAGCTTAGAGAGTTATCGGCCTCTAGTTAAATCTTATAGTTATAGGTTTAGTAGGGGGGCAGTATATCTAAGGCTGCTTTTAAGAACGCGTCTCTATAGTCTAAGAGGTATATAGGGAGGAGGCGTTTAACTAGTTCCTTATTAGTTTCCTCTACTAGCCCTTCTTCCTTCTTATTAATAATCTAGTTAATTTTGTATAAGCTAGTTATAAAAACCTTATTATCCTTCCGATATATATTAAAGTAGAAACCTATAGTACCAATTACCGTGATATCTACTATAGGGGGGTTATGCGATAGTAGGGGTGTTCGTAGCCTAGGGGGCCTTTAGCCTATTAGTATTATCTTCACTCTCCTTAGCTCTTATTGTATCTTTTAAAAGTTATCCTTTATGTCCTATTGGTATATCCTCTTCCTTATTGGCCGGATCTTTATAATTTGGAAATTGTCTATATTACTATCCGTTCTACTTCTATAAGTAGAGTCCTCCTTAACTGTAGTCCTTTAGGGGAATATCCTTATTAGTATAGGGTTCTTACCAGCCTTATGGCGGGCATCTTCTTAAGTAAAGGCTAGGTTATAGTCTCTAATATCTTACTAGTAGATAGGGTCGGCCTTTATAGCTAATGTCTTATAATTAGTACGGATTTCTCTAATAAAGGAGGGTAACTTTAGTCTATTCTCTAGCTAAATAAACTATTTTTATTAAACATTTAGCTAAATATTAAAGTAGGACATCTATTTTTGGCTAAGGATTATATTATAGGACCCTAGGTCTAGGATATAAAAGGGGATACCAAACTAGTATTGTCCATTAATAGCAATATATAGCTTTAAGATATAGGTAACCAGCTTACTAGCTTAGCTATTATAGCCTTTTACTTAAACAGGCTTCTCTAATTAGGTAGCATTTATATTTAAGAACCTAGTAATATTATTTATATAAGCAGTATTTATAAAGGCAAAGCCATTTACTTCAGTATTAATAAGGGTAGTTATATTAACTCTATATCCATTTTAAGATACTATATATAGAACCGTAAAGTGTTTTCTACCTATTAGCTAACTTAGATTAATTTCCTTAAGATTAATAGGATACCCTAGGGGGAGTCTTTCCCTAGGGTTCTTCTTTTTCTAACTTATTAGACATTTCTTCTTCCTCTATCTCCTTAATATTACCCGTATCCTTTAGCTCTGGGTAGGACGTAGTAAAGTAACTATCCTTTCTATAATTAAAGCATATAACCGTGGTAGGGTTAATTAGGGTATTGCGACAAGTATTGGCTAAAGGTATAGTATGTGGCGATTCGGACAAGGCTCTTAGGTAGGTAGTTATAGCCGCCTTTAGTATAAGGGTGGTTATGGTTTATCTTCTAACGCTAGCTCCTATTAGCGTAGCGGATAGGTTCCGGTTACTACAGGACTTCTTTAGTTAGTTAGAACGAGCATTAATTTATTTTAGTTCTAAATCTAGTAATAAATATTAGGCTGTAAGTCTTTAGTAGGTTGGTAGGTCGTCTAAGGCTACCACAATCTTCTCTTATAGTTGGACCGTTAGCTTGTTATATAGGTCCAAACGGTAGTTCCTAAGGAAAACCTGGCCTTTGCTAGCTAGGTATAAGAACTAAGTCTAGAACTTAGTAAAGAATTAGTTTAGTTTTATTATTAGGCGATTATAGTTATAATAGGCATCCCGTACTTTATTTAGGTTAATATAGATAATAACTAGATGCTATATTATCTTATTAGCAGATATAAACTAAATAGGTAACTTGTCCTTAAACTTAGCCTAGAGGTATCACTAGGCGTCCCTAATAGTTTAACTAAAGAGGTAGAGTATTTTAGCTTCTTTAGAGGGAAAATGGTTATAGTTAATATAAAGCTTTCCTTATACCTAAATTCTCCAGTTCTTAAAGGTCGGGTCTATACCGTCCAACAATAATAGGGGGTTAAGGAGCTTAACAGACTTTAATTGTTTTATTATCGTGTCCGTACTCTCTAGTATATCGTATTTGGTTAAGTAAATAGGTTAACTAAGGCTTTATAAAGGGGAGGCTGGGCTATTTTATAAGGTAGTAAGGCTTTCCAGGATCTCCTTTAGAGTCTCTTATATACTTTAGGCTTAAAGACAATTAACCTTCTAATTAGCTGTAAGGGCATAAATCTGCCCGTGTATATCTGTAATGTTATTATTATCTTTAATTTCTAATCCTAACTAGATCTTGTGTTCCTCTTAGGTAGAGGTAGGTCTTTTAGATAAGCTTACTTTAAGTGCCATCATCGGCTTCGTAAGGTTTATTAAAATTGTATAATTTGGTTTTAATTCTAGGGTTCTTTTTAGGGGTGTAGGTTAAATACAGTCTGGCCTATAAAGTAGGATATTATTAGGGCCTTCTTAGGCGTAGTAGTATGAGTTTTTTACTGTCTAAGTATAACGCGTTAACGCGTCGTTATAGATAAAGGTTTTCTTTTAGGGTGGGATATTATTGAGGCCTTCCCAGGTAATATTGGGAGAGCTTAGTATAATATAACGGGCTTGTATAATTGCTTCTGAACCAAAGCTTATAGATTACTACTATATAAGAATACTAAGCTAAGGAGAAGAAGGAGAAGAAGACTATTGGTAACTAACGAGATATAAGGGGTCGCCAAGGCGCTAGTAGTAGACGAGCCAATAGTAAGCGAGCTAACAGTAAGAGATAGTACCAGACGGTATTAGACAGTATGCAACAATATAACAGGTGGCAGAATATAGCAGAATATAGCAGAATTTGGCAGGTGACGCGCCCTAGCACCGTCACAATTTACCTAAAATAGGTCCTAATAATAACGTCTTAATATTAATTTCTTCTAGTTTATAAGCTGTTGTCTCTCACGCGTCTTTCTATTAATGGTACTATTTATCTTGCCTTTTAGTAGACTGTTTTTTATTATATCTCAGCTTTTAGCTTCTATATCTCTAGCTATTCTTTCCACCGCTGCCCTGTTATCTTCTTATAACACATCTATAAGTAATAAGATCCCCATTTTATCTCTTTAATAATACTAACTTCCTATAGTATTCTTTTGTAATGGCTTATAATTATACTACGCGTCCCTAGACTGGCCGCGGCGTTGTCCCTACTCTATTAGCACCACAGACTACTTCTATTGCTCCTATGGTGGTTTCTCTAAAGTGCTGCTATTGTTACATTTACGCGCTTACGCTAAACCCATCCTATACCTATAAGATACCGCGCTCTAGTAAGAACAGATCTAAGTATTCCTACTATTGCAGCTAGAAGAAGACCTATATTCTAGTATTTCCCATTCTATCTTATTCTAGACTTTACTAACTATATTAGATCCCCGCTATTTACGCGCATAAGGCTTACCGGCTTTAACGCGCCATTAGGGATTTCCGTCTATATTAAAATAGTAAAAGATAGGAATAGAAGGTATCTTCTATTACTTATAGCCTCTTTAATTTAATAAGGGTTTCTACTACTATAAAGACGCAGTAATCTTAAATATATAGTATCTAGAAGCGTATATATAAACAGCTTACTCTTATAAATAATAATATTTATACTCTTGCACAGGCTTTTCTAGCTAGGTAAGTCTCCTTAGTAACATATTTAGGAACTATGCTAACTCTTTAGCCGCCAACTTTCTAATCCCTGCTTAGATGCCAATTTAGAACCTGGGGATAATACTAAGGATAGTAATAAAGATAAATGTTCTCCCTGCTAGTCCCCTAGCCGTAATAGTCTATCTAGTTCCTACCGCTCTAAAAAGAATATTAGTAAGAATGCTAATGCTTCTGAGAATAGGAGTGCTAATAATACTACCAATAATAATGTTAAGATAGAGGAGGAGGCTCCCGTTGCTACTTTTAGTGTTTAAGTTGTTATCTTATTCTTTCTTTCTTCTTATAAAATAGCTTTATATAGTGCCTCTCTAGTACCTCTAGGATACCCTAGTACTGGTAATTAACTTTATACTTTAGGGATGCCTTTATTCTTAATTTTAGTAACAGTTTATATAAAAGTAGTATACTGCCATAATCCCTATATGCGATAAATGGGTGGTGCTCTTATAAGTACTTTATAATTCCTTAAAATTTCTAAATCTTTATTCCATATCTTTTTGGCCCTCTTTATACTATTAACTCTACTATATATCTTTAGTGCCAGACCAGATACTCTCCCTTTATCCCTAGGAAACCTATTTAAATCCCTAGGGCCCCTTCTCCTAGTACTACTGCTTATTCTTAAACAGCGTCTTCTTTAGATAGCATCCCTAGTGGTTCTTATATAGATCTCTATAGATTTCTCTTATAGGATTTTAGGATCTCTATTATAACAGCAAAACGTTTCTGTTTTTAATGCCTATGCTTAATCCTATAGTTTTAATTTATAGGGTCTTCCCTATTATCTTATCCGTGGTATATCCGGAACCTTTACTAAATCCTAATTTATAGTCTTTAAGAAAGGTTTAATTGGCGTATTATATTTTGGCTAAAGGTGCTTCTTAGGTTCCTAACTATTATATACCTAGAAGTATCCTTCCTAATAAACTAAAAATTTATATTTTCTCTAACACCATCTTTAGTCTAGAATATCTTCTATATTCTATTCTAGTTCCCCATTAATTTTGCTAAGTAAGGGTGGTTCTATACTATCTCTTCTCTAGTATAACTCTAATAAAGAAATATAAAATGTGGGATATATTAGATATAATTTTAGCAATTCTAGTTTATAGACTTAATTTCCTTTAGTTTTTCTAACTATTTTAAAGGGTCTAAGCTACTAGTAGTTCAGCTTCTTCTTAATACATTTTATCCAGATATTTTTTATAAATAGTAAGACTTTATCTCCTATTTTAAATTCTTTAAGTATATATTTTTTATTATAGTACCATTTTTATATAGCTTGGGCGTCTAGTAAGTACTTTTTAAGTTCTTCTCTACGAATTCTTATTTATTTAATTCTCTTAGACGCTACCAGTGCCTCCCTTTTAGGAATAATGTCCTTAACATTCTAGGGGTTATTTACTTTTACTCAAAACAGTGCTTTATAAGGGGTCATTTTTATACTACTATAGATGCTTATGTTATATATATATTGCGCTAAAGCTAACCACAATAGCTAGTTATCCTGTTAATAATTAATATAGTAGCGGAGGTAGTGTTCTAATAACGCATTTAGACGCTCTATTAGCCTATCTATTTATAGGTAAAAGGCAGTGCTTATCTTTTACTAAATTTTTAATAAGAGATAGAATAAAGACTAAAATGCGCTATTAAATACGGTACCTCTGTTAGATATAATTCCTCTTAGCATACTAAATAAGAGCCACCACTCTAAAAATAGTTCTGCTAGTTCTGCTATTGTAATCATTATTATAACAGCAAAGTACCCTAAAAACTTTGTATATCTATTAATAATTACTAGGATAGTATTAGCAACCTCTTTAGTTCTTATTTTAGTAGGGGGTAAGCCTATTATAAAATCTATTATTAATTCTAATATAGGTCCTTATAGAATAGGAAGCACTAATAACTTACTATATAGGCGATGTCTAAATATCTATACCCTTTAGTACGTATTATATCTTAATATATAGTCCTTAGCTTCTTTAGATATTCTATCCTAAAAGTATTTCCTTTAAACGGCCTTAAGGGTCCTATTAGCACCGTAATAGCCCCTAAGAGGGTTATTATAAAAGACCTTTAGAATTTTATCTTAAACCGTTTGGTTCTTTAGGATATATATAGCACCCTTAAAGCGTAATAAACCCTTTTAGTCTTGCTGCTACAGCTTCTTAGTAACTTTGGCCAAGTTGGTCTCTACTATATCTTTTTACCTCTCCCCAGAAATAAAGGCGTCCCTTTACTATACTTAAAAAAGAAAATCCGAAAAGGTTTTATATAGATTACTTGTTTCCGTTTCACCTGCCGCCATTATAGACTCTAGGCGTAGCACAAGACGTTTTAAACTATTAGTGCTAGCAGATTCTCCTACCGTTATATAGCATACCATACTACGGATAGGCATCTTGCCTATCCCCTCTAGATCTAGAAACTTACAGCTAATACGCCATTAAGTTAAAGGTGCTATAATACCCCTAGCATATCCCGCAGAATTCTCATTAATTCTAAAGTACGCTAGCTTTATAATATCTACTTAGTCTATAACCTAGTCTATAACTATATCCTACGGCTCTATTATTATAGTGCTTCGCAGCTATATTACTAGGACCTCTACCCTACTGCAAAATTTTATAGTTCTAGGGAAAGATTCTTCTTTCTTCCTAAGCAAATTTTGCAATATGGGAATTATTTCCCCTATACTCTTCTAGATTCTCCTAGTCTTATAATCCAGACATCTTAATAACCTATTAGCGGGATTTATCTTTCCTAGGCGGTATATAATTTTAAAGTTATACTATAATAGTGCCTCTACCTATCTAGCTTATTAACTGCTTAACACCTTTATAGTTATAAAGTATTATAGGTTGTTATAGTCTGTAAGGACTTTAATAGGATAATTGCTTTCTATATAATAATGTCGCCAGTGCTTTATTACTGTAACTATTGTAAGTAGCTCCTGGCTATGTGTTATATAACGCTATTTTATAGGGGTTATTTTCCTTAACTAAAACGCTATAGGATGCTATTCTCTGTCCTTTAATTAAGATAAAATTGCCCCTAGGGCAAAGCCGGATATATCTGTTTTAAGGTATATATATAGCTCCCAATAGAAGTATATTAGGATTGGCGCTTATATAAATAAATCTTTTAACCGGTCTATAGCCTACTTAGCGGCTTCCCTAAATATAAATGGTCTTAGCTTTTTGCTATTCTTAAATCCCTTTAGAAAATTAGTAATTAGGAATACTACTTACGCATAATAAATAATAAATATTTAGTAGAAGTTCGCCGTGCCTAAGAAAACCTACACTTTTCTAAATATTATGGAGTAGGGCTATTCCCTAATAGCGTCTACCCGGCTTTTCTCTATTAATACTCTATTAACGCTAATAATAAGGCCTAGAAAATTAATGCTAGTAGTATAGAACGTATATTTTTTTAGATTTATATAGAGCTTGTATTTTCGCAGTCTTTTTAGTACTATTTATATATAGTGCGTATATGCTTTATAGTTATTAGAGCAAACTATAATATTATTAAGGTGGACTATATATATCGTATCTAATAGGCCCGATAATGCCTTATTAATATAGGCCTAAAATATTGCCAGTATATTAGTAAGCCTAAATAGTATTACTAGGTACTTAAAGTGGCCGTACTATATTTAAAATGCCGTTTTCTATTTATTGCCAGCTTTAATCCGGATTTAATAGTATATATCTTTTAGATCTAATTTCGTAAATATCTTTACGCCTAATAGTCTGTTAATAAGTTCCCCTATTAAGGGTAGTAGGTAGCAATTTTTTATAGTAATCTTATTAAGCGCCTGATAGTTAATATAGAGATATAGGGTTCTATCCTTTTTAAGTATAAATATAATTAGTGCCCCTGCTAGGCTTATAGAAGGCCAAATCTATCCTTTCTAAAGATTGTCCATTATATATTAATGTAATACCGCTAGCTTATTTTTTAATAAGTTATATAGTGGTCTAAAAGGAGGTTGCTTGTCCCCTATATTTATCTTGTGCTTAACTAATATAGGATTAGGTAAGGTTTAAGCAGCCTCTTTATTAAAAACATCCTCTAAGTCTATATATTCCTATAAAATCTCTAGTTCCTTAACTGCGCATAGCTAGATATCCAAAAATAAATACCCGGTGTCCCCATTCTTGGTATTAAGAATAGTATATATAGTATATACCCACCCTTCTTCTTGTATATAGTTTAAGAAAGTCTTTTAATCTTTAACTATAATATACGGTTAAAACTTCTGGTGTTGATATAAGGCTAAAGGCCAATTAATATCTGGGTTAACTTATTAAAGCCATGTGTATCCCAAAATAAGGTTATACCCCTTAATTTCTGCGGCGTAGAAGCGCATCTTCTGCGTGTTTTATAGACTATTGCGGTCCTAGTTAGCCACGGAAAAAGTTTATTCCCTATAGCACGAAATCCAGTAGCCTTTAATACTTTAAATGGTGCGCACCTATAAGCCACTAAGGTCTAAATCTAATTCTTTTACTAGTAATTAAGAAATAAACCCTATGGTTACGCCGCTGTCTATAAGGCAGTCTTATATTACCTATTTATTATTAACTTAAATAGAGACAGGAATAACTATGCGGTAGCTTACTCCCTCCTTCTCTTATTGGCCTAGTATAAGGGAGTAAAGGTTTACTAGGCTCCCTCTTTTTCTAATTAAGCTAACTCTTACTTCTTCTACCAGTAGAAGCGCTATAAGTGGCCTTTCCTGCCGCAGTTATAACAGCTACATGTCTCTTAGTTCCACTTATTTAGATTAGGTTTTTGCCTATTATTATTCTAGGGCTAACTAGCATTGCTTTAGGGCTGCGAAGCCTACTTATATTATCCTTCTATAGAGCGGTTAAATCAGAATCTGCCCCTATTATTAAAGCTAGGTCTAGTCCTACGCTCTTTATTATTGGCGTCTTGTTCTTTTTACTTGCCTAAATAGTCTCTTTTAGCATTCTTAATCTAAGTAGCTTTAGAGATAAGCTTTTCTTAAGAGGTAGGAATTTCGCCCTTCTCCTATATGGCCTGTTAAATCTTAGGTTGTAATTTAGCAAGTAGCTAATAAAGTTATATAGCGTTATCCCACAGGTCTAAGTAGGGTATATTATCTTCTAGTTCTTCCAAGTAGTTTACAAACTAGACTATACTCTGGCCTTCTCGCTGTTTAGTATTATAGTATTATTAGTTATAATCTATCCCTTAATTAGTAGGGTCTTAGATCTAATTAACTAACTAGGACTTAAATTTGCTAAATTTAAGGGGTGTAGTAAATTTCTTTTTATAGCGTGTCTATAAACTCTTAACAGTGCCATGTAGGAAGGTAGAAGTAATTAGTGTCTAGTTATACTTGTTAGAGTAACATTTTAGATCTAATTAAAACTTAGTTTCGTATTAACGGATAAAATAATTGCAGTTCCGGAGACTATTACTATTATACTTATTAGGTTCCTTTGTGCGGGATTTAGGTTTATCTAATATTACAGTATAGTATAGCGTTGCCCCTTTAAGTCCGCTTTGTATCTAAGGTGTCTATACTTCTCCTAATTATCCTTATAATTGTCCTTAGTGGTTTTAATATACTTATCTTAATTATATCTCTAACTCCTTTATTTTTTATAGGGTCTTGCATAGCGACCGCTTTAATAACTCCCTAGCAGTAATTATTCCCAAGGGTCTTAGAAGGTTAGATAGACTAGCTGTAGCTTCCTAGTCTAGTCCTATATAAGTAGAGGGGATGCGCTCCTCTAGGGAGGCTCTGCTAGCCTCTTGTGGTAAGGGCGTTATTTTAAGGGGTAAGGAGGTATGGCCTGTCATCATTAATTAATAGCCGTACGTTCCTTCTGTAAAGGATTATAAGCGATTAAAGTTATAAGAGGCTAGTCTAACCAGAACGTATAATTATCTAATTAACAGTATAGAATGAGAGTTATAGATAAGTAGAAGGTAAGTTAAAGGTAGAACGAGCTTTACGTATTAAAGGATAATTGCTTTCTAACCTCTTCTATTTAGAGACTAATCGCTAGTTCTTCTCTAGAGGAGAACCAGCTTCCTTTATAATCCTTTTAAGACACTAGTAAAACCCTTTACCCCTTATCTGTCTAACCATGTCTCCTTTAGAACATTAGTGGGATATTAGTGAAACCTTTATCTATCTTATCTAATATATACCTTTTAGGAGCGCCCGTTACATCTTAATAGAAATACTAAAGCGTTAGCAGATTCGTCTCTATATATTAGAGTTAAACTATATACCTTAGTTGGATATAATTAAGTTAGGTAACCTATAGAGTTAATAGATTTTGTGGAGAAAGGTGTTAGTAATATTACTAACGGCTACGCCTTTAGTCGGGACGTAGTGGCGCTCTTTTATAAGTCGGTATATTATTATAAGGATGTTCTTATAGGTACGGCTATATTATTTATATGGTGGTAGGTTAATAATAAAATTAATAGTGATATCTGCCTATTATTATATAGGTACTAGTAGAGGGTATAGTAGTCCTTAGTACTTTATATTAAAGGCCTTAGCGCGCTTATAACCATCGTAGGCGTCTATAAAGTATTTAACTAAGTCTATTATTTTTGGCTAGAAGTAGTATTGGTTAAAAAGCTTATATGTTCCTCCTCTACCTAAGTAGCCGCTTAATTAGAGGTTGTAGGCCATTTAGATTAGTTGCCGTTGTAGATTTTCTAAGTTAGGGATAAATAGGCGGCCTCTATAATAGAGCCTATTTTCTTTTATTTCTAAGACCGCTATATTAATCTAGCCTAAGCTTTAGAGGTTAGTAGGTAGCGTATAGGCGCTAGCGGTCTTTATAGTAATAAGTTAATATAGTAATAGGTTAACGGAGGTATTATATACCATGGTAATAAGCTTATTAATTTAGGGAGGTAACTCTAGTTCTATAGTATAAAGCTAAGGTATAGTTGGGTTTATTATAGGTAGTATACCTAGGGCTATATTTTATGCTTTTAGGATTGTCTGTTATTAGAACTAATTATAGGGGTTATCTTTAGACTAAGAAAGGTCTTATAAGCGACGTGTTAGGCTATTAGGCTTAGTACCTTATACTCCTAGTCTATATATAATTTTAAAGTTAAAACTAGAGAGGAACTTGTTTTAGCGTACTTAGCATTAGTTTAGCTGTTTTATAGTTATAAAGTACTTAAGGTTGCAATAGTCCATAAGAACTTTAATTGGCTAGTTAGGTTCTGCTAAGGAGAGCTCTAATTAAAATTCTTTAAACACTTATATAATTATAAGGAGTTCCTTATTATAGATCTTATAGTTATATTTTTATAGTATAAGCTTAGACAAGTAGAATGTAATTAGGTAGAGAAGACTGTTATTGCCTATTTAGAAGAGGACGCCTGCGTTAACGTGGTTTAAGAAGTTAGTCTTAAGATAGAGTTATTATCCTAGTATAAAATAAGCTAAAATAGGTGCTTTAGTAAACGCATCTTTAAGGTCTTAGAACGCCTTCTCATATTTAGGCATTTAGATAAAATATAGATATATTTTTCTTCCTTTTACAGAAAGGCCCTTTATTTATATTATTGCTATAAGTAGTACTATAACACCTAAGAAGTTGTATATAAATTTTTAATAGAAGTTAGCGAAGTTGAGGAAGGCTTATATGTCCTTAATATAGTTAGGGGTTTGCTATTCTATAATTATGTATACCTTTTTAGGGTTTATATAGATACCCTTAGTAGTAATAATTAGTCTAAGGTATTTTACTTCTGTAATTAAGAATTCGCACTTTTTTAAATTAATATAAAGTCTTATATCCCTAAGGCGCTATAGGACCTTTTTAATGTGCTTAATATACTTAAAAGGGTTATCGCTATAAATAAGTATATTATCTAGGTACGCAGAGTAGAAGTTATTAAGGTAGTCCTATAAGGCGTTATTAATATAGCTTTAAAGGCTGCCTAGACCATTATATATACTAAAGGGCATAATAGTATATTTAAATTGGCTAAAGCGCGATGTAAATATGGTTTTTTATTTATTACCCTTCTATATTTAGAGGCGGTTAAAGGCAGTAATAATATTAAGCCTAGTATAGATTTTAGCTTAGCTAAGCTGTTTAAAAGTTTTATATATAAGTAGTATGGAGTATTGGTTCTTAATTATAATAGCGTTAAGTCCTTTATAGTTAATATAGAATTAGATGATAGGGTCTATAGGAAGTCACGTGTCCTACAGCGCATGGCTTGAAGTCTCTATATGAAGAACTTCAAGCATCAACAACATCATCTAATTGAATTCGAATATGCTAGTTCTCGTCAATTAAAGCTGCTGTTGATTCATTTATTCAGATCTTATTCAACCGTCGAATCTCCTCCCTTAAAGCCTTAAATTCAGGCCGTTGCCGTCACTCCTCTCCGCTATCCCCCGTCTACTCCTTATAACAAATTCTTTTAAAGACGCTCCTGCACACAGCACACGCTCTTATTCGCGTGTTCTTGATAGCGAAGGCTCGCAGACGCGTCGCCCTTCTATTACTATGGCCCCTACGCCCTCCGCCACAGCCGTAGCTGCAGCTAAAAAGCGCCTACAGAATATTTATAAACAAGAGCTGAAAGACCATAAGCAGGAGCGCGCTTATAAGGCAGCTTTAAACCAGGCTACCTTTAAAGCACTTGCTGCTTCTATAGCCTAAGTAAAGTTGGCTATAGAAGAAATACACTAGGCTTAGCTTGCCGCCATTAAGAAGAACCCTACTATAATCAATGTGGTGGAGACTAACTCTAGTAAGTCTTCTCTCCCTCTTACTGTAAAGAGCCTAGACCTACTTCTTCCTAGGATCCCAGTCTCCGAAGTTGCTGTAATTTAGAAGGGTATATTTGTTCTAGAGAACCTTGCAAAGTTGCGTAATAACCCGTCTAGAATTAACTCCAATTGGATGGAGTTAACGGTAGACAGAAAAGGCATTGCCTCTAGTAAGGGCTTTAGAAAGAACTTCTCCTCTATAGGCATTTAGCTTAAGGGCTTTACTAACTATAGTATTATTATTTAAACCCTCTAGGCCACATTAACCCCCTTAGCTATTGCAATGGCAAAATTCTACTAAGCTATTATAGGCTTCTCCGCATAGTTTGTCTAGAATAGTGTTCTTAATTTAGCCCTAGTTGTCTACTAGAGAGTTATAAGGCTTAGTTAAACTAACCCTGCTAACTAGGCCATTCCTATTAAACTATAAGTAGCTAACTACAATTTCGCCACCCTATGCCCAGCCCTATTACCCTTCTATAGTGGTTCGTCATCTAAATGCCCTTAGGTAGATACATCTACCTCATCCCTATAGGGTTAGGTATATAGTAATTAGAATACGGGCCGTCTGTACTTTAAATTGCTATTATTACGGAGCGAGTACAAGTGGTGATAATATATAGCGAAGTAGATATTATTAAGCTATGTATATGAACTGTGTGATGAGATCAAGACGTTGCGTAAGGAGAGAAGGTAAGGAAACGGGAAGAAAGGGGTATATATCGTTAACTTGGTTGCTTGGTTAATACGTACATGGGGTAGAATAGGCTTCGGGTTATAGTCCTAGTAGAACTTAGCAGAATTCGGTGGACTTGGTAGAACATGGCAAAACGCCATTAGATTGCCGTAGATTGCGGTTAGTCTCTTTTTACTAAGTTAGTGGAAACAGGTGGACGAGTTGGTGGAAACAGGTAGACGTGTATAAGGTGTTACGGAGGTGTCCCATAACAGTACCCCCCCTTTAAGCTCGAGCTTCTGCGAGATAGGGCTGTGGTAGTTCTGGGTAGAGTTTATAAAAGTCTTCTGCGGCTTATATAAGTCCTACAGAGTCAGCGGGTTCCTATATAGGCTTAGTAAAGCCTTTCCATTTTATAAGGTACATATATTTGCGTTTCCGTTTATTGTACTTAATGTTATTAACTCTTTTAATAAAGTACTTATCCTCACTATCCACTTTAACCGGTGGGGGAGGGTCCTGGATCTATCCAGGCAGGGCATCTAATACAGGGGCAGTAGGGCGGAGGACTGACATATAGAATACGGGGTGGATTTTAACCGTATCAGGAAGCTTTAGTTAGTAAGCATAGGGAGAGACAACCTTTTTAACCTTATAAGGGCCGGCGTTCTTCTAATTAAGTTTCTTAGTAGGTTGTTTTATGTTCAGATTTCTTATATCTAGCCAAACAAAGTCACCAATTTAGTAGACTAGTGCCAGGGTTCAGTTCTTATTTACTGCGGCTTTATAGATAGATTGGGCCCATATTATTTCATTAGTAAGGAACTCTTATAGTTCTTCTATCTTTTTTATAAATTTATTTGCTTCTGCAACTTATAAGGCCTAGTAAGCTGGGTGAGGAACATTACTAAAGGGTTTAAAACCCATTCGCGGGTGCTGGCCGTAGTTGGCCAGGAATAGGGAGACCTTTATAGTTTCCAAGACGGAGTTATTTGCAGTAAACTTAGCGAATATAAGCCAGTCCATCTAGTTGTCCTATAAATACAACGTGTATATCCAAATATATTGTTCTATTATAGCATTTATACGTTCCGTTTGACCATCCGTTTCTAGGTAGTATGCCGTAGACAACAGTGCTTTAATATAGAGTTAGGTAGTTAGTTCTTTCCAGAATATAGAGATAAACTATCTACCTCTATTAGAGATAATTGTTTTAGGAAGTCTATGGAGTTTCCATACATAATCCAGGAACAGTTGGGCAATAGTAGGCGCTAATATATTAGGGCAGGCGATTAGGTATTTCATCTTAAATAGTTAGTCTACAACTACTATAATATTTATGCAGCCTTTACTTTTAGGGAGATCAACAACAAAGTTAATTAAGATATCCTTCTATCTTTGGTCTGGAACGGGCAGGGGTTTTAGGAAGCCATTATACGTCTTATACAAAGCTTTGGCTTGTCGGCAGGTATAGCAGCTAGAGACGTACCTTTATATCATATTATATATATTCGGCTAGTAGTATTCTTATTAGAGCAGTTCTAGGGTTTTTCTTTAGCCTGGGTGGCCGGCTACTAGTAGGTTATATGCATATTTAAGGAGCTTAAGCTTAAGTTTATTATAGTTAGGTACAACTAGGCGGTTTCTATAGTATAGGTGGTTTCTGCGGGCTTCGTATTCACTTAGAGAAATCCTTTTAGAGCGTTTAGCGCTATCTCAAATTAGCTTAAGCGTCTCTTAGATAAACTTGTTATTTGGGTATTCATCAGTTATAATCTATTTAATAGTTTAATTGGTTATTTTAAGAACGTATACCGTAAGGTCCTTAATAGGGGGTTTAAATAGCTTAGGGCGGAGTAGGGTCTAATTATGGTAGGAGTATGCTTCTTCTTAAGCTAATACGTCTTGCGAACGTTAGGTTAGGGCATTAGGCTTCTGGCCTTAAACGCCTAGGCGGTATATAATTAAAAATTGGAAATAGGACAGATATTCTAACCAGTGGGCCTAACGGTGGCTTAGCTATTTTGTGGTTATAAAGTATTGCAGGTTCTTATAATCGCTAAAAACCTTAATTGGAAATCTGATGCCTTCTAGTTTAGGACGCCATTATTTAAAATATTTAATAATAGCTAATAGTTCTTTATTGTAGATCTCGTAATTATATTCAGCTGGACTTAGTTATTTTAAAAAGTATGCTATAGAGTACAATACTCCTTCCTTATTATATTGAGACAGAATGCCTCTAGTGACGTAGTTAGATGAGTTAGCTTCTATAATACTCATTTAGTTTAGGTTAAAGTGTTAAAGTATAGGTGCGGTAGTAAATATAACTTTTAGATAAGTAAAAGCTTTCTTATATTCCTTATTAAAGATAAAGGCTTTATTTTTTTGGGTTAGAGCCATAAGGGGTAAAACTAGGACGGAGAAGTTATTAATAAACCATTAGTAGAAGTTGGCAAATCCTATAAAGGCCCTTACGTCCTTAACGTTCTTAGGTTCTTACTAGTTTACAATTACTTTAACTTTCTTAGGGTCCATTTGTACGCCGTTTATAGAAATAATAAGTTTAAGGTATAGAACTTCCGTTTTATGGAACTTGTATTTATCTATATTTAACTGTAGGCTAGCTCCGCGCAAGGCTTGTAGGACTAGTTTAACATATTTTTGGTATTTAGCCAGATTATTACTATATATTAAGATGTTGTTAATATAAGCAGTACAAAAGATATCCAGGTATGGGTGTAGGGTGTTATTTATAAAGTGTTAGAATGAACTTGGGGCGTTTATAAGGCTAAATGGCATTACTAAGTACTTAAATAATCTGTATTAAGTATAAAATGCAGTAAGCTATTTGTCTTCTTTTGTAATACAGAGGCGGTTAAATGCGTAGATAATATTAAGCTTTGTGTAGAAACAAGCCTTACTTAATTGGTTCAGTGTCTCTTAGATTAATGGGATTGGGTATTGGTTCTTAACAGTAATAGTATTAAGAGCTTAGTAGTCTACGTAGAAACGCAAACCGCTGCCAGGTTTCTTAACAAAGATTACTGGTGTGGCTATAGGTAAAGAACTTGCTCTAATAAATCCTTTGTCTAGATATTCGTCTAGGTACTTCCGTAGTACCTTAAGTTCATTTTAGGATATCCTATATAGGGGTCTAAATCCGGGATGTTTTCCTTCTTTAACTACAATCTTATAATTGTATAGACGGCGTTCTGGTAGCTTATTAGCTTCCTTTTATAAGAATACATCTAAATAGTTATAGTACTCTATTGGTACCTTTATGGCGGGGTTAGTGTGCTTCTTTGGTGCTAAGGCCTTCTTAATATCAGCCGTTGTAACAGCGAAGATTATATATTCTGGTTTCCTGGTAAGTTATGCTAGCGGAGTAGCTCTAATTATGTAGATATCTAAGGTATTAAGCGGGCTTAGATTATCCTTGGTTTCTTATACGGTTTCCTATTTAGTTTTAGGTTTAGTGTTAGATATAGAGTTAGTATTAGATTTAGGTTTGGGTTCTTTAAGTATCCTTTTTATAGTAGAATACTAGTTCTTCTAGTACTTTTATATATTAAGCTTAAGCTTCTACTTGGTTCGGGGTGCAGTAGTTAGAGTCGATTTATATAGTCTAGTATAAATTCTAGGTTCTTGGTGGACGTTAGTAGAAATCTTATATTGGTGGAATTTAGTGGAATTCTCGGGTAGGTGGAATTGGGTGGACTTTTTAGGTATAGGGTAGACGTTAGTGGAAATTTTAGACTGGTGGATCCTAGTGGATTTTTTAGATTTTAGTTTAGGGTCTAAGTAGCGAGTTATAAGACACTTCTGCTTGCAATGGGAGGCGGTAAATAGAAGCTTAAGGTTATCCCAATTAATGGTTACCTTATATAGCTTTATCTAGGGTTGTCTAAGGATTACTAGGTGACCTAGGGTAGTTATAAAGAGCTTAATTAATTCTTTATGGTTCAGGTATTGGAGTCTTAGGGCCGCTACGTAAGTAATATAGCCTAAGACAGTGCGTTTACCATTAAATCTAAATACGTTAATATGCCGGTTAAGGGGTGTTAGGGTAAACCTATTATCTTATATAAAGATCTTATTAATAAATCCTATGCCGCTAGCTCCTATGTTAATTAGGACTTAAGTGTTAGCCTATTAACCTTTCTGCCAAAGACGGCAGTTAATAGTTATACTATAATTCTAAGAGTTAGGGCTTGCTACATCTAATGTATTTAACAAGATTCTATAATATAGCTATCCCAGAGAGCGACTTAACTCTAGGACGTGCCTTTTAGTAACAAGCGGGAAGGGGTTCCTATAGAATATTAGTTATAACTTCGTCCTTATAAGTGGTGCTTATTAGATGCGGGGCTGGAACCAGGTAAAGATTGGGGGCGGTAACTAGAGGATTAATATAGTAAATAATTATTAGTGTTAGCCGTTTATATATCGTGTTAGGGTATGGGGATGGAGCAGTATTTTAAGATATAGTCCTTGCTTCCGTATTTAAAGCAAAGGCCTAGCTTAATACGTTGTTCTTATTTAGGGGACCCTAGTAGAGCGTATCCTAGGGTCCCTGTGTTAATATCCATAGCGTTAGGGTGCTTAGGCTAAGATAATAACTTAGTGGACATTCGTGGAGTTGTTATATTATATTAGGGAGTGGGCTTAGGTGTTAGGCGTAGTATATTATTATACCGTTTATTAATAACGTTTGCGTAGGCGTTAAGGGCTCCTAGTAGGTCTATACTTATTAGAGAGGTTTTTAGTTTAGGGCTTAGGGATTTAATAAGGCTATTAACTAGTGCGGAGTTATTCCAGCCTGTTTCCTTTACATAACGGTTAAATTTGGAGAAGTATACTAGAAAGCTTTTCTTTTCTTAAGTTATATAATTTATCTTTCTTTAAGCGGTAGCTTGGCGGTTTGGGTTACTATACGTAGCTTTAAGAAGTACGACTAGGCTCTATACTAAGTTCGGCTAGAGAGGTTTAACAAGGTCAGCTACGTCTCCTCCTAGTTAACTTAGGGCGTAGTAGAGTTAGTTAGCTTTAGTTAGGTAACAGTTAGCATTACTAGTTAGCTTATTCTTAAGTTGGCTTAAGAATAATTAAAGCTTTTATTATTTATTAGTGAATACTAGGGGGTCTAGTAGTTTTTCGGATTGTTATAGTGCAGTAGACGGATTTATGGGATAAATATCCGCAGCTAGCTTAAGGTTCGTACCTAATGAGCTAGGTCTAGATTTGGTTGTTTTTATCTTGTCTATAAGTGGCGTGTTAGCAGCCTCTTGGGCTAGTATTCGGTCTTAGGGCCCTAATGCGAGTACCTTAAGGGTGCGGACTTCTTCTTAAAGTGCTTCTATTAATTTCTGGTGCCGTGCTTCTTATTTAGCTTATTATTTAGCTATAGCGGCCTTATTCTATATAAGGGCGTCTATAAAAGACTTCTATATATTTGCCAATTGTTCTTAGAGTGCAGATATAATGTTAGCGGCTGTTATAGGGGCTTTAAGGTCGTTCTGTATTTTGGACGGGGTGGGGTGGGGCGGAGTATAGGTTTTTAACGCAATATAGTATCACGGAGTAAATATAAGTGGTGATAATATATAGCGAAGTAGATATTATTAAGCTATATACATAAACTGTGTAATGAGATTAAGACGTTGCGTAAGGAAAGAAGGTAAGGAAACGGGAAGAAAGGGGTATATATCGTTAACTTGATTGCTTGGTTAATACATATATAGGGCAGAATAGGCTTCGGGTCATGGTCCTGGTAGAACTTGGCAGAATTCGGTGGACTTGGCAGAATATGGCAGAACGCCGTTAGATTGCCGTAGATTGCGGTCGGTCTCTTCTTACTAAGTCGGTGGAAACAGGTGGACGAGTTAGTAGAAACAGGTAGACGTGTATAAGGTGTTACGGAGGTGTCCCGTAACAGCTATACTTTTATTAACATCTCTGTAAAGCATATGGAGGGAATTACGTTAAGAAAGACTATAAGGGGTCTCTGTAATAATTTATACCCCCTCTACATCCAAACTTAACACTAAGATTTAAGGTATTTACCCCAGGGTATCTACTTTATACTTTACCGTCGCCATTAAACGCACTAGCCTGGAGGGATGAGCTACTCCTATACCCTAGAGATCTCGGCCCCTTAATTAAGGGTATCCTAATATATAGCGTATAGATTGGAGTTACTGCCTTATTGCTAGCATATATATATTTAAATCAACTCCTATCTAATACTGACCCGGGGGTAATTACTATAAAAATTACTACTAATCTACCTATTAGCTGTATTGCTATTTATCTACCTAAAGTAATCTGCTACTCCCCCTTAGGACTTATACCTAAGCTAGATGGAACCTTTTGCTATATCTATAATCTCTCTTTACCTAAGCCTCGCCGAGGTCTTTCCATTAACGCCGCTATTCTAGAGGCCTACTCTACCCTTACCTATAGCACTGTAGATGACATTCTAGCACTTATCCTCCTTACTGGGAGAGAAGCCGTTATCCTTAAACGTAATCTTAAAGACGCTTTTTGGAATATCCCAGTCACTATTACCGACCAACGCCTACTAGGTTTTAAGTGGGAAAAGATAGTATATACCGAATGCTGTCTCCCCTTTAGTTTAGCTACTGCGCCCTTCCTTTTTGACCTTTTTACAGAAGCCCTATATTAGATTCTTAAATACCACTTTTATTTAATTATTGCTTTCTTTACGCTAGTTTATTATTTAAATAACTTTATATTTATTTTACGCCTAGGCACTAGTAACATACCAGTAGTTTATATATATAACTTTATAATTATACTACTTGGTTTCCCTTTTAATACTATAAAAGACTTCTATGGCACGGTATTAGATATACTAGGCTATTAGATTAATACCAATACTTTCTTTTTATCCCTTAGCCCTATTAAACAGATAGCACTATAAAATCTACTTACCTCCTTTATACTTAGGCCCTAAGTTTCTCTTAAATAGTGCTAGCAACTTAGAGGTAGCCTCGCTTAGGCTGTAAAAGTTATCTAGTTAGGGTGATTTTACTTAAGATCGCTATAGGACCTTATTATAGCTTTCTCTCTTATAAATTACCGCACTTTGCCTATCCCGCTAGCGGTAATCTTTAACCTAGCTTAGTGGAGTGAAGCCCTAGCGCTTTAAAATGGGGGTTGCTTCTTTTAGGAGGATATTACTTACCCCCAGATCTATCTCTTTATGGATGCCTTATCTAAATATGGTTACGCTAGCTTCTTTTATAGCTGCCTAGGCCATACCTCCGCCAAGACCCATTCTACTCCTTGTAGTTAATAGCGCCCTTATGCTTTTACACTACTATAAGATAACCTTTTTGTAGTATCTCCTGCCTCTAAGCACCTCTATGCCCATATTAATGTGCTTAAAGTACTTACTATTGTGGAAGGGTACGGTGTCTCTTAGATAGGAAGTCAGAATGCTGTCAGTCAGTCAGTCTGTCTGTCTGTCTATCGGTCGGTCGGTTATAATCAGTCAAAAGTAATCAGTAAAGCAGTCTGTAAGAAAGGAAAGAAAAGAATGTATTCCGGTAGGTTCGTGATAATCAAGAAGGAGGGAAGCCGAAGGCTCCATAAATACAGGAAAATGCCAAGACAGTAGGCGACGTCCAATCTACACCACCACA
>Ga0307507_10003998_pt1 | contig 27071 bp, 19 predicted proteins | sample 7_EM_MG_FD_207223 | JGI IMG/M metagenome (GOLD analysis project Ga0307507, IMG submission 207223) | Populus trichocarpa ectomycorrhiza microbial communities from riparian zone in the Pacific Northwest, United States - 7_EM | ecosystem: Host-associated > Plants > Roots > Unclassified | place...
GCTACCCTAGTTATGACCGTTTGGAAAATCAAAACTAGCCGAAATGCTAATTTGGTGGTAAACAACTAACAAAAGTTCCAAACGGTCATAACTAGGGTAGCGGTCAAAACCCCGTTAACTACGTTAGGGAAAGACGACAAAAAAGAAGACTCACCACCACGCGACCCCACTCGCTCCCTTCTCTTCCTCTCTCACCAATCTCCTCTCTTCTCCTCTCTTCTCTTCACTGTCTTCTTCTTCTTCGTTGTTATACCCAGACTTTGCTGTCCTTAACTCGTATACATTCTCTTTCACCAATCAGGCCCTGACAGCCACGTCGCATTCCTTTCATTCCATCCCACTAAACCGTCCCGCTTTCATCGCCAACAAGACCCCACAACCATGAGCGCTATTCTCTCCGCCGACGACCTAAACGACTTTATCTCTCCCGGCGTTGCATGCATAAAACCAATCGAGACCTTACCAGCACAGAAATCAGAAGATAATTCCGTATGCTCCTTCATCTATCCCTCCCGCCACCTACCTTAAAACTAAAATATTGGTAGAATGCATATGAAGTCACAACGGAAGACAGGGTCGCTGCCTCGAACCCTCCTCCCCCGGCCCAGATATCCCTCACAGATTGTCTCGCGTGCTCGGGCTGCGTCACGTCTGCGGAGGCAGTACTCGTGTCGCTGCAGTCGCACACCGAGGTCCTCAATACACTGGACGCGCATCCGTCACTGCACCCGTCATGGCTTTCGCATGAGGGGACGAACGGAGTCACAAATAGGATGTCACACAGAATTAATAGAACAAGCAATGGCTTCAATGCGCTTGGAAAATTAGGGAATGGGAAGATTTTTGTCGCAAGCGTGTCTCCCCAAACACGCGCTACTCTCGCTGCCACCTTCTCCGTTTCCGAGTCGCAAGCCGGTAATATGATAACACAGTTACTCAGCGGGCCAACCGGTCTGAAGGCAGGCGGTGCGCATGGAAGCAGTTTTACCTGGGTCATCGATACCAACGTACTTCGCGACGCTTGCCTCGTCGCAGCTGCAGACGAAGTCCTCTCCTCCACCTCGCAATCACCTACACCAAACGCCGAAGGCTCTCTCGAGACGCCACTGAAAAAGCCCATGCTCACTTCCGCATGCCCAGGCTGGATCTGCTACGCTGAGAAAACCCACCCCTACATCCTCCCACACCTCTCCCGCCTAAAATCCCCACAAGCTCTCACCGGGACGCTCATCAAATCCGTCCTAAGCCAGAAATACGGCGTCCCACCAGACAAAATCTGGCATCTAGCAATCATGCCGTGCTTCGATAAAAAGCTCGAAGCCAGCCGCAGCGAGCTCACCTCCGCCGCCTGGCTCACAGCCACCCACGATGCAACGATACCCGCCATCCGCGACGTCGACTGCGTTATCACCGCCCGCGAACTCCTCCACCTCGCCTCCGCCCGCAACATCCCCTTCGCCACCCTCCCCCTAACCCCGCTCCCCCGCTCTGCCTGCCCGCCCTTCCCAGACCCAACCCTCGACGCATGGCTCTTCCCCCCACCACACTCACGCGCCCGCCGACGGGCTCAGCACCCCCCCGCTGGCCCGTCGGGCGGCTATCTCTACCACATCCTGCGTACGCACCAGGCCCGGCATCCCGGCAGCGAGATCCGCGTCGAGCGCGGGCGCAACGCGGACGTGATCGAGTACAGCCTCGTGCGCGGCGCGCAGACGCTCGTGCGCATGGCAAGGTTCTACGGGTTCCGCAATATCCAGAACTTGGTAAGGCGGCTGAAGCCTGTGAAGGCGAGTCGGATGCCCGGGGCGAGAGGGGGCGGCGGGGTGAGGAGGGTTGGTGGTGCGGCGGAGGGCAGGGACGCGAAGGCCGAGTACGCGTATGTGGAGGTCATGGCGTGTCCCGGCGGCTGCACGAACGGGGGCGGGCAGGTTAAGGTGGCGGAGGTAGAGCGCGTGAGAGCTGAGGGGGGTGTGGTTCTCGGTGGGAGCGATGCGGGTGTGGGCAGTGCGGCCAAGCCTGGGCCCAAGGAGCAGAAGGAGTGGCTGGGGAGAGTGGACGAGGCGTATTTCTCTGCTTCCGAGGGGTCTGAGGCGGAAGACGAGGATGGAAATGGAACTGCGGATCAAGAGATGATGGACGTGGGCGAGGGAGATGTGGTGGACGGTATTTCGCATCGCTTCGTCCACGACATGCTGGACCACTGGGCGCGCGTCACGGGCGTGGAGCTGCAGCGGTTGATCTGCACGAGCTATAGGAAAGTCGAGAGCGATGTCGGGAAGAAGAAACAGAGCGATGTCGAGAGGGTGGCAGGGCTGGCGAGCAGTCTTGGGGGCGGGTGGTGATGTTTGTTGCTTGAGTGCGATGTGCATTGGGCTGGCGTTTCTTTGGGCTTTTGGGAGGATGGCTAGATGGCTACCGTTAAGGACTGCATCGGGAGGCATGGGTTTAGATTCTGTTTTGGGTGAATATGGGTCTGGCTGGGCCTATGTAGATCTGAGATTTACGGATTAGGATTGTAACCGGGCTGGACATAGTAGAGCATTGTAAAGAAATGTAACCAATTTGCATATACTGTAGCTTCACTGGACTTTTAGTTGCGTTGGTTTTGGGGATGGATGGTTTAGCATGAGGAACAGATCTCATATGTAATATTGAAAGGATGAAGTTGATATGGAACGGACGCTATAAATTTGAGATACGAGATCTAGGCATTAGAAGGTCTCACATACAACGAGGCTAGCAGAATGGTAAAATCTTGATCGTGTTGTATGGTATATAGTGTATGAGAGTCATGCGAAGAAAGTATACATAGCTATTGTACGATTCCGTCTCAAAACATTACAAATCCGTAGCATCGGCATACATCAACGTTCATAATAATGGTATGCTGTGACAGGAATCCTATCAGCAGGCTATGTGGTTCTTTCGTGGCCCCCTGAAAAACAGACCGGGATAGATGTCCGTAGGCTCGCAGCGAATCCTCTGAGCGTAAAGAAGTCGATCGTGGAGTTATTTGCAACGATGAGATTACCACCCCAGCTGGCTGATTGGAGTGAAGACATAATATACGAACATTCCCACCTGCATCCATCTTCATCGAGTGGAAGTTAATGGTTAATAGTAAAGTAGTGCTGGGGACACAGAACCGAATCTCGTTCTTGCGCCGAGCGATTTCTAGACGACCGAAACTGAACAAGCTAGAAAGCTGGAAAGCTACCTTAGAACAAGTCTTTCGGAGCGGACAACACTAATGTAGGTGACGGGGTTTTGACCGCTCCCCGGGTTATATCCGCGCTAGTAGACCGCTTTCTTCTTACAGCTAGCTTATTACCTAAAGAAGTATACTGCCGCTCCAGGAGTAAACAATCGACTTTCTCAGCTACTTTTCCACGCCTTAACTCTACCACCAGTCTACCCATGCCTCGCTAGCCTCAAGCACTAGATGCGGAGGACCGTATACAAGCCGCTTTACTACCTGGCGAGCAGGCAGCTTATATCACAGCCCGCAAGCCTACGCGAATGCCCATGGAGTTCCTCCTGCTACTTTTTTGAAAACGACTCCAAGGCAATTATGCAACGTTAAAACAATTAACTGAGGATAAGCTCCAGAAGCGGGCAGAAGAGTCCTCTACTGCCGCCGCTACGGCTACGGCTCTTGTTAAACAACTTCACATCTACGAGCAGTATCCCTTAGCACGATACGAGAAGGTGGTCTGTGCGCGAACACCAGAATCAAAAGCAGACCTGCGGAGGATAAATTATCCTATCCGGCCGGGCGGATAATAATCCTATCCAAGAATAGCCCGGATATCGGATAATATCCGAATAGTATCTAGATATCCGTAAAATTTTAACTACAAACTATACCTTTACCCCCTATTATACGACGCTATAAATATAGCTAGTGCTAGTAAAATTTACCCTAAAAACTTTAACGATAATAATTCCTTTAAAGTTAATATACTTTCTACCCTTTTAAGTAGCGTTAAGACTAAAGCTAATACTAGTTTAATCCTAACTACTTATATAACATAAATCTTAAGACAAGTCTCCTTAATTTATAAATATACTTATACAGCAATAAAGGAAGAAAAGGCTTATATAAAGAAACGCTACTTTTATAAATACTGTCCTCCTTAAGACCTAAAAAGACACTATTTCTTAACCGTTAACGTAATCCACCCCCAAGCTGGCCACCTCAAAACCCCACCAAAAATTAGAAAATTCATACTTTAATATCTTAACAACCACTTAATAATAAATTCTAAAAATTTAGATTTAGACTTTTATATGCACTCTACAGCTTCTATTAAAATTGCATAGTAATTAGTTTAGTTGTTTTTAAGATATAGTAATTTAGCTTTGTTTTAGCCTCCAAATTATAATATTTTAAAAACCACTAAACTAATTACTATATAACTTTAATAGAAGCTATAAAATATATTTAAAAGTCCAAATTTAAATTTTTAGAATTTATTATTAAGTAGTTGTTAAGATATTAAAGTACGAATTTTCTAATTTTTGGTAGGGTTTTAAGGTGGCCAGCTTGGGGGTGGATTACGTTAGATTATAAGGCTATCTTAAAAGACATAATATTAAATAGAATTTAGTAGAGAATTAGGAGCACATAACAGTAAAAGATTAGGGGGAGAGATCTCTTTTAGAACTATATTAAAAGCTTTTAGTAAGAGGAGAAGTTTAAGGTCTTAAGGGTAAGGTTCTAAAGCATATAGTATATTAAAATACTATAAAGCAAGCACTTTTAGATCTAATTATCGTACAGTGGCTTCCCTTCTTATATATAAAATGGCTAGAGTTTTATGCTTTCATAAAAGCATTAAATTAAAAAGCATCCTTAATTATCCCTATATACTACTTAACAATTACAGCCTAGATTCTTAAACACTTTACTAAGAGTTAAGATATTATACAAAAAGTACTTTAATCTATAAAAACAAATATTTACCTTACCATAGATATCTAGACCTCTTTAAGTTATTCCCTTTTTCTTAGAATCTATACTAGCTTTATTAATATCTAGGATAAATATTAGAACCCCGTAATTGCCCTTTATATAGTATCTAGTTAAAGTAATATAGATTAATAGGAGGCGCTTTATCCGGTCCTTATTAAGTATAGCATTAAAATAAAGATTAGAGCTCTTATTAGCAACAATGCTAGATTAAACAATATTCTCTATTATATAATTAGCTAATGGCTTAGCCTTAAGTATAAAATTAACTGGATTGCAATATATTAAAGAATTCACTATTAGGGGCATATTATTAATCTTATTATTTAAGCCTTTCTATTTAGTTTAGGAGGGGGTAAGAAGCTTATAGACTTATATAATAAAGAGGATAAGGAACAGGATAAAAAAGAAGAGGAAGAAGAAGAAGAAGTTATATAATAAGTACTACCGCTAATTAAAAGAAAGAAAAAGAAAGATAAAGAATTAGAGCTAGCATTAGGTAAAAAGCATAAAAGGGGTAAAAATATTTAAAATATTATAGGGCTAATGGGAAAGCTTTATAACTATATTATTTATATCCGCAGCTTAGCTAACCGTATAACATGGTTTATTAAATATACTAGTAAAATGGTTCCTTTTAATAATTATATAAAATAAAATAGCTAGTTTCTTATACTATATATAGCTCTAGAGAATAAGGCAAAGGCTAGGCTTTAACTCTACATAAAGTACTATAAGAATAACTTAAAAGATAATATCCTCTTAATAAGCAAATGGATACATCTTTATACAATTTATAATTTCCTTTAGTCTTTCCATAAAGCAACTCTATTTCTTTAAGGAGATTATATAATACTAGAGAGGGTTCTAAAATTAGTTAATATTCTTAAGGATATAATATAGACCATATTAGTATATTATGCAATACTCTTAATATTTCTTTAGCTAACTTTTCTATAAGTAACAGCTACTAAGGCTAAGGATAAGTTTATAACTCCTTAACTCCAATATGCTAAGGAAAAGCTTACAAAGTACATTAAGAAGCTAGATAATTCTTCCTACTATCTAGCGGCATAAATTCTTAACCTAGAGTATTATATGGCTTTCTTAAAAGATCAAAACGATTATATTACCGTTAAAGGAGAAAAGAAGCTTTTTAGCATATAAAAGCTCTAGGAGAGATTCCGTGAGAAAGCAATACTTTTAGGTTTAACTATATTATACACAACTAAGAAAACTTAAAAGTCGCCTTTAGAGTCTAAAGAAAACCTCTCTGCCTTCCATAAGGTCCGTCTTTAGTATTATTTAAAATATACTCGTCCACAAAGTCTAAATAAGTTTAATACCTATATTAACAAGAATCCAATTCCACTTAATAGCTATACAACAGCTATTTAATAGTAGAGCCAGCCTCTTTAGTATACAAAATTTCCATAACTCTTATAGCTTATAATTAAAGTTCTCTTAATACCTGGAATAAGTAATAAGCTAAAGAGAGTATTTTTAGGTTCTTAACGTCGCGTTCTATGGAATTATACAAGTACTACTCTATAAATACTTAAGGTATTAGAATGTATAAAGGACTAGATAGCTTATAAGATTCTAAGTATTTTTTTATAGTTGTACAAGGGAAAGTATATAAGGGGTATATTGTATAATACTAAAGGGGGGAAGGGGGGTATATAAATAAAATAATTTTAGGCAAAAGGTAACCACTAAAGGCGTGTAGGTGGCGTAGGTAAACATATACTAACTTTAAACTTAATAGATTATAAGTTTAAATCCCACCATTATTATCCTTTATTAAAATTGGGAAATATAATTATCTGGTATACTTCCCGCCCTATTATATAAGAGATTCTCTGGTAATATTGCCATAATATAAGTAAACTCTCCTCTCTATATAATATACCTATATAACTAACTACTCTTAGAATAAGCAGGAGAGGGTAGAAGCTTTGCCAGCAATTAATATAGAGGCTTGGGTGGGAGGTGTATTAGAGAAGCAGGTTTAGATAGGGAGGCCCTTATATATAAATGCAATTCTAATTTAGAGCTGTAGGTCTCTAAATACAATTATAAGTAACCTATATTACTTGTATAAGGCAGAGAGCTAATTAATACTAGCCTTGCAAGGCTTGTATAGCGACTCTACGTCATCCAGTGGGCCCTTGCCCCTTTACTAAATATCAGAGTCTCCCAGGGTTCTATAGTGGGTGCTGTAGAAATTATAAGTGGCGAGATCATGGGGCTTAATGTTCGTTGTATAATATAAATTCTTAGCCTATAGTGGCGGCAGCGGGAGCACTAGAGGGTAAGGATTGGATTATGGAACTAGAGGATAATAAGGAGTAGATAAAAGTTACTAAATTTAAACTGCTGGGTCTCCTCTCTTTTTTCCTCTTTTTATTTTATTTTATAGTATTTTATATAAAGAGAAGTATAAATAAAAAAGGTAGAAAGGAGATATCTAATTAGTAGGAAAGCTAAAGGTATTTGCTAGAGCTTTACGCAGAGCCTCCGTACGCAGAGCTTTATGCGGAGGCTCCGTAGAGCTTTGTGCGGAGGCTCCGCAGAGCTTCGTGTGGAGGCTCCGCAGAGCTTCGTGCGGAGCTTTATATGGAGCTTTTGCTAAACTTTAGTAGAGCTCTATGTGGGTAAGCCTTATTCCGCGGAGCTCTTATAAGCTTTATATCTATATAATATTACTTATCCTTAGGATATTTAGATAAAAGTGGTACCATTTTAAAGCGCTTTACAAGCTCTATAAATCTATACTAATAAAAAAATTATTTATTTAATATTGGGGGGTGCATTGCAAGTGTAAGTATATTAGGGGTTTTTGCCAAGACTATCTGGAGACTATCCGGATAGTCTCCGGATACTATTAGCTGATAGGTCTATTATCCGAGAGGCCTATCTGGCCTATCCTCCGCAGGTCTGATCAAAAGTACGCGTATGGTCACGGAGGCTTTCCTATTAATTCTATTGGCTGGCCCTTATCGATAACCGTAGGGCGAATTTCATCGTGCTAAGGGATAGGACTGTGGTAACTATTAGATTCAAATTCAATATTTTGAAACTTGCAGCAGGTGGTTGGGCAATTTGTGATTGTACTTTCGGTCTCTTCTCTTCCCGTAAAGACGAGTGTGTAAACTCAAGATGGCCGTTCCTTCTGAAAACCGCCATTATTCCTTCTTAAGCTGACCGAAGGAACCCTCCTTCCCCCATTTGCACTGTTGTCGTGTTGCTAATAAATAGCGCTCCCTCTCTCCCGTTTCTCCATCCCTTTTTTATACACATTTTCCTAAACTTCTTTACTAATTTTACACTTATTCTTTATTACCTCCTTTGCCTTAAAAATTCGACACCTTTACGTTCTTTAATACTTAGACGGCCTTAATACCCCAGACATTTCTAGAGCCCTTATCCTCCCCACCACTAGCCCCTTAACTGAGTATAATAAGTGTAATTGTTGGTATGCTTTAACAACGTGCAGAATACATATATCACAATGATATGTACTATGCGGTGTTGTAGATGGATGTTGTCTTTTAATACGAAGAAGGGTGAGGAACTTAAGGTTCCTTACTATGCTAGTGCCGCGGTAATACGTGACGGCAACTTGCCTTACGTAACGGCAACTTGCCATATGTGGCGGCAATTTGCCTTTTATTGTAATGTAATATATTTTAGCTACACTGGGAGTACTTTAGAAAATGTGGAGGACTAGTATCCTATAACTGTGCAGTTCGAAAATCCATATATATACTTCTCTTTCTTTTCTTCCTTCCTTCCTTCCTTACCCTATGCCTTTATATTAGTGCTATTGTTAGTAGCACGTTCTACCTATTCTACTGTCTTTAACTCGATTTGGTTTATGTTAATAAGTCGCTTAAGAGCTAATAACGGTTTGCTTTTAGTTATAGCGTCCGTAGGGTTACTGTCTCCATCGATCCACTTAACTTTAGCTATTTCGCGTCTTTTATATAACTAACGTAGGCATATAATATTAATTATAAGTCTCTTCTCCTGTGTAGTTCCTAGTTTAATAAGGCATTTATAGATTAACTTTAAATTAGTGCAAAGGATAAGCGGTAGGCTAATGTTAAGTTGTAATTCAACTATAGCCTTAATTACAGCGCTAATGTCGAAACTATGGGCTATAGTATATAATTTGGAGGCTAGTACGCTTCTAGTAATTTTCTTATACTTAACTAAGGACCAGTGGACGATGTTTGCCTTGTTTAATAAGTCTGCTAGTACTAGGATATATCCAATCTGTAATAAGAGATCCTTATTATTTGTAAATAAGGAATTAGTGAATATAAGTAGTTGTAATATCTCTATGTTAAGTTTAATAAAGTTTAAACCTCTTATTAGGTTCTTAATTTGCTACTAAATCCTCTTATTAAGCAGTTTTGCGTCTTTCTCGTTAGGGTTAATTACCTGGGTAGTGTAGGATAAATTAAAAGAAGCTTTAGGCTGGTATATAGACGCAATGTAAGCTCCTCTTGCTTATTAGGCGATGTATTAATCCTTAAGTGTAAGTATTGTATAAATAGTGCCTTTAGAACTAGTTGTTGTAATAGCTTCCTTAATATTAATAAGGGTTAAGTTCTAGCATTGGCGCTCCTGTATAAGCGTGATTATATAATCCTGTTATTGGATAATGCCTCTGTTAAATTTAATTGGGTGTTCTAGTGTAAGTTGTTCGCGTTCCTTGGTTGGAAACTTAGCTTTCTTAATCTTCTCCTATTCTAAAGCTGCAAAGACTGAGTTGGCTAGTAGGAGGGTGTTATTAGTCTATAAACTAACTATTCCGAAATTTGTGGGGTTGTTAAGGTGGAGTAAGCAGGGGTTATAAGTAGATTGGCTTATATTTAGTTCTTTAATATAGTGGTTATGGTAAGTCTTAAACCAATGATTGCCTGCCTTAGGAATGCCGTATAAAGGTCTAACAACCTTTAGAATTGTGCCTTGTGAGACTCTAAGTGCCGTACTAAGTTTAAGAGGTGCCCTAATATAGAAGTCTCGATTTAGTCTTATAGCTAATTGTATATAGGCCTGTAAAATATCTCGTAAGTAGAGATATATGCCATTGTTCTAAGTTATGGCCGTAATATAGAGAATAAGGCGTTGGCTGACTCGTTGGATTATAGGTAATTGGGTTAATATAAGGTCTTTTTCTAGGTTATTATATACCTGTATAACTAGTCTTAACTTCTTAAAGGCTTTATCAGAACTGGGGTTCTTAATCTTATTAACAAATCTAGAGTTGAATACTCTATTGCTTTATGGTATATCTTTGGGGTTAACTAGTTCGAAAACTCCTTTCTTAAGTAATCCCTTAATTTCCTTCTGGCGTAATACTATAAACTAATTGGACTTTGTAAGTTAATTATTATCCTTATCTTGTAGATATATTAAAATGTTCGCGGTATTAGCTTTAATAGGGTACTTGTGTGGTCTACCTCTTCTACGCTTAACGGGTTGAGGTCTAGGCTCAGTTTAAGGTAGGGGTTTAGGTTTAGTTTGAGGTGGTTTACTTTTATTATCTTCTAGTTATATATCCTCTGTAATCTTAGGGTCTACTAGATATGGTTTCATGACTATACTACGGAAGTTAGTGGGTCTGTGGGGAAGTTATATAGTATAGGTCTTATTTTCAATGCTAAGTAGGTTGTGCGGACCAGACTAGTAGCTAGGTTGGCCTATAGGTCCTTCTCTCTATACTAATACGGGTGAGTTAAGTGGTAGGTTATAGATTGCAGTTATTTTGGGTCCGTTATGTATGTTAAGGGCATCTGCCACTTAGCGCTTAGCTCTAAGCTTCTTAACTTCTTCTATAGCCTTTTTAAGAGCTGCTGCTTGTTGTATAACTATAGGGTTAGGTGCGTCGGATTCTACTATATATAGGTAAGCTCCAAATACTAGTAAGGTGGGTATAAGACTATTAGGGCCTGCGGAATTGTTAATTGCTTTAAAAGCCATTTATAGGGCTATATCCTTACTGATATCTAGCAGTTCTGCAGTAATGATATAGTATATACAACGGAGGGGGCTATAGTAGCGTTCTACCATTCCAACTAAATTATGGGCTTCGATAGGTATACTTTTTATAACTGTTCCAAATATTATGGCGTATTATTTGAATTCCTTGCTTATAAAATTCTTGCCTATATTATATGTAATAATATTAGGAGGTCCTAGGTATATATTAATCTAGCACATTTATAATATATCCCATGTATGCTTAGCGCTGATGTTTTGCAGCTATCTACTAGCTTGAAATCGTATTCCTTTATTAATAATATATAAAAGGGGTGCGCCATTAATATACATAATATTAACCACAATTAAATAGTTAAAATTAATAATATTATATAAGGTAAATCTGAATCTACTAGGCGACTTTCTATGTTTTTGATAATAGTGGTAGTAGCGTGTAAGATAATCTAAGGTCTTGCTATTAATATTATACCCTAAGCGTTTAAGTATTTGTATAAGACGCTCAGCTAAAGGGTGGCCAAAACGGTAATGCAGTCGCTTTAATTCTACGTCGGTAAGGTAGCAGGGGTTTTATTTAAATGACTTAGTTAAATAAGTATATAGGGATGTGTTCTAAAGTAGGAAAGGGTGGCTAAAGTGATATATAACGGGTACTTCGCTCCAAGGGGTGATTAGCATATTTTTTAGGTTGTTATAGTACACTTATAGGTAATCTATGTCTGCTAAGTAAAGTAAAAATGGGGTGTTGACCTTGACAATATAAAACTTAATTATACTAATTAGGGTAATTACTTTGGCTAATTTAATTAATAAGGTTAATCTAATGCCGAACTGTATGTTAACTATGCCTTATGTGGTGGTATTAAGCTATATATTAGTATCGAGTCTCTGGAATGCCAAGAATTGGCTATATCCTGCTGTGGATTGTTTAGATGCTCCTATGTTAATTATTATACCTATAAACTTATTTGCAGTATAGCGGGACGTGGATATGGTTATATTGTAGGTAAAGGGGTCCTGGTCGGTTATAAGAGGTACTATATTGTCTATAGTTGTAACCAAATAGCCAAAGGCTTTATTAGCTAGGGTAGTAGCTATAGAAATTACTTTCTACTGTTCCACTTGGCTAAGGGAGGTATAGTAGTAATTAATATTTAGTTATAAGTTCTTATTAGTTGCCTTATAACTTGCATTAATAGTTAGTGCTTAAAAAGCTTCCTTAAGCTCTTTTTTTAAGTTGGTATTGTTATCCTTGTAATCCATAATATATTAGTTAAGTTATTTCTTAAATTGGTTGTTAAATTTGCTAAACCTGTCTCTATTAGTAGTTCTAAACTTGGCTTTAGACTCTTCTTACTCCTCTTTAGTATGTCTCTATAAGCGACATCCTTCCCTATTATATACAAAGCAATGTGGTTTCTTTCGGTTGCGGTTATACGGAGGGTTGTTGTGGTTGCTGTAGTTATAGTTATTATCTCTTTTATAGAACTGTCAGTCTATAAAGAAGGCTTGTGTCTTCTCCGTATACTCTTTCTTATATGCTGTAATAGACAATTAAAGTTTGTTAATAAGGGCTCCAAGGTTGTTTGGTGGGTTAGAGACTGTATATCTACATACTAGTATTCCCTGGCAAGAAGTAACAATTTTGTTATAAAGGAAGTCTATAGTGTATAAGGTAGGTCTAAGGCCATACTATAGTTAATAAAGTCTATGGATTAACAATTAAAGATATTCGCTTATTAACTTATCTATATTTCCTGCTATTACTGTTGTAAGTATAATAGTGTTCTACTTGTCTAGGTTCTTATGTTAAAATTCTAGTCCTTTAAAGAAATTCTAAAGGTGCTCGCAAGCTTTGGCAAATAGTAGGTAGGATAGTTGGTTTGTGTAGAAGTGGTCCAAAGCTAGTCCTTTTAGCATAGTAGGGAATGCCTTAGGGTAGGCTTCTTGGGGTACGTCCGCTCGATTACAGATATTATAGAATATTATTAATTTATAGTTAAGGCTTTTATTTATACTACCATATTTCTGCTCCTCTATATATATTTTAGCTGCATTCGCAATTTCCTTACTATAGCCAGTTATAGTAATAGGGTGGTTCTTCTTATCTATAGATTATACATGGAGTTGCTGTGTTGTTATTATGGGTTAAGGCGTAGTAGATGGTGTAAAAGTGGACGTAGTCGTAGATTAAGGTATAATAGATAGTGTAAAGGTAGAGGTAGTCGGTGTACTAGTTAGTTAGGTTGCGGTAGCTTTAGCTTGTTATTGCTCCTCTAAGGTACCCTCTATTATATATACCTTAATCGATCTTAATAATATCGGTCTATACTTATTATTGGCTAATTTAATCATCTCTCTGCTCTATTTAGTTTGGTTTTCTTCTTATGCTATATTATATAAAGACTAAGGGAGTGTTTTGTTTTATTTATAGTTAACATTAACCCATACTTCTTTAATGTTTAGGTAGTCATGTAGTTGCTAAAGCTAGTATAAGGGGATTTACGTAAAGATATTAACCGTAAAGTCCTTAAAATCTCCCTAGAACGATTCCTAGAGTGTTAAGTTAAGCTAGTTATATATCTCTGTGTATAGGTACATCTTGTATTGTAGGTAGTTAGTTAGTTTATCTTTAGAGGCTTCTATTAGGTTAATCCTATTTTCCTATTTAGCTGCTTCTTCCTTTTAGTCGTTCTCTGTTCCTAACATCTTGTTTATTATATATTGTTTAGGTAAGTGAGGGTAAAGGTAAGGGTGTTTAAAAGGTAAAAGTAGGGGAATGGTTGAGGAGGCGGTTAAGGAGGCGGTTAAGGAGACGGTTAAGGGGATGGTTTGAGTTAATTAAGTAGGGTAAAGTGCTCTGCGCAGTAGTCTTCTGAAATAGATAGAATGAGATGTCTAGAAGTTGTTGTAGATACTAAATAAGTACTCCTAGGTGGTTTCTCTTCTTCTCTTTAACTGAAATAGGCTGATATAAAAGGTAGATAAGTATAACTATCTTCCAATTTGCTGTAAGGTGGATAGTATAACTGTCTTCTAAGCTATCTGCGTGTTTTTTGATCTGTGCGCGCTCACTAATTAGTGTTGGTATGCTTTAATAACGTGCAGAATATATATATTACAATAATATGTATTATGCGGTGTTGTAGATAGATGTTGTCTTTTAATACGAAGAAGGGTAAGGAACTTAAGGTTCCTTACCACGCTAGTGCCGCGGTGATACGTGACGGCAACTTGCCTTATGTAACGGCAACTTGCCACACGTGGCGGCAATTTGCCTCCTATTGCAATGCAATATATTCTAGCTACAGTAATAATACATAGCTACTAATCGCAACGATTGTTGTTCTATATAGCGGTATAGAGCAATAGTTGAGGTAAGGTAAGACCATTCTGCCTCCTAGCAAGTATACTCTGTAAGCAACGGTAAGTAGTAGGTATAGTGATTTGGGGACGCCCTATTATATAAGGGTTTGAGTCCCTAATAGCCTAGTCTAGAAGGGGATTAGTTTAGTTAGGTTTTTTTCCTGCTTTGACAGTCTCTTATTTATACTTAATAACAACTAATAAAAGGAAATTTATGTTTAGTAGATTGTTTAAACCCTATACTAATTGCACCTTATCTAAGATTTTAGTAGCTTCTGGCTTGTCGCGAGACCTCGAACTTCGTAGCGATATGATTTTGAATTTAGCCGTCCTGTTAAGCCAGCTTCTTTAAGGCGATATGCCCGTCTTTGTCTATGTTTGACTTATACCAAGTTTGGGTAGAAACTATAAGGACGATCGAATTCTGATTTTATTGCGTTTCAATATATTAAGTGGTGTGTACTCGTTGCTTAGTCTATAGCTTTGGACTTATAATAAGCTAGTGTCGACCGCAAAAAGTAGGTCAGGAAAGGAGGACTTGTGTATCCCTTAATTGTAACCGACTACGGTACCCTGCCAAACTACTACTGTTTTACCTGCGTATCGCCTGCGTATCGCCTGCGTATCGCCTGCGTATAACTTACGTATTACACTGTTTTGGTTACGTATTAGTTTCCCCTTTTATTTATTTCCATACCTTCCTTATATATATAGAGAGGCTCTAGAGCTATATTTTACAATTAAGTCGTTTACTTAATTCTCCCACACTGTAAAGCCTATAGTTATGACCCTGGATTGTACCACCTGCTAACTAATTAAATACTACCTTATTTAAGAAGTTACTACTTCTACTACCTTTGCAAGTGTCTTAAACTTCTTTACCTATTAAATAAATAGATGATTAAACCCAATAAATGTACTAGAACGTACTAGAACGAACTGACGAATTAAAATATTAAAATAAGGTTTCGCTAAGACGCTAACCTAGACCCTACCTAATTTGTTAAAATTTTAAAAATAGCAACTAATACGAGCGAATCTTTATCTAAAATTAACCTTATTCTTAATAAGCCATCTAATTAGATATAATGGTTCTTTATTATTTAAGATACTGCTAAGACCAATAAGGTATAGCAGTATATTAACCTATTTAAGATAAAAGATAAGCTCCCAAAGCTAGAACCTTTAAAACAACCTATACCTACGGACGTACTTCCTATAGCTATACTAATAGCACAGCTAGACTAAACCTAGCTTACTATATATAACCAAATATACGTAGAGTATAAGGATAATCTACATATATACTAGAAGAAAGAGCAGGCTATAAGCGATATTAGCAACTATATTATTTAATTAATATCGGCAGCCTACCTTCTATTTATTAACGGCCTTAATACGATACACGAACGGCTTTAAGCACTTAAGAAAACACTAGCCCCTACCACCTTAGATTAAAAGTATAATGTCCTTAATTAATATATGGCTCTAAAAGCCTATAATAAAAAGCAGAGTATTAATAAATGGTTAAATAGATAGAGGAATGTCTATAAGCTAGCAGAGTAATTAGAGCTACTAGACGTCCAGGGATTTAGACTATACTATAATTTTATATAAGTAATTAAACCTATCTCTTCTAGCTTTATAGGAGCACTAAAAGTAGATCTTATTTAAAAAGAACGGAAGGATAAAGAGGCCCTATCTATTGTTAATCTTATTAAAGAATTTAAAGAACACTACTGCATATAGCAAGCATTGTCTACCTTAACTACCAATAACTCTGCATTTGCAACTCTTTAAGGCAACTTAAATTCCAATTCCAATTTAGACCCTAACAGTAATTCCAATTCCAATTTAAGATGGTATAAGGAATGTATATACGGTCTTATACACCAATTTAATAACTATTACTATATTACTAAATATAAGCGCCCTTAAGGATAGAGGCTAAGGGCAGATATTTAGAAGAAAGTAGATAAAACGATCTTATCTATACCTTAGATTAAACGCATTATTAACCGCATCTAAAAAAGAGGATAGGAAGTAAAGAAGAATAATTAAAAGAATATAGAATCTATAATTAATTGTCGGAATATATGGACAGAGGTTATGTGGTCATTTGTGTCTCTGATTAGTCATCCTTATGATGACTAATTAGAGACACGAATGACCATATAACCTCTGTCCATATATTCCGACATTAATTTTAATTCTAAAACCCTAGCTTCTACTATACCAACTAGCTATACTACCGTATTTAGTACTAGCTATATTTCTTTTAAACTCTAGAACACTTAGATACTTAACCCTAGTGTTATAGGACACCTCTGTAACACCTTATACACGTCTACCTGTTTCTACCGTCTCGACCTCTATATTAACGACTCAGTTAATTAAGGCACATGACGGCAATCTGAGGCAATTTACTATCACGTAACGGCAATCTACGGCAATTTGCCGTCCTTTACTATATTCCGCTATATTCCGCCAAGTTCCACTAGGACTATAACCTAAAGCCTATTCTGCCCCGTGTATATGTTAACTAAGCAACTAAGTTAATAATATATACCCCTTTCCTCCTATTTCCTTACCTTCTTTTCTTACGCAACGTCTTAATATTATTATATAGTTTATATACGTAGCTTAATAATATCTACTTTGCTATATATTATCGTCACTTATACTTACTCCGTGATACTATATTACGTTAAAAACCTATACTCTACCCCACCCCGCCCCGTCTAAAATGCAGAACAACCTCGAAGCCCCCATAACAGCCACTAATATTATATCCATATTCCGAGAACAATTGGTAAATATATAGAAGTCTTTTATAGACGCCCTCGCATAGAACTAGGCCGCTATAGCTAAATAATAAGCCGAATAAGAAGTACGGTACTAGGAATTAATTAAAGCACTTTAAGAAGAAGTCCGCACCCTTAAGGTACTTATATTAGGGCCCTAAGACCAAATACCAGCCTAAGAGGCTGCTAACACGCTACCCATAGATGAGATAAAAATAACTAAATCTGGACCTAGCTTATTAGGTACGAACCTTAAGCTAGCTGCGGATATTTATCCCATAAATCCGTCTACTGCACCACAATAATCCGAAAAACTACTAGACCCCCTAGTATTTACTAGTAAATAATAAAAGCTTTAATTATTCTTAAGCCGACTTAAGAATAAGCTAACTGGTAATGCTAACCATTACCTAACTAAAGCTAACCAACTCTACTATGCCCTAAGTTGACTAGGAGGAGACGCAGCTAACTTTATTAAACCTCTCTAGCCAAACTTAGTATAGAGCCTAGTTGTACTTCTTAAAGCTATATATAGTAACCTAAACTACTAAGCTACCGCTTAAAGAAAGATAAATTATATAACTTAAGAAAAGAAAAGCTTTCTAGTATACTTCTCTAAATTTAACTATTACGCAAAGGAAATAGACTGGAAAGACTCCGCACTAGTTAATAGCCTTATAAAATGCTTAACTAATTCTTTATAGTTTAGGTATTAGAGTCTTAGGGCCGCTATATAAGTAATACAGCCTAAAACAGTATATTTACCATTAAATCCAAATACATTAATATGCCGGTTAAGGGGTGTTAGGGTAAACCTATTGTCTTATACAAAGATCTTATTAATAAATCCTATACCGCTAGCTCCTATGTTAATTAGAACTTAAGTATTAGCCTATTAACCTTTCTGCTAAAGACATTAGTTAATGGTTATACTATAATCTTAAGAGTTAGGGTTTATAACATCTAATGCATTTAATAAGATCCTATAATATAGCTATCCTAGAGAGCGACTTAACTCCAAAATATACCTTTTAGTAGCGAGTGGGAAGGGGTTTCTATAGAACATTAGTTATAACTTCGTCCTTATAAATGGTGCTTACTAGATATAGGGCTAGAACTAGGTAAAGATTAAGGGCGGTAACTAGAGGATTAATGCAGTGAACGGTTGTTAGTGTTAGCCGTTTATATATTATATTGGGGCATAGGGACGGAGTAGTATCTTAAGATGTAGTCCTTGCTTCCGCATTTAAAGCAAAGGCCTAGCTTAATACGTTGTTCTTATTTAGGGGACCCTAGTAGAGCGTATCCTAGGGTCCCTGTATTAATATCTATAGCGTTAGGGTGCTTAGGCTAAAATAATAACTTAGTGGATATTCGCGAAGTTGTTATATTATATTAGGGAGTGGGCTTAGGTGTTAGGCGTAGTATATTATTATACTATTTATTAATAACGTTTACGTAGGCGTTAAGGGCTCCTAGTAGGTCTATACCTATTAGGGAGGTTTTTAATTTAGGGCTTAGGAATTTAATAACTACCCTAGGTTACCTAGTAATCCTTAGATAACCCTAGATAAAGCTATATAAGGTAACTATTAATTAGAATAACCTTAAGCTTCTATTTGCCGCCTCCTGTTATAAGCAGAAGTGCCTTATAACTTACTGCTTAGACCCCAAACTAAAATCTAAAAAATCCACCAGAATCCACTAGTTTAAAATTTCCACTAACGTCCACCCTATACCTAAAAAGTCCACCTAATTCCACTAACCCAAGAATTCCACTAGATTTTATTAATATAAGAATTCTACCAACGTCCACTAAGAACCTAAAAATTGTACTAAACTATATAAACCGACCCTAAATACTATACCGCCCTAAACCAAGCAAAAGCCTAAGCTTAAGCTTAATATACAAAAGTACTAGAAGAACTGGTATTCTACTATAAAAAGGATACTTAAAGAACCTAAACCTAAATCTAATACTAACTCCGTACCTAACACTAAACCTAAAACTATATAAGAAATTAAGGATAACCTAAGCTTGCTTAACACCTTAGATATTTATATAATTAGAGCTACCCTATTAGCACGACTTGCCAGGAAACCTAAATATATAATCTTTGCCGTTATAATAGCCGATATTAAAAAGGCCCTAGCACTAAAGAAGTATACTAACCCCGCCATAAAGGTACTAGTAGAGTACCATAACTATCTAGATATATTCTTATAAAAGGAAGCCAATAAGCTACTGGAACGCCGTCCATATAATTATAAGATTATAATTAAAGAAGGAAAACATCCTAGATTTAGACCTCTATATAGAATATCCTAAAACAAACTCTAGGTACTATAGAAGTACTTAGATAAACATCTAGACAAAGGATTTATTAGAGTAAGTTCTTTACCTATAGCCATACTAGTAATCTTTATTAAGAAACCTAGTGGTGGTCTGCGCTTCTATATAGACTACTAAGCTTTTAACGCTGTTACTGTTAAAAACTAATACCTAATCCTATTAATTTAAGAGATATTAAACTAATTAAGTAAGGCTCGCATCTATATAAAGCTTAATATTATTTACGCATTTAACCGCCTCCGTATCACAAAAGGAGATAAATGGCTTACTGTATTTTATACTTAATACGGACTATTTAAGTACTTGGTAATGCCATTTAGCCTTATAAACGTCCTAAGTTTATTTTAACACTTTATAAATAATACCCTGCGCCTATACCTAGACGTCTTTTATACTGCTTATATCAACAATATCTTAATATACAGCAATAATCTAGCCAAATACTAGAAATACGTTGAACTGGTCCTATAAGCCTTACGTGGAGCCAGCCTATAATTAGATATAGATAAATACAAGTTCTATAAGACGGAAGTCCTATACCTTAGACTTATTATTTCTATATATAGCGTATAAATGGACCCTAAGAAAGTTAAAGTAATTGTAAACTAGCAAGAACCTAAGAATATTAAGGACGTAAGGGCCTTTATAGGCTTCGCCAATTTCTACTAATAGTTTATTAATAACTTCTCCGCCCTAGTTTTACCCCTTATAGCTTTAACCTAAAAAGATAAAGCCTTTATCTTTAATAAGGAATATAAAAAGTTCTTTACCTATCTAAAAGTTATATTTACTACCACACCTATACTCTAATACTTTAACCTAAACTGAAAGAGTATTATAGAAGCTAACTTATCTAACTACGTTACTAGAGGCATTCTGTCTTAGTATAATAAGGAAGGAGTACTGCACCCTATAGTATACTTCTTAAAATAACTAAGTCCAGCTAAATATAACTACAAGATCTATAATAAGGAATTATTAGCCATTATTAGATATTTTAAACAATGGCGACCTAAACTAGAAGGTGTAGGATTTCTAATTAAGATCCTTAGCGACTATAAGAATCTATAGTACTTTATAACTATAAAATAGTTAAGTTATTGTTAAGCCTGTTAGTTAGAATATCTATCTTATTTTTAATTCTTAATTATATACCGCCTAGGCGTTTAAGGCTAGAAACCTAATACCCTAACCTAACATTTGTAAGATGTACCAGCTTAAGAAGAAGCGTATTCCTACTACAAGCAGACCCTACTCTGCCCTAAGCTATTTAAGCCCCCTACTAAAGATCTTATAGTATACGTCCTTAAAATAACCAATTAATTAATTAAACAGATTATAGTTAACGAATACTTAAACAATAAGTTTATCTAAGAGACGCTTAAACTAATTTAAGATAGTATTAAACGCTCTAAAAAGATTTCCCTAAGTAAATACAAAGCCTATAGAGACCGCTTATACTACTAAAACCGCCTAGTAGTACCTAACCATAACAAACTTAAGCTTAAGCTTCTTAAACATGTATATAATCTACTAGTAGCCGGTTACCCAGGCCGAGGAAAAACCCTAAAACTGCTTTAATAGGAATACTATTAGCTAAATATGTATAATATAGTACAGAGGTATATCTCTAGCTGCTATACCTGCCGATAAGCTAAAGCTTTATATAAGACGTATAACAGTTTTCTAAAGCCACTGCCTGTTCTGGACTAAAGATAGAAGGACATCTTAATTAACTTCGTTATTAATCTCCCCGCAAGTAAAGGCTGCACAAATATTATAGTAGTTATAGACTAACTATCTAAGATAAAACACCTAATCGCCTGCCCTAATATATTAGTACCTACTATTGCCCAACTATTCCTAGATCACGTATAGAAACTCTATAGACTCCCCAAAACAATTATCTCTAATAAAGGCTGCTAGTTTATCTCTATATTCTGGAAAGAACTAACTACCTAACTCCGTATTAAAGCACTATTATCTATAGCATACTACCCAGAAACGGATAGTTAAATAGAATATGCAAATGCTATTATGGAATAATATATTCGGATATACGCGTCATATCTATAGGATAACTAGATGGACTGGCTTACATTTACTAAGTTTATTACAAATAACTCCGTTTTGGAAACTATAAAAGTCTCCCCATTTCTAGCCAACTACGGCCAGTATCCATAAATAGGTTTTAAACCCTTTAGTAATGTTCCTCGCCCAGCTTATTAAGCCTTATAAGTTATAAAAGCAAATAAATTTATAAAAAAGATAGAAGATGTTGGTATTACTCCAGGATACTACAATTGCAATATAGTAGTTCTGGTTCTTAATTTATTTGTGTCCTCTTTTATCTACTAAAGGAGAAAGAAAGGGGTAGTAAAGGTCAGGCTATCTATCGGGCCGTAGGTAGTTAGGTGACCTACGCTACGCCATATAGCCCCTACCGTATATACTCTACGCCATTTATCTAGTAACGTTATTTACAACCTCTACTGGTACCGACACTGGCGACATTTACAAAAAGAAAGAAGGATAATAGGCTTTATATTAAATCATTAAATAATCTATAGAAAGAGCGTAGGTAGTAGAAAAACCATTAAACCATTTCCTTTGTATAGACTGTATAATAAAGTTAAGGCATTATATAAGGAAAGGTAAGAAAGTATAAAGGAGTATATATTGAGAACTTGGTTACTAGGTTAATAGGTGCTTGGGGCAGGAATCGCGGATGTCTCGGGTATTGCGAATATTACGGATATTGCAGACATTGCGGATATCGTTACGGATATTGCGGATATCGCTATAGATGTTGCGGATATTGCGGATCCAATATTGCGAATATTATAGTAGAAACAGGTAGGCGCGTACAAGGTGTTATAGGGGTATCCCATAACAGAGTATAGTTAAAGTTAGAACTAAAGGTATAGCGGCTTTAGAAGGTATAAGAGTTATAGAGCTATTATAGACTATAGGGGAAAATAGGTAAAAGGGCTAAGTCCTATCCATTATTGTTAAAATAATAGTTAAGAAAGTTGATATTAACAGTAAGGTTCTCTATATTAATATTAATAATATTATTATTATAGAAGTAGGTGGCGCTCTTGCCCTTATTACTACTATTCTTATTATTAATATTACCGCGCCTTGCTATACTAGGTTCCGTACTACTAGGTTTTATACTACTAGGTTCTATACTACTAGTAAGGCCGTAGATAAAGGCATTGTTGTTTATAAACATGACTATATTCTTAGCGGTTTTAATTAGTATTGGCCCATTTAAAGTTATAAAGTGCTTAATACCATAGTCGTTATAAAAGAAATTGCCGCTAGTAGTAGTTAAAACTATAGTTGGAGTTAATATATTAAATGCTATAGCTATTATGTCCTTATCGAAATTATTATTAATATTATTATTTATAAAATACTAGTGAACATATCTCTTAAATCCTTCTCTTACTTTATTATGTTCTTCTTTAGTATACCTAGTTAACTAATGTCTTCTTTCTTATATACAAAGCACGTCCTAGTGTTATTGTTGCTATAACAATTATTTAATAAACTTGGTTAAGATGTTAATTAGTAGTAGTAACGGTTAGTAAAAATATATTAGTGGGCTGTTTTGTAGGCTATAAGAATACATTAGCAGGTTGTCCTATAGTACTATTAATCTTCCTATAGGTGATAATTAATAATTATAGGCTGTTTATAAGGCTGGTAAATATAGTAGGTAGGTTAGAGTAAGCTACCTAATAAGTAGTAACATCTTAACAAGTAACAATAAGCTTATTATAGAGGAAATTGTTATTACGGAGGTTAGTATTAAGACTATGCTGTAAGTGACGAAGGTTGTTAAGTAATAGCTATAGGCAGTCCTCTATAGATTTGCCCTTGCTCTTTATTATTACTATCTTAAGAGTTATAGCGTTCCACTTTATTAGAACTCCATGCTTATATTCTGGTCCTTTAAAGTGGTTGTGTATAGCGTTATAGATGCTATTAAAAGTAGTATAGGTTGCCTTATTTCTATAGTAGAAATTAAAAGTAATACTATATAGTATTATTAGAAAGCCTTTAATCTTTGCCGTTTGTAGTATACTAACTCTATTATAAAGGTTGTTAAAAATTGTAAGCTTGCGGTTGAAGTTGTTATCCTCTCTACTATATTTGCTTTCCTCTATATATATCTTTGCTAGGGTTACTAAGTCTCTACCGTAATTAGTGGTGACTTTAGCTTCTATTAGTTGTATATTTAGGGCATTTATAGAGGGAGCCATAATGTTTATAGACGGAGCTGTAATGTTTATAGGCGGAGCTATAATATTTGTAAGTAAGGGGAGCTTGGCCGTAGGGGGAAGGTTATTTAAGATAGCTAAAGCTGGAGTTAATGGACGGGATTTAAGACGATGGTTGATAACATATAAATTAAAAGGTCCTTCGTTATTAATAAATAGCTTAATTTCTGTATTAGACTATTCCGTAGGGTTGTCCTTATAAGCGACGTTGTATAGTACTTATAGTACTAACTTGCTTTTCTTATTAAAGACCTATACTTTATTACGTTGGAGTAGTTGTTTAAGTCCCTTAATTATAGACCTATTAGCGTCCTTAAATGTCTATACTTTGAAATTGTTAAAGTCCTCTTAATATAATTCCCATAAGCTTTTATCCTTAAAGTTATACTTAGTATACTTATTGATTTTAAAGTTAATATAGTTAGTAAGATCTTCTGCGGTGGTCTTATTGGTTAAGATAATCCCATTACCCTAGTTTAGATGTTGGATTCCTATATTAGATATAATAACTAGCGTAGATTATGGTATAGGTTATAATTTTACATATTAAGTAGTTAATTTATATGCTAAGACGCGTACTAGAGGGTGGTTTGCTGCTAATGCTGCTAGGTTATAGCTGCTAAGGCAGCTGCTGCTAGGGTACTGGCACTTAATAAAGAGGTTATACTGGGTGTTAATTTGCGTGGTGGACGCGAACTGAACAAAGCCTTAGTAGGAGTCGGTTCTTTGAGTTCCTAGGGCCTATATAGGAAGGGTTCTCCTTAGCAAACGCGACGTGATTAACAGGCCTTGGTAGGAGCGATCGCGTGTTGTCTCTTGGGTGTTAATTTGTGTAATAGACGCGAACCGAATAAAGCCTTAGTAGGAGTTGGTTCTTTAAGTTCCCAGGGCCTATACAGAAAGGGTTCTCCTTAGTAAACGCGACGTGATCGACAGGCCTTAGTAGGAGCGATCGCGTGTTGTCTCTTAGGTGTTGATTTGCGTAATGGACGCGAACCGAACGAAGCCTTGGTAGGAGTCGGTTCTTTAAGTTCCCAGGGCTTTAGTAGGAAGGGTTCTCCTTAGTAAACGCGACGTAATCGATGGGCCTTGGTAGGAGCGATCGCGTGTTATCTCTCTTCGTAATAACACCGGACTCCTAATCTGTGATATTACTGATTAGTATTGGTATCACTCCGGGATACTGCAATTGCAATATAGTAGTTCTGGTTCTTGATTCATTCGTGTCCTCTCTTGTCTGCCAAAGGAGAAAGAAAGGGGTAGTAAAGGTCGGGCTATCTATCGGGCCGTAGGTAGTTAGGTGACCTACGCTACGCTATACAGCCCCTGCCGCATACGCTCTACGCCATTCATCTAGTAACGTTATTTATAACCTCTACTGGTACCGACAGAAGAACTATAAGAGTTCCTTACTAATAAAATAATATAGGCCTAGTCTATCTATAAAGCCGCAGCAAATAAGAACCGAACCCTAATGCTGGTCTACCAAGTTAGTAACTTTATTTGGCTAGATATAAGAAACCTAAACACAAAACGGCCTACTAAGAAACTTAATTAGAAGAACACCGGCCCTTATAAGGTTAAAAAAGTTGTTTCTTCTTATACCTACTAACTGAAGCTCCCTAATACGGTTAAAATCTACCCTATATTCTATACGTCAGTCCTCCACCCTACTACCCCTATATTGGATGCCCTGCCTAGATAGATCTAGGACCCTCCTCCACTAGTTAAAGTGGACGGTAAGGATAAGTACTTTGTTAAAAGGATTAACAATATTAAGTATAACAAGTGGAAACGCCAGTATATATACCTTATAAAATGGAAAGGCTTTACTAAGCCCTTATAGGAACCTATTAACTCTATAGGACTTATATAAGCCGTAGAAGACTTTTACAAACTCTATTTAGAACTACTATAGCCCTATCTCGCAGAAGCTCGAGTTTAAAGAGGGGTACTATTATAGGATACCTCTGTAACACCTTATACACATCTACCTATTTCCACTATCTTAACCTCTATATTAACAACTTAGTTAATTAAGGCACATAACGGCAATTTAAGGTAATTTGCTATCACGTAATGGTAATCTACGGCAATTTGCTGTCCTCTACTATATTCCGCCACATTCCGCTAAGTTCTACTAGGACTATAACCTAAAGCCCATTCCGCCCTATGTATGTATTAACTAAGCAACTAAGTTAATAATATATACCCCTTTCCTCCCGTTTCCTTACCTTCTTTCCTTATATAACGTCTTAATATTATTACACGGTTTATGTATATAGCTTAATAATATCTACTTTGCTATATATTATTGTTACTTATACTTACTCCGTAACACCTAGTATAGATATACACGTCTATAATAATAAAGAAGACTTTACCTTCTCCTACCTAGTAGTAAAAGATAACTATCTAATTGCTAGCGGAAATTTAAAAAAAATATAAGCTTACTATAAGAGTATATATATTAGGTCCCGCCGCGCTTATAATAAGTTCGCAAGCACTCTCAGTCTTTTTAGCCGTATGGCGGCGTGGAGACGGGCCACGAACTAATATGGTGATACTCTTGGCGTTTAATCCCTGTGGAGGCCTAAATGGGCGCACAGAGGAATCCCTGCAAGCGCTTAAGGATAAGCGCCTAGAGGAGAGGCAATTGTAAGAGTATATATATTAGGTCCTGCCGCGCTTGCAATAAGTTCGTAAGCACTCTTAGTCTTTTTAGCTGTATAGCGGCGTGGAGGTAGGCCACGTTACACTTATAGAATAGTAACTATTACTATTAATACACCTACTAGGAAGTTAAAGATAAGACTATCCTATGTAGCGCTAGTACCTACTATATTTATAAATATTATAGCGCTATTAAGAGTTACTAAGAATAATATCCATTTTAACTTAGGGCGAAATTTACTCTACTATTTAGCAACTAGCAAAATAGTATACTATATAAAATAACTAGGGGGCTACTGGGTACTAATGTATAGAGAGCCTATAAGTACCCTAGATTTAACTTAATTAATATTCTTAACCTCTAAGAGGTACTGGCCTAGCTATATAGCCCATAAACTAATTAGAGCTACAGCTATAAGATAGTATAAAATACTTAGCTATATAGGACCTAATGTAACAGTGCAGTGTAGGTGAATTGAGTGAGCGACTTAATTGTAAATGGAGATCTAAAGTGTCTATATATACACGAGGAAGGTATGGAAATAAATGAAAGGGGAGACGAATACGTAAGCAAAACAGCGTGATACGTAAGTGATACG
>Ga0307507_10003999_pt1 | contig 27071 bp, 17 predicted proteins | sample 7_EM_MG_FD_207223 | JGI IMG/M metagenome (GOLD analysis project Ga0307507, IMG submission 207223) | Populus trichocarpa ectomycorrhiza microbial communities from riparian zone in the Pacific Northwest, United States - 7_EM | ecosystem: Host-associated > Plants > Roots > Unclassified | place...
TTAAATCTAAGGGTTGTTTACAAAAGCGGGGCTTGGAATAAAGTTATAGACCTGATTAAAAAAAAACCTGAACGCGTTGCATAGAACGCGTCAATTTAAAATGCACCCTTTCCATTCCAACCGAACATGCAAGCGTGGGGCTGGAGCTGGGTTATGATAGTTCAAATTACGGCGCAGGCATCAACCGTTTACGGTCAAAATATTATGCTCCTATAAAATATAGTTCGGGTTACTTATTCATCGGCGTATTTTTTTGGTTGCACCATTAGCTTTCTTGAATACAAAAGGCACTATCCCCATCAATTAAGTAGTCATATTTTACATATAAACAACATTCTTTTCCCTAAACTTGCAGTACAAAACGATTGTTGCTCCTCAACAGCGTATTATAAAACATGAGTGAAGAATTTTACGGGCAAATTTTTACCAAGCAGCAAAAGCTTGAGTACGTGCCGTCTAACAAAGAAATTACCCGGTGGGCGCTGCGCGTTATTCATTTGCTATATCCGGAGCAAACAGCAAAAGTATTTTCGACTGTTGACGAACTGAAGTCTGAATTTGCGCTGCTGGAGGCCGAGCTTTACAAAATTATGGAGGCCACAAGCGCTTGTGCCGATTGCGACAACAAAAAACGTGCTGCCGGCTTTTTTGAATCCCTGCCGTTGCTTTACCAGGTTTTAAATACCGATATACAGGCTATATTTAATGGCGATCCGGCTGCCCGCAGCGAGTTCGAGGTTATCCGCACCTATCCGGGCTTCTTTGCAATTTCGCTTTACCGGCTGGCGCACAGCTTGTATACCCGCGATGTTCCGTTGATCCCGAGGATCCTGACCGAATACGCACACTCCAAAACAGGTATCGATATCCACCCGGCAGCTGTTATTGGCGAATATTTTTACATCGATCATGGCACTGGTATTGTCATCGGCGAGAGCTGCACCATCGGCGCACATGTTAAATTATACCAGGGCGTTACCCTTGGTGCATTAAGTGTTGATAAAAGTATGGCATTTACAAAACGCCACCCTACGGTAGAAGACAATGTGGTTATATACTCCGGCGCCACCATATTGGGCGGCGAAACCGTGATAGGCAGCAACAGCATTGTTGGAGGAAATGTGTGGCTAACCAAAAGTCTGCCGCCAAATTCAAGGGTGTATCATACGCCAAGCATCCGTATCTTGAAAAAACTGACCAGGCGCATTTTTGGCGGGCAAAAATAATTGACCGATAATTATTGCCCCTTTACCGAAATTTTGCCCTTACTTGCCAGTTTACATAAGAAACCATGGTTTCTTTTTACTCATTTTGCGGCTACCTGGTTTAAAATTAGTCACGCCCAAAAATGAAATCACTTAGTCTTTTTGCAATTATCTGCCTATCTTTTATCAGCTTAAATTCAGGCGCCCAAAACAATAAAGCTTTACTGAGCGACAATCAGCTTAAAACCAAACTCGATTCGGCAGTTGACAAAGGAGCGAGGATTTATATGGATACGCCGAATACCGTTGCTATTTCCATAGGTATTTATAAAGACGGCAAGGCTTACACCTACAATTACGGCGAAGTGAAAAAGGGAACGGGCAAACTGCCAACAGCCGATAATTTTTATAACCTTGGCTCGGTTGCCAAAACTTTTGTAACCACCATGCTGGCCCAGGCGGTTGTTGAAAAGAAAGTCAGGCTTGATGACGATATCAGGAAATACCTGCCAGGCAGCTATCCAAACCTTCAATATAATGGGCAGCCTATCAGGCTTGTTAATTTGGCCAACCACACATCGGGGTTGCCGGGCCAGGCTCACCCGTTTCCTAAAGCGGTAAAAGATAGTTTAAGAAAACTGAGCCTGCCAGATCAACTTCATTTTTATGATGTATACAGGGCCGATAGCCTGCTGAAGGACCTGCACAGCTTAAAACCAGATACCATCCCCGGCACAAAATTCAGATACAATGGTAATGGGATGATGGTTTTGATATTATTGCTGGAGCGTATTTATCATCAGTCTTATGAGCAATTGGTAACACATTATTTAAAAACACAATTAAATATGGCAGATACCAAAACGCAAATTAATATTCATTCTGATAGGTTGGCCCAGGGTTATGGAAGTAACAATCAGCCCCAGCCATTTTTAAACTTAACCGACTATTACAACGGCCCAAGCATGAATTCGACTATCAACGATATGCTTAAATATATAAAAGCCAATTTAGCGGAACAGGACCCTGCTATAAAACTAAGCCACCAACTCACCTGGAAAAACCCCGATAGTACCGGCGTAGGGTTAGGCTGGATGATGGATGTTGATTACAAAGGCGCACCCATTATTTATCATGATGGCCATACTGGTATCGGCTTTAATACCATATGCCTTTTTTATCCGGGTAAAAATCTGGGCTATATTATTATTGTGAATGATAACATCGATCAGCAACGCCTTACCGATCTGCAAACAAACATTCAAAAGGTACTTGATAAATAACAAAGTAGTTTTAAAGTCAATTCAGGTATTTTTGGGCTGCTGCTTTTGGCCCCTATTTAAATATTACTGCTAATTTTGTTTTCGGTAACCGGGAGAAACCCTGTTTTACATCTATCCAAACAAAACAACAATGGCAACACTCATTGATTTAATAGGCAATACGCCTATGGTTGAAATAAAAAAGCTAAACCCAAATCCCAACGTAAAAATATTTGCCAAGCTGGAAGGCAACAACCCCGGCGGAAGCGTTAAAGACCGCGCATCGCTTAACATGATCCGTAGCGCCATCGAGCGGGGTGATATTAAGCAGGGCACCAAATTGATTGAGGCTACCAGCGGTAATACTGGTATAGCACTGGCTATGATTGCCCGGTTATTTGATTTGGAAATTGAACTGGTAATGCCATCAAACTCCACCCGCGAACGCACCCTTACCATGGAAGCTTTTGGCGCCAAAGTTACCTTATTGGAAGGCATTGAACTTTGCCGCGATTACGCCGAAGAAAGGGCCGCTACCGGCGAATTTTACCTGGTAAACCAATTTGCCAACCCCGATAATTTTGGCGCACATATTAAAAGTACGGGCCCCGAGATTTGGCGCGATACGGAAGGCAAAATAACCCATTTTGTAAGCGCGATGGGCACCACGGGTACCATAATGGGCTGCTCCATGTACCTTAAACAGCAAAATCACAATATCCAGATAGTGGGCTGCCAGCCTACCGAAGGCTCGTCCATCCCCGGCATCCGCAGGTGGCCTGCGGCTTATCTGCCTAAAATATTTGATGCATCAAGGGTAGATAGGGTAATGGATATTTCGGAAGAAGAAGCTACCCAAAGGGCACGCGAGCTGGCCAAAGTTGAAGGCGTATTTGCCGGCATGAGCAGTGGTGGCGCATTATCTGCAGCCATAAAACTGGCTTCCGAATTAAAAGAAGGCCTAATCGTATTTATTTGTTGTGACCGTGGTGATAGGTATTTGAGCAGCGCGTTGTTTGGATAGCCGCCAGGCAATCGCTTTTAAAATTTCTTTGACCGTTATATGGAGTAATTGCTGTTCATGGTATCGCATTTGAAAGTAAATCGCTTGTTTTTTCGCGCAAAGACGCAAAGAGAAATAAATGAATTGCTTTGCGTCTTAGCGTCTTTGCGCGACCTGATTTTTAATTTTTTAAAAGCGATTGCCTGGGATAGCCACTACCTTTACTGCCCTAACTGGTAGTTAATAACCACAGTTGGCAACAAAGTGGCGTTATCAAGCGGAATTTGATTATCTGTAATTATTGGCTTGCGTTGGGCATAAAAATCAAACATGCGCTTCTCTAAACTCTTGCCTGGTACAGGCGGCGGAATGAAGCCAACAGAGAAGGGCAGCACAAAGTCATGAGCCTTTTCATGATCCGGGATAATCCATTTATGGTTTGATTTTTTTAAAGCTTCAATAATAGGCGCTGCCAAAACATAGTCATCGGCATAGTAAATCACTATTCTTGTTATCGTGCCCTTTGTATCGGCAGTAAATTTAAACACGGCGGTACCGACGGCCCTTTTCTTAATTATTTCGGGCGATACAACAACGCTGTCTTTAAAAAAAGTGCTCATAACCGGAGCCCCTCCCTGGAAAGGGAACGCAAGCTGTGTTTGCGCCATAGCGCAAACTGATAATAAAACAACTAAAGCTAATAATATGGTCTTTTTCATTAATGTATTCATATGTTAACTGGTTACTTTGGCTGGGGGCGTTCACTTGGATCCCGCTTGCTGCCATCATATAACTCATACTCAAATAAGCGGCAATCCAGCTTGCCGTTATAAAACTCAATTCTGCGCGATGGGCGTAAACCTATCTTCTTTGCAAGGTCGGGGTTGCCTGTGAAAACATATCCCCTGTACCCAAGGCATTTCTTTTTCAAAAAATCGCCCATTCTTTTATAGGTAATCTCCAGTTTGCTGTGCACCCCTAATCGTTCACCATATTCCGGGTTAAACATTACCACTCCAGGTTCTTCGGGCACTTCGGTATCTTCAAAGTCACAAACAGCAAAATCAATTAAATGTTCTACTCCTGCTGTTTTAGCATTTTTTTGGGCAATATCTATAGCATCTTCAGATATATCGGTAGCGATAATTTTAAAGCCGGTTTCTTTCTTAGCTTTATCCTTCAACTTACGGCGCTCTACAAAAAACACATTTTCATCGTACCCCATAATATGCATAAAGCCATAGTTCATCCTGAATAAACCGGGATGCTTATCGGTAGCCAACAGAGCCGCCTCAATAGCCAAAGTACCAGATCCACACATCGGATTAATAAATGTGCTCTTCCTGTCCCAGTTGGTAGCCATAATGGTTGATGTGGCCAAAGCTTCCAGCATCGGGGCCTTACCGGGTATTTTACGGTAGCTGTGTTTGGCAAGTGTTTCGCCCGATGTATCCATAAATATATCGGCCTCGTCATCCTGCCAGTACAAATGCACCAGGGTTTTATTGGCTTCGGCGCCTGAGTTAGGGCGAATGCCTTTAACCTCCTTAATCCTATCAACAATGGCATCTTTCACCTTTACGTTGGCAAACAGTGGCGTAAGGATATGTTCGTTGTTAACATTGGATGTAACAGAGAAATACCCGCTGAAATCTATCAGTTTTTCCCATTCAATGGTCACTAACTCGTCGTATAGTTCTTTAGGGTCGGCGGCTTTAAAACTCTTTATTAAATAAAGCACCTGGCTTGCGCAGCGCAGGTTTAAGTTAAGCGCTATGGTATCTGTAACGGTACCCTTAAGCTCGACCCCGGTTTGAAAAACGCGAACCGGTGTATAGCCCAATGCTTCTACCTCCTGTTGAAGATAGCCTGACAATCTTTTATTGCAGGTAATTATTATTTTACTTTCGTTGTGGAAAACTTGCATGATATTTTGCGAAAATAAGCATTAAAAACGCCCCATTTTAATTTCTTATCTATTAACTTTACATTTTAAATTATTTGAAGATTATGGAAGTTAAAGGAAAAGTACATGAAGTGTCGCCAACACAACAGGTAACCGACTCACTAAAGAAGCGCGAATTGATATTAGAATATATTGAAAACCCTCAATATCCTGAATATTTAAAGTTCGAAGCTATACAAGATCGCTGTGCTTTGATTGATAATGTAAAGATAGGCGATGACGTTGAAGTTTTCTTTAACCTGCGTGGCCGTCCATGGACTGACAAAACAGGCAAAAAAAGCTATTTCAACTCGTTGCAGCTGTGGAAAATTAACGTACTTGCAGGTGCAGGCGCAGCCTCTACACCAGAGTATGCAGCACCGGCCGCAGATATCAGCTCGTCAAGCGATGACGATGATTTGCCATTTTAATTGGTGTATCATTTGCATAAAATATAAAAAAAGGCTTCATAGTAAGGCCTTTTTTTATTATCTCTCCTCTATCGTTTAAAGGCCGGCAATAGGTTATATCTCAAAGCGTTATTATTAATTGACAATTGTTAAATTTTGTTAAATAGCCCCTTTGTTGGGTTATTTAAAATATTTTTGTTTGTTAACAGATGAAGAAACGCAGTATTGGTTTGATTATTGGCTTAATGGGGCTTGCGCTTTTGGGCGTAATGGCCATGCAATTGTATTTTTTAAGACAATCGTACCAAATGCAATCCGAACTTTTTGACCGCTCTGTTAACGAGGCGCTTAACAACGTGGTATCAAAAGTAACCAAACAGGATGCCAATAACTTTTTAAATTCAAAAGCCCAGGTTAGAGCAGCCGAAATAGATGACGCGGGAATAAAAATTGTAAAAAGCGCCGAAAACAAACCCTTTACACCCAAAGCCGGCAAACGACAAACCCTGAGGCAAAAAAAAATAGCGCTGCTGCGCGATAGCCTTGAACGCATGATTAATCATCAAAAACTTGATGATGAGTTAAGTGATTTACTGCAGCAGGAAGGAACCGTGGATATTAAAGTTACCATGGCACAGTTTACAGATGATGCGGGCATAGTGCATGCCAGCTACAAACAGCAGGTAATTGGCACACACATTACCCATACCGTAAAAATACCTCATAAACTTCGCAAGTATGATACGCTGCGTTACGAATACCCCGACCCGCAGTTTGGCAAGCAGCTGATTTTGATACCGCGCATTAACCCCCTTTGGCAGCGCGAACAAGTGCGCAGGCAAAAGGAAAGGCAGGTTGCCCAGATTAAAAGAATGCTGGAGACCGATTCGATCAAAAACGTAAGCGTAACCACAAACCCAGGCAAGGCAAATGTTATAGCCAATCTGGCCGAAGAATACAGCAAATCGGGACAACCGCTAACCAAACGATTGAACCCGCTTTGGATAGATACGCTTTTACGTTTTGAACTGCATAACAAGGGCATATCTTTACCCTTTAGCTACGAGGTTACTACGGCCAGCAGCGATTCGCTTATATTTTCGAGTGCCAATGACCTGGAGGGTAACAAACCTGTGTTTATACCCGCCAACACCTATCAAACTGCTATTTTTAGCCGCGATGTGATCAACGATCCGGGGAAGATCAAACTATCTTTTCCACAAAAAAACTCACTCATTTTAAGTAAGATGACCGCCACTATGGGTACTACCGGCGGTTTGCTTATCGTTTTGATATTTTGTTTTGGGTACACCATTTTCTCTATCCTGAAACAGAAAAAAGTATCAGAGATGAAAATAGATTTCATCAACAACATGACCCACGAATTTAAAACCCCGGTATCAACCATCATGATAGCCAGCGAGGCTTTAAAGGACAGGGAAATCACCAACGATCAAAACAGGGTATTGCGGCTGGCCAATATAATTTTTGAGGAAAACGAACGTTTAGGTAGCCATATAGAGCGGGTATTAAATATTGCCCGTATTGAAAAAAATGACTTTAAGCTTGATAAAAAGCCGCTTGATGTAAATGATATGATAGCGGTTGTGTTGGATAGCATGGCGCTTAAGCTGCATAAATGCAATGCAAAAACCACGCTTGAACTGGAGGCCGAAAACGCGGTAATTGTGGCCGACGAGCTTCATTTTTCAAATGTGTTGTATAACCTTATCGATAACGCAATAAAGTATAGTAATGAAAACCCCGAAATAACCATCAGTACGTTTAACAAAAACGGGCAGGTGGTAATTAAGGTGGCCGATAAGGGCATAGGCATGAGCCGCGATCAGCAAACAAAAATATTTGAACAGTTTTACCGTATCCCTACCGGTAACCTGCACGATGTTAAAGGTTTTGGCTTGGGCTTAAGTTATGTAAATACCATTGTAAAACGATTAAACGGCAGCATCAGCGTAAAATCTGAAAGAGAAAAGGGATCGGAGTTTGAGCTGAAATTCGCGGTGGCTTAGTTAGTCGGGAAGTCCGGGAGTCGGAAAGTCCGGAAGATTGTAAGTGATTAGCTGTACTAAATATAAACTTTCGGACTTGTCGGACTTTCCGACTTCCGGACTAAAAAACTTCCGGTCTTTCGGACTATAAAAAAGCAAATGAAGAAAATACTACTGGTTGAAGATGATGCCAATTTGGGTTTGCTGCTACAGGATTACCTGCAGCTGAAAGGAAAATTTGATGTTATTTTATGTAAAGATGGAGAAGAAGGGCTGCGTACCTTTACCAAACATGCATTTGATTTGCTGATACTGGATGTAATGATGCCCAAAAAAGACGGTTTTACGTTAGGCAAAGATATCAGGAAAATAAACCCGAACGTACCTATCATTTTTGCCACAGCCAAGAGTATGATAGAAGATAAAACCCAAGCTTTTAACCTCGGTGGCGACGACTACATCACTAAGCCGTTCCGGATAGAGGAACTACTGTTGCGCATAAACGCCTTACTAAAACGCACCAGCGGTACCGAAAAAACCGAAGAGGAAAAGCAAACCAGCTTTAAAATTGGCCGCTACACGTTTGATTATACCTCGCAGATCATTACTATTGGCGAAGCACTCCAAAAACTATCTACCAAAGAGGCCGAACTTTTACGCCTGCTATGTATGCGTAAAAACGAAGTACTTACACGCGAAGAAGCCCTGCTGAATATTTGGCACGATGATAATTACTTTAATGGACGCAGTATGGACGTTTTCTTAAGTAAAATCCGTAAGTATTTAAAAGATGACCCTAATGTCGAGATCATCAATGTGCATGGCAGAGGATACAAATTATTAATCAATTAGCCGAAGCTTCGAAAGCATTTATTGAGGTGGCTATAAAATTTTAATGAAAGGGAGCCATCGCCCGGCTTGTATTTTTGATTAAATTTTTAAACCACGGGGCAATTTTATTCTTCCTTATTATCAATACTTTAGCAAACGTGGTATTAAACGGGCATAACATTATATCCCTGTGCTCCGTTAAATCCACTTATCAAATAAACAGATGGCGCCATTTCTCCCTTTTAGGATATTGATTAACTGGCTTTTATAATTATATTTGTTTACTGATTAATTTATTAAACTCAGACAAAAGGCTCAATGAGGTATCTTTTACTAATTATCTTATGTTCTGTAAGTATATCCGCATCGGCACAATGGTGGGTAAAACCAGCTCAAAGCATCGGTAATGTATTCAAAAAACACGAACGCTTTCCGCTGATTGCTGATGTAAAAGACCACTCTATTGGAAGGTTGCCCGCGGCACAGTTAGCTAAACATAAAATTACGGCTGTTAGCCTTGATCTTGCCTCCTATTCGGTTTACCTGCACGAGATGGCGGTAATGAAAACGGCCCAGCACAATATGAGGTTCAGAGTATATAATGCTGCCAGCTATAATTTCAGCGATCTGGCACAAATGTACCTGAAGCAAAACCGCTTATCTGAAGCCAAGTGGTATTGGCTGCAAAGCTTGCTGATATCGCGCCAGCAAAACGACGATAAGCACACCATTACCAACTTAATGGGGCTGGCAACCTGCAAAGCAGGCTATGGCGATTTTGCCCAGGCCATGCAGGATTTGAACGAGGCCCGCGATATGGCCAATAGCCACGGCTTTACTACCGATGTTGCCGGCATCAACAAACAAATGCGCTACCTGCAAGACAATAAAGATAATCCAAAAGCCGAGATTCGTTATGCGGAAACCGCCGAACAGGAACCTAAAAAGATAATTAAATAAGTTTTTTTATGTAACAATAGCGTAAAATGCCATTGCTTGTATACTACAAGCAAAACATTATCGTATAATTGTTATTGTTATCAGGAGACAGCATTTTGACTGTCTCTTTTTTTTACATTAGCAATAATTTATTATTAGGCACAAGTATTGATGTTTTACACCACTCCCGATTTAACTACAGTAAAAAATATGTTTAAGAAAGTATATTTATTAGTATTACTGGCTGCCGCACTTGCATGCAAGGCATCGCCATCAAAACCAATTAAGGTTGCAGCCTCAGATTTGCAGCCCGATGAGCAACAGGTTATAGTTTGCAAAAAAATAGCCGAGCTGATTACCAATTACAACTATAAAAAGGTTGAATTGAATGATTCGATATCAACAATTATATACAACCGGTACATCAAATCATTAGACGAAAACCACAGCTATTTTTTAGCATCGGATGTTAAGGACTTTGAAAAGTACAAAACCATGCTGGATGATGACATTAAAGCAGGCAACCTTAACGATGCTTTTTATATTTTCAATGTGTTTCAAAAAAGATACATTGAACATGTAAACTACTCGTTGGCGCGCTTAAACAAAAGCTTTGATTTTGATAAAAAAGAATCATTTGTTTATGACCGTGATAAACTGCCGTGGCCTGCCAATCAGGCCCAAATGGACGATATGTGGGGACAGCGCGTTAAATACGACCTTCTTAACCTGAAACTGGCTAACCCGGATATGGCTAAAAATAAAGAAACGCTGAAAAAACGCTATGAAAACTTATTGTCGCAAGCCAATAAGCTATCCAATCAGGATGTTTTTCAATATTTTATGGATGCTTTTACGGAGGCAATCGATCCGCATACCAATTATTTTAACCCGTCAAACGCGGCTAATTTCAATATCGAAATGTCTCGCCAGTTAGAAGGTATCGGTGCTTCGCTGTTAGTTGAAAACGAATATGTAACCATCAAATCGGTAGTGCCGGGTGGCCCTGCTGATAAAAGCAAGCAGATCTCTATCGACGACCGTATTGTTGGTGTTGCACAAGGCAAAGAGGGCGAGTTTCAGAATGTAGTTGGCTGGAGGGTTGAAAACGCAATCGCTATTATTCGTGGCACCAAAGGCACTACGGTAAGGCTTGAGATTTTACCGGCTGGTGCAGGCGCAGGCAGCAAGCCCAAAGTTGTAGAAATGGTACGCGAAAAAATCATTTTAAAAGATCAATCGGCCAAAAAAGAGATCCGTACTTATAACAATAATGGCAAAGCAGTTAAAATAGGGGTAATATCTATCCCCGCATTTTACATTGATTATAACGACTATAAAGCGGGCAACCCCAACTACAAAAGCACAACGCACGACGTTAAAATATTGCTGGATAGCCTGAAACAGGAAAATGTTGACGGTGTTGTTATCGACCTGCGCGAAAACGGTGGCGGCTCGTTAATGGAGGCTATCGAGCTTACAGGTTTATTCATCAAATCGGGCCCGGTAGTACAGGTTCGGGATACTAAAGACCAGGTAGACGTAGAGAAAGACGAAGACCCATCGGTTACTTATTCAGGTCCGCTGGGCGTACTTGTTGACCGTTTTAGCGCTTCCGCATCCGAAATTTTCTCTGGTGCTATACAGGATTATGGCCGCGGCTTAATACTTGGCACTCAAACCTATGGTAAAGGTTCGGTACAAAACGCCATTGACCTCGATAGGATCCTGGGCTCGCCAATACGTGACAAAATAAAAGATTTAGCTGGAAATGTTGCCGGAACAAAAAAGATGAAAGTATCAACCGGCAGCCAGAGTACTTATGGCCAGTTAAATTTAACGATAGCTAAATTCTACCGCATTAGCGGCAATTCAACCCAGCATAAAGGTGTTATGCCCGATATCCAGTTCCCATCGTTAATTCCTTTGGATAAATATGGCGAAGATACCGAGCCATCGGCTATGCCTTTTGATGTGATCGAGAAAAGCGATTTCATCAGAGCAGGCGATTTTACCGCAGTATTACCACAGATTAAAAAAATGCACGATCAGCGTATGGCATCAAGCGATAGCTATAAATATATGCTGGAAGATATTGCCGACTTTAAAAAGCACGATACCGAAGACAGCGTAACTTTAAGCGAGGCTGATTTGAAAAAACAACGTGACGCCGACGAGCAAAAAGCACTTGAACACAACAACCTGCGCCGTGTAGCGTTAGGCCTTCCTGCTCTTAAAAAAGGAGATAAAAAACCCAAAAATGAGGATCTTGACTTTGTAAAACGCGAAGCAGGCCAAATCATGACCGATTACATCACCTTAGGATCGAAGTTTACAAGTGTGAAACCGTAGGTAGATGTGCAAATTTCAGATGCTCAGATGAATGAAAAAGGTAGATGTGCACATCTAACAACTACCCCAATATCTCCTTTATATCATCTGCAGTAAGCGATTTGATAAAACTCTCCTCGGTGGTAATTAAAGCGCGGCTCAGGCTTAATTTACGCTGCTGCAGGGCAAGTATTTTCTCCTCAACAGAATCTTTGGTTATAAATTTGTAGATGAACACATTTTTGGTTTGCCCAATGCGGTGGGTACGGTCAATAGCCTGTTGTTCAACAGCGGGGTTCCACCACGGGTCAAGGATAAATACATAGTCGGCCTCCGTTAGGTTAAGGCCTACCCCTCCTGCCTTTATCGATATAAGGAAAACCCTTGTTTTTTTATCTTCCTGGAATTGTTTAACCACATCGCCCCGGTTTTGGGTACCGCCGTCAAGGTAAACATAGGATATACCCTCGCGCTCCAGGTGTTCGCGGTAAATGGCAAGCTGCTTTACAAACTGCGAGAATATCAATACCTTATGCCCCCCATCCAAAACACTGGCCAGGGTGTGTACAACATTTTCAAACTTTCCGCTATCGCCCTCGTAATCCTTATCAATCATAATGGGGTGGTTGGCTATCTGTCTCAGCTTAATCAGCCCCTGCAATACCTGTATCTGGGTTTTGGCGAAGGTGCCATCCTCCAGGCTCTTCAGCAATTCGTTGCGGTATTCTGATTTTATTTTTTCATATACAGATCCCTGCTCCTCGCTCATCTCGCAATAAAGCAACGTTTCTGTTTTTGGCGGCAGCTCTGTAGCTACCTGTTCTTTTGTTCGGCGCAGCACAAAAGGTTTAATGAGCGCCTGCAGCTTGCGGGCCTTATCCTCATCCTTTTTCTTTTCTATGGGCGTTACAAACTCGTTCTGAAAAAATTGTTGATTACCTAACAGGCCGGGATTTATAAACGACATCTGTGTCCATAAGTCATTAACCGAGTTTTCAACAGGCGTACCGCTCAGTATCAGTTTAAAGCGCGATTTGAGTTGCTTAACTGCCTGAAACGATTTTGACGATGGGTTTTTGATGTTCTGGCTTTCATCAAGTATCACATAGTCAAAAAAGTACCCCTTAAACATTTCAATATCTATCCGGCTGATGCCATAGGTGGTAATAACCACATCGTAGTTGGCAAACACATCTGCCGACCGATATCGCAATGTTCCGGTATGAACCATCAGCCTCAATTGCGGTGTAAATTTTTTTGCCTCGTTAAGCCAGTTGTATATCAACGATGTTGGCATAATAACCAGCGATGTGCTCTTGCTGCTTTCCGCTTCGGTAAGCTCTTTGTGTTTTTGTAGCAGGGCCAGGGTTTGTATAGTTTTACCAAGCCCCATGTCATCGGCAAGGCAACCACCAAAATGGTATTGTTTTAAAAAGTGAAACCAGTTATAACCCGCTTTTTGATAAGCCCGCAGGTTGCCTTCAAAATTTACCGGCATCTCAATTTCTTCCAACTCTTCAAAATTGGTTAGTTTCTGTAGCTTACGGGTCATGGTAACATTGGCCATCTCGCCTTCGGCCAGGTCATTAACCAGGCCTATGTGGTGGCGGCGCAGCCTCAAATCGTTGCCGCCTTCGGTAAAATGCAGCAGATTACCATATTGCGAAAACCATTTTTCGGGAATAACAGCAATCTCGCCCGATGGCAAAACAAATTCCTTTTTATGGTTGAGGATGTGGTTTTTAAGCTGGATGAAGGGAATACGATATGGCCCAAACCAAACGATGGCGTTGATATCAAACCAATCGTTATTTTCAGATACTTCAAGGTCTATTTTACTATTGCCAAAAACGTAGCGCTTTTGTCCCTCGGGTTGCTCTATTTCAAAACCTTGCTCTATTAACTGGCTGTGGTGCTGATTAAGCCATTCAAATACCGAAAAAGAGTGGTCGGCATCTTCATCGTGCTTATTATCAACCTCCAGGTTTTGGAACAGGCTGGATACTGTTTTAAGGCCCAATTGCTCCAGCTGCGCCATTTTGCCCTTTTCCCAGGTGCCCGAACGTTTGATACGATGGAAGAGGTAATCATCCCCGCTTTTTTCCATCCTTACTGATACCGTGCGGCCATCGCCATACGGGAAAATATATCCCGCATATTTAAAATACAATTGCAACTGCGACATGCCGTCTTCTACGTAAACGGGCTTTAAAACCGGCTGGGCATCGTGTTTTTCGGTATTGATAGTGAACCCTTCGGCGTATACATTGTGCTTCTCAATCAGCGGAGCAACAAACTTTTCAAAGTAAGATTGCTCCGACGATCTGGGGATTGCGATAAAGCGCTTATTCAGGAACGGCACCAATTTTTTGCCTTCTATCTCTTTATCAAAATAATACAGGGTATCATCCAGCAGCATCCAGGCCGGGTGATTACAAATAATTTCGGCATTTTTAAACATAAATTCGATGCGCATTCCCTGGTATTTGATGGTAGGAAAATACCTGATCTCTTCCTCATTTCGCCTGAAATGGAATAGTACGCTTGCCGGCTCGGTGGCTATCTGTAGCTTTCGCTCACCGGGATAGCCTTCTTTGCTCATCTGGTAAACCTTTTTATTGCCCAACAGGTTCAGGGCTTCGGCCATCCGCTTCTCCAGCTTAGGGCGAATGGTATCAAATAAGGTTTCGTTAAAAATTTTGGCAAAAAACTCGAACGGGCGGATGGGCTTTTTATAAAAGCGCTTAATCACGTTGCCCTGCTCCATCTCCTCCAAAATCTTAATCAGCTTAATATCAATCTCATCAATACAATGGATAAACTCCTTTGCTGTATTGGAAAATAAACGCTGGTGGGTTAATGAAAATTCGCCGTTGGGATTAAGCTGAACGATGTGCGGCTCAATTACATAGCCAAGGTAATCATGCTTTGCAATGGCATAAATAATCTGGCATGGTTTTGTACTGTCTACTCGTAGCATTAACTTTTGATAAAAAATTAATAGAAGCTACATCAACAAAAAATTCAAACGTAATCAGAATTTGGGGGAATTGAAAGGATTTTTTGTTTTTTAATTCCGTTGCGGGGGTTTTGGTGCAAGATGCGGGTGTCTTTTACGTTAGTTTTATCGGGATTTATACAACTTATTTTGGTGTTTTTAAAAAGCAGGCTTTATTTGCGGCCCTTCCTGTCTTTTTCTCATTACAATTTGTAAGAAATGCATTATTCAGTGCCTACATTTATGTTTAGTTTCGGATAGTTATAAACCACCGTTTTAAACTGCCATACCCGTTCCTGATGAAGATAAAACTTTTACTCTCGTTTTGCCTGTGTTTTCCTGCCATGGCATTTGTTGCGCAAGCAACCAAAAGCTACCATGTAAAATCGCCAGATGGCAAAATTGATTTGAGCCTAACCACCGGATCAACCATCACCTGGTGGGTAAAACATGAGAATACCGAAGTTATCACCCCATCAACCATATCGATGACACTGACCGGCGGCGAAGTATTGGGTAAAAACGCGGTTGTAAAATCGGTTAAAACATCATCTGCCGATACCTGGTTTAATACTCCTATCTATAAAAAAGACAAGGTACATGACCAATACAACCAGGTCATCATCAACTTTAAAGGCAATTACGCGGTTATTTTCCGTGCTTATGACGATGGGGTTGCTTACCGCTTTGTCATTCAAAAAAAGGGCGACATCACCATAGAGGATGAAGAGGCCAACTTTAATTTTAAAGATGATAACAAAGCCTACCTGCCCTTTGTAAGGGATTTCAGAAACAAAGATAAATGGACTACCTCGTTTGAGGCCTTGTACGACAACATTAGTATCTCGTCTGTTAAAAAAGATACCCTGGCATTTTTGCCCGTTTTGGTTGATATTGGCGCACCGAAAAAAGCGGCCATCTTAGAAGCCGACCTAAATGACTACCCTGGCATGTATTTAACAAGCGATGGCATCAACAGTAAAAATCTTAAAGGCGCATTTGCAAAGTATCCAACTGCAGAGCATATCGGCGGCTATGCTAACATGAACTACGTGGTTAATAACCGGGCCAATTATATTGCCAAAATCGCCGGTACCCGCAGTTTCCCCTGGCGGGTGGTGATTATCAGCACCGAAGATAAGCAGTTAGCCAATAACGATATGGTGCAAAAGCTGGCCGAACCATCGCGGCTGGCCGACTTATCATGGATAAAACCGGGCAAGGTAGCCTGGGATTGGTGGAACGACTGGAATATTAGCCATGTTGATTTTAAGGCAGGCATCAATAACCCCACCTATAAATACTACATCGATTTTGCATCGGCCAATAAAATAGAATATGTGGTGCTGGATGAAGGCTGGTCGAGCATTGTGGACCTTACCCAGATTTCGCCCGAAATTAACCTGCAGGAGCTGCTGAATTATGCTAAACAAAAAAACGTGGGCCTCATTTTATGGACCAGCTGGTATGCCCTTACCCGCCAAACCGATTTAGCTTTTGACAAATTCGCCAAAATGGGCGTAAAGGGTTTCAAGATAGATTTTATTGACCGGGACGACCAGAAGATGGTATCATCTCTTTACCAGATAGCCCAAAAGGCTGCCGATCATCACCTGATTGTTGATTACCATGGCATGTACAAGCCCAGCGGTATCCAGCGCACATTTCCTAATATTGTGAATTTTGAAGGCGTAAAAGGATTGGAGAATGTGAAATGGGGAGTAATCAATCACCCAGGCTATGATGTAAGTATTCCGTTCATCCGAATGCTATCGGGCCCAATGGATTATACGCCAGGGGCTATGCGCAATGCAACCAAAGCAAGTTACCACCCCGTAAACGATAACCCGATGAGCCAGGGCACACGCTGCCATCAGTTGGCTATGTACGCTATATTTGAGGCACCGCTGCAAATGATGGCAGATAATCCAACCATTTATACCAAAGAGCAGGAAAGTACCGATTTTATTACTGCCGTGCCTACCACCTTTAACGAAACCGTTGCCCTTGATGGTAAAGTGGGCGAATATGTAGCCATTGCACGCCGCAAAGGCACCACCTGGTTTGCCGGAGCTATGAGTAACTGGGATTCCCGTGAGCTGAGTATTGATCTGTCTTTTTTAGGCGAAGGCAACTACCGCGCCATCCTGTTTGACGATGGCGTAAATGCCGACAAAGATGCTACCGATTATAAGCGAACGGTAATCAATGTAACATCTAAAGATAAACTGGCTGCAAAACTGGCTCCCGGCGGTGGCTGGGCGGCAAGGTTTGAACGGATGAATTAATATAGCCGCAACACTTTTAGCTATAATTTCATAAACTCAATTCAGGTGCCTATGGCGCCCCTCACCGGGCCTTTTCGTTTCCTGTGGCTATTTGATGGCAAAACATAATGCCAAACTGGTACCGGTTACTTCGGCAGAAAATAAAATTATTGGCAGCCTATCCTGTAAAGAAATTATAACCGCCTACAAACTGCATAATAACGAGGCTGATAAAACATCATTATTCATATCGTTAAAACGGCAACTGTTAAAAGTATTGAGCAATGGGCGTAAACTCATGAATAAGGGCAGCGATACAAAGCAGGCCGATTTATAAACGATTGCCGGTTATTGCCCCCGACAAATTAAATTGATGCCGCTTCTGAGTTAACGGCGTAATAATCAACTCGCTCATTTATCCCTTCTGATTTTTAACCAACGTATTATTTTGTTCATTTAGAATAAAAGGCTAATGGGTTTTCTTTTTTGCAAACAAATGTAACATCAATGTTCAGGTATGCTACCAATTTGTTAACAATCCCCAAGGAGGCGAATTTGGACTAATAAATTCACACACGCAAACCGTCATAAGAACCATTTTATGTAACCGTCATGTAACTACAGCTATGTTTTTCTAACAAAAAAGTGCCTTCAGGTTATCTAAAGGCACTTTTTTTATGTAACAAATATACTTTGAAACGATTTAGATAACGATTTCCGGCGAGTAAGCCTACCTGATGTGTCGCTTCTTATGATGCGTCGTCTATTTTCCACCAACGGCAGCCGTTGCCTTAAACAACGGATCAAATTTAAAATAGGTGCCATCAGCAAAGCTGATCACGTAATCTGATTTAAAGTGGGTGCTTTTTTTGTAGTAATCGGTACTGATAATTTGCGCGCCCGATTTTTGCGCGGCGGTAAATGAGCTTTTATCGTTGTTGCGGGCTTCCTCGGTGTCCGAGTCGGCACGGGTGCGGATGATGTAGCCTTTTTTTACCAGTGCTTTTATTGCAACAAGGTCTTTTTTAGCATTGTTCATGATGTGGATAGCGGCTTCGGGGGTACCGGGCATAGCATCGGCAAATAACACCCTGCCTTTTAATGATGGATGGCCGGCAATATAGGTGGCTCGTTTTTTGCCTTTTTCATCCAGAATAAATATAAACTTCCCTTTGGCCGCTTTAAGCGTTGGCCAGTTATTGTGTAATACAGCCGTTTCCAGCGTTTTGTATTTGCCCCGTACATCATCGGGGGTAATTACATATTGTTTACCCAGGTTATCCAAAATCTCTTTATCCAAAGCTGCAAATGTGGCCGAAGTGAATTTTTCGGGGATGGTAAAACCGGGTTTCTCCATCGGCTCATCCTTGGCGTTCATGGTAATAAAAATGGGGTTGTGGCCGGGATGGGCATCGCTCCATTTTTTTAATTCCTGCAGGCAAAGTTTAAAGGTTTGGCAATTACTGCGGTAGTCAATATCCTGGATATGAAAAACCTTAAAGCCTGGCGCCGTCATTACGCCTTCGGTATCAAAAGCCGGTTGTCCGGGCACCCAGTCCAGTCCTTTCGGGTGGGCATATTTGCCGCCTTGGGCGTCGGCATAAACATCTATCTCCAAGGCACCAAGGCCCAAATTAAGCTGATCTGACAGGCCGATGTGTTCATAATCTATCCTGCTCATGCCAACGGAATCGCGTTGCTGCAAAAATTTAAACAATTTGGGGTCGATAGCCCGTTTGTAGCTATTGTGCGATCCGATTACCTGTATTTTGTTGATGGTAATATCGTCAGGATCGTTTTTTAAAGCTGCCAGTGGAAATAAAAGGCTGATAAGTAAGCCGCTAATGAGTTTCATGGTATTATATTATTTAGCTATCAAATTAAAACCAAATAAGCGCAAAAGACGTGTCCTTTGCGCTTATTATTTGTCAATATTTATTAATAACCAGGGTTTTGCACCAGGTTAGGATTTAACTTAATTTCTGTTGCCGGTATGGGGTAAAGCCTGCGGCTTATATCCTTGTTCATGCTTAGCACGTCATTTGGCAGCGGGTATTCTACTTCAAATTTACCAAAACGGATCAAATCGTTACGGCGCCATGCCTCCCATGAAAACTCGCGGGCGCGCTCATCCAATAAATCATCCAGCGTAAAGCCGGCTCCTGTAGGCGCATTTGCACGTGTGCGGATCTTGTTTATCAAAACATCCGCGGTTTGTAACTCACCGCTTACCACAGTTGCTGTAGCGCCGCGCAAAATGGCTTCGGCTTTCATCAGCATCACATCGGCCAAACGTAAAACGGGCACATCGTTACCGTTTAAACGGGTGGCCTGTATAATGTTGACATCCGGATAATACTTCATCGAGCGAACGCCTTCTGATTGACTTGCTATGGTATTACCCAAATCCATCGGCTTGCCCGGTACCAGGGTCAGCTTAGGCTCTATGTAAATTTGTGTTGTAGTGCCCGGGTAATATACCGGTGTTGTTGTAAAACCACCGGTGCCATCCGGTGCAAACTGCGGGCCGGCCAGCCATGTTTTCGACCGTACATCATTAGGCAGGTTAAAGCGGTTGTAAAATTCGGGTGTGGTGCTCATGGCAATACTTAAACCCACGTTAAAGCCATATGCTTGAACCAGGTAATAGAAAAACCCAAACCTGGTAAACTGGTTACCCGGAATTTGCTGATCGTAAGGGATAGCAAATATGGTTTCGTTTATCTGCGGGCCATTGTTTGGCAAAAATATATCGCGGTATTTTAAATCAAGGCTATAGTTAGTATTCTTTAAAATACTATCGGCCATGGCAACTGCGCCGGTATAATTAGCAGTACCTGTATAAACCTGCGCATTAAGGTACATTTTCTGCAGCAAAGCAAAAACCATGGCTTTGGTTGGGCGGCCATAATATAAAGTTGCGTTGGCACTGGTTTTAGCGGGCAGCAATGGCAACACGTTTAACAGTTCGCTTTCAATGTACTGGTATACTTTGGCACGTGGCTGCGTTGAAGGCGGCGTAGTTACCGGGAAATCGGTAATGATAGGTACGTTACCATACAAATCCATCATGAAATAATTGTACAGGGCGCGCATTGCTTTAACCTCGGCAGATGAAGAGGCTTTTTTTGCTTCTGTTGATGAAGAGGCTTTAATGGTACCCAATATGCGGTTACAGGCGTTAACACCACCAAATCCCCATTGCCAAATGGCGGTTACGTTGGGGTGGTCAAACGTCCAGCTGTGGTAGTGCAACTGCCTGTACTGGCCGCCATCGTCAAAGTTACCATCGCGGGCGGGTAAAATGGCCTCGTCGGTTGATAACTCCTGCATACGCCAGTAAGGTACCGCGTATTGCGACGAAAGGTTGGAGTAAATGGTACCTAACAGCGCATTATAATCTGCATCGGTTACCGGGAAGTTTGTTTTTACGTACTGCGACTCGACAGGTACATCTAATTTTGTGCACGACGAGTATGTGCTTATAATGGCAAGTATGGCCGCACATAATATAAATATCTTTTTCATCTGTATATATTTAGCTGAATTTTTTAAAATGATGCATTTACACCGAAACTGAATGTGCGGGTTTTAGGATAAAAATCCTTGTTATCAATACCCGGAGTTAAACCGCCAATATTTACTTCGGGATCAACACCCTTGTATTTGGTTATGATAAAGATGTTATTGCCCGAAGCATAAAAACGCAAACTTTTAATAGCCTGAACGTGCGGCTTAATAGTGAAGCCCAGTGTGGCGTTATCCAAACGCAGGTATGAGCCGCTCTCCAGGAAACGATCTGATACCAGGTACCCGTTAATATCTTTAAATGATTCGCCCAGGGTGTATCTCGGGATATTCTGGAATTTAGAATCGGCCGGATTGTTTAAAGATGCAAGCGTAGCATTCAATATCTGGCTGCCATAAACACCGCGGAACAGGAAATTAAGATCGAAGTTTTTGTAAAAGAAACTGTTGTTCCAGCCATAAATCAACTTAGGCTGCGCGTTGCCGGTAATACGCTGATCTGTAGTGAGCGGCTGCGAAGCGGTAGTTGTGCCATCGGCTTTTTGATAAGTACTTACCCCGTTTTCGTTTTTACCCAGGTAGTGCCAAAGGTAATAGGTGCCAATTGCATAACCAGGTTGTACAACCTGGCTACTTAAAAATGACTGGCCTTTACCACCCAACTGCGCGGTTAAAATATTGTTGATGGTAAATTGAGTATTTGACAAGCTTACCACTTCGTTTTTATTGTGCGACACGTTGAACGATGTGCGCCAGGTAAAGCTATTGGTTTTTACAGGTACGGCATTCAGCACAACCTCGATACCACTATTCTTTATTTTACCAACATTTGCTGTTAAAAGCGTATAAGCAAATTGTGTTGCTGATACCGGGTATGAATATATCAGATCGGATGTTGTTTTAATATAATAGTCAACAGATCCCGTAATACGGTTTTGCAGCAATCCAAAATCCAGACCAATATTTGTGGTTGCAGTGCTTTCCCATTTTAGGTTAACATTCTCGTTACGTACCGGGCCAATAGAGTTGGTAATTACCCCGTTGCTTAAAAATTTACCCCCGCTGCCATATATTAAGCGTGAAGTAAATGCATCAAACCCCTGGCTGTTGCCAGATACACCATAACCAACTCTTAATTTCAGATCGCTGATAACGGGTACTTTTCCCATAAACTTTTCGCCGATGATCTTCCATCCAACGGAAGCCGCGGGGAAATAGCCGTGCCGCTCGGCTATGCCAAATCCTGAAGAGCCATCCTCTCTTAACGAGGCCTGCAACAGGTATTTATCGGCATACTGATAATTTATGCGCCCGTAATATGATATCAATCTTAAAGTTGAGATATAGGCCGGGTTAAAAATAATTTGCGACAGGCTTGTCGGGTTCGAAAAAGACAAGTTATTGTATGTTAAATAGTCGTTTGAAAAACCCTGAGTTTGTACGCCAAAACCATCATTGGTACGCTCCTGCTGATACGAGTAGCCGGCCAATGCTTTAATAGCGTGCTGGCCAAATACTTTATCATAGTTAAAATAAGATTCAACTACATTGCTGGTATTGGTAAAAGCGGTGCGGTTAGCTACTCCGCGGGCGCCAACCGCTATGCCCGATTGGCTGTTATAGTAAGTATTTACGTTGTTTTGTTCTTTTTGTGTCGATCCGGAAAGCGTAAACTTTAAACCTTTTACAATGTCAACCTGGGCCATACCATTTACCAGGGTTTTATTGTTATCGGTTTTAATAAAGTTATTGTCAATTAACGATAGCGGATTTAACGTACCGCTGCCTGTGCGGGCAAAATTTTCTTTGTAAGTGCCATCCGGGTTGAAAGGACTTACCGTGGGCAGGTAAAATAATATGCCCGATAATATCTGGCTCTGCACAATGTCGTTGTTTTTGGTAGCACTGTTGGTTAACGTTAAACTTAACCTAAGCCTGTCGTCAAAAAAGCGCTGGTTAATATAGCCCTTGTAAATGGTACGCTCTAAACTGGTATTTTTAAGAATACCATTGTTTTTTAAATAGTTTACGCTTACCCCATACTCCGAATTGGTACCAGCGCCACTATATGAAAGATTATGATTTTGCGAATAGCCCGTACGCTCAGCCAGTTTTTGCCAGTTGGTATTGGAGCCATCGTCATCCAACGGCTGTTTCAATGGCACTACGCCATTATCGGCCAGGTATTTCCGCAACTCATCGCCGGTAAGCATATCAATATTTTTTGATACCTTTTCCATGGCGCCATAGGCGCTGTAGCTTAACCTGGTTTGGCCGGTTTTTGCTTTACGGGTGGTAACCATAATTACACCGTTTGCTGCACGTGAACCGTAAATAGCTGTAGACGATGCATCTTTTAACACATCTATGCTTTCAATATCCGCTGGCGCAAGCAGATCGATAGAAGCGCCGGGAACACCGTCAATCACATAAAACGGTTGTTGTGCAGCGCCCTCGCGCAGGGTTGATGGGCCCCTTAAAATAGTTGCAGGTTGTTTGTTAGGGTCACCGCTTTTGGTAATGTTTAAGCCGGCCACCTTACCTTGCAAAAGCTCGGCAGGAGTGGTTAATACACCCTGGTTAAAATCTTCGGCTTTTACCGACGTAATGGCTCCGGTTACATCTTTACGGCTTGCTGTACCGTAACCAATAACCACTACATCTTTCAGTTGTTTGATATCGGTTACCAAAGTAATGTTTACAACCGTTTTGCCACCTACGGTTACATCTTTAGGTACCGAGCCTAAAAAAGTAAATTTCAAAACATCATCAGCACCACTAACAGTTACCTGGTAAATGCCATTACTGTTAGTTGTGGTAGCTTTGCCTGTACTTTTAACGGTTACCACAACGCCCGGTAGGGGGGCATTGGTTTCGTCGGTAACGGTACCTCGTATAATTGTGCTTTGCGCAAATACGTTTGCAGAGGCTATCAGCATAAAAAGCAGCAGCCCGGCCACTTTCCGTGCGTCATAAAATAGCCTTAAAATGAATCTGTAGTTTTTTTTCATAGTGTTGATTTAATAGTTGTACCCTTTTGTGTAAGATCATTGCCGGCTCAAAGAATATTAGCCGGCGATATTTTTGTGCAAAAAAACGCTTATGTTGTTAGCATGAAATAAAATAGATGTTAACTTATCGGCAAATAGCTACCAGGTAAATAATTGGTTGTAACACCAAATTAAATAAATTTATGCCTGATTTTTAAGTAAATGCAAAAATAGGCGTTCATTTTTTTGAGCACCAAATGTTAACTAATGATTAACAGCGCTTTAAGAGATTTTCAATGTGTGCAAATATAACACCAAATTCAGCCGGAAACCGGAGATACATAGGGATAATGAGCGTGGCAACTCAAAAACCGACCACCGCGGCAGCATTCGTCACATTTTTTAGCCGGTTTATCACATTTTAATAATTCGGCGAAATAGCTTTTGTACCATTGTACCGGTAAACACATATACCTTAAATCACAAAAGCCATGTTTAAGCAAATAAATTTTAAGTTTAAAAACGACGCAACCCGGATTGAGTTTTGGGTTGTAACCGGCTGCATTATAGCGGCGCTGATGCTTTCAATATTTGATGTTGTACGCGATAATCAAATAACAGCCAATAACATGGTCAGGCAAGGGCAGCAACTTGCTGCCCCCGTAGCATTGAGTACCACACTTATCCCCATATTGTTTAGCTACCTGGTAACATTTATAATCTATCTGCTTCTTTGCTTTTACCTCGCCCCGGCTTTTGAGGGCGATGGCGGAGATATATTAAAAGGCTCTCTGTTTATCTTTATTTTTATCGCGCTTTGTTATTTAGCGGGTATAATCGGTATATACTTCACCGCCTTACTCGCACTTAAAATACTGTTCATTTATTTTAACCGCAACCGTCAAAACAGGGAAAGCGCTTTATATTATGAAGCGGCTTTACTTACAGCATCCTGGATATTGATTAATGTTGGTTTACTTTATCTATCTACCCCGGCTACCCTGCGAATTTATGCTTCGTTCGATGCTGCGGCCGCAGTTGTATTATACCTTTATGCTATGTATGTGCTGCTGCCGAACGAGAAGTTAAAAAACAAAAATATCCTCTATTATTTCTTCCGCATGTTCCCGCTTGCTTTACTGTCATCCCTGATATTATATCTCATTTGCCTGGCCTTTGAAGGAGGGGACGGATTAACCAGGCCGGAAGCTATATTTGTACTGGTTATTAATGTTGGCGGGGGGGGAAACATCGCGACTTGGGTTTTTCTTAATTTTTTAACACAGTTGTTTATTGTAATGCCCCTGGCCCGCAATATTTATAAACGGCGCAACGCTAAAAAAGACGAGGAAATTAAAACCCTTAAAACTGAGCTTGGCCAATCCGACGCCAACCTTAACTTCTTAAAATCGCAAATCAACCCGCACTTTTTATTCAACGCGCTGAATACGCTTTATGGAACCGCCCTGCAGGAAAATGCCGAGCGAACCAGTGAAGGAATTCAAAAACTGGGCGACATGATGCGCTTTATGCTGGAAGAAAACGTACGCGACAAAATCCTGTTATCACGGGATATCGACTATCTTAAAAATTATATCCTGCTGCAAAAGCTGCGTACGTCTACCTCATCAGCCGTTATCATCGAAAGCCAGATTGAGGATTACCAGGGCATGCTAACAATAGCACCCATGCTGCTGATTCCGTTTGTGGAAAATGCTTTTAAACATGGCATAAGCCTGCAAAACCCATCGCAAATAAAAGTTACCCTGCAAACCGATGGCAACACGCTTTACTTTGATGTGCATAACAGCATCCACATACGCCCCGATAACGACCCCGAAAAAGGGCAAAGTGGTATTGGATTGGAAAATGTAAAACAAAGGCTTACGCTGCTTTACCCCAACCGGCACGACCTGATTATCCGCGAGAACGCCAAAGAGTTTTTTATTCATCTGACTGTGCAGCTGGATATTATATAGAATCTATTAATTAATTTTACATATATTCTTTTTATCAAATAGAAAATCAACGTGTTAGCTTTAAGTTTTGTGCATTCAGGGAAATCGCGGGTCAAGTGAAAAAGTTGGGGAGTAGTTTGGATAAAAAATATATTTGTTAAAAAAAAGGCGATCGAACCAACGGACCATAAACTATTTCAGGAACTATTCCCAGGCGAACTGATGGAGTACTTTAGTATAAGCCATTATGAGATCTTATGCAGTGTAGAGATCAAGCAGGAATACTGGCTGATAGAATTTGAAGAAAAGAATGAATTACCGAATGGCTGTAGTAGGGATGATTACGAATCCAAGGGATTTATGGAAAGTAAACTGATACAGGATTTTCCAATACGGGGCAGGGGTGTATTTTTGAGATTGAGAATACGCAGATGGCGGCATAAGATCAGCAAAGAGATCATAAAGCGAGATTTTTCTTTCATGGCAGATGGCTCAAAGTTTACCCAGGAGTTATCTGATTTTTTAAAAGAAGCAAGTGGATACAAGGACCGATACCATCAGCAATATAGCCAGTTACTACGGGGTGAAGAGTAAAACCTTACAGCGACATTATAAGCACCAGGTTAGCGGATTTAAACAATGGGAACAATTGTGCCACGCAGAAGACTACCTTATTTATCCGGAAAACGTTACGCCTCACCTAAGTATAGATGAGGAAAGCCTGTCTAAAGGAGAACTCTACACTTTTGTTACCAATAAGAATAAAGGGGTTAAAAACAAGAAGAGTGTAGTAGCAGTGATAAACGGAACCGATGCAAAAACAATACAGGAGGTATTAGAAAAAATAGCGCTATCAAAGCGAAAAGAAGTAAAAGAGGTAAGCATGGACATGGCACCCAGCATGGGGCTTGCCATCAAAAACAGCTTCCCAAATTGTAGCATGGTCATCGACCGTTTCCATGTAGTAAGATTGGTAATGGATGCTATGCAACATATACGGGTAACTTTAAGATGGGCTGCCATAAAAGCTGAAAATAACACTATTAAACAGGCTAAGAGCAACAAAGAGAAATATATCCCTGAAGTACTATCCAATGGAGATACCCTGAAACAATTATTGGCAAGAAGTAAATACCTGCTTTATAAAACAGAAGATGAATGGACTGTAAACCAATCAAAACGAGCTGGTTTACTTTTCGAAAAATACCCCTTACTTAAAACGGCCTATAAATTCGCCTTGCAGTTTAGGGCTATCTATAAAAACACCGTTAAAAGCGCCGCTTTAGAACAGTTTCAGAAATGGAAAGACAAAGTAGAGCAATCGAAAATAGAGGAGTTTAACACCGCTGTTAACTCCCTGGAACACCATCTGGATAATATCTTGAACTTCTTTGA
>Ga0307507_10004000_pt1 | contig 27067 bp, 4 predicted proteins | sample 7_EM_MG_FD_207223 | JGI IMG/M metagenome (GOLD analysis project Ga0307507, IMG submission 207223) | Populus trichocarpa ectomycorrhiza microbial communities from riparian zone in the Pacific Northwest, United States - 7_EM | ecosystem: Host-associated > Plants > Roots > Unclassified | place...
AGCAACTAAGCGAACGTTATGTACCCTTTTTCCCCTATTTCCTACTTTCCTTTCCTTACGCAACGTCTTGACTTTATTACACAGTTTATATACATAGCTTAATAATATCTACTTCGCTATATATTATTATCGCTTGTGCTCACTCCGTGACACAAAGAATTATTATATAGTAAGAGTAAAAGCTAGATAAAAGGTTAGCTATGCAAGGTTATATAAGGGATAGAGTACCTATATAAAGAGTTACTAATAGGCCTAGTATAGGGACACCTAGAGTAAAATAGTTGGATAAACTGGAACAAGAAGAGGATCTAGATATTCTAGTTAGGTTTAAAGAAAGACATACTAAAGGATATTATAATGTAGTAATAATAAGGTACTTTCTTATAGATAAACTATATATACTAAACTAGTTATACGGAAAGTAGTATAGGCAACGACATAATAATAAATGGGAAGACTTTTATATATAGCTAGATAAAAAAGTTGTCTAAGACCAACCCATTACGGAAAAACGTATAAGTCACATTAAAGGAGCGTTAATTATAATGTTAAGGAACCTAGAAGAAGGATCTAGGGATTAGAGAAGTAAATAATAAATCTTAGTACCTGTAGTAGAGATACTAGTGGTTAAGTTAACTAGGTATAGGTTTAAACTTAAGAATAAAGATAAGCTAAGAGTTAACCTAAGTTACCTAGCACATTATACACTGTTGTAGATAGCTTATATAGATAATGTATGTAACATGCATAGAGCACTAAAAGATAAAAACTAGAAGTACCTAGTAAGAATATATTAGGCACTAGAGGAAAAGCGGTTTAGAAATACTAAGTATATATATAAATGGCACCTAGTAGAAGTATAGAGTTAAGGGGACCTAATACTTTAACCAGGAAGATTCCTTATAGAAGAATACCTAGATAGATAATAGTGGTAGGAGTACCCAGAGAATACTTATCTATAGTATATAGAGGAAAAGAAATAAACTAAGTATTGGCTAAGAGTAGACCAAGTATAAACAGAATCTAGTGGCTAATAGTTAGGAAAAGGTGAGGCCTATAGGACTAGAGGGAACTAGTGGTAAAGCCTTAGACCCTTAAGGGAATTTAAGAATAACACCTAAATTTAAGAGTTAAGTGGCAAGATTAACAGTTTAAAGCACTTATAGATAGTAGGGTAATAAGGAACTATATATTACTAGTAGCAGTAGAAAGAATAGGATTACTATATAGATAAAAAGAATACCTATATCCACTTATAACAATTTTAGGAGCTTAGATAGCCTATAGAGGAGGTATTATTAATCTTAAAACAGTACCTATTTAGTTAACTATTAAAGGAAGACCAGTTAGAATGTCTTTTAATATCTTACTATTAGGAAAAGATAAGGCAATACTAGGAATACCTTAGTTATAGGAATACAATCTAAAGATTAATTAGGTTATAGGTTAGGTTAATATTAGAGATACTTAATAATATAGAATGCGATAGCAAACTAAGTTGGTATAGTACTAAGTTAGAGCGACATATAAAGAGACTAAGTAAGGCTTAAGTTATATACCAAAGAGATACTACAAGTATGGTAAAAAGTTATAGTTACTAGAAAGTAAAAAGCTGTTAGAGTATACAGCATAGGACTATAAGATAGAATTAGAAGAAGAAATAAGTCTAAGGTTCTTTCCAATTTATAAGCTTACTAAAACTAAGTTAGTAGCACTTAAGGAGTTTATCTAGGAGAACTTATAAAAGGGATACATTAAACTATTATAGTTATTAGTAGAATATCTAGTACTATTTATCCTAAAGAAAAACAGAAAACTTAGGATGTATATTAACTATAGATAGTTAAACAGCATTACCAGAAAGGATAGGTATCCTTTACCCTTAATTAGTGAAATCTAAGACAGGATAGGTAATATAAAGGTCTTTATAAAGATAGATCTAAGATAGGCGTACTATAAGATTAGAATTAAGGAAGGTAATAAATAGAAGGCAGCTTTTAGGTTAAAGGAAGGACTGTATAAACCATTAGTTATATAGTTTAGGCTTATAAACACACCAGTAACGCTCTAAAAGTGAATTAATAGTATATTAGGAGAACACCTTAATGAATTTATTATGGTATACCTTAATAATATTATTATCTACTTAGAGAGTAAGGAAGAACATAGAGAATATATTAAGTAGGTCTTAAAGAGACTATAAGAAAAACAGATGCCAGTGGCTATTAAAAAATATAAGTTCTTTACAAGAAAAACCAATTTTATAGGATTTATTATTAAACTAGGAAAAATCAGCATGGACCTAAAGAAAGTAGAAGCTATAGTGAGTTAGCAAGAACTAGAAAACGTTATATAGTTAAAATTATTCCTAGGGGTTTGCAACTACTATAGGAGGTTTATAGCACAATAGTTAAAGAGTATTAAGCTATTTATAAGGTTAATAAAAAAAGAAAAACTGTGGGCTTAGGGTAGTAAGTAGAAGAAGCTGTTCTAAGAACTTAAAAAGTTATTTACCTAGGAATTAATCCTTAAAATCTACTAATTAGGGTTAGAAACGGTTATTAAAATAGATGCATTAGACTTCGCATTAGGAGTATATTTGCTATAAAAGCATTAGGACGTATAGCATCTAGTAGCATACTATAGTTAAAAGATAACACTACTAGAACTAAACTATAACATCTATAATAAGGAGTTATTAGGTATAGTTACAGCACTTAAGAAATAAAAAGTATTTTTGCAAGGAATAAAGAAGCTATTTATAGTTAAGATGGATTATAAGAACCTTATAGGATTCCTAATAACAAAGAAACTTAACTAAAGATAGGTTAGATAAGTGGAAATGCTTACAGAATACTATTTTAAAATTTAGTATACTAAGGGTACAGATAATGCACAAGTAGATGCTCTAAGTAGAAAAGCTAAACTATAAAGTAACAAAAAGCCGTTAGGGGCTTTACTGCGAAAAGATTAAGATAGGTTAATTAGGTACAATTACCTAAAAATTACAGTAACTAAAGAAGGTTAGATCTATAAATTACTAGAGAGTAATTGGATATAAAAGATCTAAAAAGTATAGGTAGAGGATCTAGACTTAAAGCAATATAAAAACCAAGAGGTAATATATATGCCTAGGTCCATTATAGAAGAATTTATAAAAGAGTTTTATAAAGGAATAATATAAGGACACAATGGAGCTATAGGCTTAGTGTTAAGACTTTAAAAGGAGTATATTATTTAAGGAATCTGGGGACTAGCAAGACAAGTTATAAGAGAATGTTTAGATTGCTAGAGGAATAAATTAATAAGGTATAAGCTATACGGAGGGCTATAACCTATTAAAATACTAGAAAGACCATAGGAGGTTATATTATAGGACTTTATTATTAAGTTACTAAAGTTAAAAGATCCTATTATAGGGCAAGATCATAATGCGATCTTAGTAATAGTAGATAAGCTTATAAAGTAGGGATACTTTATAGCATACACAGAAGAGATATTAGTAGAGGATGTCACTAAAATCTATATTAAGGAAGTGTTTGTAAGACATAGAGTATTAAGCAAGATTATATTAGATAGAGATTTAAGATTTATAGTAGTATTCTAGGAGGTATTCTTAGCGGAATAAGGAGTTCGCGTAGTAACCTTAATAGTATATTATCTATAGACGGACGGGTAGATAGAGAGATTAAACTAGACACTAGAATAGTATCTAAGATATTATGTTAATTATACACAGAATAATTAGGTATCGTTATTACCAGTTATATAGTTTATATATAATATAACACTGTAAAAAGGAATAGGGATATTACTATTTAAGGCGAATTACGGGTATAAGCCAAGATTATTATTATTGCTACGTTAAGCAAAGAAAATAAGTAGCACAGCTAAAGAAAGAGTAAAGACTTTAATAAATCTTTATATAGACCTTAAAGAAATAGCTAAACTAGTATAAGAATAAATAAAAAGGTACTATAATACTAAGAGATCTAAGGGACCAGATCTTAAGGAGGGAGATAAAGTGTGGTTACTATATAAAAATTTTAAGAGTTAACAACTAAGTAAAAAGTTAGACTACGTTAGACTAGGACCTTTTAAAATTAGGCAGAGAATTTTATTAGTTATGTATAAGTTAAACCTACTAGCTAGGATGAAAATTTACCCTATACAGTATGTTATAATGCTAAAGCCAGTATATAGGAATATTAAACTACTAGTCTATGAGGTAGACATGTATAGAGGGCAAAAAGAAGACAAATGGCAAGTTTTAAAGATTATTAGTTATAAGGACGTAGATGACGAAACGTGGTACAAAGTAAAGTGGATAGGCTATAGTGAGACTACTTAGGAACCACTAAGCAACCTAGAGAATGCTATAGGAAAGGTATAGAAGTATTAGAAGAAAGCAGGTTAGGGAGTGTTAATAAAGAAGAATCGCCAAAGAATAAGTTACTTAAGGGGGACCTAAGAGGAGCAATTGCCGAGCTACTTAGAGTTGTTTCCCTTGCAGGAGGAGAGTCCATTCTTTTATTACCTAGCTTAGACAGACCCTATTAAACAAGTTTCTACTCCTTAGAACAAACCTTCTTATAAACACGTTTAAGGTATTAAAGACGAGCGTAAGCTAGATACTAAGCTTTAAGGACACGTGCGGACTCTTCTAAGACACGTTAAACCTTGAGCAGTGCGGAGGCTAGCTTACCATTAAGTTTTGTAGCGGTAGATTAAATACAAAACCCTATAATAAGTTACTTAGGGAACTTAAAGACTATTAAGAGTTATAAGACGCGCACACTTAGCATTAGAGGTAGAGCGAACATCGCAAGACAATTAAATGTTTGCTTTAGTACACTCTAAATAGGAAGAGGGTTGTTAAGATAAAGGACTCGCCAACGTAATACAGACCAACCCCTCTTTCGCACAATAAGAATATAAAGACAGCATAATCTCACTAAGTAATAGTATAGCAGCCATAGTACGAGCACGTCATTGCGCGTATAAAGAAGAAGAAGCTTTAGGTATAATAAGTAAGAATACCAACCAGATTAATTAGACAGACATTATACCTCTAGTGAACAACTTAGAGATGTTAGGAATCTTTAAGGACAAAAATAAAGAGGTGGGAGATAGTATTACAGATAGCTTAAGTATAATATTATAACTACTTAGAGAGGAGTTAGCGGAAGCTAGTTAGTTAATATAGGCATAGTCTAGGATGGAACCGGTAGAACTATATAACAAGAGATGGTAACTGAGGTTACATAGTGTTAAATATATTAACTATATTAAACAAAGGGGACGCTACGTTTAAGATAGATAACACGTACCTTATATATAAGAGAGGGTTTCTTAGGCGTACGGTTATATATTTAAAGGACCTCAGTCCCTACCATAGATAGTTCTCTCCTTATAGTAAATCTTAGAATATAATTAGAGTTAATTTATTGGGCAACCACTCTACTAGTTGTTATTATATTGTTGGCCTGTTCTTACCTATATACCTAGCCTAATAATAGGACCTACTGTAGTTACTGCTACAAGGTTCCGTTACAATTAGGCTATAAGTTTTTAGTAGGTTAGTAGGTTGTCTAAAACTACCACGATCTTCTCTTATAGTTAAACCGTTAGCTTATTATATAGGTCTAAACGGTAGTTTTTATAGGGAACCTGGCCCTTGCCTACTAGGTATAAGAACTAGGTCTAAAACTTAGTAAAGGATTAGTTTAATTTTATTATTAGGCGGTTATAGTTATAATAAGCATCCTATACTTTATTTAAATTAATATAGATAGTAGCTAGATGCTATATTATCTTATTAATAGATATAAACTAAACAGGTAACTTATCCTTAAACTTAGCCTAGAGGTGTTACTAGGCGTCCCTAATAGTTTAACTAAAAAGGTAGAGCATTTTAGCTTCTTTAGAGGGGAAATAGTTATAGTTAATATAAAGCTTTCCTTATACCTAAATTCTCCAGTTCTTAAAGATCGGGTCTATGCCATTTAATAATAGTAAGGGGTTAGGGAGCTTAACGGACTTTAATTGCTTTATTATTATATCCGTACTCTAGTATATTATATTTAGTTAAGTAAATAGGTTAGCTAAGGCTTTAAGAAGGGGAGGCTAGGCTGTTTTATAAGGTAGTAAGGCTTTCCAGGATCTCCTTTAGAGTCTCTTATATACTTTAGGCTTAAAGACAATTAACCTTCTAATTGGCTGCAAGGGCACAAATCTGCTTATATATACCTATAACGTCGTCATTATCTTCAATTTTTAATCCTAACTGGATCTTATATTCCTCTTAGGTAGAGGCAGGTCTTTTAGATAAGCTTGCTTTAGGTACCATTATTAGCTTCCTAAGGTTTATCAGAATTATATAATTTGGTTTTAACTTTAGGGTTCTTTTAGGGGTATAGGTTAAGTACAGTCTGGCCTATAAATTGGGATATTGTCCGGGCCTTCTTAGGCGTAGTAGTATAAGGTTTTTAATGTCTAAGTATAACACGTTAACGCGTTGTTGTAGATAAAGGTCTTCTTTTAGGGTGGGATATTATTAAGGCCTTCCCAGGCAATGTAGGGAGAGCTTAGTATAATATAATGGGCTTGTATAAATGCTTCTAAACCAAAGCTTGTAGATTGCTACTATATAAGAATACTAAGCTAAGGAGAAGAAGGAGAAGAAGACTATTGGTAACTAATAAGATATAAGGGGTCACCAAGGCGCTAGAGGTAAGCGAGCCAATAGCGATTTTCTATCCCGGGGATGGAAAATCCTAATTGGTTAGCTCTACGAGTAGTACTGGCAGAATATGGCAGAATCTGGCAGATTGCCCAGAAATGCGGCAAATTGCCCTAGAAATGGAAATGTAGTAGGTAACGCGCTTTAGCACCGTCACATCTAGGGACTTAAAATTAGGCATTATACTTATAATAAGTGTAACGGGACTAGCCTAGTTACAGTAGGAATGTCTCGGTAAAACACTCAACAAGATAAACTTGACGCTTTAACCGAATTCTGCCGAATTCTGCCAGCTTAATCGACTTCTGCCAAGTTCTGCTAGATCAATCGAATTATACCAAAGTCCGTCCGCGTGCGCACGTACGCACGCATCGACCAAGACCCCTAACTATTTAATTACAAGATTCTCTGGTTATTCCCTTCTCTTCTTTACACAACGTCTTGTTCTCTTAAAAAGCTATATACCCTTAGATTTAGATAGAATTTATATTATTCCTTTAAATCTTCCCCAAAGCCTCTTTGCGCCCTTATATTACGTTGTGTTAAAAAACAACTATTATTGAAATGGCAAACAAACCCAAATCCTCTTTAATAACTATAAGTATTATATCCCTAGTCAGGGAACAGTTAACCATAATATAATAGTCCTTTATAGATACCTTAGCTTAGCAGCGGGCTGTACTAAAAGCCTAGTATTAGCGATTAATGGAAGCACTCTATAAAGAACTCTATAATATTTAAGCATTTACGTTAGAGACCCCAACACCGCCTATAAACAAAATTGATATAACTGTATCCGAACCTAGCCCGTTAAATACGAACCCTAAACTAGTAATAGTAGCTTAACCTATACATATAATAAACCTAGTACCTACCACAAAATTAGGAAAGCTTTCTAACCCTTTAATATTTAATAGAAATTAAAATAACCTATATCCCTTTATAACCAAGCTCCATCTTAAACTTTTAATAAACTATAACTAATACCCTACCAAAGCTAGCAAGGTTAGCTATAGAATGTCTTATTTAAGCAAAGATGCTGCATAAACTATGGACCTATTCTTTTATAACGGCACCTTTATTAATTTCGAAACCTTTATCTCTCTGCTAGAATGAATATATAATAACGTCAGCTGTAAACACACTGCTGTTACTAAACTTAAAAACCTATAATAACGGAACCAAGACTTTATAAGCTTCTTTTTGGAATTTTTAGGCCTTGTTGGCGAACTAAATTAGAATAAAGCCGCTAGAGTTGCTGCTCTTTAACGAGCTATTTTGGATAAAATTAGAGTATAGTTAGTAGGTAGGGAACTGCTAAAGGACCTACCCGAATTTACTATAATGTGTTAACGAATTAATAAGGACCTTTAATATAACAAATAGACTTATTCTCTAAAGCCAACCACACCTTATATTTAAAGCTTTACGAAACCAATATATACCCTAAAGCGCGACCCTTCTCCAAAACCTATGCACGACCCTATAGACCTCGACGCCACTTGATCCTACGCACCCTTAAAAACTAACAAACAAAGAACTTGAGCCGCAAATAGAAAATGCTTTAGATATGGTAGAAAAGGATATATCTAAAGGAATTGCCAAACTTACCCTTTTAAAAAAGTCCGCTATAGTTTCTCCTAGTCTTTAAATTGCACCCACTCCTTAAATCGTACTTGTTCTTTAAGCCGTACTTACTTTTTAACTTGTATTTATTCTATAAATTATACCTAGTTGTTATAAAGTATCTTACCCTTAGCTAACTCGGAAAACGAATTGTCCTAGGGCCAAGTTGCGCCTTAGGATAAGAAGTAGAAGAGTATAAGTATCTAGGCTCTTCTAGTGCTGATACACAACACGACTCCCTTAATATACTTAGCGAAATTTAAATACTTAGAAAATAGAAGGAGGTATAAATCCTTATAGACAGTGAAGCTACTAGTATAGGCTTTATTAATATAAACTACGCGAAAACCTAACACCTAAATTTAAAGAAACTTAATAAGCCCTAAGGCCTATAAGGCTTTAACGGCAAACCCTTAATATATAGCGAATTGACATACTACGCTCTTATAAAAATATAGATAGGCGAACACCTTAAATATATTTCCCTATTCGTAACACCCTTAAAGCAATATAAGATAATACTTAGATATAGATAGCTAAAACAATACAACCCTTTAATTAGCTGGGTTAAAGAAACACTAAAGTTCCATATAACCTATTGCTAAAGTTATTGCTTGAAAACCTATTTGCCCTATAAACATACACACAACTATTTAAATTTAAAATAATATAAATTACCCTTACCACGAACCTTAAACCAATACAATAAAGCTATAACTGCCGATTGCAGTAAAGAATGTAAAGATATTACGTTAAAACCTCTTAAAATTTGTATAATATAGGCCGCACCCTTTATCTTATTAGCAAAAAGATAAGATTATAAAATCTTTACTATAACCATAGAAGACATTAAGAAAGCACTAGAACTAAAATAGTATATTAATCCTTAACCTCTTATACCCAAAGAGTACCACAATCTAATTAACGAGTTTGAAAAACAATTTGCAAACCAACTAGCCCCACACTGAAATAAGCACGATTTTAAGATAGAACTTGAGCCTGGTATAACACCAAAGTTCGGTCCGCTATACAGTATGTCACAAGAAGAACTGCTTGTGATGCGATAATACCTTAATAAGTATCTGGAAAAAGAATTTATTCGCCCTAGTTAATCTCCATTTGCCTTACCTATACTATTTGTTAAAAAGCCAGGAGGAGGCTTAAGATTTTATATTAATTATTAAGCTCTAAACATAATTATAATTTGAAACTAATATCTAATTCCCCTAATTTAAGAAACGCTTAATTGTTTAGTAAAGGCACGGTACTTTATAAAGCTTAACATAGTCACTGCCTTTAATAAAATCCGTATATGTAAAGGAGATGAGAAGTATATAGCTTTGTGTATATAATAGGGACTCTTTAAATACCTAGTAATGCCATTTGGCGTAAAAAATGGTCCCAGTATATTTCAGTAATACGTTAACAATATGCTTTATAAATTCCTTAATATATTCATTACTGTGTATATTAATAATATCTTAATCTACTTATCCTTGCTTTCTAAATATTGGAAATATATTAAAATAGTTCTCAAACGCCTATAAGATGTGGGCTTATAATGCGATATTAAGAAATACAAGTTCCACACATCTAAGGTTATATACTTAGGCTTAATTATATCCCATAATGGAATTAAAATGGACCCTAAGAAAGTCGCCGCGATTATAAACTGGGGAAGCCCTAGCAACATATAAGATGTTTAAGGATTTTTAGGATTTATAAACTTCTATTATTAATTTATTAACCACTTCTTAGAAATTACCTAGCCATTAGTAAACCTAATAAGAAAGAATATAAAATTTAAATAGACTACTAAATGTAAATAAGCTTTTAACAACCTAAAGTATTGTTTTATAACTGCTCTAATTCTTGCCTACTTTAACCTTAACCTTAAATATATTGTCAAAACAGATTCGTCTAATTATGTACTAGGAGGAGTGTTATCGCAATATAATAAGAACGGCGAGCTATGTCTAGTAGCCTTTCTCTCTCGGAAACTTGCCCCTACTAAATTAAACTATAAGATATACGATAAGGAACTACTTACAATTGTTAGATGCTTTAAATAATAGCGTCCTAAGCTTAAAGGATTGTTGTTCCTAATACGTGTATTAACAGACCATAAGAACCTATAGTACTTTATAACTATAAAACAATTAACGCAGCGCTAAATTTATTGGGCCAAATACCTCTTATAATTTAACTTTAAGATTATGTACTAACCAGGTAAACTTAATTAGAAGCCTAACGCATTAATATAATAATTATAGAACCTACCTGCAAACGCTTTAGATAAACGGATTATGAATTAATTATAGATTTTACTGCCCCCTAAACGTTTTAAAAAGCTATATTCTATATTTCTAGATGCGGAACTTAATAGAAATGAATTAGAAGTTAATAAATAGGAAATGGAAATTAATAAGCTAATAGAATATAAATATAAGAACAATATATGGGTAATAGATATAATAAAAGCAATTTAAACAGGAAAACGATAGTATAAGGATATTACACTTGCTAAATACGAAATTCAAAACAATCGATTGTACTATTAATAGAAGATAGTAGTTCCGAATTCTAAACCTTTATAATTTAAGATACTTAATTTTGTATATAACTCCCCTATAGTAGGGTATCCTGGCCGTGTAAAGACCTATAAGATTATTTAACGAGTATACTACTGGCCTATAATGCATAACTATGTATGAAAATACGTTCAAGCATACAGGATGTGCGTGCGTGGAAAGACCTCTTATGTAAAGAAGTAAGGAGTACTTTAACTGCTACCAATTCTGATGTAAAGATGGCGCAACATCTTAATTAACTTTGTAGTTAACTTACCTAGCAGTAATAGGTTCATAAATATTATAATAGTTATTAACCGCCTTATAAAAATGCGATATATGATTCCTATAGACTTAATTAATGTGATATTAGTAGCTGAATATTTTGTTAAGCATATCTTTAAGCTACACGGACTTCCTAACTTAATAATATCCAACTATAGAAGCTAGTTTGTTTTAGATTTCTAGCAAGCTCTATGCAAATAATTAAGTATTTAAATATAACTCTTAACTGCGTTTTATCTAGAGACAGATAGTTAAACCGAAATTATAAACGTGATTATAGAATAATACCTATAAATATACTACTCCTACCTGCAAGATAACTAGGAAAAATGGCTGCCTTTAGCTAAGTTTACTGCGAATAATACAATAAACGTATTAATAGGCGTGACGCTGTTTTACGCAACCTACGGACAAAACCCTTAACTTAGATTTAAACCATAACCCAAAATTAATATAATAGGGCCCACAATTAAACGGATCTAGTTAATTAACGTGTATAACTTTACTAATTAAATTAAGTAGTTAATGGAACTGTTATAAAGTAAATTAATGTACGCTTAAACGGTATAGGAATGGCATGCGAACAAAGGACGAGCTCCTATATAGGACTTTAAGGAAGGTAATATGGCTTACCTAAATACACAAAACATACGAACTTAACGGCCCTTAAAGAAACTTAATTAGAAGTTTGTGGGCCTATACTAAATTAAGAAGAAACTAAGCCCGTATACCTATAAGCTTAAACTGCTAAGATAAAAATATACCTAATATTTCACGTAAGCTTATTGCAACCTTTAAAAGATAATCCTATAACTTATAAAGTACTACTGCCACCTCCCATAATTGTTAATAATGGTAATAGTTCTTACTTTATTAACTTAATTAATAATATACGATAGAAACCATAATCTAAACAATTTAAACTTCTTATTAAGTAGGAAGAATATAAAACATAAACCTAAAAAACCTATAATTAGATTAAGGCCGACGCGCCTTCCCTGGTAAAAGAATTCTATAAGGACTATCCTTCGCGGCCTGCTCTGGCTAGATAGATATAATATAAAGGCAAACAACTGCCACCTAACACAAATACACGAAACTCGAATTTAAAAAGAACTTAAAATAAGTTATAACGTTCGTGACGCGATTATATAACACGCAAAATATTAAGGAACTTTAATCGGCGGTTAAAGTTATCTAATTAGTTAGATCTGCCTTGCCAAGACCGCCACCTGACGCAAAAATACAACACGTAATAAAATTATGAATTCTTAACTAAATTAAATTATTTTAAACCTTTGGCTAAAGGGGGGATACTGTAACGGGACTAGCCTAGTTACAGTAGGAATGTCTTAATAAAACACTTAACAAGTTAAACTTAACGCTTTAACCGAATTCTGCCGAATTCTGCTAGCTTGATCGACTTCTGCTAAGTTCTGCCAGATCAATTGAATTCTACCAAAGTCCGTCCGCGTGCGTATGTACGTACGCATCGACCAAGACCCCTAACTATTTAATTATAAGATTCTCTGGTTATTCCCTTCTCTTCTTTACGCAACGTCTTGTTCTCTTGAAAAGCTATATACCCTTAGATTTAGATAGAATTTATATTGTTCCTTCGAATCTTCCCCGAAGCCTCTTCGCGCCCTTACAATAAGGAACTACTGGCCATAGTTAACTGCTTTAAATAGTGGCGATACTACCTTAAGCACGCGAGCTATACCACTTATATACTCTTAGATTATTATAATCTACGCTACTTTATAACTATAAAGGAGCTTATACCTTAATAAGCTAGATAGGCAGAGGAGCTTACGCGATTTAACCCCGAGATTAAATATAAGCTAGGGGAAAATAACCCTGCTAATAGACTGTCACAATGGCCAGACTATACTAAAGGCTTTAAAATGGGAGAAGGAAAATAGATAATAGATATCTTACTCCCTATATTGTAGAATAAGCTCTAGGTATAAAATGCTTAAGTACTTACAGCTCTATATACTAAGTCTTAGGCGGTGCAAACCCTATTAGCTTTTACTAACGTTCTGGCTAGTACCCAGTCTGTGGCTAATAAGGGTCCAAATATACCTAGATAGGACGTCCCTAACGCAAGTTTGGAACCTAATAATATACTACCCTAGATTGCTAAGCTATCCCCTTAAACTAAAAGTGAAGCTATAGAGTAATCAGAACTTAGAGCCCTATAATAATTAAAGGACTTTAACCTTATAGCGGCCTTCCTAACATACGCGCACTAAGAAGTTGTAAGATCTATAGTACTATCTAGTCTTATACTTGGAGTAGTATAAGACAAAACAGCTTTTACCTAGGAACCATCTAAAAGGTTAATAGATTTTATCCATAAGGTGTAATGGAGAGACGCCTTTTATGCTATCTTTAATGCGGAAGTAGACCGGAAATATAATAGAAAGGAAGCTGCTAGGTGTTACTCTTAGGAACTAGACCTAATAGGCCTACTGTGTAGATATAGTAAGGTTTAGGTGCTATAAAAAGCAAATCTACGACAAAAGATCCTTATAAGGAATCACAATAATCCTTTAGGCGGCCACTATAGTTAAGCCAAGATAGTAGAATTACTTTAACGCAAATACTACTGGCTAAAGCTTAAGCAGGAAGTAAAGGAGTACATTAGCCACTATAAGAAGTGTTAAGTATATAAAATCCAAAGGTATAAGCCATGGGGTTTACTTAAATCAGTTCCTCCCACTAGTAAGCTATAGCAATATTACGCTATAGACTTTATTACGGATCTCCCGCCCTTAAAAGATAGGCAAGGATAAACATACAATTCGGTCCTAGTACTTATTAATAGGTTTTTAAAGTATATCTAATATCTTCCTATTAATAAGATAATTAATATATAAGCGCTTACAAACCTAATTAAGGAGAAATGCTTTCTTAAAGTAGATTAACTATACTCTATTATTACTAATAGAGGCAGCGTCTTTATAAGCCAGTACTGGTTAGACCTATGCTTTTATTTAAAGATAGACCACCGCTATAGTATGGCTTTTTATCCGTAGATAGATGGGCAAATAGAATACCAGAACTAGGAACTAAAGTCTTATCTGCGAATATATTTAAACTACTAATAAGACAATTAGTGTAAGCTACTTCTATACGCGGAGTACGCTTATAACTTAAAGCAATATTTATTGCATTAGTTTACACTAATCTAGATTACCTATGGCGTCCAACTATTAGGGTTTAATAGTATACCTAGCAATTACTGGCTAAGGCCGTATAATTAATTATAGGATCCTACTAGGAAGTTTAAGGACATCTACTAGAGAGTATAAGGATACCTTAAGAAATAGGAAAAGTAATAGAAGTATGTAAAGTAGAGCCTATAAGATGCGCAAGAGTAGTAGAGACTTTAGTATAACCACAAACACCAGGACAAGCATTTTGGCGTAGGCAATAAGGTTCTATTATATTTAACAAATATTAAGACCCGTCGACCATTAAAGAAGCTTAATATAAGATACCTAGGTCCCTTCTAAATTAAGGAACAAATTAGTAAGCTAGCCTACCGTCTCTAACTACTCCTATCTATAGCTCGTGGGTATCTAGTATTTTATATAAATCTACTAGAGCTATAGCACAGACCACCACTAGAAAAGAACTTCCGTCTAGGCCCAATTAAATACCCTAAAGTAGTGGGCGAGCGGTATAAGGTTAAAGCTATACTATACTATAAGTCTGTTAAGAATAAGCTTTAATATAAAGTTAAATGGCTAGGCTGGCCTACTAAGGACTTTATATAGAAACTAGAGGATTACCTTAATTATTGTAAAGATATTCTAAAAGAATATTGAGACCAAGGTCCGTAATCTGCAAATTGCAGAAAGCGCTCTAATACTATAGTGTTATTATAACCTATAAAGAAAGCTTGTAGTAGGCCAAGAGAGGCCCTAAAGAGTAAATAGGTTAAATTAGATATGGAATGGACAAGTTCCGGAAACCATAAGGATTAATTAGGGCTACGACCTAAGGCAGGATAGGTCCTCAGCCTTTTTACATACATAGTATAGAATTAATAGGGTATTTTGCTAGAATTGCATTCCCATTCATTAGTCTATATTAGGAATACTGTTCCTATGCCTTTCTAAATACCTTATAAGGCCTTCCCAAGCACTAATTAAGATCCTTAAGTGCTACTATATATAAGAACTAATCCCAAATTCCGTAAGTCTAAACTATAAATGCCTAATCTGAAAAGCCACTATGCCTTATCCTTAGGTGTAGGATTAGTATCCATTGGCCTACTAAGTGATGGCTAATGGAAATAATATCTAGAACTCTTAGTAGGAGTATAGGTAGGCATAAAAATAGGGGCAGGCCGATAAGTTGTAGAAGAAGCAGAGACTCTTAAATGCTTAGCACTAATATTAGGTCTAAACCAGTACTAATAAAGTTCCTAAGGCGTAAGCTTATAGTCAATAAAAACACACTTAAGCCTAGAATAAACGGAGACGTTAGCTGGCTAGTATAGACTAGAACCACTAAGACCTTGCTATAACAACCGTTAGTTACCTATCTACTAGGTACCTAAGGAGTAACCTACCTAATACCGCATTATATTGTGCTCTTTTAAAACTTAACGCGCATACGCGAACTCCTTCTTATGGTAAACGGCGACCTTCTTCTTATCACCCCCATCCCTTACCCTATCCTTAGTATACTAGCCTTGCTCCCTTATTAGGCGTTGCTAGCTAGCTTACTGTAAATTATAGGCGGTATAGATAGCTATGGTATAGTCTTAAATTCGACCTAAATACTTAGCATTAGCGCTAGAATAAGAGAGAGCCTAGGCGATATAGTAGTTAAGGACATTAAAGGATCGTTGCCACTTAGGCCTAGGCTATATTAAAGCTTAAAGTTAGTAATAGAAACCTATTAAGGATAGGAAGGCTTACCTTAACGCAACTGCCGCTCTTAGTACGCATGTATTAATTATAAGGACTAAAGGTGTTGGACCTTATATAGTGGGTCTTATTGCAAGCATCCAGAATCTTCTTATCAGACTTCTGGTTTTTTAAGGACGTGTAGGCAAAATCATTTAGGCAAGACTAGTACTAATTGCGGGTCAGCAGAGGTTAAGGTTCTATATATAGCGGTAGGGCTAAAATACGCTATAGAATTAGCTTAGAAGAGTAGTTAGCAGGAGAATAAAGAGGCATATTAAATTAATAATGGAAAAGAAGAAAATCTTAATAATATATTAAAGATACGTCTAAAATTGGATAAAGGTTAATAATGGGAAGTAAGGTGTTAAGGAAAAGGAGCAGCTTGACAAGCAAGGTATCTCTATACTTTACCTTCCAATACCCTTCTAGTAAATAGCCGTAACCTTGCTGATATAACTCTGTTATAATAGTGTAATTTAAAAGGAAGGAAACACGCGTATAAGCTACTTAGCCATTACTTCCTTATAAAAACTGATTATATAGCTGGGGAAGGCAATTAAGACGTTAATCACAGATATATATAGGTTATATTATACCTAAACAATACTATAGTATTAAAAAACATTTAATTATCTAATTAATTATCTAACCGTATATAATAACCTAAGGGCGAATATAGAAGCAATGTGTTAGTAACGCAGGAGATTATAAGAAAGGATTATAGATTATAGATTATATCCTAATAGTTAAAGATAACGGTGAGCCAAGGCCCTATACATTAAATCCTATACTAAAAGGTTCTATAGAACCTTATTAGGAATACCAAATTGCCTATAATACTTACGATTAATTATAGACCGGTATAAAGGCTTAAAAGTAGAGTTGCATAAAAATCTTTAGGTCAGCCTAGGTAGTTACTAGTATACTTTTAGTAGGCTTCTAATAGGTCTCCTAGTAATCCTTACATCTTTTCTCCAGTTATATTTTTTCCTTATTAAGGTTTTTAGGAGTTTAAAGCAGGGGTTAGATAGATAGATAATATATAATAGCATACTAATATCTCTTTAAACCCCTTTCAGGACAAGCCCTTATAATCTCCCTACTGCAAGGTAATGGCGATTAGGCAACCGCAAGAAGGGGGGGGGCAATGTAAGGGATATTATTGCGGTTACCTTAGGTTGCCCTTAGGACAACCCCCGGACACCCCTTAGATGTCCATTAGTTATGTGCTGGAAGCACGTGCTCGTAGTATATAGTCTCCACAATCCCTAAGGCCTTACCTCCCTAAGGATTTGTCTCTTACCAATCTATCCCGTTCTACAATCGTGTCCTTATAGCCCCCTGTCTACAAAGTCCCCTTACAGTACTTTATTAATAAACAGAAACACTAATATATATATCTTATAAAATAGAGAGGCTATACCAAGCCCTTATGGGAACCTGTTAACTCTATAGGACTTATATAAGCTATAGAAGACTTTTATAAACTCTACCTAGAACTACTATAACCCCATCTTATAGGAGCTTGAGTTTAAAAGGGGAGTACTATTACGAGACCACTCCGTAACACCTTATATACAACTATCTATTTTTACTATCTCTTCTCCACCGCATTCTACTTACCCTATATAATTTAACACTGGTAGAATATGGCAGAACCCTAGCAGAATATAGCAGACGCCGCACATTGCCTGTATATTGCCGCATATTACCACATATTGCCGCATATTGCCCTTATATTGCCCTACTGGCAGAATATAGCAGAACATGGCAGAATATAGTAGGATATGCGCCTTAGCACCGTTACGTATCCTGTATATAATACAATACCTATTAGCCTAGTAACTATATACTAATATATATTCCTCTTTCTATCTATTTCCTACCTTCTTTCCTTACGTAACGTCTTAATTTTATTATACAGTTTATATATATAGCTTAATAATATCTACTTTGCTATATATTATCGTTATTTATACTCACTCCGTAATAGGACTTAATTTAGCTATTAACGCCAACGACTTTAATATTGGACAATTCCGCCTCTTTTAGATATAATCCTTAGTGACGCGTCCGATAAGGTTATATGGGATAAAGTCTATACTACTATTGCTAACTCCATACCTTCTCCCTTTCTTACTAGACTAACTACTCTTTTCTAATCCGGCCTATTATATACTACCTCCTTCTAGTAGATGCCCTAGGTATTTAATATAGGCAGCTTCGCAGACATATCTAACCTTAGGAGGAACGTTAACCCTATACTTAAAGGCGAAGTAGAGGAAAATCTTATAGTAAACCGTCCGGGGTTTTTTAGTACTTTATTTAGACAATTCTTAAGATAGTAGCGGCTAATAACGTTATATCACTATAGCCCTTAGCTATCTCTATAGAAATTCTTCGAAAGATATATATATAAATTATATATATGCCAAGCAAACTCTTAGCGCTGAATATTCTATATCTATATATGGATAAAGCCCTAGAAATAAAGCCTTATGGAACCGCAAGAGCTTCTATAAATAAGTAAATAGCTAGGATTTGTTTTTTGTCCTTAGCTTTTCGGCTTTTCTTAGCTAAGATAAGATGTTACGCCCAATTTGTTAGGTTGTATAAAGACCTTTATTCGCCTTCTAAGTTATACTCTCTTTAACTCCTTATTTATATCTATCGCTTTAGCCTAATCCTCTATTTCTATTACATAGATTACTCCTATAACCGCTTCGTGGCGCTCTCTACCTACTAGCGCTCCGTATTTAGGGCAATAGGCCCTTTTATCGGCAGCTAGTTATAGTAGTAATAGAAAGATAATATTAACGAGAAGCTAGGTAGAGGTATAAGAAATAAGGGCGTAATTATGGAGAATGGAATTCCCGTATAAAAATGGACATCCACTAACGCTAGACCACTTTAGATATTATAGGAAACGTCACCTTAGTAGTATAGTAATATAACGTGCAGTAATATAATTAGAGAAATGCGGGGTCCTTTTTTCCCGCGGTTTCTTATCTATAAACCCTACTAAATCCGTTATATATAGCTGGGACTTAATCGCTACTTAAATCTGTTACCCTCTTTATCCTATAAGGGGGTAACCTAAACGGGCTGCCGCCCTCCCTACCAGCGCTAGTGTGGGTTTAAGCCAAATAAAGTATAGCTCTTTGTATTATAAATGCATTAGACTAAGCTTGGCTACATAAAGAAGACGATAAATGGTAACGTATATTATATATATATGTGCCCTAATATTAAGACTTTTGCATAGGAATTATGGCAAACACTATAATACCAGCCTATTCTTGTAAAGGATAATGCCTTAATTTACTTAGTAAAAGTAACCCGCCTAGTCTAGGAATAGAATAGTATACTTAAAATAGCCGGCGAATTCCCCTAATTTAAACCCAATTAAGAATATCTAGAGGCTGTTAAAGGGAAGAATATAATAGAGGTTTCCTATAACAAAGGAGGAGGTTAGGAGGTACGTAGAGAAGAAATATGTAAGGGATCTTTTATCCCTTACTCGGGTGCATGTACGGGAGCTCTTAGGGGCTGCCAAGGCTAGCCTTCGGCTAGCCCTTGGCACCTCCTTATAAGCTCCTCGGGCCTACAGCCCTTCCCTCCTCATCGGTTCGTCTCTATACTCAGGGTATTGCCATACCTACTCTTTACCATATCGTCCTCTTCCATCGACTCTCCTTGTGACTCATGCTCGGCTTGCCTGCTCCCTACCGTACACCTGGGCAATAGCCTTACAAAATAAGAGAAGCTCGAGCCTAAAGAATTTAAGAAGTACACTAGCAATATAAGGGTCCAATAAAGTATTAATACTAAATAAGCAATCGATTCAATATGGCGATATGGCAATATAAGCACTAGCAGGAAGCACTAGCAGGAAGGGCGGCAGCCCGCTTAGGTTACCCCCTTATACACTTTTATGCCGCTTTCCCTATCTCAACAAGGCTATAGCCGGAGCGGGTCGGCCGCCCTCCCTGCTTGCGATGGCGATTTACGGTATAAGACACATTGATTATAAATAGATAACAATTATATGCATACTTACTTAGCTTAACCAGTTTTACCTCTTATTGACCTGGATCAGTTACCTACCACTAGTTTCCATTTCCTTTCTATTATCAAATACCGACTATATGGCTATATCGTTCAGCTAGCAATGTAGTGGCAATGGAGTGGCAATTACGTATCATCTTCGGCATCGCCAACAGTATTATCGTTAGTCTTCGCCACTACCTCATATATATAGAGCTTTATTTTCTTTATAGATCAATCTACACACGAGTTCTCCAGTTCGACACCTCTTAAGCTAGTTTCTATTTACTCTAAATAATTTCTTCAAGCTATGCTTAGGAGGGTTGTGTAAACTCTAAGACTGTTCTAATAGCCGTTTCAAGATTAATTCTGCCTTTGCTGCGCCACACTATACGGCTAATCCCTAACATCGCTTTTTATTATGCCTCAGCCTCGTCGCTTCTGGATAACGACCAGCTCAGCTCAGCCGCTTAATGTAGGGTTTAAAGTAATATCTTTAGATCTATATATAAGCAATTACCATCCATTCTTGTTATAAAGTTTTACTTATATATGACAGACCTCTATCTTTGCTCTGGGGAGTTCTACGCAATTAATATCTAGGTGACAATCTAACCCTATTTGTATCTATACTAATCAATCCCAAACTAAACGCTGCGGAAACTTAAGGCTGGTACCTCGGTTTTATATATTTAATCTTACGTCGGTTTAAAAAATCCACCCTCTACGTTTTCCAAATAGAAATATATTAATACGGCTTTTCTACCATTATATAATAGTCCCGCCCTATATCGTTATATCTATTCTTTATATTAGCAGAACTAGCTATCTTTATTTTATAATCGCTTAAATTTCTGCTTCTACGTAATATGATATACTTAGCGTTTATACTACTTGCTAGCTTAGGAGTAATCTTAGTGTAGAGCACTAAGGTAAGCAATAGCGATAGTAGTAACAAGCGAGAGCGGTCGTGGGTAAGTAGGTAAGCGTAGGTAGAGCACTAAGTGAGCGTAGATAAGCACTAGGTAAGCGCAGGTGAACACTAGGTAAGTATAGGTAAACACACCAAATCTAACAAATCGCTTCCGACGCTTAGGTAAGCGATAGCCTAGGTAAGCGATAGCCTAGAAGCCTTTACCTTAGCAAGCTTAGACTATAGAATCAATTAGCGGATATCGCTAACCTTTTTTGTTAAAAAGTTAATTCTATGGTCTAAGAGACTTTTCCAGAGTTTCTTAAGCGATCCGACTTTGTTTGTATGTAGAGCAGTTACCTTTTTTAACGAAATTAATTTACACCCCCACAGAAGCTATTATCTCAGAAATACCGTTAAATTAATCCGCAGAAGCAGCTCTATAATCAATGAATAATAGTACATATTATTGTGATATATATATTCTGCACGGATATATACAATAGTCATCGCAGAAAGGAGCTCTTGCTGCACCCGGCCCAAAAAGACCAAAACCAACCAAAAAGAACCACGAAAAACACCTAGAGAATCCCCCAGAGATGCCTGCATCGCAGGGGAGGCATACGTCGAACGATAGTGGTTTGTACTCGCGCGCGACCGCCAGAACCACGCCTAGTAATGGCCCTCCACAACAAAAACGGGCGAATACCATACTATAAAGCGGAAATACCTCTATTAAGAAGGCATCTGACAAAATATAAAGCCTATTAGACGCGTCTAGTATCCGCAATTATAGGGGAGTAACCGTTAGCTATAATAAACTAATATAGCTAGTAGAATGGCTCTGTTAGTCTAGCGTCCCTTAGGCGCCCCTCTAGCAATCACTTAATTAAATCCTTTAACGGCTAAGTAAAATTAAAAATAAATAAAACCCCTCTTTACTAGCGAACCGCACCTAGGCTGCTATAGCTGTGTTTCTATAGCATAGGGAACCTAACCCCCTTAAGACAATAACTGGGTATATAATTATAATATAACCAAATATAGAAAAAGCAGAGGGGCTTAGGGGATAATTAGAAATAGAAGTCCTTATAGAGATTTGCAAGGAAGTTTATAACGCCATTATAGTCTAATACCTAAGGAGTGGAGATATTAGAGTCACCCTAAAGGACTAATAGGTAAAGGAATAAGCCGTAAGGATAGGGGACAGGCTAGGAGAATATATTGGTATAAAAGTGCTCTGTAAAGACTACCTAGTTAAAGTCCTAGCGGTTCCTATAAGCCTTAGGGTAGAAAAGGGACGCTAGGTGAACAACACAGCAACTATATAGGAGATAGTAAAATATACAGAACGCCTTATACCGGGACTTAAGATTACCCAAATCTAATAGCTTTAATAGGAAAATGCAATCTAAGCATATAATAAGAACAATAAGAGGATATAAAAGTCGCCAGAGACTTGCTAGGGAGACGCTAGTTAAACGCATAGCTCCCTTATTGTTAGTATATATATACTAGGAATGCAAAAACTCCTTATCTAAAAAGAAATAATTATAAATGGCCTTATATACAACACAAGGCTCTATAACCATAAACTATGCCTAGAATGATGCTATTACTGTATATAATAGGGATACACCCAATCTACATACACAGTATAGGTGTGCTGCGGCCACTGTGCGGGCCCCTATAATACAAGATACTGCTTAAATTAAGACTAAATAAAATGCGCAAACTGTTACCGAAGCACACATAAGGCGTAGGAGAGAGTAGACTATATTAAATATAGGAGATAGAAGGCAAGGGCTTAATAGCTATAAGAATAACTACACGCTAGGTTATATAAATAGAAATAATAGGCAATAAGCTAGGGGGACGCAGGTACCTTCCTAGCGTTCCCTACCTTTAATACTAGGGGGCTGGGCCAGCTATCCCAAGCCTTAATGGGCCAGAAGCGACGCCGCGCGATATCACTAGACCAAATAGGGACATAAGGGTTACAGGGGATATAAGGGAGAGGACGCCCTATAGGAAGACCCCTATAGACAGCTATAGTAAGCTTAAGACCAGGATAATTAAGAATTAGACTAAATGCGGCAAATTTAACATTTACAGCCAACCTATAAAGGGCATAAAGCCGACTAGTAAGACTAGGGGAAGAACTAGAGATGATAATAGATTTGGATATAGAAGTGCTAGTAGGAATATAAGACACGGGAATGGAAAGCCCTATATAAAATAAGTAGCGACTAGGGTGTAGATATAAGAGACAGAAGTTCTAAAAATCCTAAAGAAAGTGGAAATAGAGGAAGTAAAGAATAAAGGAGAGTTAAATAACCCTTGCTAGGGGTCCGCTACCTATCCATTATATAGTATAACTGCGGCAATACAAACCACCGCCTTGTAAGGCCCCTACTAGATAGTCTAGACCTAGAGAAACACTATATCCTTACTATATAAGAGCCGTATTATAATACCTATATATAATTAATATACTGCCCCTAAGGATTTTAGCTCCTATACAAACCAAAAGCAGCTATATATATATGCTTTATAATTAGTAAGGCTGTTAGCCTGTCCTTATAGTTATAGCAAGTAGTTAACCTAGATATTATAGTTATAACAATCTAGATATATAGGGGACCGGTATAAATTATTAATGTGTATAACCCTAGGGTTAAAGGGGTCCTATAAATAAAGAATATTATATTGGTAATAAGCTTACTAGAAACTAAAGGCATAGAGTTTATTTTATTAGAAGACATAAACCTCTACTACCCGTGGTAGGGGGGTATCTATGTCGCTGCTAAATAATAGGTAGAGTGCCTACTAAGAGCTATAGACATCTGGGGCCTTAAGCTGGCTACTCCCCTAAGAGTAATTACGTGGTAATAAGGTACTGCCAGAAGTACAATTAACCTTATATTTATAAACGATGGCCTATACCAGAGACTTAAAAGGTGTATCCCTAAAGAAGAATAGGCACTTACCTTAGACCATATCCCCATCTAGATATAGCTAGATTTGGATATTAAGGCGCAACTAAATAGTAAAAGATACGTAATAAGGAAGCTTAAGATAGATAGTTTCCTTAATACAGTTAAATAATAACTTTAAGACCTAGAAGAAATCCACCTAATACCAAATAAGCGAGGCTTATTAGCTACCCCTAAGGAAATTAATTGAAGACTAGAAAGGATCTAGGCAGCAATTAAAAATAAGCTAAAAGAGTATTACCCAGTCTTAAAACTAGGCCCCTATACGCGACACGTATAGTCCATATAATGCGCGGTTCTTATGGCTAGCTAATGACAAGCAAGAAGGAAATATATAAGCAGCTACAACCTTAAAGATAAGAGATAATATAAAGATATAAGAAACTAGCTAAAGAATACCCTAAAAAAAGAAGTAAGAAATAACTGGAGATAGTTTATAAACAAATATACTATTAACCTAAGCATCCCCTATAACAAGGGCCTTTGGACCATGGTAAGATGGGTAAAGAAAAAGGTGGGACACCTAGTAGAAGACCTATACCTACCACCCCTATAAAGAGTAGGCGAACCATAGGCTATAAGCAATAATAATAAAAAGGCGAAGATCCTTATAGAAAGATTTTTCCCTTAACTAGCTCTAGTAGACCTTAGTGACATTACTAGTAAAACACCAGTTACTCGCCTAAGGGTTAACAGCGATATAACAACTAAAGAAATGGCTAGAACTATTAGTCGCCTTTTAAATAATATAGTATTAGGACTAAATAGGATTCTAAATAAAGCCTTAAAGACCTATAGTCCACTTATAGCACCTTAGCTTGCAGATATAGCTAAAGTATACTTTATAATAGGCTACTACCCGCAACTTAAAAGATCTATAACGATGGTTATCTTATAAAAAGAAGGTAAAGTAGACTACTTAATCCTAGGAAGCTACCGCCCTATTACCTTAAAAAACACCCTAAGTAAGATCTTAGAAAAGGTTATAGCGGACTATATAGTAGATATGGTAGAGGAATATACCCTACTACTATAAAGCTAAATAGGGGCAAGAAAGAATCGCTTAACACTATTAGCACTTATACTACTCGCTACTACCATTAAAACTACATGGGCTATGCGTAAGGACTTTATAGTATTAATACTTAGCCTAGATATTAGTGGCGCCTATAATAATATACCCTATAAGCGCCTCCTATATATCCTTAGGGTAAAGGGCTTCCTAAAATGAATTATATAATTTGTTTAAAGGTTTATAGGCCAGAAAGAGATATTACTGGTCTTTAGCGGATACCAGAGCCCCCCTATTATAGTTATAATAGGTATACTATAAGGATTACCTCTTTTGCCTATACTCTTCCTTTTTTTTGTAAGTAACTTACTTAATACCTTTAAGGAAGGGGCGACCTAGGGGATAGGCTTTGTTAACGATATAAACCTAATTATATATGGGCCAACAGCTGTAGAGAACTGCAGAATACTAGAAAAAGCCTATAACACCTATATAGAATGGGTAAGACGATATAGAGTCTAATTCTTACTAAAGAAATACCAGCTAATCTATTTTATAAGAAAACGCAACCAATCTGCAGATCTTTAGCATATAATCTATATCTAAGGCTTTAGGGGTTAACCAGTTTAGGGCCTAAGGGTATTAGGAGTATAGGTAGATAGTAAGCTCCAGTAGAGTGTATATGCGGTGTAAGCGGCCTATAAGGGCTAAGTATAGTATATTGCATTATCTAGGATTGTTAATTCTATATAGGGTCCATGCTTCTAGAGGTTACGCCTACTATACATAGTAGTTGTCCGGCTAACTATAACATATAGATCCAGTATTTAGGCTATTAAAGAAACCGAGAAGGGCCCCCTTAAATTACTTCTTAAACTACTCTAAAAGGTCTAAACAGCCCGCCTCTAGAGTATAACAGACGGATATAAGCGAACGGCCACAGCACTTCTTTAAGAAGGAAGCTAATATTCCCCCCCTACAACTATATATTAAAGCCGCTGCAATGCAAAGGGCGTAAAGTGAATATAACTCTAATGTTATAAAGTATATTAAGACACGCCTAAATAAACTATAGAGGGACCCTAGGGCGCCTTATAGGAGAACAAACTAACAACCCTAAAGTAAGGAAGAGATATTAGAGAAACAGGTAAAGAAAGCAGAAGAAAAATAGTGCTACATTAGGGCCCAGGCCCATATAAAGAAGGAAGGGAGACGCGTAAGAGGCCAGCAAAGATAATAGTAAGAAAGAGAAAGGAGCTAAAGTAGAGTATAAAAGAACGCTAGTGTCACAGTGCTGTAATGCAAGTAGGCTAAATAACTACATTGTGGTATGAAGAGGAGAAGAAGATGGAAAGGGGGTATTGTACACAAATAGTAGGGCCAGCCCGCCAAGGCGCTAATGGTGGGCCAGCCAACAGTAGGAAACAGTACGAGACAGTGTACGACAGGTCAGTGCCGTGACAGCTAGGAAACCATCTTCCGTAATATAATACTGGTTAGACCAACGCTGGAGAGGTATATAGGAGTTAAAGGTATAGAGGCTAACTTAGGCAAGAGAAACCTAAGCCGTGGCATGGTTAACGCTATAGGGGGTAAACACTTAAGAGCTCTAAAAAGGCCTAATAAAGGTAGAAAATATAATGGCAACACTTTTAAAAACAGGGATAATAGGACTAAAAGATTAGCTCTACTAGGTAGATATCCCAGTAGGCAGCCTAAGATGCGAATATAGCTGGCTAAAATAGACACCAAAATATATAATACTATTATGCCCCCTACGCACTAACTAAGAAGCTATACTCTTAGTAGCTGGTATAAAGAACTATAATACACTACTCTTAATATAAAAAGGTCTTAAGGCGGTTACCCAGTGGCTTATTAGCCAAAATGTGCTAGACCAGTTTTAGGTTATAAAGGAAATAGTAATAGAAGGCAAAGGGGCGAG
>Ga0307507_10004001_pt1 | contig 27065 bp, 20 predicted proteins | sample 7_EM_MG_FD_207223 | JGI IMG/M metagenome (GOLD analysis project Ga0307507, IMG submission 207223) | Populus trichocarpa ectomycorrhiza microbial communities from riparian zone in the Pacific Northwest, United States - 7_EM | ecosystem: Host-associated > Plants > Roots > Unclassified | place...
TTCGGAATGCACGGTCCAGATCATGGTACATTCATGGATGAGGGTGGTGCAAGATCTGGAACATAAGATTTGATGACTTTTTATATCAATATCTTACATGCAAGAAACTAACCAGAATCTTTGCTTACTTTTGCAGAAAAATATAGTAACAGAGACATGCAAAGGGTTCACAATGTGCATTGAGTTAAGATCTTCAAGGAAAGAGTTATGCCCATCAACAATATTAACAGATTCCTGGAACATTTAGGTCATGGTACGGGATTCGAGAATATAATTAGCACATATGACATTCGTGGTACATGGGGGTTGTTAGTTAATGTACATGGGGGTACATTTAGGGACTCTTCCTAATGTTTAGAAAAAAGAAAAATAATTTTTCCCCTACTGCTTTTTTTTCTTTCTAAACATCAAGTTAAGGCCCCACTTTGAGAAGAGACTGTTTCCAATTTTGTAAAATAGAGAATTGAAGGGGAAACGGTAGAAATAGCAAGCAAAGATTGTGAAAAACTATTACAATCCTAATCCATGGGCAAGATATTAAATCCTTTTTTTGGTTTCATTACTCCTATAATTTACTTATAACTTGTTTACTCATTTTCCAAATTTTAATAAAGACCCAAAACATTCCAGAAAAAGGTAAAAGAATACTGCATTGCTTTTTTTAGAAAGAAAAAAAAACAATTAAGGATGATATTTTTTTAAGACAGAAGAATTTAATAAGGTAATTGGTCAAAAAATAACAACTAATTGGCTACTACTAACCATGAATTAGCATACTACCTACCCTATGTATCACGAATGCATAAATGTGTGCATTACATTACCAAACCATGTATCACGATCCAAACATCCCATTAACATTGCTTCTACCTATCATAAGCTGATCGTTATTTTTTCCTAGTAGTTAACACAAAGTTGCATATTAAAATTGAACAAGAGCCAATTTTGGTTTTCTAAGTTTTCTTTTACAATGAAAAACTATTTACTGTGCCAAAAAAACTTCAACAAATATTCTTCAACAGAAACGAATGGAGAGGAAAAACTTGGTAATTTGGTTTTGACTGTGTAAAAGATAACTGTGAAATAATAGACAAAATTTCCAAAATTTAAGGAATCAAAGTCTAGATAAATCAAATCAATTTTACAGACTTTCAGACAAGGGCATTGCTTTTAAGTTGCATTAATGAGTGTTACATGCACATGGTCAAGTTTCACAATCTCTATTTGCATGTTCAAAAAACATCAAACAGAGTGTAAAAGACATGATATCATTATTTGTAAGTGCACACCCATTCTTACAACAAGCACGACAGACATAATAATCAATAACAAACCTGAGCCAGTGCCTGGTAACCAGCAAAAAAGCTCTTACTCGTCTTTTCATTTGAAGCCCTACCATTTGTGAACCCATGCACATCAAGGAATCTCTTGTACAATTTCCTCTGTAATGGCGAGAGCTTTACAGCCACTACAAATACAGTTTTAGGTGGCAGGTCTTTCTTCACCACACTCATGTCCATTCTTTGAACAAACCCTTTCAATTGTTCATAGAGAATATGAGATCTTTGGTTCATTATCTTTACATCATCAACCGTTGAATTAGTATGTTGTCCATTTTCTATAGGATTTTGGAAGCTGCGAGCATGAGAAAACCCAATTAAGATGTACTGGAACCAGTGGAAAGGAGAAACCAGCCAGAAAAATGCCAGAGACAATCTTACCGGTTCCGAAACTCGTGGCTGCTGCCAAGAAAACCTTCTCTTACAAAATCAACCATCTATTTCAGATATATAAATCCTATTAGAAGCACACCAGTGGATAGAAAAAATCTGAATTTTTAATCATCTCAACCAACTTACACAATAATACTCCATTAGATTGTTCTGAAGAGGTGATCCAGTTAATGCTATCCTTCTCTGGCACTTAACGAGTTTCAGTGCCTGGGTTGTTTCAGCTCTGGTGTTCTTGATGATGTGGGCTTCATCACAAACAAGTATATCAGGTCCATCCTGATATTAGAAAAGCAAATTTCATCAATGCAAAGTTTAAGTGTCCATGTCACGATCCATGGTTAGTCTTGAGTGATTCAAAGCACAGATTGAGTTGAATGGTTAAGGCAAAAATACCTGCAAGGCACTACACATTTCTCTAGCCATATTTCGTTCCTTCACATTCTTTCCGAGAGATAAGTTCCTAAAGGCAGAGTAGCCTATCAAGAAAACACCACCTTTAGCTCTCCACTTTGCAAGCAATTCCACTCTTCTCTCCCTGATGCCAGCAAACCCAACAGTGAATTAAAAAGTTCAGAATGGAAGATCCCCACAGCAAGAGAGAAAGATAGATAATCTTTATGTAATAATATACTGGATATAATGACACTGTCTTGATCAAACCCTTTTTCTAAGTAACATATTCAGGATATTTTGTTGAATAACTAACCTATCAAAAGTTCACAAGAGCCACACCTAGATTAATTAAATGTCAGTCTTTCCATTTTTGTATTTCTTCTGACGAATGAGCAACCAAAATTGAATTTCTTTCTCCAATTGCCCTCAAACTCTAAGAAAACAAAATGGATCCTGACAAGTTAAACCTTATAAAACAAACATGAAAAGTAAAGTACTCAACTCACAGATTCGAAAATAGGTAAAGAATACATGGCATTGCCTGATCACTTGCTAGACGCTATACAGATATTAGCAATCTTGGCTTTGTTTCTTATATTTGGACATCAGGTACATTTTCTATTCATTTTACAAAATCAAATAATCTTGTCTTTCAATGAAAATACCCAAAAGTCATGATTTCTGCTGCTAGTTCATTGACAATAATGTCCACATTCTTTCCAAGGGATAAATTCCGAACTGAAGTTATCATTGATAATTCATATAAAAGGAGTTACACTGTAGCTTAGTTAAAAACAAATATTCTGATAATACTGCACTTGAAATTTAATGAGTAAAATCAATTTGACAATTTCTTTTGCTATACAATCAAAGAAAAAAAAGGGGAAAAGTATACAACAAAACCTCGACACATCCTCCAGCATGAAAACACGGATCGGCTTTACTTCTGAAGGTGTCCACTTCATGAACTCCTTGCGCCAGTTATGCAGCACATTCACAGGAGTCACAATTAGTGCTGTTCTTAAACCCAGATCAACACCTCTCATGGCAGTGTACAGAAAAGCTATGACCTGTAACGCAAATCGTTAAATCAAGCAAAGTAACTATCCAACCAGATTAAATGAGTATAACACTATGCCGTACAATTAAATTATGGCATGACAGTTAGCAATAAAAGGTTCCTACTATTACTAACACTGCCACTAAAACTACAACCAGTAAACTGATTGTTCACTATGCTCTAATTTAGAACAAAATTCTATAATTTAGAATAGATAGAGTTAACATTTAATTGCAAACATCAGGACTAAAGCAAATAACTTACCTAGAAAGTTGAAATAAATTGGCAAGAACTCACCAATTAACACTTACCAGATTTAGTGACAAGCATTCTTAATACAACTCACAATACACGCCCTCATGTATTACCAATGAGAAGTGGAATATTCAAAAGAGAAGCTGAACAGAATACCTGAAAAGTTTTACCAAGGCCCATTGTATGCGCTAAAATACAACCAAGACCATTATCCCCAGACTTCACTTTTCTAATTGACTGTATAATATTTTCCCATAGAAATCTTATCCCTGCCACCTGCAATGTCAAATCAACTTAGGTAAGCAAATATATGGATACATTTATAATAAGATAGAAATAAAAACGAAAAATCAGTATCAGTGATGACATGTAACTATTAATACGAAAGCACATTCAAATAAGACCCCTATCCAGGTCCTCACTTCCTACACTTTAAAGTTAAACACACCTATTTAACACCAGCTGGTGTCAAATGTTCTGGGTGTCATAATCACTAGAATAATAAGAAAGCAAGTTGGGAACTGAATATTAATTTCTAGTAAGGTGGTGGGCAAAGAACCCTAAAGGGTTGTGAGCTAGGTTTGAAGCAATGTCATTACACTTTGGATACAAGAAACAGAATGCTGCAACCAACTAACAAGACAACTAGACTGAAGTATGGGAAACTGCACAGGGATAGAATGGAACCTGATGAGCTTTCAATTTAGATGATAAGCTTGGAGGAATCCTCACAGCTTCTTCACCTTTTTCCCTCGCAACATTCACAATATAACCAGTTGTGGCATCACCAATCACTTCAACACTAGCACCTTCGGGTAAGTTTCCGCTACAGCTTGCAAAATTCATCATCTTGGATTTGTCAGAAAACTTGACTTTCAGGGATTTCAAGCGTTCTTGACGTTCCTGCATAAGATCGTAAACAATGGATAATCAGTACTGACATAACAGATTTGACCATATCAAGCATTCAAAACACAGAGCACCTTTTCAATAGCAATTTTTCTCTTGGTCTCTTCTCCTAATTCAGCATCATCAATGATTCTTCTAATCTTCTTTTGCTTCTTTCTCTTAGAGCTGTCACAATACAGCGTAATTTGAGAATTATGCTTGGGATAAAACATAACAAATTTTGGATAGAATAGGATATGGGAAACAAAAATTACCAAACTAAAAGAATGAGAAAATCTAGTGAATAATTCAGAAAACTACAGCCAAAGATCTGTCTCATAATGAACACTATACCTGATTGTAACACCGTCATTTGTATCTGAAGAGTCTGAATCACTATCAGAACTTGAAACCATTATATCTCCAGACCCCATGGCTTTCTCTAACTGTGATGTAAGTCTTTGTAGCAGACTTGGAGAGCAGCAACAACATTGCCAACCAGAAACTGGAACCTTATACAAGTACTCTTCACCGATGTTCCTTTTTATACAAGCAGTGCAGAATAATGTTCTGCATGACCTACAACTTACCAAGTCATTGTTTTTTCCACACCATCCACAGTAACACTCAGAACAGTCAGGATCCTGCAACAAGTTCAGCACAGGAATGAAATTTTGTGGAAAACTTAATAGGATAAAAGGCATTAAAAACAACAAAAGCAACAAACAATGATGTGCTAGAAATTTTTCACTTTTTGCAAAATCAATATGATCCTAGTAAGTTGTAACAGTCTACAGAATGAAATTCAATACTTTAGAAATTTTCAGACTCCAAGCAATAAAAGTTCTAATTTGTTGTTGTTTTTGTTAAGCATGCTAGAAAAGAGACAAATACTAGGCTTTGTCACAACCAATTGTAAGAACCAGCAGTCTTACAATCATCAGACTTCTATGGCATGTAAAGATGGAGGTAAATGTTTTTTTGCATATCTTGAGTTTTTATTATCACTTGGCAAATGAATTCAAGGAACTAGGGATAAAGTTACACCTATAATTCCGTAAAGGTTAAAATTATTTAGCTTTCATTGTTTTCTGACGGAAACTCTGTTTTGTTTTATCCATATATCACATCATCAAACACAACTAAGAGAAAGAATCTAAGTACGTTATGTATGTAAAAAGAGAATCCTTGTAAGTTGATCCACTCATTAACATTATTATGATGACTGACAAGAAAAACACCTGGTTACGACAATAATCCTAGGTAACTGCTTACATACATATCTATGAAGGAAATGATATACTTGAGCATTTTATAACCTATTTGAAGCAACTTGGGTGAATGCATAGGCATTATTAAAATTCATACCTTCACATGCATTTTTTCCTCCATTAAGAATTTACAATCTTTGCAAACAATTACTTTCAAAAGTGGATGTGAGTGCACTTCAACAGCAACTTTATCACAGGCAGTGCACTGAAACTTCTCACTTGAACCCTGTGAAGGATTGCAGCCAGCAGAAGGGTCCCCAATGTTTTCTAGCAAAGTTGATTGGTCTTCAACTTTAATGCCGTGTACTGATTTATCCTCCAAAATGTCTGCTTCATTGTCACTGTCTATGATAACAGTCCGAATCTTCTTATTATTGATGCTTAGGTCCTCACTCTCATTTGGACGCTTGGACCTTCTGGGTTCAGAGGCATCAGATTCTGGGAAAACTGAATTGCTCTCACTCATCAACTGTTCCATATCAAGGTCTCCAGAATTTTCACACACGTCTTTCTTCAAATCTTGGCATGTGACCTCATGATGATTGTCATCCAGAGGCAATGACTCAGCCATGTTTGTTCCCATTTCCTGGACGACTGAGCTGACACCCTAATTAAATAAGAGTACAAGAAAAAGGAACATGACTAGTCTATTTCAAGAAACATATAGTTTTACACTAATAACCATGACTTCACATATAGAAGGATTGCCTAGAGAGTATATACTCTGTAGCATCCCTGCAAAAAAACAGTTGAGCTATTGAAGACATAATAGCTGAAGCATACACTGCACAACCAATTAAATTTCCAACACCTAATTCAAACAATAATACTTTAATTAGAAACAGTTCAACTTTAAGAACATGATAGCATCGACATACGCAATCAATTAAATTTCCAAGACCTAGTTTGATATGGAACAATTTCAAACTCTGAACAACCAAAATTTGATAGCCTCCCGTACTTCAAAGTTCATGTCAAGAGTCCCATCATTCAACAACAAAACATAGAATCCATGGCTTAGATAACATGGAAATGACAGACAAATCAAACAAGAAAACAAAGAATGGAAAATCTCACCTGTTTACATCTCTTAAGACGTCTCCTTTGTTTCAAACGAAGTTGAAGTTTCTGATCAATTTTTGCATCATCTTCCTCTTTGACCTTTTGAAGTACAAATATAAGAACCATACAATTTATTATCATCTGAGCATAGAATCAAAGAAACTTGACAATCACTATAATCTATAGTACATACAAATTTGCATGATGAACTACCAATACTTTTTTAGATAAAAGAAAATTATATTAACTGACTGAAAAGAATTGCAAAAGCATGTTGGACAAAATTCATCCTCCAAAACATGAAAGTAAAAGGAATATCATAGAAGAGCAGCCCAATCCCACTAAACCTCAGCAAAACTCACGCGAAAGCAACTGAAGCATGACATCTCAAAGAAGAAAGCAAAATTATCCTATGATAATCCCAAGATACCATGAAGGTTTGGATTTTCCGGATTAAGCACAAAAGATTACATTCACAAAGTTCTAAACATAAAAAAAGGATCCAATCACCAACGCAAAAAATTCAACAAATCCCTAAAGCACCAGTAGAAACACTGCAGCTTAACCACCAATGGGGATGACAATTAATGTAAACAAAAAGAATCCCAATCACCAAAAAAAAAAATTCAACAAATCCATCAAGCACCAGTAGAAACACTGCAGCTTAACCACCAATGGGGATGACAATTAATGGGAACTTTAATCGCAACTATCCACGGACACTCTGATCACCTCATCAGATTGCATAGAGTTTGGTGAGAGCAGCATTTTGACCTATCTGGCTTTAAAATGTAAGTTCATAATGTCCTAATGAACTAGCTAATCAAGTTAATACCACCACAAATAAGGCTCCAAAGAAACTAAAACAAGTAATTCAATGTCCAGAATATTAATCTGAAAACTTAAGGAAATAAAAATTGTAATATTCAATACAACAATATCGACTAACCTTTCTGTAATTTTTTCTCTGTTCCTCTGAAAGAACTAATTCCTTTTCATTTGCTATGGCCTCTGCAACAAATGGATCAGTGGAATTCCCATCAATGTCTTCAATCTCCTCAACCTGAAATAAGGTAAATCTCAAAGCTATTGCAAGTTTCTACAAAAGAGGACATTGTTAAGTTTGAACTTTAGCATAATGGAGACAAAGGAAGGCCAGCTGAAACAGATAGAACAAGACCACAAAACAAAAGTCCAACCAATCCTGACAGTCAAGTAATTGTGAGTCAATTAGTAACTTGAAAATGTCAGAGTCTGTTTCTACCCTACCCTAAGAAGGTTTGCTGAGTGGGTGAGGCGATATGCTTCTTGAAACTTGATTCAATGTTTAGATTGCTTCCTTTTGAATTTTAAGAGCAGAGAAACAGAATTGGAAAAGAAATGCCCATAAAATAAAAAAAGACATCCTAAAAGTACAGATGGTTTATACTAAGCTTGGAAAATCTGCATCAAGACAAAACATAATGAACCAATACATCAGATCAGCCAAAATAAGATGAAAACAATTAGCCCTTGTTCAGTAATATTGTGAATCGATTTTCATTCCAAATGACACAGCATGAAATTGCTGAGAGGTTGGAAAATGCTTAAGACAGAAGTAACAAAGCAGAAATGTCATAAGGTAGCAAATTATCCACGCAAACTAAAAATGTCACCTCATTGACTCCAGGAAATTTAAGTCCCATAAGTGCAGCTTCCTGGGGAGTGTTGGCAAGGTAAACAGAAGCCCAATGCTTGCTGCCAAATGAAGCAACATCCTCAGAACTGCTAGTTGAGAATAGTTTCTTCATAGAGGCCCAATCTACTTCTCTATTTTCTGCAATAGCCTCGCTTCCATCCATTGCAAGTTTTTTCTGCAGGAATCCACTTGCACCCTCCTCCAATAATTTACCATGTTTTCTGAGCCCAGAAAGTATATTATTTAAATGGAATTCAAACCTTGCACAATTCACCATGCTGAAAAATCAAAACCTTACCGTCTAACAGGCCTATGGATTTGAAGATATTTCTCAGCATCAGCTACTGTATCAGTCGTTTCCTTGGTCATCTGAGTTCCCACCCAGTGTGCCCTTCTTTTCCAAGCTTCAGTGCAGCAACTGTTTGGAGCCTGGCTCTCAATCCACTTATAAAGGTTTGGCAGCTCAATACCAGTCCCATCAAGTTGTTCCTGTTAGGCAAAGAAAGTGAATTAGGGGCAGAAAATGGAAATATAACATGACAACTTCATTTCCTATGGGAAATGATCAAAGATGGGCAGAAAACTTCACTTCACAAAAACAAAAACAAAAAAAAATGGCCCAGTTTATGCTAGCAACCATATGTTGCCTGAACAGTCAGGTTCACCATAAATATTCTTATTAAACCAGAACGCAATAATTGTTATGCTCCCTTAACAATTCAAAACCTAATGGTTCCATTAATATATGAATTTTGAAGAACTGCCCATACTTCATGGATTAATGGATCAGTTTAATAAAATGATTAAGACCTGGTAGCTCTTCTACAACTGATGCTGCATCTCTGGCTTGCTTAATAAGGAACATCCATCCTAAACTCAAAAGTTTAAATTTGTTTTCTTGGAATAGGCCTTGGTTATATCCTAATAAGGCCTAAGTTGGGTTTCTTTTGTTCCTTTACTAGGTCCCATTTGTTTAAGCTTCTAAACTGGCTTTTTGGACAAAAAGCAGGTTGAAAAGCACGGAAAGGGATGATTTGAGAAGCTTAAACAAACAGGCACTAAGTCTTGTGGTCAAGTATTTTAACTATCTACTTTCCAAAATTCTAATCCTAGAGATGCTTCAAAGCTGCTTTAAGGTACAGGGTGTGCAGGGATCGAGCAGTCTCCATGTCCATGCAACATTCCTAAAACAGCTGATTTGAGAATTCAACTGTGTTTAAAAAAATTTGGAAGCTGCCTTTTGATTTGTGGTTACTTTCTCCATGCTTTTTTTTACATCTTTTGGCCTCCTCCTCCTTCACTCCAACACTCCTAAAACAGCACTTCTAGGTAACTATGCAATCATACCTCATTTGCATACACTACAACCGTAAATGTACTGTTCTTAAAACCATATCTGTTTTCACATCCCATCAGATCACAAACAACAGATTCAGACCTGCTTGCTACTGATTAAAATGCTCAGTTTTTCTATTTTGGTGACTCTGTTCAACATATTTATTGCTTGTATGGATGATCTCAAAACCATAGCAAAATGGTAAAAAAACATGCGTTGAACCATGCACATGCTGCTACCAGCCAAATGGAATCTGCTAGAGCCACATAAACAATAATAGCACCCATATCCCGATGCATAAAGTTCAAAATCTGATGAAGAAACAACAAGGGAATGCATTTAAGTTCCTCCTGAGTAAGCTTCATAAACAATGGGATCGCATCATGGATATTGAAGGATAAGAAACCAGTGAGAAATGCAGCAAGGTGTTATGTATCAAAGAAGCTTTTTGCTAAAAAAATGTTATGGGAGATATAGCAAATTATGACCTTCTCTGGTTTGCCTCGAGATACATTCACTGAAAAAATGCATTAAGAACAATAAATTTTACTCAAATTGAAGAAAGAAGCAGACCAACAAATGATAACTCTCAGTCTCGAGCTCATCGAGCACATTTTCCCACTCTTCCCTGAAAGTAGCCATCTCATCTTCAACAGCTGCCTCCAGCTAGACATAGACAAGAAAGAAATGCATAAATGATAGGCAAAGTTGATATAACAAAAACTCCGGAAACAATTAGAAAGCAGCATAACTAACATCATCACCCTGGAGACTTCGTGCCAACTCCTCTCTCACATCACTCTCTACTTTTGCAAGAGACTCCTTTTCCAGTGCTTCTTGAGCCTCTGCAGCCTAAAGTAAGCTTTAGTAAACCTTCTAAAATAAAATTGAAAAAAAAGAGAGCAGAATGGTAAAGTAAAGCAAAAAAAAAATTGGATACCTTACTCTCAACTTCCAGGAACTCAGCAACCAACTCCTCTACTTCTTGGTCGGTCAAAGGTTCCTGCACCATGAAAGTAAAAATGAAACCGTTTGCTCTAGAAGATTGGCAGGTTTTAAACTTACAAGAGTTCAAATGGCCTTTTCTAATGGATGTGCTCCACCTATTACATTAACGTGGTGTCATGGCCTACCATGGTAAACCACTATTGTTACTCTTTCCAGGCCCATTGTTAACCTAAACCCATTCGTTCTTCTTCTTCGTGCCTTTCTATCAAGCATGTTCATTTAGGCTTCCGCTCAATGGAATGTTCATTAATTCAAGATTGGTCATTTGAACACTCCATGCCCACGAGACTCTTTTTTCACAAGTTCGAACTTCTGAGTTCGAACCTATAATACTAGTATCCAAAAATAGTAACATTCATATAAACAAATAGCATCCTCTAAAAACTATCAATCAACAGCAGTGTAATTAACACTTAACAGTAATAAGAAAACAGAAAAAAAAAAAAGAGAGAAACCTGAATACGGGTCCCATCATCTTGTCCAGATGTAGAAGGTTCGTTATCATCATCATTATTAGAATCTTCGTCGTCGTCGTCGTCGTCGTCGTCGTCAATAAATGAATCACTTAAACCACTCTCAATGTCCTCAACTTCCTCGTGTTTATCCTCCATTTTCACTCACATAGACCCTCCAAAAATAGTAATGCCAAGAAATGAAAGAGAGAATTAGCTTCATAAACAAGTCAAGCAAAACCCAGAAACAGAAACGGCAAAACAGCTCAAACAAAACAAAATCCAGAAAGGAATTATGCTTATAATGCTGGTTATTGCTTCAAAATTTCATGTTTTATTACAAAACCCAGTAATGCTCGTTGTTTTTACAATAAAAGGTAAGCAATTTTTAATTCGAGACTGAATCGGAATCGATGAATAACAAAAACCTAAGAGAAGATTTTTGCAGGTAAGTGATTTACTTGAGAGAATTAGGGCTCGAATAATCGAATGTGGTGTTTGATATTCTGCGAATTTGGGGAGAGAATTTGGGTCTCCTTTTCAATTAGGTGTTGGGGTAGGGTTTTTATGATTTTGAGTTTTGGTGAGAGTTGGTTTTAAGTTTTGAATTAGTTTTAATTTCTCTTTTAAAATTATTAGTGATGTTTTATCCTTGTACTTATATTATGTTACAAAATAGCTCCCAATTAAAATAAAATTACAAATATAGGACTGCAATAAAATAAAATTACAAAAAAGTGTCATACTTGTAAATCATGATACAAATTCATAAAAGTTACCTAGAGAGTAGCTTCTGTTTGTTTTTGTATTTTAAAAATATTTTAAAAAATAATTAAAAAATAATTTTTTTAAAATTAATATTTTTTTGGTGTTTTTATATCATTTTGATGCGTTGATGTCAAAAATAATTTTTTAAAAATAAAAAAAATATATCATTTTAATATATTTCCGAGTAAAAAATACTTTAAAAAACAACCACTACCATACTCTTAAAAAAGCTCGTAGATAAACATAGGACCCAACTTTCATGTCTATGGCTAAAACATGTGTATAGTCTAGTAAAAAATTTAGGTAAAATTAAAATCAACCCAAGCCCAAGTTTCTTTTCTAAGCATTGCTATTTTCTTCTTTTATTTTTGTTTTTTGTTTTTAATAATCTCATATTTGGTGATTTATCATAAGATTTGATTTTTTGGAATCTAAATAATTATAAATCTAGATGATTTTAATCTTAAATTTGTTGATATGTATTATATGTATGAATAGAAATTCAATAATAATGATGATGGTTATAATAATAACTTTGATAATAGAGTGGTATAATTGGTATTCGTAATGGTACGTGGCTATAACGGTGTGATATAATTTTAAGATATTTATAATACTCTCAAAATATAGGTGATAATGACGATGAGAGTAGTGATTGTGATGTAATGTTAACATAATAATGATGCTTTTAAATAGTATAATAATTCAAAATTATTTTATGATTTTCAAGTAAAATTATGGAATCACTCCAAAACAATGATTGAGAAAACTATCATTGTTTTCAAGAAGCTCTTAAGTTAGATAGAATATTTTTAGACTTTTAATGCAAGGTCGTGTTGTAATAAGTCTTGGATGAGAGGATTAGTATGTCCACCAATGAATCTAACGCTAGTGATTGAAAAGTGTGTATTTTAGGGGAGTTAGATTGCATATTGTTTCCCAAATATAATGACTTTAAAAGCCTTGATGTAGCCCTTTTTTTGAAAAAAATATTTTTCTTGTTTAAAAATTTTATTTTAATAGTTTGTTTTGGATTTTTGCTATCTTTAATTTATTTTCAAAATTTTTAGTTTTTTTAGATTGAGTTTTTAGTTTATTTAAAGAGTTGTCCACCTCTTAGAGAGCTAAACTACTTAAAAATAAATATTTTTATATTTAAGTAATTATATTTGTTATTTTTGTTGTGTTGTTTTTATCTATGTCAATTGATATTAAAATTTAGTGATTCTTAGTGATTAGTTGTTATATCCTATTGAATAATCATAGTTTATAAAAGATAATTATGTAATAAAACATGCTCGTGTAAAAAAAAATAAGAAAGTTTCCCCTCGTTGAATAAATATTTAGAAACATATAATATAAGACATGCAAAAAGAGTAAATTATTTTATTGAATAATATTATTTTGTATTTTTTATTAAATATTTTTTTTTAGTTTTGACTTGATAAGATTTATTTTGAGTTTGGTCAATTAATTAAATCACTAAAAACTTTTGAAAATAATTAGATTTTACTCGAGATAATATTTATTTTTAATTTAACTTAAAACCTAAGGCAAATTAAATCGTAAATTACACTTTTCAAAGTTAATTCTTCAAGACGGCCGAGTTTAACAACAAGGTGCAGAAGATAGTTAGATAGGGGAGGGAACAATAGTAAAAAAATGTCAAGGGCAGAGGGATTAAATGATTTTATTAATCAAGAATAAATCTCAAGGAAAACATTCTGATTTACTGTTTTACCCTCCGTTTTAAAATGAAAACCGGAAGCCAACGAACCGGACTCTCTTCTTCTTCCTATCTCCCTCGTCACTCTCACTTCTTTTTTGCAGACATCCTCATCTTCTAAAACCCTGCCAAAAAATACACTAAGTGCCAAATGACCCTCAATCTCTTTCTTTTCTTTTCAACTACACTCCTCTTTTAATTCTCATGGCTTCCTTCATCTCTCCGTCTCTCTCTCATCTCTTTCCATTACACAAAGACCCTCCATCACCAATCAAATACAGAATCAGAACCACAAAATTACACCGAAACAGACACAAAGCTCGCCCTTTTGTCCATAGTTTATGTGTCTTTGGGTTTCAAGGAGCTTCAAAGAGCTCCAAGAGCAGTCAAGACCTGCCTTTGGATTCACCCAGAAGGTTAAAACAAGAAAAAGAATTAGTTTTCTCAAATGGGTTCCTTTCAAAACCTGAAAAAGGTGTATTTCAATGCATTACAAGGCCTATAGTGCTCACATTGTTTTGTATTGCAATTGGGTTTTATCCACTCGGTGCTTTGCCACCTTCTGCTGTGGCTGATGTCGCGGTGGCTAGTGAAGTTGCAGTTAAAAAGAAAGAGAAAAAATTGAATAAAGAATCAAACTTGAAGGAGCATGAGTTTTCAAATTATACTAAAAGTTTGCTGGAGGAGGTTTCGAGGTTGTTGAAGCGTATAGAGGAGGTTAGGAAAGGAAATGGCAGTGTAGAGGAGGTGAAGTTGGTGTTAAAAGCGGTAAAAGGAAGGAAAGAGGAGTTGCAGAGGGAAATTATGGAGGGGATGTATTTGGAAGTGAGGCAGTTGAGGAAGGAAAAAGGGAAGATGGAAAATCGCTCAGAGGAGATTGTGGAAGAGGTGGAAAAGGAAAAGAAAGAGTTTGATAATTTGAGGGAAGAGGGTGATAAAGAAAGAATGGAGGCGTTGGAGGAGAGAATGAGAGTGATGGATGAGGAGTACACTAGTGTATGGGAGAGAATTGGAGAGATTGGGGGTGAGATTTTGAGGAGGGAGACGATGGCATTGAGTGTTGGGGTTAGGGAACTTTGCTTTATTGAGAGAGAGTGTGAGGAATTGGTGAAGAGGTTTAGCCAGGAAATGAGGCAAAAGAGTACAGACAGGTAACTCTATAAATAGATGCATTTTGAGTTTTGCTATTATTAAAATTGATTTTATTCTAGGAAGAATCAAGACAGCAAGAATAAGTGCCATATTAATGTTCTGATTGAATGATAATAGTATTCTGCTCTATGTTTTGGTGTTCCATTCCTTTTGTCTTAAGTTAATGGTTCTCTCTTGGAATGCTGCAGGTATGGTCACTAGAATGTGATTGTAGTAATCATAAGATGTAAAATCTACCAACCAACTTGTACTGTAAATAGTGACAAGCTTATATTTTGCTACCAACAGGCTTAGGGGGGAAGTTAGATGAAAGACTATGCAATCTTTAATGCGGTTAGGAAGATGTTAAATTGCATACTTGGATGTATTATGCACTTAGACATACCATGGTCATATGGATTTTGGAAAGAATGGTGAAAGGGAAATTGATGTCTTGTTCATGATTTATAAAAATTAAGTTGGTTTGAGCATTATGGTTTGTTAATGTTTTGTTCAGCAATCGTATTGGTGCATGACCAGAAGAAACTGTAGTAATCTCCATGCATGAACTCTGTTGACTGAGCATTCTTTAACCTATCTTCTGATATGTTATGCTGCATCCCTTATCACACATTATCTTGGTTTGTTATTTTAGAGCTGGAAATAGATATTTCAACTTACAAGTTAATGCAAGTGTGCACCTAGATTCTCCCTCTCTGTCCTTCCTCTTTTACATTCTGGGACTAGTGTGGTTTCACGGGCTTCATATCATGTGTTTGTTAAATTCTCTGTCCATAAATATGTTATAAAGTTAATTACTTCTTTGAGCAATGTTTAACTCGCTTGCAGTCAGAAAAAGAGCTCTATTACCAAGCTTCCAAGATCTGACATTCAGAAAGAACTGGAAACTGCACAAAGAAAATTATTGGAGCAAATGATTCTGCCTAATGTTGTAGAAGTTGAAGGCCTTGGGCTATTATTTGATCAAGATTCGATTGATTTTGCTGCACGTATAAGACAAGGCCTTAAAGATTCACAGAAGCTGCAGAAAGATACTGAGGCTCTTATAAGAAAAAAGATGAAGAGGTTCGGTGATGAAAAGCATTTGGTTATGAAGACATCAGCAGATGAGATTGTGAAGGGCTATCCAGAAGTTGAATTGAAGTGGATGTTTGGGGATAAGGAGGTTGTAGTTCCTAAAGCAATTCATCTTCACCTGTACCATAGCTGGAAAAAATGGCGTGAAGAAGCTAAGGCAGAACTGAAAAGAAAATTGTTGGAAGATGCGGATTTTGGTAAAGAATATGTGGCCCAAAAACAGGTAGTTTGTCATCAACCAAGTAGTGTGTAATATATATTGAGATAGGTCTGGATCATATGGCACATCCAACTAAAGATAATTGAAGAAAGCAATTGAGTTTACTGAAAGACTCTGTAATTATCTTGTCCTCGCAATATTGTAGGTCACTGACATGGTTGAGACTTTAGAGAGTAAAAGATATTTATAATTCTATAGAACCTTGTATTTGTATTGAGAGCTTTCATTTGAATAGTATGCAGTAGGAAATTGACTTGTTTCATGTTTTCCTCACTATGTCAATTGTGTCATTGACAACTGGTTCTCTCATGCTTTAAGATCTGAAATCTGATGTTGGTGTTAGGTTTGAACCTTATCAATAGAGCATTTTAAATGATAAAAACTCTCTATTTTTTTCCCTTGGTAGCAGAAAACTGTACTTCATCGATAGTCTGTGTTTTATGTAAAGCTATATGTACTAAATTTTTCCATTTACATTTTGTCACTTGTTTTGGATTAACGTTGTAGATTGTTGCTTTATCTAAAACTGGATGCATTTCTTTTTGTTAGTTTGTGTTATGAACCATTCACTAAATATTATTGCAGGAACAAGTTCTTCTGGGTCGCGATAGAGTAGTATCAAAGACATGGTACAGTGAAGAAAAAAACAGATGGGAAATGGAACCAATAGCTGTTCCATATGCTGTCTCCAAGAAATTAGTGGAGCATGCTCGAATTAGGCATGACTGGGGTGCCATGTACATTGCACTGAAGGGGGATGACAAGGAATATTTTGTTGATATTAAGGTTATTTCTGTTTATTCTCTATGCCATTTATTCCTTGTGACCCACTATTGAAATACATTTAACCCTCTTGTTTTTGTTCCAGGAATTTGAAATTCTCTATGAAGATTTTGGAGGGTTTGATGGGCTGTACATGAAAATGCTTGCCAGTGGCATTCCAACTAGTGTTCATCTGATGTGGATCCCTTTATCAGAGTTGGATTTGGGTCAACAGTTTCTCATGGCATTAAGGCTGACTGGTCAATGCTTAAATGGATTATGGAAGAGTAGAATTGTTTCATATGGGAGAGATTGGGTTGTAGAGAAAGTTAGAAATATAAATGATGATATAATGATGGTGATCGTGTTCCCCATGCTGGAGCTCATCGTTCCATTCCCGGTATCAATTATATAAACTCATAACTTGCCACCTTTTGTTTGTATTTATCCAGTGCTGTTATTCTCTTGATAGTTTTATAGTTACTGTCCTATCACAGGTGAGGATGCAGTTGGGGATGGCATGGCCAGAGGAAATAGATCAAACTGTTGGCTCAACGTGGTACTTGAAATGGCAATCTGAGGCAGAAATAAATTTTAAGTCCAGAAAAACTGATGATATGCAATGGTTTTTTTGGTTTGCCATTAGATTGTTTATATATGGATATATTTTGTTCCATGCCTTCCGGTTTCTGAAGAGAAAAGTTCCAAGACTTTTAGGTTTTGGACCTTTACGTAGCAGAGATCCAAACTTCCTGAAGTTACGCAGAGTGGTATTGCTTAGACCCTTACCTGGTTCTTATAATTGTTTAGGATTTTTAGGTTCTTAAATTAACATCTGCACTGGCAATCTTCTAATTTCTGTTTATTAAGTAATGTTAGTTGTGATGATTTTAACTACACTCATGGTCAATACCAATGGACGTTTTATCCCTGTTAGTGAAATACTTTTTCCTGGTCTCTCTTCTATTGAAAGAAGGGAATGGTATGGAAATTATTGGTTGATTTTGGATGACCATTGGAACTTAGTTGCTCCATAGCACATCCACTCTTGATTAAAAGTCTAGATGCGAGCTGACTGAATAGCATTACTGTTTTATGTTAACTCGCAGAAATACTATGTTAAGTACAAGTTGAGGACCATCAAACGTAAGAAGAAAGCTGGGATTGATCCTATAAGCACTGCATTTGATGGAATGAAGGTTTATACTTGCCACTTAAACAATCTATTTTTTTAAAAAAATTAATTTAATTATAGAGAACTATTTTCCCTGACAAATTTTATATCCATGTTTGTTTTGCAGAGGGTAAAGAATCCTCCTATACCATTGAAGGATTTTTCTAGTGTTGAGTCGATGAGAGAGGAAATCAATGAAGTTGTTGCATTTCTACAAAATCCTAGTGCTTTTCAAGAAATGGGTGCCCGTGCACCTCGAGTATGTTATTCTCAAGATATTACTGACATTCTGTTGTTTTTTTATTTTATTTTTGGTATTATGAATGCCTTGGTCAGCTATGCATCATTAATATGTTTCTAGTTTTGTTTGTTGCCCAACACTTGAGCAATATAAATTGAAGCTAAAACAGAAGTACACAAGCAATATAAAACATGATGCCTTGACTCATAGGTTTAAAAAGGAATGGCACTGATGTTCATGAGTCAATCAAACAAGATTCTGAATTAAAACTGGACTTTAAGTATTTTGATTTTGCACAAGATAGCGATTACAGGTTCATGGAGACATTTCCTTCTCACATCAATATTAGATGCAGGTCTATAGTTTGATAAGTGGAATTCATGGGAAATGACTACAAAAATTTAATTTCTTTCCTCTTCTGATTCTTGTACTTTTCAGCTGAGCTACTTACCAGAATACAAGATTTGAAACATTCATAATAACTATTTCAGCACACTTGCATGTTCAACTTCCATTTGTTTGCCTGTTCAACATGTAGTGTAATCTGTTCAGCATACACAATATTTCAAATTACTAATTTGTGCTGCAAGGTAGATGTTCATGTGTAATGTGGTTATACCAGCTTGTGAGGTAGTTCATTGTTGCAGGGAGTTCTTATTGTAGGTGAGAGGGGAACGGGAAAAACATCTCTAGCACTGGCTATCGCTGCAGAAGCTAGGGTACCGGTTGTAAAAGTTGAAGCCCAGCAATTGGAGGCTGGGCTATGGGTTGGCCAAAGTGCATCCAATGTCAGGGAACTGTTCCAGACAGCTAGGGATTTGGTTTGTCCTATAAGCCTTCCTGGTTATCTTCTTTGACTAATTTTTGTTTAATTGGGGAATCACAGATCAATTGTATTTCTCAGAGCATGTTGATTTATTCAATGAATGCTTGGTTCAAAACTGAACTGTTGTTAAAAGTTACATTATTTGCTATTGCCATATTGATTTCCCTATCAAAGATAAATTTTATTTGGATGGTCAATTCCAATTATACTTTGGGCTTAACCAAATTTAGGGGATTACTCTCTCTCATTACCTACTTTAGCATGAAGATTATATGAATGTCTGGAAATTTTACAAATTACATCTCTTTCACTACTTTATTAATCCTTCTTAGTTTTGTTTTAATTGTAGGGAAAGGTAGTTGGTTATCCTTTAATACCTTTTGAATCAATAAAGTTTTTACTTGTTGAGTGTGCCTTCGCAAAGGATGGACAGGTTTTTTAATCCTTGATGTTTTTTGAAAATAAAAAACTGATTTATAAACAGGTCTTGAAGAGAAAATTTAGATGCAAATTAACACAATAACTTTCTCCTTTCCTTTTTCTTTTCCTGTGGCTTCTGTGTCTTTATCATGCAGCAAATATTCTTCATAAATTGCTCAAGATTTTGCTGATCTTGAAAGTCTTGCAAATCTTGGATTTGCTATTTTCTATCAAAAAATTTAGGTGATACTTCATAACAAGCAAAATATGGGTTTTGCTTCATATCTACTTGAGTTTTCCCATGTTAGATATTTGATTTCCAGTTTTTAGTTCTTGAATGATACAGAGAAATGTGTTTTGCTGATTATATAATGTCATTTGTAGGCCCCTGTAATAATTTTTGTGGAGGATTTTGACCTTTTTGCTGGTGTCCGTGGTAAGTTCATACATACTAAAAAGCAGGATCATGAGGCTTTCATTAATCAACTTCTGGTGGAGCTTGATGGGTAATTTTCAGCTTCTCACTCTATTTGAGAAAAACTCTGCAGTATGCTTTGAATTAGTATTTTCTTATGTAAAGCAAGCTCTTCCTTACAGCACTCAGTGATAGATTTCAAACATCTCTTCCATTTCCTATTTTGTTGGTGTGATCTCATGCCTTTTAATATGCCTAATTGCTGCATCTTTTTCTCTGCACGTGTAAGGAGGCAAATGGTCATGGACACCTGTGCTTTGCATCTTTAATTGAATGACTGGCAACCTGCAAGAAACTTTGAACATGTGCAGCTCTTTTTATTTCCTTCCTGGCTCAGGAGCCCCGAGGGAGGGTGGTCTTGGCTTTGTATTAGCGCAACTTCATTGAACATGAAATTTCCTCTACCAAGTAGCAAGAAAAAATGTCATTATGGTTTTAATCGTAGCTGTCTATTGAATGCCTCTTGAATCTATCCCTTTTACAGAGCATTTCATTTCTGTTCTTATTTTGTGATTTTGGCCGTTTCTTTTCCTGGAAGCAATTGATGCAGAGATATCTGTGACTGACATATTTTGGTGGTAACCATGAACTGAAAAACAACTGCAATGAGTTTAATGAGAATTTGATGGAATCACTGTTAGGTGTAGGAAATCTCTTTTGCAAGGATGTCCATTTTTAAAAATTTTAGTTTTGCTTCTGAACTTGAGGACTCAGAATGCTCACTATCCTCTCAAGCACCCAGCTTCTTCTTTCTTCAATTGATCCTGCAAGCCTTTTTCTCTTGTTGATTTGCTTGAGTTAGTCTTTCTTGCATAATTTCACATCAATTTAGTCCTTTAGCTTTGGTAACCTTTCCATTTAAGAGTAAGATCTGCTGGCCAATTTCTGCTTGGTGTAATGGTGAAATTCTTGAGTTTGCAACCACAATGCAAATATGCTGAAGGCAAGACTGCCTTTAATAGGTTCTGGAAGATTGTAATTGGTAATGGCCTTTAGTTATTATCAACACATTAGAACACGGTATCTGTTATCACATATGTTGATGATCATCTCTTGTTTCTCCTCGTACCAGCATTTCCCATCTCATTGTTAGGACACCAATATTTAGATGCATATTCATATATCTTCTCCATGTTCATCAATAGGATTCTATCACATTTTAGTCTCTCATTCCTGTTAATGGCCTATAGTTGGTGCATTTTGCTTTGCATGTTGCAATGTAACTATGATTTGATTTAGATGGGTGTGGAATGCTATCATAGTTATACCATCTATTTGTATATTCATGTTACCTTTAAGCACATTACAACTTTTAACCTGGATACTCTGAATTTTTTTTTGGTTCAACAAGAGGCCCAATGATCCCTGGGATAAACAGTTGGGGGTAACCCTCCCCCATCCATAAATCCCACCCCAGCCTTCTAGGGTTAGAATCTGAGATCTCCAAGTGGAAATCCTACTCTTTGTGATTTTGCAAGATGATGATTCTATTTTTTTTTTTGGGCCATTAAAAAGATAGCCAAGTTTTATATTGTCAGCATCTTTTTTACATCAAAGTATGCGTTGTGCTCTTCCAGGTTTCAGAAACAAGATGGCGTTGTTCTAATGGCTACAACTAGAAATATAAATCAAATTGATGAAGCCTTGCAGCGACCTGGACGGATGGATAGAGTATTTTATCTTCAACAGCCAACACAAGCAGAGAGGGAGAAGATTTTACACTTATCTGCTAAAGAAACCATGGATGAAGACCTTATTGATTTTGTAGACTGGAGAAAGGTCATTCCTGATCAGTGTTGTGTGTGTGTGCGCTTGCTTGCTAATGCATTTAAGCAGTTATTGTGATGGATAAAGAAGTGCAGTGGGAGTCCACTAATTTGCTTATGGATTTTATTGTGGTTGATTTGCTTGGCCTTTGAAGTTCTCATAATTTGTCCCTGTTCCAGAGAACTTTTTTTCTCACCATGGGTCTTTTGGATACATGTATTCATGTTTGGACCCTCTGCATGAGGAATGTTTTTTTTTTTTTTGAATTATGACCTTTTGCTTCACTTTTAATCATCAATCCTAATTTATAGTGTTACAGAAAGTTGCCTTCTTGAAAACCAGTTTGTTTGATGAATTTTTGCACTTCTCAGTACTTACTTTTCCTTCTTTCATTTGAATTCTACTTAGCTTGTCTTAAATATCAACTTTTACCTTTTTCAGGTTGCTGAGAAGACAGCTCTTTTAAGACCAGTAGAATTAAAACTTGTTCCTGTTGCTTTGGAAGGTAGTGCCTTCAAGAGCAAATTTCTTGACACAGATGAACTCATGAGCTATTGCAGTTGGTTTGCGGTAAAGAAATAATCTCCATTATTTCATCTTTATACATATGTATAATCCTGTCACTAGAGATTATTAATTTGTCTGCTCCCGTTTATTATTGAGTCACATATAGCTCCAGTATATGAACAAATTCATGTTTTGTTTGGTTCTCTTCACATATTAGTAACTTGTTTTTCCATTTTTTTTCACCTTCAAGTTTGATATTTATTTAATTTGCCTTATAAGCATTTTTAGTTAACAGGTTTGTAATGTGGTCTTTGCTCGGTTTTTTTTTAATGATTTTCTCACTGATATGGGGATGGTACTTGATGCTTTTTGTAGACTTTCAGCTGTTTGGTTCCAGATTGGGTTCGGAAAACAAAAATTGCAAAGAAGATGAGCAGGATGATGGTGAATCATTTGGGACTAACATTGAGTAAAGAGGATTTGCAGAACGTGGTTGATCTAATGGAGCCATATGGTCAGATAAGCAATGGAATAGAACTTCTGAATCCTCCACTTGATGTAAGTAATTTTGTTGGCTTTTGAAGGTTAAGCTTTTGATAAGCAACTGTCTTTCCTTTGGTAATGTCTTTTCCTCGTCCATGAATTTAGTCAATAAATACCTCCTTTGCTTTTTGCCACGCACCAGCAATTTATTTTGCCTTTTGATCTGAAATTTCCCGAATCCATTTAAATATATTTTTAAAGTAAACTATTGAATAACCGGTGATTTCCTGTTTTCCATTTCTTTGCTCCCTGCTTACCTTTACTGTTCCACATGCATTAGGCAACTTATCCCATGTCCTAACCTGATTGTGCAAAAGACATTATGAAAGAATCAATAATTTCTGAATGCATTTTATATTTTCATAAATTAAGCTTAAAACTTGTGCTATAAACAGAGTTCAATCCTTTTGATATTTCTATTAGATGAACAGTAAGGAATTTCAGTTCGTTCCATGAAAAAGATACTGATGATTTTTCTAAACTTCTGTTATGTAGTTGCATCTCCAATCAGCAGTGAATGAAGTTTTGTACGACTTATGTGGTGTATAAGCCTCAACACTTCCTGGCAGTTTATAAGCTTGCATGGCCATCTACAGTATAGGGGCTTTCAGTTTACTAGATTAGGCTTTCTTCTGTGAATGGTTCAACACCTCAAACTTTAAAAGTATAACCAGTCTGTTTTAGAGAAGTTATCCATGTTATAAACAAGGGGGTGCTTCTTACCCTGCTATGTCAAAACTCAAAAGCAACTTGATGGTATCACAAAGAGGGCAGCTTGGTCTTAATAAAAGAAGCAAAGATCAACAAGCATTCCCTTCTTTTTCTTCTTCCTTTTGATTTTGTAGGAAACAAGAAACACATGAATTTTACTATAAATTTTGCTTGAGATAAGTCAGTATCTCTTGTTTTGGGTCATGCTTACAACCATGTAGAAATGTTGTTTCTTTATACTGCCATGAAGGTTTGAATTAATTGGATATGGTGCATGGCAGTGGACAAGGGAGACCAAATTTCCACATGCTGTTTGGGCTGCTGGCCGTGGTCTGATTGCCCTTCTTTTACCCAACTTTGATGTGGTTGATAATCTATGGCTGGAGCCATGTTCTTGGCAGGTGAGTCATTTCATATCTTCGTGTGACTGAGTGCATGTTAACTCCGATAATCAATGTCAATTGATTTGAAGCAACAATGTCATTCTATTTATAAATTAAAATGATGAAAGGTCATGAATTTTAAGCCTAAGCCAAGTTTGTACAATGTCTCCAAGAAATGAACAACACATCTTGCCTAAGCTAAGGCTGTACAGTGTCTTTGATTGCATGGCAATTTGCCTGGTTCTTTATCCCTATGATCCTTCCACATTCAATTTATTTGTTGTCTTAAGAAGCTGAAAATTGTACTAGCTGTTCCATGCTTAGGTATGGTTCAGATGAATGCTAGCAGTGAAACTCTTTCGAGAACTTATGAATAGAGAAGCTGTGAAAAAATTTTCCTGTTCTTTTTGCAGGGTATTGGATGTACAAAGATTAGCAAGGCAAAAAATGAAGGTTCCTTGAATGGGAATTCAGAATCAAGATCATACCTTGAAAAGAAGCTTGTATTTTGTTTTGGTTCATATATATCATCCCAACTACTACTTCCGTTTGGGGAAGAAAATTTTCTTTGTTCTTCAGAATTGAAACAGGCTCAGGAGGTCAGTATTCATCAGTTAATAGTATCAACAGATTTTATAATTCCATCTGAGTAAAGCATGCATCATTGTCTATTTGCTAATTGCAACAGATAGCTACAAGGATGGTGATTCAGTATGGGTGGGGGCCTGATGACAGTCCTGCAATTTACTACAGTAACAAAGGGGTATTCCCTATTCTACAACCATGAATATATTGGTGGACAGAAATTTAAGTTGTTGCTCAAATTAATCACTGCAGACCTTGTTTTGTTACTAGAGTAATGTATTTGCCATGTTACCCTGGGATAAGAGGCACAAACAAACAAACATGGCTTGTTCTCCCACGATGTGGCCTTTATGTTTGCTTGTACATATGATTACCTCTCACAATGCAAAAAGGAAAAAGAAAAAAAGAGAGGACAGCGTTCATATTATTCTTGGCTGATCTAGAAGCATCTAGTTTGTATGGTACTACTATTAGAAAAAAGGTTGCCATAGTGCTATTTCCTTGTTGGATTTATTTTTTTTGCCATTGCTGTAGGTTACATTTTTAAGCGCGGGGAACAGCCATGAGTATGAGATGGCAGCTAAAGTTGAAAAGGTATGTTTGTCATGCTTCCTGTGGTGAATGCTTATACTTTTTTCCTTTAAATGGCAGCAGTGTAAACATCATTTACTGAAGTAGTTGTGGTTTGGATTGAGATATTCTGCAGCTTTACGATTTAGCATATCTTAAAGCAAAGGGTATGCTTCAGAAAAATCGACGAGTTCTTGAAAAGATTGTTGAAGAATTGCTTGAATTTGAGATTTTATCTGGCAAGGTAAAAGATGTTACCCTAAAACAGTTTAAGCTTCTCTACTTACTGTAGACAGCATTGTTTCCTTGTTCAGTCTCCAACTATCAATCATTTAAATCTCTGCCTTGCCCTCCTTGAGTTGAAAAATTTGAGAATTCTAATATCAAAGCATTTATATCAGGCTGCCTTTTCGGATAATTATTAACCAAAAAACTAAAAGAACTGGGGTTTAATATGGCTCTTCACTGTTCACCTTTTTTTTCATATATATTTTCGTCCCTTTATTTTTTCAACTTTTGTCCTCGAACTCTAATTCTTTAAATTGAAGTACAATCTAATTAGATGAGATTAAGTTTGATATTGTGGTATAAAGATCAAATTAAAAGACAAAGGATTGAAATGTAAAACACCGAGAAAATATATGGTTAATCTCAAATTCACGGCAATTTTTTTTTTTTTCAAAATTTTATTGTTTATTTTTCAATATTTGAGTTTGAGAGAGGAGAGAGAAAGTTGGTAGAAAACAACGAAAGAAAGAGTTATTGGCTGCCATAGTTTTGACAACCAAAACGACCAAGATTGGTATTAAAGGGTTTCATTTAATGAGAAAAGTTCAGTGGTGGTGGTTTTTGGCCTTCATCTTTCTTGAAAAAGTAGATTGAGGTTCGTTTGGATTTTTTGGATTCAATTGATTTTTTATTTTTAAGTGATTTTAGGGTGTTTCGGATGTGGTAGGTGGTTTATGGAGATTTCTATGGTGTTTTGAGGTTTTTTCTAGTAAAAATGACTTCAAAATTGGGTTTTTGAGGTCCAAAAAATAGAACCCTGATTTTCTAGTCACTAGGTGACTAGAAAAGACCTGTCGCTTGATTAAAAAAAAAGAAAAATAAAAAAAACAAGGAGGGCTAGAGCTTTTGTATATTAGCGCTTGGCCTCGTTCTTATTTTTTTGTTTTTGTTTTTATTTATTCTTTTCATTAATGTTTTCCATTTAAATAGCAATTTATGCCCTAACTCTCATTTTTGAAATAAATTGAATTAATTTTATTTTTAAATAGTGATTGCTTTTTAATTTTTATTTTTTTTAGTTGCATGATACTTTGAAGAGATTAGTTTAATTTCACGGATTATTTTCTATTTATTTTTTATATGAATTAGTTATATTTGGATGATGTTTTTATAAAAATAAAAATAATTTGTTATCAGCAACTACAATTACCCGCTAAGATAAAATGAATAAAAAGGTTTAAAATAAAAGAGTAGTCAGTGTAAAACATTTGCATATGCATCAATCTTTTATTTCTATTATGAAGATTATCTTCTTGCTTTAATATTAAATCAATGTTACCTTTTTTTGGATTTATTAGTTCATATATTTTTTAATTTATCATTTAAAGAATAAAAAATATTTTTTTGTTGCTCAATTAAAAAAAGTTATGATACATAAAAAACATATTCATAACATAATTGTTTTGTTCCTTTTACATTAAAAATCAACTTAAAATCCTACTCGTAGTGAAGCGCAAGTTGATCATCTCACTAAACTTCATCTGTTAAACTAAAAATTTTACCCAATTTTTCTATGTTAATTTTTCAAGTTATTCTGATTAAAAATAATTGGATCATCTCAGCAAACCTTTGTATGTTACTGCTTTGCAGTGTAGGTTTTATTGGTGTCACTTGAGCCTTTTAATATAAAAGTTGATTCTGTTTGTTGTTATCACTGTATTTTTAATGCTAATTAAGATAAAACTTCATTTTCTTTCAGGATTTAGAAAGGATGGTTGATGATAATGGTGGCAT
>Ga0307507_10004002_pt1 | contig 27064 bp, 27 predicted proteins | sample 7_EM_MG_FD_207223 | JGI IMG/M metagenome (GOLD analysis project Ga0307507, IMG submission 207223) | Populus trichocarpa ectomycorrhiza microbial communities from riparian zone in the Pacific Northwest, United States - 7_EM | ecosystem: Host-associated > Plants > Roots > Unclassified | place...
CCACTCTTCAGTTTACTCTCTCACAAGCTTCTTTGATATCACTTTATTCAATCCAATCTCAGATACTTCCCAAGAGACCTTTCACATACAACATCACCATCACAAGAAAAAATGTCACGCTTTGAGACCCTCTGCTTGCATGCTGGGTAGGTATCCCGCCCTCCGTCGTTGTTTCCTTTGTTTGCGGCTCTTGAGGTGTGTCAATGGAGTGGGATTTGTCGCTCACGTGAAATCTTTCTGTAGCCAAGAGCCTGACCCTGCCACTAACGCCCGTGCGGTACCTATCTACGCCACTACCGTATGCTCCCTGCTGCCCGTCGAACCGCGAGATGGATCAAAGCTCAGCTAACCCTCTTGAATGGGATAGTCTTTCGTCTTCAATGATTCCGCTCATGGTGCACGCCTTTTCGGGCTCAAGGAGTTTGGTGAGCCGCCATCTGCCATTGCTCCGGTTTATACTCGACAATTTGCTGACCTACTGCGATATCCCAGGCAACATCTACAGCCGTATCATGAACGTAACTGGGCTCACTCCTCTGAATGTTTCTTTCCTCTTTAGGGTGTTGCTCACAAGGTCCCCGTTTTAGCCTACCGTTGATGTCTTTGAGAAGCGTATTGCGGCACTTGAGGGAGGTGTAGCTGCTGTTGCCGCTAGCTCTGGCCAATCCGCTCAATTCATGGCTATTGCAGCGTTGGCGCATGCTGGTGACAACATTGTTTCAACCTCCTTCCTCTACGGAGGAACGTACAACCAGTTCAAGGTCTTCCTCCCTCGCTTGGGCATTAACACCAAATTCGTGAACGGAGACAAGCCTGAGGACATTGCCGCGGCGATCGACGACAAGACCAAGGCGGTGTACATTGAGAGTATTGGAAACCCAAGGTATAATGTTCCGGACTTTGAGGCCATTGCCAAGGTTGCCCACGACAAAGGAGTTCCGCTAGTCGTTGATAACACGTTCGGAGCTGGGGGTTACTTGGTCAGGCCCATCGAACACGGTATTTCATTCCTATGCATAGTTTGTCACTCGGGGCCCGGACTAACCGCCTGCAGGTGCTGATATCATCGTGAACTCGGCAACAAAATGGATCGGCGGCCACGGAACAACAATCGCAGGAGTAGTCGTCGATAGCGGCAAATTCGACTGGGGAAAGAACGCCGCACGATTTCCCCAATTCGTTGAGCCGTCAGAAGGTTACCACGGACTGAAGTTCTGGGAAACTTTTGGACCAATCAGCTTCGCCATCCGTGTCCGTGTTGAAATCCTCCGTGACCTCGGTTCCTGCTTGAACCCGTTCGGCGCCTTCCAGTTGATCCAGGGTCTTGAGACCCTGAGTCTGCGTGTTGAGCGCCATGTCAGCAACACACTTGCACTTGCGCGCTGGCTGGAGAAGCATGAGAGGGTCGCGTGGGTGTCTTACCCGGGACTCGAATCTCATCCGTCACACGAGATCGCAAAGAAGTACCTCAAGCGCGGGTTTGGTGGAGTGTTATCTTTCGGGTTGAAGGGTGGAGAAGATCAGATCGTCTCAATGGTGGACAGCCTTAAGCTAGCTTCTAATCTAGCTAACGTTGGTGATGCAAAGTAAGTCAGCCCGACCCGACCCCACTCTCATTCTGGATTCCATCCCAACTTCCCCTTCCCATGTTATTGGATTGCAGATCGGAGCGGAGCCGGGGAAAGATTTTTTTATTTTTAACCTCTCTTTCTTTTTCTTCTTTTCACTTTCGCAGAAAGACACCACATCCCTTGAAAAATAAATGAGAGTACCCCGCCAACCGGCTTACTTTGCACAGAACCCTGGTTATCCACCCCGCATCAACCACCCACGAACAACTCACCGACGAGGAACAACTCAACAGCGGAGTCACAAAGGACCTTATCCGAGTTTCAGTTGGTATCGAGCACATTGATGACATCATCGACGATTTTGTTCAAGCCTTTGAGAAGAGCAGTGGAAATTCTAATGGGGTAGACAACACTGGCAAAGACGCTACAGGAAAAGCAGCGGAGGGTCTCGCAAAGTTGGAAGTCTAGGCCATTAGTCCTGCCGGTTTTCCTATAACCCTTCTACGGACAAGGCTGTAGCTGATGGGCGTTTTGCCTTCTTTTCTTTCTCGCTTTTTCTACTTTATTTTTTTTCTTATGCTTTGTTTCTCTTTTCAGAATTGAATACCGAATTCGTGCACGCTTCCGTTTTGTTTTCCCCGCACTTGTGGTTTTAAACACCATCCGTTTACAGCACCTCATGGACTTCTGGTTTCGCATACCCCACGGCCATCCCAACCGGATGGGTGTGTCCCATAACCCATACCGTTCGTTTGATCTAGTGTGGTTTGGTGCAGTCAGTGGGTGGTCTGAGATATCAAACGATCGATGCGCGTACTTATGATATGTAGAGCACCGGAAAGACTCGCCCAATCGCACCACCACCACCATCGCAACCACCACGTGCAAGGCGCGGGAATAAAAAAGTGGAATGGTGATGCGGAGGAAGAATAGTGGGGCAAAAATCTGGAACACTACTACTCAGTAAAAAGCTATGAATTAATGTATAGTTCTTGGACATAACTCATCGTTACCCGCAAATTGTAGTGTACGGTATTAATACCAGGTCATGACACAGCAAAACCGCACCGAAATGGCATTAAAAAAGCGAATATGAGCAGCCCGAGTCCCCTGTGTTAATGCCCTCATGAACTCCCCACAAAATTGTATATTCAAGTAGCCAAGGACTCTGGGATCGATATTTTACTACTTACGCCATTGACGAGCCTAGAAATCTCCCGTTATGGAGTCATTTGTGTAGAAGAGCCTGGAAATCCGGTTTAAGCACCCGGAGTGTACAGTATATGGCAACTCATCTTCAAGGGACTCATTTTGAGAACTTCTGATTTCAGAAAGGAATCTACATCTGACGTGTGTATTTGGAAACATATATATGCAATTTCCATCGCCGTCCCACCGGAATGGTGTGGTGTCATACGTCAATTATAATATCAAATTCACACTTTTTTTTCCAATAACCGGTCGGTACCCGTGACATTAAAGTCTCTATCATAGTTGTTTCGATAGACCCGCTTCTAGCTCTTCCTAATATCGATCCTCAATCCTTTTATCTCCCGTCTATTATAGTTGTAACCCGTTTCTACACCCCCTCCGAGGCCCGGCGAGTTCCACCCCGGAGAGGAAGAAGAGTGAGTGAGTGAATGGGGGAGGCAGAGCACTCTAGTACGGGTGAAACTTCTTCTTCCATGGGTAGATCTATGCACACACACACTTGATGAATTAATTTGTTTTAAAAAGGCACCTAATCTTGGGGTTGAAAGTTTATCGCTCTCACCCCTTCTCCAGGAAAGTGCTAGTAGAGTAGTTTATTATCCCGACTCACGACCTCATCCACTTTCCAATCCCGGAAAAAACCTCCTTTTCTAGAGTTCGGGCATATCATAGCCTACAATTAATAGCGAAATTAAAGAAATTCACAACCCTCCACCCCACCCTTTCCTCCGACACCACCACACCCCCCCCTCCCCTTCCCCCCAAAAAAGAAAGGATATGATACCAGCGATCTTCACATCGCCTCCGCCCTACCCCGCTACACAAATACCATCTGCAGACCAATCCGAGTGATACATTATGACCTACATACCGGATAAATTACCCCGTCTGTTTCTATCCACCACACGGAGACTTAGATGGCCAGAGTGTGGGGTATTATATCGTGGCCCGGTCATGCAGGGAAAACAAAAGAAAAAAAGAAAAAAAGAAAGAAAAAATACAATGCGCTACGATAAGTATGATAAATGAAGCATTGGTATGGTATGGTGCTTTGGACAAAACAAACAAACTTATAGTACTAACTTAGTACTCTGCTGTGCTGTGCTGTGCTGTGCTGTATGGATATCACCGAAGCGGGCACCGCCTCGCATCTAGAATGGACATGGCTTGGCTTGGCTGGTATGCATGTGGTACCGTATGATAATAATATTATGATAGCGAAAGGAAAGGGAAAAGGAAAGCGGGGGGTGGGGGTTTGGGATCATTGAGTCGATACGGTGATTTGGAAAGTGGCTGGGTATGTATGATGGGGAGACTATCGCACGGTATCTATCTACCTGTTTTCCTATCTGCTAGGCCTCAGATCGTCATAGGTTTTTGCCAACTGACTGGTATATAGTGCAGTGCCTCACAAAATTCGATGTAATGATTTCGGCGAAAGATTTTCGACGGGTCGATCGGTTGGCTTGTAATGATAATGGCAAAAAAACAAACGGACCCATGATATGGCATTGTATAATGCGTGAGGCTCAACTTACCCACTGGAGGGAAAAAGAAGTGAGGGTTATGTACAATTTTTTTCTTCTTTTCTTCCCTCCTCCTTTTTATTTTCGGCATGTGAGTAGTTGCTGTACAAAAGCGGTGATGATGGGGGCAACGAAGTAAAAGGAAAGGATGGAGAAAGAGATAAACGTGTGTATGGGCCATAAGTTAAAGAAATGAAGGCTCCCAACACCCTGTCCCCCCCGCACAACCTGCCGGCAGCTTTCTCGCCACCACGCTTTCGAGTGAAGGGTGGGTGAGGGAGGTAGGTAGGGAGAAGGAATAGTGAGGGAGAACGCCAGTAACAAAATAAAAAATAGAAAGAGTCTATGGCATCATAACGTCAATCGTTTCGTCGCTTCATGACTTGAATAGTCGTGATCTCGAGGTGAGAATGACAGAAAAAGAAAAAGGAAAAAAAAACCCCCAATCTTTAAGCAAACTTGAAATGAAGAATTTAGCACAGAAAGCCGATCCAAAAGCAAAACCGAGAGAAAAAAAAGGACAGAAGTATTTGACTTGAAGGAATGAAATAGAAGGTGTAATTGAAGCAAACGCCCTTATAAATGCATTGGAATGAAAAAGTGACGAAAAGAAACCACTCTCCAGCTACCGGTCGGTTACGGGTGGGTGGCAGCAAAAGTATTATACCAGTAGCGGCAGGGGGAGGTGGGGAGGGTAAAAAAACCAGAACTCCGAAGCGCCTTCCTACATGCAACAACTCTTTATCCCTTGCACAAGCTGTTCCGTGCTGCTGTCGTCCGCAGTGACCAATTTCGCTTGTCTAGTGCGCTCGTTCTCCTTGTTATTCTTGGGAACCTCTGCCACGAATCCACTAACAAGACCCCCAACCTTGTACAAGATGGACGTCTGGTTTTTTGTCGAGGGAACATCAATGGCAGGGTTTTTGGTGAAGAAATCTGCCGGCTTGAGGTGAATCTGATGTGTCTCGATTGGCCTGAAAAGGTTAGATCAAAACACGTCAGCGAAAAGTTAAGCGAAGAACAGGGGGTCTTAGAGCCGCTCACATGACTGGGAAATCTGTTTCACAAAGTTAGCCGAGTGATCAAACATGGTTGGGGAAGATCATTGGATTTTGAACGAACCTTCCACTCTAGGGTTGTGAGTCAAGCCAAAGGAGTGCCAGATAACAAGGTCCTCATTTTCGATGCTTTCATTTCTCTCAATCATATCTTTGACACCGCCAGACTATGAATCGATTGTTTGTCAGTATAATATAGATAGAGGTTGGATTCAGTAACAAACCTCAACTGAGCTTTGATTGGTGAACCTTCCCGCCGCCCAGAACTCCCCGTCGCGATGTCGAGTGACCCATAAATGGTGGCTTGCATACGCCATGCGCTTCGCCATGATGCTGTCGGGGTGGGCTAAAGTAAGCTGGGATGGTGAAGGAACGAGCTTATATCCCACAGGTCTACCGCTTATGGGGTTGCGGACATTCTGGTTGACAATCTTGAAGAGCCTGGCGTTATGTGGCGCCGCGTCTGCCCAACATGTCCTCTTAAACATTGTTTGTCTGACCTCATACGCATTCCCCCAAGGATTAAGCTCTGGAGTGAAAGGAACTGGGTGCGACTCTTCCTGAATTACGGTGTTCTTTGGGCCCTCGATAGCTGGGTCGATGCGCACACAGAAGATGTGCTGATGGTTCTGTGCCAAAGCGCCTGGGCTGACAACATTACCCCATGGACTGGTAGTCCCTGGGTCGATTGGCACCGTGCTAACAACGCCTGTAGCTCTTGTCTCAATAGTAATACCACCAGCTTGGTCGAAATGATACGCAAATATGTATTCGTAGTTGGCGAGAGTGATGATGAACTGTACAATCAGTTTCCGGTTGCGAGTGACGACAGCACGGTTTGTGCGATAGTTTGTATGTTTCCACAGGATACCGTCGTCGACCTCGTGCATGCAAACAACATTTTTCGAGACGATTCCCTTGCCGGAGGTGTCGTTCATGATCCCATCAAAGTACTATTGCCAGAAAGCATTAGGAACCCCACTCAAAATATTAAAGGGGCTACTACTTGCCTTGATGAGGCCGAGACAGTCGCAGCCGAGTTCGAGGTTATTTGCCGCCCGCCCAGCCCCGCCGTCTCCAAAATCAAAGGCCTGTTTTCTGTGAAATGGCGCCCTAGGATCTCCATACGGTACGGACATCTCGCTGAAGCTCATGCGATAAAAAACACTCCTATTGTCATACCAAACATCGTGTATCGTTGCGCCCTCACGAGGATTGAATCCGATCCTGAACCTCCACTTTTGCCACTCGACCAGAGACCCGGTAGTTGTAAATGATGGCCCGTAGGGTTGGATAACGTTAAGGGGTTTGACATCCTGTCTCAGCCCTCCTTCAACTAATTCTGGTATGTACTCCACGGCTCTACAGTGGTCCAAAGCGTTTTTAGGGCCTGTACCGTATTTGAGCCCGTCGTCCCTGCCACCGGTAGCTAATTTGTCGACCCGAACAATTTCTCTCTTGTAGATGTCCATCACTGGGATTAATGGTATTGGGAATGCGTAGTGATTTGAATCCGGGTTGTTTGTCTTGGGGTCACGGGCGTAAACCAGTCCCTGCATGTAACGAGGGCTTGTTTCTTTGGAGTTTTCCCAACCACCATACATCCATGGATCAATAACGATAACGACGTTCGCGGGTAGGTTCAGCTCAGCCAAAGCTTCCTGGAAGAGGGGTGAGGCCATTGCCACCTCAGGGAAAATAGCAATCTCATCACTGTATTTATTTTAGACGCGAGAAGGGCTTAAAGGACAGGGGCAAATCATACGCATTTAGAGGAGAGTGATACTTCTTTTCAATAAGGTCAAAGCTCACTTCCTCCCCTAACGTCACATCCACCACTGAATCACATAGCTCCAATGAGCGATCCTCTTCAATGGCATCAAACAATACCCTCGCAAGCCTCGGGGGTCTTCTAGTTCTATTAGTGACTTCTCTTCTGTGCTCGGCTTGTAGGAACGGTAATAGCAAGACTTTAGCTGGCTCTTCTAAAGTTATTGTCCTAAAGATAATAGATGACGAGGGGTGAGCCCGTAGGATAACATCGCGAGTTTTGTTAATCTCATCGATGGACAATTGGTCTAAAGGATGCGGGGGGTGTGTCGAGAGAAAGATGTTAAGCTTTTCTGAGACTGTCTGTGTAACAGATCCTCTGGGTTCAGGTCGCATTGCTGTGGATTCCGGGGACACGGTTACAAGCGACTGTAAATCCTCTGAGGGGAGATAAATAAATTGGTGGGAAGGAAGAGGGGCCAGCTTCAAGACCAGCAAGAGCTGTGAATTTTTATCTATTTCCACAAGAAACTGAGGGTTGTATTGAGCTGGCTCCAAGAATTGGGTTGCGTTGAGGTAGGGTTGGGTAAGGAGTGGTAGGGGGGTTGGTTATCGAAAGAGATTTTTTTTGGGGGGGGGTGCCGTAGAATTTTGTGGGAATGAAAGTGGGAGAACGTGAATAGAAATCCCCGACAAGCAGGAAGCGAGAAGTGCGGAGAGGTAAATCAGAACGCTCGTCAGAGCCCAAACGGAGACCGCAAAATGGGCAAGTCCATGCTGCAAAACACTGCTGGTGATCCTGGGGCAGGCTAGTAACTCGTTGGGTAGCCACAGCCGAGGCCGTGAGAGTGTACCGGTATGATAAGAAGAGTGAGGAAGAGAAAATACTGTAAGAGTGCTCTAAGTAATGATAGAGTGGAATAAGCCCGCGCCGGAATGCTCCTCAACCAGAATTCTTCTACTCCTCTGTCTGGACTTGACTCGTCGGTTCACTCGCCTACAGAGCGAACCTTTACTTGCCCGGTTCCTCAACAATAACAACACCTCGAATTGCAACCTGCTATCTTGTCCAATCCATTCACTCCATCCGTCAATCCATCCACTCTAATCCTACCATCTATCCCTCTACTCCTCACCCCCCCACCTTCCCATCATCCATTCATCATCACCCCCCCCCCCATATGCGTTGTGTCCGGTGAACCAATTCTATCTCCTCCCTCCTCTTCCTGTTCCTCCTACTCTTATTCTTCTTTGACTGTACTCGAGTACTGTACATACGGTACGTTACATACGTTTCCCAAACTCCGAAATCGCTCATCGCAGGGCCCTTTACTTTCCAGTGACCATTATACCGCCGATACCAGCTTTTTGTGTACAATATGCTCCTCATGTCGTTCCTCAGCATCCCCCCGAAGACAACATCTCTTTAGCCTTCCTTTCCCCATTCAGCCAGCTCTCTCATGCAAAGCAGTGAAGCGTGGCCTGTGTTACCGACCCTGAAAAAGATGCATTGTATGTATGATACTGGTAATTGTGTGTAGAGCAAAAATTAATTCCAAAGTATCGTATTATTCCACGTGAGGCGAACATTTGGGGCCAATCAACCACACAAGTGATCCCCACGCCCAATTGGATCAATTCCGACCTGTATTCAGCAAAACTTGCTTGACGCCCGCCACCCAGAAGCTCTCCAATGGGTTTCGATATCTGGGCCGAGCAAAAACCTGGGGAGGGGGCAAAACAAGCCGGGAAAATGAAAAAAAAATGAGGAAAAGACCCTGGGAGAAAAAAGTGGTGGAAGAAAAGCGAAGGTCCCTAGGGGATCATCGGACAGCAAGCCAATAAACCGAGCTGCCCTATAAGTGAAGCTCTCCGATGCAGATAAACGTAGAAACGTCTAAACTCTTTCCAAGGAATGCACCGCTAAATAGGGTCGCCACGCAAAGATCGAGACTCCACAAGAAAATAAAATATAGTAATGAGTGTGCAGTAGAATTGCAAAGCTGTAAATAGAATCGGGAACTGATTTGGATATGGACGAACGGCACGCAATCAGTGAGCTCGGTATGAGATGTGGATATCGCATATCACCGGCAGAACGGCTGCTGCAACTGGAATATATTTCAACCAAGGGGTTTGACAAAGACCGTGGACATCTCCTCATCCCGCCGCGCGCAAGAACGAGAGAGCCAGATAAAAAAGAAAAAAAGAAAACAAGAACAACAAAACAAAAAAGAGCAAATACATCTTCTTACTCACAACATGCTTGTCATATACCGTACTGGTAGAGGGGGGTTTTGGGTGTAGCCCCAGGATGTACCGTTATCACGAACCCCGTTCCCCTCCCCTCCTCTCCTGGAACGGGCGGCGGCGGTGGTGGCAGAAAACATGAGGGTATCGACGCCAAATAATGCTACAGAAGCAACCCGCCGCAATTGAAAAACTCCACTGCGCAGGAATTAATTGAGGCAACAGATCTGTGGATAATAATCTGCAAGGCGAGAGTCTCAAGCGATGTGCACCACCGGAATCTTAGCAGCGACGTAAAGGGTTCGAATGAAGTTCAGCCCGCTTGGCGCTCACGGTTGTACATACCGCGATGCAAAAAGCCTAGGCAAGATGTTCCACCAGAAAAAGATGCTCTTGCATTTGCAGCTTCAAGGTCACAATGGGGGTCACTGCAACCATTTCGGGGAGAGTTCCGGTGAGGATCCAAGAGGCTCATCGATCCTGGATTGAATCCTCTAGACGCTTCATGTATTAGTTAGTCTAGGGTGAGAGAAAGGGGGGGTCTGAGTTGCAGAGCTAAATGTTGATGTTCGCAAAAGCGATCCTATAGGCGAGGACTGCTTATGTAACAAGGTGTGGACTGTGCTTTTTGAGGATTATCATCCTGGATGCCATGTTTCTCACTTGGGCACTGATACGGGAATGGCGAACATTGACGATCGCTCCGAGGGAAAAAGCAAGAATTCAGTTTGATGAGATACTGGTTTGGTTTACTAAGTTAGTGCTAACTTGCTCCTATAAACGCCGAACTGAGTCGTAATAATATCGGTATAGTATGATGTTAGTCTGCGTTCATGCATTTCATCCCCTAGTACTCATACTTGTAAGGTCCCGTTAGAAGGTATGGGACAGCTATCGGAGGTGATATCTGCTCTAGGGCTCGTGTCAGAGGTAAAATCGGATCCAGTTGAGAACTTCGCGATTAAGGGAAGCTTCTTACTTAGCGTAAAAGCTCGTGAGATCCGCTATTACATTACGATATCCACCGAGAATTAGCCCGTTAGCCGGTAGGAGAGGGTTCGCTTAACGAGTTAACGAAATTCCAGGGCTGACCTTGCATAAGGGTAGGAACCCATTAACTGAACAAACAGGGATATTTGCTCGTGAACCTTGAATAACTGTTCCATAACTTCTTGACTGACCTTGCGCTGTGCGAGGAAAAAGCTAATCCTTCCTAGGAGCTGTTGTCTCAGAATCCGGAGATTACAGGGCTCACGGAGATAGTGGATTTCACTGGTTTTTGGGGTGCTCTTAACCAGGAAAAAGAGAGAGGGGAAAAAAAAACCCGAGGGTGCCGTGCCTGATTTGGGCTTGCCCAGTTTCTCACGAGAACTACTGCCGTAACTGGAATGTACAGGCGAATTCATGTCTACTAACGGCATCAAATCAAAAAATTTCCAGGCCCAGTTTATCGTATGTAGGATACGGTACATGTCAACAAACTCGCTAATTTCTCTCGTGTCCATCTCCGGGCTCAAGAACAGACGCAAGCTGCCGTCTCCCTCAGCCTTAGAGGTTTACTGGATCGGCACTCCACGAGGCACCCAACGGTGGAGGGCAGATTGATTGTCCGATTGTGCACCCGCAACGTTCACCCACACACCCATCCACAATTTGTACTGTATTGTAGCGAGAGGGAAGAAAAGGGTAGCCGAGCGAGCGTTACCCATGCATTCGGAGACGTTTACAATATGATTTTGTGCTCCGGTGCCAGCTTTCCTTTTCTCCTTTCTCCTAATTGCGAACGGGCGACCCTCCGCCTCTGTGCGGATCGCCAATTGCGTAATGTCCCTTCTGGTGGTTGCCCTTGCGATTACCCTGGCAATCCGTTTCTACCGGTGCGAGTATTCGTACTCGAGTGCAGCACACGACTCAACCCTGTGAAGAGACGATCAAACAGGAAACTCAGGGACTGGTTTCTAGAAAATGTTTCACTGGCCAAGAAGCCGTGGCTGCCACAACCTCCCCCCTTTGCCTAGCTCCGTTTTCACTTCTTTGCTTTTCCTTTCTTTTACCTTCCATTTTTTTTCTTATGATATACAAAGGTTTATCACCACTAAAGCCGACTGTGTCTCTAGAGAATGTGCATCTTCGGGAGTTTAGGTGGCTGTGCTGTGCCTCGAGTTTTTTCACATGGCCGTTAAAATATCTATTGGCCCCGCTTCCCTAAATACGGCGAACGAATGGGCCGACGCACGGGCGACATGTTTCCTGGTCTGGGAAATATCTCAGGCAAGAGCTCCCACCTGACCATTCCTTTGTAGCGGGCTCCACCGTGGTGCTTGACCTCTTGTACAGTACGGTATGCACGATCAGGTTGCTAATTCTACTGTGTACTGTTGTCGTATCATATAAGGGGCTTTCCAACCAATATTCAGTAAGGCAAAGGTTACTTCCCTTAGGTCTAAAGTGCTGCATTTCGTGGAATCATGCGGTAAGAAATACTTGAATATTGGGGCTCAACTCGAGTTGGGAGGCTGGAGGTTGGAAGTCATATCAGAATTGCAGTAAGGCCACAGGTCGACATGGTTGCAGGGGTGGGAGATCATTAACAGGAGCAGCCAGGGACGTCTATGGCTGATTAACCTCAGATAACTGTTCTGTCACTTCATGCGGGTCATTCTTCTTGTGCTAGGATAGGGAACAGCTAACCTGAACGGACAAGGATATATTTGGCTGGTTAACCTTGAATAACCGTTCAATCACTTCTTACTGGACCCTGGCACGGTACAAGGTTATTCTGGCGCTTGGCAACGCTCCAATAACGATCACTGATCCTCGACAACGCTTGGGAGCTCTCTTTGTTGATAAAGGCGGCCAGACGCGGGCCGCCTCTGGTTGCCCGCCTTCAGTTTTGTTGGATCCTTGCAGGCTGGGACCACTCAACACGGTTCTATTGCCAACTCAGCATCAAAAAGCAAAGAAAACCCCCACTGGCGGAAAAAAGATACATAACGGGCTTCCCAATGTACTCGAGTACTGTACCTCATGTAGAATCGAGTCACAAAACCATGTACAGCACTGGCACAGAACTGTCCAGTAGCAGACACGAAAGGCCCTGAGCACCGGATGGGGTATCCGGGCCACCAACTGCTACCGAGAGCAAATGTGCTGAAATGGCGATGTGACTACTACAGTAATAACGGCACTAAAATACATAGTGTACGGTACTTCCTTCCTCTAGAGGTGGTAGTGATGGTGATGTGAGCAAGACTCAAACCCGGAAGTAAATGATGTACGGTAGGCTAATAGTGTCCGCCCCGAGCTCCCTTTTTGTAACCGGAGGTGACTTTGTCATATTATTGGTGGGGATGTACCGGGAGTGCTGTGCTCGCAAAGATTGGGAAACGCCACCACATTCGGCCAAAAATAAAACCCCACACCATGGGATCTTTTAGCCCTACTCCATCAAAGCTCAGGTGAATCTGGAAACCCTGATGATCTCGGGAAACCACCGACCCGCAGAAACCAGAAATGTGGTAGACTGTGTCCGTGCTATTACTGTATCTTCCTTTCAATTTCTTTCAATTCTTTTCTTTTTGGACCCCTAGCGCATCGACAAGAGGCTGTTGACATTGGAATTGATCATCCTGCGATGCAAGATCTCGAATGACCTATGGCAACCACCGGGCCATCGCTGGCTTGGGGAGGAAGGGGGGCTACTCGAAATTGAACGATGTTTGGGAACACGACCACCCATTGCATGGCACTAAGATCAAGCAAAATTGCTGAACCTTAGCGGCATGCAATAGTGTTCACGGACTTCCAATTGCGAGTACAGCTGAATGCACACAAGCTCACGCTCTGCGGGGCTTGACGAGGATTGGATCGAAAAGTTCAACCACTGTAGCCAATCGAGTTCGGTATTTAGGGTGCGATGAATTAAAGTTCTTGGCCTGACGTCGGGTGGGCCAATATGGAGACAAGTACCATGGGAGCACGGAGACGATAATCTGGTCATGGGATATGATAATCCTCCTATCAATTAATTTCATGACTACGGCTCGCTAGGGCATGCAGGATTGACTAAGTGGTTTGGGGATAGAAGATCTCTAGGGAAAGAGGTTGTCAGAAAACGGACCGACTGCTACAAACGTGGGGGTGTTTTAAGAATAGCGGGGGTTTTTGAAGGCATAGCATCTCTCGATCCGCTATGTTACTGAACAACAAAATTTCGGTGTTATAAGGACTAGCTCTAATAGCGCCAGCTATGCACGTTGAGGACCAATACAAGAGTATTCGATCGGGGCCAAATATGATCGGATTTATAATTACGGTGTCACATAGCGATATCGTAGAATAATACTGTGTGGATACATCGAGGGAAGTGGGCGCGATAATAAAAGAGGGGAAAGAGCCCCTCATTTGCCCTTCTGCTTTATCCTCGAATTCTTAAACCTTCCCTGTCCCGTATGGGGTCATTTGTTTTTTTTTACAAACAAAGCAAGAAAGAAAGTTTATTATAAGATAAGGCTACGGATTGAAGATTGCACAGTATGCAAATATCAGGGTTGCAATTGTGCAATGATTTGGGGAGGGGGTTGACATTGACACGGTAGACTGATGAACAAGCAAAATCCGATCCCAAAAGTGAGCGTCAAGAGACTGGACAGCTGATAGGGAACTACCGGATATAGAACATAATATAAACTCTGACAGAATTTCCACAACATCAGTATCGCGGGCAGGGTTCGGCTTCCCTCGGCTCACAAAGGGCTTGAGAAAGGGTAGGGAGTAGTGGTGGGCTTTTTTTCTTTACCAGGGCCCCATCGATATAACCGAGTGATATCCTGTGATAATGGGGTTTAATTAGCCATTAAGGGGAGATGGGGAACGGTTCCGGGGGAGGACTGGACAACCCCCTGTTGGGGGATCGTGGTGCGGTATCACGACTCACATAGCATTGGATTAGGAGCTTGATGTACTACTGGGTTTGTCCACCTTTTCCCAGACCCCGCAGAAATGAGAGGCCAAGCTACGGGGGATCGGAAAGCTCATCGCTGGTCGCATCAAGGCAAGTCCAGAAGCGAGCATACAAAGGAGAGGAAGAACGAAAGCAGATAATCAAGGGAGAGAATCAAGCAGTTAGGCCGGCCTGGCTGATTGTAAGGACATTGTTTATCACGCACTCTTTCATTCGCCATAACCAGGAACCTCGTCCATTGGTGTGTGGTGGTATGGAGGGGGGAATCTTTTTTTAAAATTCACTCAAACTCTGCCGATCCTGCATGACTCCTAGGAAACCAAGTCAAACAAATCAGCAAGAAACCATATTTGATTCCCCTCCGCAAGGCAGCAAGCCCCGAATATCCTACCCACTTGATCATTGACACGAAGAGAGGAAGGGGGAGAGGAGGGGGAGGGGAAGGGGGGAATTGGCGATGAAATCAATGCGAGTCTCAACAGGAGGTTTCCTCGGAAGGCTTACGTTTGAACAGCGAGCTTCACGAATGGGAGTTTGTGGATTGGAGATGTAAGTTTCTTCTTGGGTCTAGTGTAAGAGCCCTTTTATGCTCTCTCACTGGCTGAGCTAGCCTGGGCGGTGTGGGGGTTTCCACTGGCTTAAGCAAGAATCACAAATACGAACCCCCTATGCTGGGCGACTGAAGGTGATAGGCTGAGGCCAAAAGTCCTCCTTGCGACGTCACAGGCTGAGAAAAGCACACACATGCGGTGAATTGCCGATTATGCCGGCAGGCTGTAGCGTATAGTACTTGTTTTTCCCATCCGGTTGCAGGAAACCAAGTTTCTCCGCATCAATGAGTGACGGGAATGGCCTGCCCCAATTGGCCAAGAGGTTGTACATCAGCGGACGAGCCGTCGATTATCGATAAGCTGAAGGGTCTCTCTGCTTCACCTGTGCATGATGGAAACTCGAAGCTATATATAGCAAGAAGAACGAAGGGCACTCAATCCCATTGTGAAGCATTGTGCGCAGCTGGAGTTCTGCATGGCCCAAGTTGGCATGCCGGTATGTGTGAGGAAGCCGGTTTTATGGGATCCCACCCGGATTGGACGAACCCCTTACATGGCGAGGCAAGACGGGAGAACGAGAGGGTTGTGGGAGGGGGAAGAGAGAGAGGGAGGGGGGGGGGGTTGGATCGCTGTATACGCAACGGGAGCCCTTCCCCGCACGCCTTGGGCTAATCATCTGAGGTATCTGATAGCTTTCTACTACGGGAATGTACTGGTCGAACCATGAGATTCTAATCAGGAATATCGAAGAGCACTTGCTCCAAGTCGATGTTGAGGCACTGGCTTCCGAAAACAGAAGGCTTGGAGCGCCTGGACCTTGAACCCAGATCGAGTGTAATAGCGTGTTCCGATATTATCAAACTAAGCAATGGTACTCGCGGATTCTATTGTGTGGTATTTTAGATGGAAACAGCGAGTCTCGGAGCTAATTACTACCAATCAATGTGCTTGGGCCTGTGTCATACCATCGCACTGTTGGAAGTACATACAAAAGTCTGTCTCGAGTAGAATGACTTGAAGCGGTAATGGAATTGAATTTTAAGAAACGGAACATGTTATTTATTCTCGGATCGAAATGAAGAAAAAGGAACAAGGTTGGTATTATCGATTTGATTGGACCTAAAATCAGTTACCAGTAAGCCATCACTGCAGCGGGGTACATCAGTATTCTTGAATTGTCATTTTTTATCCTAATTAGTAAGTCCTACTCTTACGGTTTCCGCTTCGAGATTTCCCAGCTTCAACCCCACCCTAAAAAAACAACCACCCTACAACCCCCCGCCCACCCCAGCCGCTACAAGCATCCTATCACGCATCAAAGAGGCACGTAACGTGTGAGCATAGTATAACTACAGGACGATGCATCACGTACCGTATCATAGCAACAGGGCACACAAGCCGCGAACAGCCCCATGCTTTCCCCCCCTTCTTACTTTCTTCTTTTTCTTGCGCCTCGTCCCCTTTTTGGCCCTCCCCGGGAAACCTAAGAGGGGACGAAGCTTCAGGAGGAAAAAAAAAAAAAAAAAAAACGTGATAAAACAAACCCATCCATCCGGCAAACCAAGCCTCAGACGCACGCCGTTCCCGTACCGCAATCTGCGAAACCTGGAGAAACCAAAACCAGGCTTTCAATGAGGGGAAGAAGCGGGGAATGTTGGGTAGAGTACAGGTGAACGAATAGAAGAGTAATAATCGAAATCCAGATAGCGGAATCATTTCTCGGCAGGAATCTGCCCTACCAGTCCCCCCGGCCTCCTTCCCCGCTTGCAAAACCCTACTGATTGGCTGGTCCAGAACAGGTGCATTTGGGCCAGTTACAGCAAAGGGCAAAAAAATAGGGATTAAATTTTATAGTATATTTTTAGTTCCGTTAGGATTATGAACATGAGTTTGGCATTAGCGGAGGCTATTTTCTTGGAGGGTATCATAGCAATGGTGGGGTAACTTTGCTTGGCCTGACTTAACCTCACCCACAATGGGGTACAAGGTTTGTGTTGGATTCCTGTGCTTTTATTAATAACTGTGGCTTGGGGCCAACTTGCCTGAGCGGGTCACGTGACCATCCAACTTACACTCCAAGGTCCAAGGGCAGAGAGGCTCAGTTAACTGGCCCATTCAACTCCGTCAATCAATCGGTTTCGAAGAGTTTTTTTTTTTGCCTTCTTTTCTTTTCCTTTCGTTTTTATCCGAAACCGCGGTGTGTTGGATTGAGCGAGCTTCGATAAACTACCTACCTACCTACACGGAAGATCGAGAGACAGAAAAGATGTCTTCATCAAGGTTACTTCTTCCTCTGTTCCCATCCCTATTTACTCGCTTTGGATCAGCCATCTCCAGCCTCCTCCTCCTCCTCCTCCCTCTTCTCCTTACTTCACAAGCCAACTAACGAACCAACAGCAACCGTTACGGCTCACACCTCCACCAACGCGATGCGCGAACGCAACTCTTTGGCGGCCCAAATGGCGGCGGCGTACCCCCCAGTGGGACAGCACAGTACCGGCCTGCAACTCCAAACTCAAGAGGCCAGTACAGTGCCTCTGTAATGGAAGAGCTAGAGTCGCAGAACGACGCACAGGTTGAAGGGTTGAGTGCCAAGGTCAAGATGTTGAAGGAGGTATGTTTTTTTTCTTTTCCCTCTTCTGTTTCCTACGACGGAAGGGGGAGGTGCTGATATGGGCTGGCTGGGGAATAGATTACCGAGGCTATCGGCGACGAGGTCAGGTCTTCGTCTACGCTTATGGCGAGCATGAACGATTCTTTTGATAATACGCGGATACGGCTTAGGGGGACGATGAATAGTATGTTGCGCATGGCGAAGAGGACTGGGGTGGGTTGGAAGGCGTGGGCATTGTTCTTGATGGCGGTTGTGGGAGTTTTCTGGTATGTTTGGTTGTTTTAGAGTGGGTAGGTTGGTTGGGGAATGGTGGATTGTGTTGTACGATAGGTGTGGGGGCTCTGGTTCTAAGGGGCTGTCGTTGAGATGCGAATGAGGGTAGAGGGGGGGTGGTCAAAGGGGTATCTTCCTGGGTTGGGTAATGGCATTTATTTTACTCACCGGTGGTCTTAGCAGAAAGAAGGATATAATACATAGACAGTAGAGGATGCTTTGAAAACAAAAAACAAAGAGCGAAAACACTGCGGCTGCGATTCTGAGGGATAGTTGAGCCGTTGCGTATCAATTTATATAGGGGTGAGATATGCAACTAAGCCTATGGGAATACGGCACTCGATCATCGGGGTATTTTACGGAATGTAGGTCGTGACCAAGACTGCAATGTCTGCCCTCAATTACATCGTTAGGATACAGCGTAAGGAATACTGGAAATGAGACTTAAGATTAGACAGGGAGGTTAGAATAAAGGAACAAGGAAGCTAAAATAAACGAACTGTCCCGTTGAAGAGAAAAGAAACAAGGAAATCCCAACAATCCCAGGTGTAAGCAAAAGTCAGTTTCCCATCCATTCAAGTTTCGTCGTGACTGTATCTTGACCCAGCTGAATCTAAACCCCGAGCTCCTTGAAACACTCATCCAAATCAGGTGTTTGTAGTGTACATACAGAGAAGTGGAAAGAACAGAACGTAAATTTCAAGTTTCAACCTGCCACCCACTCAGCATTGTATCACCCTCACCTCACAATCCCATTATCTGAAGAGACGATGCAAAGAAAGTTGTAACAATTCAGCAGCACTTGCCCTCCTTAGTAGAATTTTCGGCTGTGGGTGTGATGTGAAGGGGTTGACTGCTTCCAGGTTGGCTGACTTGATGCTGGTCTCCTCCGTCTAGAGCTTTGCTAGAGACGATTCGGTAAATTTCTAATAGCGCATGCTTAGATTCTTCTGTTGCTTTAAGTGGTAAACGTTATGCGACACATACCTGTTAAAATTGTTTGAAAAGCAAGTTCAACATTTGTAGAGTCGAGGGCGGACGTTTCGATGAAAGAAAGGTGATTCTCGGCTACAGGATATGTCAGAATAATCCTAATTCATATCTGTGCTATTTAAAGCTAGCGCGAGATTTACCCGCAAAATTCTTTGAATCCTCGGTCGGAACAGCCCTCAAGTGCCTCAAATCGCTTTTATTGCCGACAAGCATGATCACAATATTGTTGTCAGCATGGTCTCTGAGTTCCTTGAGCCAGCGAGTAACATTGTCATAGGTGATCTGCTTTGAGATGTCGTAGACTAGCAGGGCCCCAACAGCTCCCCGGTAATAGGCAGAGGTGATGGCACGATAGCGTTCCTGGCCAGCGGTATCCCAAATTTGGGCTTTGATGGTCTTGGTATCAACCTGGATAGAGCGAGTGGCAAATTCAACACCGATAGTAGACTTAGAGTCCAAGTTAAATTCGTTACGCGTGAAACGACTGAGAAGATTGGATTTTCCGACGCCGGAGTCTCCAATCAGGACAACTAGGTCGCAAATTGTTAGTACATCATCTGGAATGATAGGGCAACACAGGCAAGAGCTGCGAGGTATCGTCAAAGGATCTAGATAATATGCGATGCTGGTCGCGCGAGTGGGGCATTATGAGGCGCTTAGGGGATGGAAGGCTTTCTCTTGGGTTGTACCTTTGAATAGAAACTAGGAAGTAGCGGAATTTCGTAAGCTTTAGAAAACAGAGGAGTAGAATAAGGGAAGAGGATGGCAAAACGTACATCGTACTCGTCATTTGCCATGATGAATTAGTTGAAATGAACTGGGGTATTGTTGATGAGAAGAAGGAGATGACAGATACAGTATGATACTATATCTAGGAGAGGTATGGCAGGGATAGAGACCTGGTAAAAGAGACTGGGGAGGATGGGGGGTTCGGAAGACAGTACTGTGAGGTATTGTGCGTAGCGAAGCTGATGGCGGGGAAACTTAGTGTACGAAAGATAGGAAAATGATAGAAGGAGAAAACGGTTTCTGGGGGTTGATTTTAGGGTTGGTGGGATGGTGAGTAGCGGAACGTGATTTCTCCTTCAAGAGATTTTGTTCGTTGGGTCGTCTGGACGCAGGTGAGGCGCGGTGGCCGAGCGGTGGAGGGCGCCCGGATTGGCAGTCTACAATGGGTGTCCAATACAAGGGGCGTGAGTGATGACTAAGTGATAAGGGGGTGGAGCCAAAGGAAGTGGGGCGAAGCTGAAGACGCCGGGACTAAGAGTGAACACTTATGATTGGACAAATCTATGGAGAACAGCTACCGTACCGGTACAAGCGATGGAGACATGGAAATTTACTAGCTGTGCCATGAAACCAATAGAGAACGAGATGATCGGGGAACGGTTGGAGCAAGCAAGTCCCCGTTGCCATCCGGAAAAGTGAAAATTGTACGGTACATTCTAACCACCAACTTAGAGGAAGGCCTTACCTATAAAAGAAATTCCCCAACTTGAAAGATCTTGTTATCCTTAAAGGATGCCTTCTTTGGGAGTTGAACAGGTCAGCAGTGCTAAGGTTCCCGCCAATTTGAAGGGGCCATGAAAGATGGAGAACCAGGGGGTTTTCTTTCTCTTGAGTCGGCAAATCTATTTGTATAGTTAATACAAGTGGCAACCGGCCTCCGGCCGGATGTGAATTTTGAATGTAGGTGTCGTGCCCGAGTATATTCACCAGTAATAATAAAACTAAGAAGCATATCAAATTGCAGACAAACTCATATACCAACATTTACCCTGCATTGCATATCCAAGTCCTGCTCCCATTCCTCATCTCCCACTTCTAATTCCTTCTCCAAATCATTTCCATAAAGCTTTTTATCCATATATCTTTGCCAAATATTCAGAAGCCTGTTAGAAGAAACTATACTAAGACCTACCTGTCCTCTACCTCTGTCAGAGTCAATACTCTCCAACTTTGCCAAACTTGTGCCATGAAACATTGTCGTCTGCCATGCCACCATAGTGTTTTTTCCCTCCTTTAATTCTGATTCCATAATCAGATATGAAGAAGTTCCCTCCCGCAGCTTCCCCTAGGCTTCTATCGGTAGTCCAGAATAGATTATTTTTGTGGGGTGCTCTTTCCTTATCGAGAGCTTTAAACCCTTCAGTTAGTATTTTTTCCAATCAACCTTTATACTATACTACACACTGTGAGTAGTTGCTGGCAAAGAAGCCCACTGGGGGGGGTAGCTCCTCCTTCGTGAACTCATACACCTCATTGTCATACTGGATAGTATACATTAGGGAAAGTATGGATTTGACCCCTATCCCGCATGGGGCACTGGGGGGATGGGGGGCCAAATTATCAAACTTGAATTACTGTGGGTAAAAACAAGGCTAGGCGAGATTCTAGAGAGTGCATGCAGATTAGATAACACAATGTGTGTTGCGGTGTTGTAGTAGTACAGGCTAAGCGAGCTGCTAAAGGTCTGATTAGGAATGCCAGGAGGCGTCCCGGGAGCGCTGAGGCTATGTTACCAGCCTCAGGGGGACAGAATCTGTAACGGAAAAATACAGGGATACCAGAAAAAATACCGGAGAAATACACAAAGGCCTTCCAGAGTCTTAATTTGCCTTTAGCTCACTAGGTTTAACCTATGAGAAATAAGAGTGAGACATATTTCAGGTCACAATTCTAGGTCAAAACGACCTATTCAGGCTAGTATATCATATTTATAGGCTGGTAGATTATTTTTAAAAGTATGTATTTATTAAATTACTAGTACAGGTAAACTAAGCAACAATAGATACTAGTGTGTGAAAGATAGAGCGTAGAGAGCTTAAAAACGTCTGCAATTGGACGTTTGAAGGCTCTAAACAATGCTCTCAAGGAGAGGAATCTAACACAGGTATCCGCTTGACTATAGCATGCCTGTAGCCTAAGTTATGAAGTTAGATAGTGAGAGGTCCCAAATTCCATTCAAGTGTAAAAGTGTGAAGAAGTGACGTTGAAAATGGTGCAAACAGGACGTTCGAGAGCTCAAAAGGATGCTCTCGATGAGGGTAATCTAACCCAGGTATCCGCTTGACGATCGCATGCCTGTAGCCTAAGTAACCATATCAGATGGTCAATAGTTCAAAATCCTGCCCAAGTGTAAAAGTGAGAATAAGGGGCCTTGAAAATGGTGCAAATAGGTTGTTTAAAGGCTTTAAAGAATGCTCTCGAGGAGGGAAATCTAACGCAGGTATCCGCTTGAGAATTGCATGCTGTTGCCTAAGTAGCCATGTCAGATGGTCAAAAGTGCAAAATTCTGCCCAAGTGTAAAAGTGTGAAGAAGTAACCATGAAAATGGTGCAAATAGAATGTTCAATGGCTCTAATCGATGCTCTCGATGAGGGAATCTAAACCAGGTATCTGGTTGTCGATCCCATGCCTGTAGCCTAAGTAATCATGTCAGATGGTCAGAGGTTTAAAATGCCACCCAGGTGTAAAAGTGTGAATAAGGGGCCTTGAAAATGGTGCAAATAGGACGTTTAACGACTCTAAAGAATGCACTTGATAAGGGAAATCTAGCGCTGGTCTCCGCTTGACCGTCGCAGGCGTGTAGCATATGTTATCACGTGGAATACTAAGTAGACTTCGAAATTCCACCAAGGTCTAAAGGTGTAGAGAAGCAAGCTTGAAAATGGTGCAAATCGGGCTTTTGATGGCTAAAATGAATGCTCGCAATAAGGGGAATCTAGCAAAGGTATCCGCTTGTCGATAGCATGCTTGTAGCATGAGGAATCATGTCTGATGGTCAGTGGTCGAAAATTCTCCCCAAGTGTAAAAGTGCGAAGAAGTGACCTTGAAAATGGTGCAAATCAGACTTTGATGGCTCAAACAAATGCTCTCGACAAGGGGAATCCACATCAGCAAAAACAACTTTCAATGCGGACGCATAACGCCTGCATCTGGACAGGCCGCCTCCGCCCCATGCGTCCTCTGCGCCTTGGCCGTCTTGGCAGCCTTGGCGTATCATGTCTTGCGTGTGGTGAATCCCGACGGCCCTAGTTGCTTCCCCAAGTGCCCTGCGGGCTTGTTGCGACTCATTCCGTCCCACCACCATCCGCCATCTTACCTTTTCGTTTCCGGCGTCCGGCGTAGCCCTACCAAATCGTCCGCATTGGGTGCCCCCTCGCCACTCCACCACTTCCAGTGGCCTGGATCCCATCGCTGGCATCCCAGAACGCTTCATTCAAAGTCTGCCCCCACCGCAATTTTATAGGCATGCGTACACAGTATGGACAATAGCCTGGTTGTTATGATCCGGTGGGGCTAAACCTACGTCGTCTAGATTTGTTCTTATAAAAATACTCCTAACCCGTGGGCACCACAGCCTGCAGTAGTTTCATATTCCCATTAAATGTCCGCAGGATAATCCTGGAGTACTCAAGCGGCTGAGTTGAAGGCGGGGACTTTAGGTAGGGATTGCCACCTTATGTGTCTGGCCTCAGCTCAGCTGCATCGATATTTCATTAAACGTCTGCAGATTTATCCTGTAGAACTCAAGCGGCCTAGTTGAGGCCACATAAATACTGTACATAATCCCGTAGAATAATTTAATGTAATTAATATAGATCATTAAACGTCCACAGATCAATCCTATGATTTATTATCTATTTCCTCTCCCCAGTAGGAATTACATGGGCCTTTCCAATTACTTCACCTATACTGACTATTCGCATGTTTCAACTAGTAGACCGCCTGCCGACTCGTATATGTCCGCTTGCCGGGTGAAATCTACTACCATTGATCAGATCGAGTACGCGAAATAATGCCAGCCGCTAGACTCCTGCCGCTTCGTTTAGAACATTTCTTATCTTGAAAAGTTCTAATAATCACGCAACTGCCCGTCCTCGCAAAACCCCATAACTCTCCTACCAGCCAGTCTGGACCCAGTGGCATCAGGAAAATGTCGGAGTGTGGTCCACGGTGGTCCTGAACGCTCCTGGTCCACCAAGGGGGGTTGTGGTCCCCGTGGTCCACCAGGTCCACTCCGATCCATTCTGATCCACACTTTTTGAAATTTTACCGAGAATGTGGACCAGGGTGGATCAGGGTGGACCCGGAGGACCAGGGGGACCATAACCCCCCTTGGTGGACCAGGACTGGTTTTTACATTTTGCTGATGCATACCCACTCGTTACTAGCACCGCTGTTGCTTAAAGCCTCTGTTCCAGTGCAGCTGGCCCAGTGGATTTGGAAAATGTCAGCTTCCTGAACGTCAAAACTGGAATTTCAAGCTGGGTAAATCAGTTTAGGGAAAGCAATCTTAGTTCGGTGAGATCAGCAGGCAGCTGAGGGTCATTCGCTGCAGTCTGCTTGATAAAACGTAGCATCTCCTCCATCATGTCGCAATACTCGATCTCATGGGCTCAGCACAGCTCGGAGAGTGTGCCAAGGTTCGTGTGGCTTTTGACCATTCGCCGAGGTATACTACAGCTTGAAGAAGTCCGCATTTCCATCCCGCTATTACCTACCACAATCACACCTGTTTTCACAAGTGCTTCTATAGTTTGCAAGCACATTCCTAGAGCGTGCTGGCGGCCATATTGTGACAAGCTCCGTCGGGTGGCTTCATTCTTGGTTGACCTCTGGTAACTGTCTTTAATCTGCTCCTTATGTGCTAGTTCGCCCATCACAGTAGAATATATCAATATTGACCCAAAACGCCATAGATGGAAGGCAAAATGACTCACGTAGTGCATCTTGATGAAGTTGAAATGATTCTCGCGGTGTATCAAATCCGCCTGCTGATTGGCCCCTTCAAGTCTCTCTTGATCCACCTGCTGACGGTGCTTGGCGGTAATGTTGGGGCGGGCCTCATTAGTACGTTGATTCGCCATTAGTTCCCTTAGATCTCGATCCTGACGATTTACTTCTCCAAGTGTAGCCTTCAAGGTACGGAATTCAAGAAATGTGTTCTTGGTTTGGTCAAATGTCTGCAGATACCATTCCATGTAGATAAGTGTATCAGGTGTATGAGTGCAGTATTGGGCCATGAGAGAGAGGTCAACCATGGTGCTAACACACTTCAAAGCGCTCTTGAAATCCTGAGACTGAGAACTGTCTGGATTTCGCAATGCGGACGGCAAAATGGCCGAAATACAGAAGGCGAGATTTGCCCATTTCCTTTTCCTGCCATTGTGTAACTTCACGATAGGTCCTTTTTGGTACGCTGAGTTAGTGATACGGCAGAATTGCTTTTGAGGCATCGTCGAACGCCTGCTGCCATTTATGCTTTTTCAGGAACCCCTCTACCCATTCCATCATAGGTTTGAATAGGCCAATGTGAATGTTGTGTAACAGGTGCGGCTTAAGTAGGTCGGTGGGGTTTACTCGGTCGAGTCCTGCGAATACATTATTTCCTATTTTCATGCCCACCGGCGGAAACAATTCTGCAATACCGGCCACCTTTGCTGGCTCATGCCCCAAGGCTTTCTCTCTATATAGGATGTAGTTGTGGGTCTCATATATCTTCAGCAGATTCCCACCAAGCTCCTTGCACGGATCCTCACACTTTGGGCACGACTTGCTGACTATTCTGTGCATGGCCGCATGTTCAGCATGGTCCGCAATCCACGCTGACCAAGTGGGAAAACAAAGCCATGCGTTGCCGTCAGCACAATCTATTACCGTTCCTTCTTGGACAACCTGTTGTAATGGCACAAGGACAAGATCGCAGCCAGTCCTAGGAGATCCGCATTCATTGGCCGCTGGGCTTCGTCGGCGCGGGATGATTTACCAGTGAACTTTGGTGGCACCGGAAGTAATGCCCGAAGCAGGATTGGTATCTTGACAGGAGTGTTTCTCCTCGGCGAAAGGATATTGCTGATTGTCACATCTACAGGCCAGGCTTTCTTATCTCCCAAAAAATTGGTAAGTTGAGTCTGGTCCGACAATCCACGAATGGGTAGCACTGTTGACCAGGGGGGCAGCGTTTTCTATCTTAAAGGAACACAATGGGCTATTAGCAGTTGAAATAGCTACCACTTGAAACTTGTCAGGACCTATTTCATACCTGTGTATCCCACCGCCAGTCCGCCATATGCATCTCAGAGTATAATTGCTCCCCACTTGAATCATATTCCCGCCTAGGCGGGTAGACCATATCTGATTTATACGCGACCTGGCAGATCAAGTAGGGGACACAGTCACTTCTATTCCAATAATAGAAAGTTGCTACATGTCGACCATCATGGATAACGGCTTCTGTCCAGACTGGGTACTCACCAAATGGGTCCAGAAGGTCGAGCTCTTGTCAAATGGTATAGGCAGACCAGAATGATCTTCTCTCAGTGCCACCCAAACCTTCTGCAAAGTACCCGTCGATCTGCTATTTGGCTACCTTGCTCCCGACTATGCAGCTTGTCAAATTAAAGTCGTCTTCAGAGGAGAATGGGTTCCAGGGATCATCTGTCATAGCCTTATTCAGCTCCATCTAGCCAGCAACGTCACTGCGTACTCTGCCAGCACCAGAAATAGTTCCTTGACTTGATGGGCGCCCTCAGACTGGCGGGTGGGAAACGTCCTCTGTATCTGAATCGTTCTGCATATTATCATCTATCTCACTACTTGCTGCGCGGCCATTTCCGATCTCCAGCCTGTGATCGGATTCGTAGTCTAAGGCGCTCTGATTGATGTTTTCATTGCGTACAAAAGCAGGCGGCCCTGCTGCGGTCAGGTCTGCATTCGCATGGAGGGATAGAACCATATCAAGATGCATTGTCTGAAAGTGCTTTTCGTATGCAGCGGCCTGTTGATGGATTCGCCTGTAAGAAGACCACTTTGTTGTATTAGAGGTCATTGTGCTCGTGTGGTGTTTCTCTTTCAAGTGGTCTGACTGAGCTAATCGGTAGAGGCGGACTGCAGCTGATTTAGTACTTCAAAGCCAAAGGCAGATTTCTTTCAAGGGTTGGATTAGCGGAAACTTCAACTTTGTTTAGTAGGATGATGGACGGGTCCCGATGTTTAAGCTGTCATTAACTAAGGGGGTGTTTGGCGCGCCATGATTCTGATTTGAAAACGTGATTTGACTTGAAATTATGATTTGAAATCAGGGGGTGTTTGGCGTGCCCCATTGCATAATCTGATTTGATATCTGATTCTGATTTGGAGTTTGCGTACTGGATTTGGGGTTATGTTGCATCATACAGATTTAACAAATAGGTTAGGGTAAATTGCAAGTGATAGATTTTCACAAATAATCAGCGAGGGTTATTTTTTTTTCCACACAAAAATTATTAGAGTAATTAA
>Ga0307507_10004003_pt1 | contig 27050 bp, 28 predicted proteins | sample 7_EM_MG_FD_207223 | JGI IMG/M metagenome (GOLD analysis project Ga0307507, IMG submission 207223) | Populus trichocarpa ectomycorrhiza microbial communities from riparian zone in the Pacific Northwest, United States - 7_EM | ecosystem: Host-associated > Plants > Roots > Unclassified | place...
CAAATGGTAGAACGACATATCCCGAAAGACGCACTACGGCGACTATCAACCGAGGAATACGCAACGGATAGTGCTTGGATCACAGCACTAAGAACAGTCTGCAGGCGAGAGGAAATATTCGTGGAACGACTCACCCTGCAGCACAGTGGTCCCAGTGGCCCCCGAAACGATTCAGCAGGGAAAAGAAAGAGACAAGAAAAGGCCGTCACAAGGCCTAGAAAACAAAGAAAGCAAGATTCAGCAGAAGAAAAGGCGGCCTACAAAATAAAAATGGAAGTGGAAAGGAAAGGAAAAGGCCCGGCACCAACGCAGGGAAAAGTAGAACATACGGATTGGAATAAAGCCCAGGAAGGGGTTAAGGACCAAGTAGTCCAAGAGCGTAAAAGGGCACAACAGTGTACCCGTTGTGGAATGAATAACCACAAATGGGCAAACTGTAGGAAAACGATCCAAGTATCCACGATCGGTACACAACCGAGGAAACAGTTTGGTCAAAGACCACGGCACCCTACTTTCTGGCAATGGAAAGCTAGCCTTATAACCCCCTTTCGACGACCCCAAACCTCGATGGTGACCAGACAAAAATCACCCGAAAGGATACCCCGTGTCAATCAAATTGAGAGACCCTTGGCATGGGATTTTAGCGACATGGAGTTAACATGAGTTACTTCCGGCACCGATGGCGACGGCACTCGGGTACTCGGAGGATGCTCTCCCTCCGAAATCAAAATCAAAAATGAGAGACTACGACAAGTAGATCGTGCTTCACCCTGAAGGCAAAAGAGAATAGAGCGGAGCGAACTGGGGAAAGTATTATCCGGTACCCAGATGAAGAAAAAGAGTTAGGATGGCAATAAGTAAAAAGAAACTTAGTATGACCAGTCCAACGAGGACCCCACAGAAAGGTTCATACTAGTGGAGACTAGCAGAACAAGGAATCGCTCCTTGAGAGCAGACCCTGAGAATCTTACACCCGGACCGATGACGTGAGTGATAGGACACGTACGTCGAAGTACCTCTATGCTCTCCAACGAATACAAGGTCCGGTTGAAAGATAAGTTTGAGTTCGCGGATCTGGCTTAGAATCCCTTTATACCTGAACTATGCCACTAGTAACTTCAGTAGCAACTAGTCAGAGAACTGGCACACCAGAGGTTATGGGAATTCCTCGGCAGGAAATAAAGACCGCTAGTAGTGGGCCGCCCGATAACCAAAAGAAAAGACGTTTTAAGTTTCTCTGAGGAGACCTCAAGGGTCGAAACTACGCGGGCGTAGTAACAAACCCTTGTTAACAACACCCACACAACGATGACTGATAAACGAAAACGCAAAGACACGCTGCCAATTGGCAAACGACATAGGACTCAGGTCCCAAAACCTGCACACTACAAATGCCAGGAAGGGCCCACATTTATTGAAGCAGCCGGAAAGCGAATACGCATCCGAGTACTGCCTGACTCAGGATCAAATATCTTTTTGATCAACAAAGACCTAGTCAAACACTTTGATATCCCTTATGAGACTCGCCAAAAAGCACTAAACATCCTAGCCTTTGACGGCGAAGTTAATTCATCAGGAGGAAAACACTTCACATATCCTATCCTTCCAGAAATAGGAAATAATGGCCACCGCACAAGCATATCTTGTGAGGTAGCCATGGCAGGAAAATACGACCTCATCATCCCATTCGGATGGTGGCACAAGGAACACCCTATAGCTAACATCGACGACCCCCAAAAATGGACACTCACCAAACAATGCTGTCTGGGACACGTCGAAGATGAAGGAATAAGTGGAATGTTTGAATAGGATGAGACAGTGGCCTTTGACGAGGAGGCACAGTACGTGGGAAGGATATGTCGACAAGAGGACCCAAACCAAGTATTGCTGGATAAAATACCACAATACTATGAGGACTATCACAAATTATTTCTCACAGCAACGGCAGAAAAATTAGCGGAACGAAGAACATTCGATCATGCAATAGACCTTAAGCCAGGAGCCGAACCCCCCTGGGGACCAATCTACCCGATGTCGGCATATCAGCTAGATACACTAGACAAGTATCTAAAAGAAATGCTGAAACAAGGAAAGATTGTCCACAGTCAATCACCCGCTGAAGCACCAATTCTATTCGTCCCAAAACCAGATGGAAAGTTACGGCTATGCGTCGACTACCGAAACTTAAATAAACTCATGATTCTAAACAAGTATCCCCTACCATTAATGGGAGAATTGAAAGATCGAGTAGCAGGAGCTAAGATATTCACCAAGTTAGACTTAAAAGACAGGTACCACCTGTTAAGAATACGGGAGGGAGACGAATGGAAGACTGCGTTCAGAACCCGATACGGTCACTTCGAATACAAAGTCATGCCATTTGGACTCGTCAACGCTCCCGCCACATTCCAGGCAATGATGAACAAAATCCTACGAGAATTCCTCGACCACGGAGTAGTCGTCTACCTGGACGATATCCTGATATACTCGGAAAGTGAGGAAGAACACATCGAATTGGTTAAAAAAGTCCTGGCAAAGCTAGAAGAGCACCAACTGGCAGTATCGGTAACCAAATCGGTTTTCCATGTTGGATCTGTCGAGTTCCTAGGATACATAGTGGGAATCAACGGAGTTACAATGAGCGAGAGAAAAGTCGAGTCAGTAATGAACTGGAGAGCCCCGCGGTCGGTAAAAGAAGTACAGATTTTCCTCGGCTTTGCAAATTTTTACCGACGGTTCATCAAAGATTTCTCAAAAATATGCAAACCTATAACGGAAACGTTGAAAGGAGACAAAACCAGATTTTACTGGGGACCTAAGCAAGACGAAGTGTTTACGGAACTCAAAAATCGATTCGTCACGGCCCCTATATTAGACCACTTCTATCCCGATAGAGAAACAGTGGTTGAGACGGACACAAGCGATTTTGCACTCGGGTGCGTATTATCACAGTTTAAGGATAAAAGGCTACACCCAGTAGCGTTCCACTCCAGAAAAATAAACCCGGCAGAAAGGAACTACGAGATTGACGACAAGGAATTACTCGCAATACTGGAAGCTTTCAAGGAATGGAATCACTATCGGGTGGGAGCAGATAAACCCGTGACGGTAGACACCGACCACCAAAACCTACAGAACTTCCTCACGACAAAAGTTTGGAATCAGAGGCAGATCAGGTGGGCACGGAGGTTGGCAGATTACCATTTCAAGATCGTATACCGCCCGGGAAAAAGAGGGGGGAAACCAGATGCACTGAGCCGACGGCCGGAGTACTGTCCTGAGGAGGGAGCTAAGCATAGCGAACAGTCGATATTGAAACCTGAACACTTCCAAATATCACTCATCCACGAAGATGATGAGGACGAAGGATACATTTCAGAACCTGAACCCACGATAAAAAACGGAATCAGGGTTAAGCCACTGTCAAGCAAAGCTACACTACCAACCAAAGGATCAAGGCTAGCGGCAGGACACGACAGCTACTCAATAAGCGGGTTCACTATTCCAGCACAAGGGCAAGTCCTAGCAGAGACAGGAATAGCCATTGGACTACCAAAGGGAACATAGGCCCGGATTGCCCCAAGAAGTGGCCTAGCAAGCAAGAAAGGCATAGCAATCAATGGAGGCGTCATCGATGCGGACTACACTGGCGAAATAAAGGTTATTATGATTAACCACGGCAAAGCAGATTGCAGAATTCACAAAGGAGACCGAATCGCCCAACTCATTATTGAAAAAATCAACACATCCGACATAATGGAAGTGCACGAGTTGGAGTTGACGGAATGAGCGGACAGTGGTTTGGGGAGCACAGACATCTCTCCAAAACGCACAATATCAGTCACTGACGCCCAGCCTATGATATGCTTCCCGCAAGCAGACTCCAATAACAACGAATACTTCGACGTTGAAGATATCGGTAACCATCCTAGACTAAGACAGACGCATGTCTTGATATCAAGCGCCATCATTTTACAAGTGGAAATGAAAGTATTCGAAACCGACTTCATACCCACGGTGGTAGCGGCAAGCGAAAGGGACCAGAAATGGACGAACAAAGACGGACTGCTCTATGATAAGCATCGACTATACATCCCAAACGACGAAGGGCTACAGACAACTATCACAAAAGGATGTCACGATTCACAAGTAGCGGGACATTTCGGACAGGAAAAAACGGTTGAAATAGTCACCAGGGATTTTTATTGGAAAGGACTCACGGCATGGGTAAACGATTACGTACGATCCTGTGACGAATGTCAACACAATAAATCACCAAGGCACGCGCAATATGAATTACTACAACCACTACAAATCCCCTTTGCGGCATGGACGTCCATCTCGACAGACTTCATAACCCATGTACCAGAATCACAAGGTCATACACAGATCATGGTAGTTGTAGATCGGTTCACCAAAATGGCGCACTTTATCGGTTTAAATGAAAACGCGACCGCAAAAGATGTGGCCAATACATTCCTACGAGAAGTCTGGAAACTTCATGGCCTACCCACCGAAATTATTTCGGATATGGACGCCAAGTTCTCAGGAGAATTCTGGGAGTCGTTATGCAAGTCACTAGGTATAAGACGAAAAATGTCCGATTCATACCACCCTCAAACAGATGGACCAACGGAAAGGACCAAGCAAACGCTGGAGGGATATCTACGCAATTTCGTAAATTCCGACCAGAACGACTGGTATCAGCTATTACCACAGGCCGAACAGGCGTACAATAACTCCACCACTGGCACCAACGCACATGGAATGTCACCGTTCTACACCAACTACAGGTTTCATCCACAGACAGAATGGATGAAGGAACGGGAAGCTCAAAACCCTGGAGCAGGACTATACGCGCACTGGATGCAGGTAACTCACCAACATGCCAGAAAAGCGCTAGAACAAACCCGAGAAGAAATGAGTAAATACTACGATCGAAAAGCTCGTCAACAACCGGACATTAAGGTCGGGAATTTGATAATGTTGAATGCAAAAAACATCCGCACCAAACGACCGACGAAAAAATTAAGTCCAAGAATGCACGGGCTGTTCAAAGTGTTAGAAATCAAGAAAGGAGAGTGGGCTTTCAAACTAGAAATATCGCCAGGGTGGAAAATCCACCCAATATTTCATGTTTTGCTACTGGAACCTTATCGAGCATCAGCACGGGAAGGGAGAGAACAACCTCCACGAGTTCCGGAAGATATCGAAGGAGACCTCGAATGGGAGGTAGAAAGAATCGTGAAAAGTGAAATTATCACTTACAAGAGGAGGGTTGGAAGACGTAACAAAGAGTTCAAGGAACTATGTTACTTCATTAAATGGAAGGGTTGCGCAGAGGACGAGAATAGCTGGGAACCAGCGGAAGGGCTTGGAAACGCTCAAGAGCTGGAAGAAGAGTTCCACAGACAAAACCCTGAAATGCCCGAACTAGAGGCGGTCGAATGAAGAGGAAAGGTTTTCCTTATATAACCAAGCAAACGCATGAGGTTTTTTACCCTATTACTTCGAGTTCGGAAAAGGATGGCAAAATTGGGTATTCAGGGACAAAACCTAGAAGGAGGGAGCTCGTGTTAGGCATACCAAGAAAGCCAACCCATTAAGCTCACGCACAGACCCCTGCGTAACAATCAGTCAAGTACAAACTACAAAAGATACATCTCGGTCTAGCTTAAGATGAGAGTCACGTGCCTCCGACTATAAGGTCACGTGTTCGATTCACAGCTGTGCCATAGTTATTATTAGTTAAAATATAATTATGCGACAAGTCATAAACATGACGGCGATAATAGCGCAAAGACGTCTAAGAGATTTAAGTGTGTGTTCCCGTTTTAGGATGCCCATATGGTAAGAACGAAAGTTCTCTAAGATGACGGACGGAATCAGAATAAAAACACTTAGGTAAAAGATTGTATGACGATACCCGAAGACACATAGCGGAGACCTCCGGGCCCGCTCAGAACCAGTCAGTACGAACATAAGATAGTGAGGGCAAACTGCTATTCGAGCGATTGCGGCCACAAGTCAGTTCGGAAAACTGATGCGCAGAAGGTGACAGACCCTCGCGCATTGAATGGTCTGACACCTATGGAAGTTGGCCGCTTCATATACGGTTCGGTGAAGAGATATTATCACGTTGACATTAGTCGGCTACGTGTACTCTAGACTGACCTATTATTCACGGGACTGACACACCCTCACGATAATATGGTAGTCTACGTCTTCATAATGTGACTATGGAGTCGAACAGTTGTCAGGGTCAAGAGGTGTTCTCACTTACCAATTTAGAGAACTTTGTTCGGTCGATACTTAGTTAGTATAGTTAGGACATGTAGCCCGCGAACACTCAGACGCGGAATATAAATATTGAAGTGCCTCCCTCGCTTAAAAGAATCATAAAACCACCGGAGAAGAGATCTTATCAATATAAAAAGTTAAACATTTTATTCCTCACTTTAAATCTTATAGTACGTGAGTATCTTAGTTACATTTCACTACGAGCTTTCCTAGAAAAGATTCTCCATCTATAGAACCACTCGAGCATACGGCCTAGCCCGGTATCATAAGTTACCTTACAGGCTACCCCTAACAGCGTGTCTGACTAAGCAGCCTGTAACGGAAGTGAAGAGAATGGAGAAATCGACCATAGCCTGGTGAAAAGTTTTCTTTTACTGCGAACTGTAGTCCCAGCCGTCCGTAACGTGGGCAAGAGGGTATTGCCGACCATGCGAAAGCTAACGAGGCAGCAAAACGCAAGCAAAACGAGAAGGTGATAGAGCCAAACGACCCCTAAAACCAAGGACGCCAGTGCCCAAGGACATGATGAGGGAAGTCAGGCGGGAGGGGGGGGTGCAGCTCACAGAGAGTGCGGGTGCAGCTCACCGAGAGTGGAGGGTTGGATGTTGACGATGAGTTCTCATAGCATTGAGATTTCAATCGCCGAGTGTGTAGAGGAGATGGTTTGTGACCCAAATCCCATGCCCCGAGTGTGCCCCTACATAGGGGTTCTTCCCTCAACCCTAACCCTGTGTGACTCATACTCTCACGTCACGCAACTCATGACTCATAGTGAGTGATAGTATGAAATCCATCAGCTAACTCGTACGAGTCAGCTGCGCCATATCTCGCAGCCAATCAAAACCCAGAAAACTCGTCATGTGCCCTAAAGAGGTCACATCCCTGAAACCCATGACTCATAACTATGAGTCATGTGCGAGATATATAAACCACATGACCACAATCGTGAGTCATGTCACTTAAACAACCAATAACAATAAACCGATTACACGCTATTGCGTCGTCATGTGAAAATCCATTAGCCAACTGATCCCATAGCGTAAAAGATAACAAACCAATGACTAATAACTATTAGTCATGAGGAAATCTGCCTTGCTTAGTCACCATTTGTGACACAACCAAACAAACACCTCCAACGACCACTACCAGAAAATTTAACAATTGTCATGAAACAAAAGTTGTTTGATGAAGCCGTGAGAATATAAGGTCAACCAATGAGATTGACGGTAAAAGTGTCATTAGGACAAGTTTCAGCAGCAAGAACTATTGAGGATGATGGAAGCTGTTGCTAGGCAGGAAAAGAGAGGTAATTTAGTATTTATTTTTGTATGGCATTGTTAGATTTAGATTTACATATTAAATTAAGAAATATATTGAGGTTAATGATTAAAAATAGTGATAAAAATGGTATAAGTGATAAAAATAGAAGTAATAAATTTTTACAGAATGACAAACAGTAGGGGCTATGAGTTGTAATACTATTAGTTGGTCAATGGGGGAGAAAAAGAAAAGAGGCAAGACGAAAAACTACCATTAAGTTTGGTGACAAATTGTCTTAGCTATTATGACAATACTATATTATACTTACTTTTAAAGTTGTAGGATATAAGTGTAATACTCAGTTAAAAGGTTCATCAAGACTATATCAAGACTAAAGGAACTAAGATAATTCAAGGATATTAAGAGAGTGAGGAGAATTTAAAGTAGCTGAAGCCCTTGACAAGGCTCCTAATTGCTTGTACAGGCTGGATGTATGAGGAAATTGAAGAGGTAAAAAAAGGTAGTGAAGGATAGGATTGAAATCTTAGGCTTGGTAAACGATTGATAAGGAGGAAGGAAGAAACACAAATAGAATCACGAGGATGAGATTGAGGAATGTATTTTAGAACTATGCCTAGATGGCTACATAGTTAATACTGTATTGGAAGGGCGGGCATTGGGCTTGAGGATCTGAGGGCCTGTATGGCCAGGGAATACTGGCAGGTGGATATGCCATGACAGCCAGAGCGCCCAAAAGAGTTCCCCAAAACAGCCGGGGTACATTTTGTATGGATGCTGAGATACGAGTAGATATATTACCATGTATTTCTTTAATCCCTGTTTCCGAGTACTTCTTGTCTGGGATGGGCATATTCACTTTTCTCAAATACCCCACTTACCGTTCTCAATTGATACCAAAAAAAACAGTGCCCACAGACTTACATGATATTTCATAAGGGATCAGAATGAATTAACGCCGTGCAATTTTGGACATCTTAGCGCCAAGCATCTGAAGCAGAAAGAGCTAATTTTTAGTAGCTCTGCATAAAGTTGTTGTTCTAGCCAGCTATTAGATTTAGCTGTGATGGTGGTCAATTTCAAACGTCCGGCACTGTGGAGGAGGAGATGACCAGAGGCAGTGTGAACGAGATCAGGGCTCAGATGACGGACTGGAAAACTAGCTCTCTGCTTACGACACAGCACTGATTTGATTAGGTACGATAGTACTGTGCAGTCAATAATGTTGCCTTGTCTTCCATAAAATTATGCGCACTCCTTACCAACTCCTAGTATCCCTACGGTACAATAGATTGAATACGGCAAACTACTTCTAGCCCACTTGCCCCTTCACTTGAAAAAAGGGGTATGTACTACACTCGAGTACTCTCCCCTTGTGTTATACTCTAACCATACGATAGTCCTCCTCATCCGTAAACATAATGTTTCACCCAATCCCTGGCCATTCTCCAAGAATTGTGGATGCGGTGCCATGGTGGATAATCTTCAACAGGCGGCAGTAAGTAATATACCATACTTCTACTCTACTGCTCCTTTTACAGGGAGCTCAAATCAACAATATCCCACGTGGTCTACTGTATGTTTCATGTCTGTGCACTCACCGGTAGCACGCTGTGCATACTGCTCCAGCGGCCAGAATTGTATTCCATTACAATCAATTACGATGCTTATACTACCGTGTCCGCACAGCATTTGACACAAAAGCTACTGAGTAAGCCCGGCTCTATTATAATCACGTGATTTCATTCCCCAACGCTCCCAGGTAATAATATTATGATAGATAAAACCATCAACCGCTTGTATTCCTCCTTGTCCACCATCCTCATCCAAATCAGTTTTAGAAGCATCTTTACTAAGCTTTTAAGAAACGTCTCATTCTGGCCTACCAAGCTCTCCCAAATAAGTTAATTTTTACTTCTCCTAAGCCCTTTGACCCGCTTTCTTACATTTTCCATGAAACGTATGCGCTCGAGCGCTCGGGTATCCATCAGTCATCAATCGATCGACCCCACCAACCCACCTTGCCCAAACTTCGTCCGCCTTACTTGGGCACCTAGCTCGGCTTACCCGCCCTTAGCCTCACCTCGCCGTGGGTGCTGGTAAGTGGCCATGCTGTCAGAGACCCCTCCCAATCGTCTTTTCCTTCCTTTCTCATACCCCAACACCGCAACAGTAACAACCACCATCACAACAACTCCCCATCTCATCACCTCAAACTTTCTTCATAATACCCATTAGCCCTTATTGCTTCCCCGTTTACTTCTAGACAATCCTCCTACCCCAATAAACCAAATATGAGTTGGCAATGTGAGTACTGACTGTCCATCTATAATGAAAAAGTGGGGTGAGCAAATCTTGTTATTGTTTTGCTAATGCTTGTTTGAAAACCCCGCAGCCTATGTTGACCAAAGGCAAGCAATGCTATGAGGAAGCTTTCAGATGGACCTCTTATTTTACCCGCTAACTCTCTTACAGCCTCGTGGGCTCTGGGAAACTCGATAAAGCCGCCATCTTCAGCGCTGATGGGAAAAGTGTGTGGGCCAGCACTGCTGGTTTTGTGGTCAGTAACTTCCCCTGCCGTATGCCAGATTGATATACACTATGCATTTTTCGGCTCCAACAATCCCGGATACCTCATGGGAGGCCCGGAAGCCTTCGATTTTCTGCTGTCTAGAATTTAATCGCCTGACGCCTTTTGTTTCTTTCAACTAGATCAAGCCAGACCAGGTCCAGATACTCGCTAAGGCATTTGCGGAAGACAAGTTGAAAGATGAACTCTTTGGCACGGGGTTTCACATTGCTGAGTTCAAGTACCTCACCATCAAGGCTGAAGACAGAAGTGTCTACGGAAAACAGGTGAGCTTCTACCAACGAAGTGTCCTTCAACCAACAAGACCACCTTTGTTAACAAACTATCACATCCTCGCTCCAGGGCAAAGCCGGCATCGTTTGTGTCAAAACAAAACAAGCCATCCTCATTGCTCACTATGACGACCCTGTCCAACCCGGAGAGGCGGCAACCACCGTTGAAAAACTTGCAGACTACCTAATCGGCGTGGGATACTGAATATCACCCTGGGTTTTGTTTACGTGAATCATTGAAAGTTAGCGGGGGGGGTAGGAGGGGAAGGGATTTCTCTCTTTCAATTAAATTGAGGGTAGTGGAGCTCTGGTGTCCAATTATCTAAAACCTATTTCTCAGTCTCTTGCCTCGCTCATTTTGTCTTCACGGCTTTGTGTTTCTGTTTATCCTATCCTTTCCCTATACCGTCCAGCATTGCCCACAGCCCCTCTCACAAATTGTGTCACCATCTGCGAGCGACCAGCCTTCAGGGCTTGATTAAACATTAAATTCTTCACACATAAACCTAAACTTCTAAACCACTCGCTCGGAAGCATGATATAAATAGTGTACTCATGGACATCCATGAGCACATGTCAAAGGTACACAGCTTTGATCATTCTGAGCGGAAACCACCCCGTCCGTAAACGCCAAAGGAGGAAAAGAGAGGCCAGTAACGTCGGCCCTTTAAACAGGCAGCTGTTGTGTAGCGCCTGAAGAAGAATTAACACCAGTCTTCCATATACAATGAGCAATAGACCTACCAGTAACCCTTCGTAATGGTCCCTCCAAATAGGGCCCCACCTAAAGCACATCTCGTCAATATCTTGTCGATCCAACTTTCAAGCCCAAATCGCTCAAGAGGCCGCATGCTTACCACAGGCACGGACCCCAAAAACCCAATTATAATTCCAAACAAATCGCCAAACAAGTTCAGGATGCCGTAAAGCTCAATGCAGAATCCAATCAGCGGGTATTTTGCCAATATCAAACCGACGCCCAGCAAGAAACATGCTGTCCCGCGGAGCTTCTCCTTGCGTGCGAAAAAGGAGAATGTCTTTTTCGGGCCCATGAACAGGGATATGCCGATAACAAAGAGGATCTATAAGAGATAATAAGGGTGAGTAGGCAATTCATGATTAGATTGGCTGAGTAGGCAAGAAGGGCTGACGTTTCCCATTGCCAACCTGTTTGGAAAAATGTTAGCATTGGGTAGGGGAAATGGTGGTAAGGAGATACTAACATCGCTCTGTCAAAGAACATCATGATGCCGAAGAGGAAGAAAAATACTCCTGTAAAGTGACCCGGTTAGCTGCAGTTTCTTAATAGGTATTCGAGTATCTTATCGATCACACCTCCAGCGCAAAACCCAGCCCCAAACTCTGCGGATCCATTAGCAAACACTCGCACGCGCACAGGGCAAAAAGAACCATACTTTGCACATCCGACAACCACATAACGAAGACTTGAAAGAGTGTGTGGTGTGAACCCTAAAGAGTATTGATGAAAAACTATTTCCAGCTAAGGTTGGTGGACACAGTACTTAAGAGAGGGAAGAGAGAAAAAGGAGCCGTCAAAGAATTTACAGGGGAATCATAAAAAGTTTTTGATTTTTCCGCTTCCTAGCGAATTCGGGATCCGATGGCTAGACAAGACCGGCATCGAGCCAGCTGGGCGGAGGGATGAGCGGTTGGTGATAGGGTTTACCCGCTAGCGCGTTGAGCGAGGAACAGACAAGTTTGGTTTCGGGGGGGCTCTGCGGGTCTTCCCGAACAAAAAAAAAGCAGTGGCGCTTTCGGCCAGTTTGCTTGAGTTGGGTTACAGTAGGAGAACGAGCTCATCCCGTTTCCTGACTCTCATCATCCATGTCTTGAGTTTTTTTTTCCACCTCTTTGCCAATCCTCCCACCAGATTTGCGGAATTTCTAGGCCGACCTTTGGAAACCATGAGTCTTCTACGGGAAGGCTACGGCGATGTTAATAGAGCATTTCTTCAGGGCTTTATGTCTCGCAGAACTATGAAGATTGATGATGTCAAGGTTCTTCTGGCTGAGATATTGTCTGCAGATGGTGAGCACGTCATATCCCTCTATTCTTACCAGACTGGCTTATCTATTGGCGTAAAGATCCCGAGCATGAAATCAGCATTGAAGACATAAACGAGCGCATCGCTTTATCATACATTTCTAAAGCTAACGACATGATTCACGACTTTGACTTGGAAATTAAGATTATGTTGGACCAAAGGGATCGCTCAAAGACTTTTGCTTTAGTTCGCTCCCCTCAGCTATGCGCCTCCTTTCCTTTACTCACCTGCTATACCACAGATCAACACGACATCAGACGAACTCGCCCAGCTAGCTACAACCCACAATGCGGATGAAATCGCATTCTTCAAGAGAGTCCTCGATGCAATCTTCGAGACCAATAATACTCGCGATGCAGAGGTTTTGGCAGTTCACGACTTTGCCGCTGTGAGACTGCACAAGAATCCGCAGCAAGGGGGAGCCTCTCAGCCCACACAGGGCTCTGCTAGTCAGAGCGCTAGTGGGTTGACTATGGTCGGGGCAGAAGCGGCGTTGGGAAGTTTCGTCGATGAGGGGTGGTTGGAGTGTTCTAAGTATGGCTTCTCTGGATTATACTTTTTGTAAGGCGGATGTGCTCATGAGATTGAGTTTTCAGGGCGGGCTTCTATTCTCTCACGTCCCGAGCACTTCTAGAACTCGGCCCTTACCTGTTCCAAGCCTACAATACCCCTGCGGACGAAGATGACGAGCATGAAGATGACGGGTCTTCCACCAATGGTATTATTGAAAGGATCAAAACATGTCATGCATGCCGAGAAATTGTAACTATAGTTCGTCCTCCTTCCTTCCCCCCACCCCACCCCAACCTAACATCCACACCAGGGCCTTCGCTGTACAGATAAACACTGCAAACTCCGCCTCCATACCCCCTGCGCTGAGGGCATCTTCCGTCCCAACCGCGCGCACGAATGCCCGCACTGCAAGAAAGAGTGGAATGGCGGATTACCTGTTGGCGAAGAGGCAGACAGGGGCCAGAGAAGACCCAGAGGGAATAGGCAGTCTAATGTTGGCACCACCCCGCGTGCGAGAGTTAATAGTATTCCGCAGCCAGCATCTACGAGGCGGGCCACAAGGGGTATGAGGGATACACCCATTGAAGAGGACAGCCAAGGAGATGAAGAAGATGAAGAGGATGCGCCAGGGGAGGGTAATGGTGATGATGTCGCAATGACGGAGTAATGACTGGATAGCGCTCTGTTTCTTTCACTCTCTATCTTTACCTGGATTATCGGGGAGGACTTTTGTCCTCCTTTTTTGGCGTATTGAGGTTTGTATTTTTAGCAGCAGTAGAGACTACTTGGCTCGAGTGGTATTGTTTTTTCTTTCCTCCCTTTACTCCTAATCTCACTTGCGTTAGTGGGTAAGTTTAGTAGGTTGTTACCACTATCGACTGCGAATATGCCATGGGATGGGGTGGTATAGAATACTTGAGGAGCGCTCACAAGGTCTCACCCAATATTTGATCCTTTGCCCCGGAGAGGTATTATGGGATGTTGGGTCCCTAGAATTTGGTTGTTGGCCCAACTAGCCCATTTAGGTGCTGGTATATATATGTGTAGATACTACAATATAGAAGAGCAACTACCGCACGAACAACCGCCAAGAAACCACAACAGACGCTGCACCATGTATACCGCTATTTATCCACTAAACCCCCTGTTCTCCGCATCTACTACCCATAGCACTTCTTTAAACCTACCCCTTCAGACATCCGTATGGTGCCCGGTCAAACATAGCCTGCCCTCGTAGCCAAGTCAAGCATTGATCGGGTGATCGACCATGATCCCCCCGAGGGAAGTAGGTAAGAAGGGTAAAAGAGCGGAGGGGAGAGCACCGATTGCATTCTATTCGACAAATTAGCAGGACAAGGGAAGGAGTCATACTCGAGCACAATAAAGAAATCTAGTGATCATCCTGCATGTGCCTAATCCGCCTATGAGAGATATTTCTTGTATCCAACACTTCCACACCCCTGGCTAGTCCGATACTGTACATATTCATTACGCTTACTATGCGAGCAAAAAAATAAAATAAGAGAGAGATAGTAGAATGGCTTCACTGAGGCGAAGGCCTATACTCCCAATTGTCTGACGTTTGTAAAAATGACTGCTATTGCATATGGGCAAAAAATGGGCCGGAGCCTCAAGATTTTGGTGTTATGCAATAGCAGTCGTTTTCACAAACGTCAGGCAATTGGGAGTAGGTACTATTGGTACGTACATGCGATGACAAGACAAAAAGCATTGCCAAAAGATCAACGTGCATGGGGGCGACCTGCCAATCGCGATAAGGCCCCCGGGAAAACTTGTAGGAAGAAACTTAAGGAAGACGTACGCTAGTTCAGATACCGAGAAAATATTTGCAAGAAGGAAGTCTATCCCTTCTATTACAGGATGGCAGGTTCAGCCAGATATAAGGGGAGTGTGGAGAGAGCTATTACCAGATTGGGGATTGGGCTGGACCACATAGATCCCGGCACCTCACTGCTTACCACGAAAAAACAAAAAGACCAACCCTACCCACGAGATTAACGGCCTGTGTCATCGCCAGATCCCAATCATAGAGCGTGTATGGGGAACACATTACTCGAGTAGAGATGAGACCCCAAAACACCAGTCTCTCCCTAACCCCAGGAAGCGAACGAGAAGGCATGAATCCTTTTATCGCCATTTTTCACCATGAAAAATGCACAGGTTCTATAGGCAGCTGAGAGGAAGATGCTTATTCCATGCCAGTGGTCCATATTTTTTAGCCATATCCTTTAGCAAAAATAAATACCGTGAAAACTTGAATGCCGTAATTAGCCCGTGTGCCAGGTAGTCTAAAATTTCCTGCCTGGGAAAGGGGCGAAAAAAAACACCAAAAACCTGCTCTCCGGACCTTACTAGGAGAGGCAACTCCAACATCCTCGCATATAATCGGGCAGTGATTGTGGTTGCATTCATCCTCTCCCAACTCAATCTCGCAGCCAGTATGATTGACTGCTCTCCTATCCGGTATTATCTCTCAAAACTCCTAACACCTCATCATTTCCCCCTACCTGCAGTACTGCAGACATAATTTGCAAGGGGGGGGGGGAAAAACCCTACTTTTTTCCAGAACCAGCCTGGATTGGGACCCTTCGAAGAAAAGAAGAAAAAAATTCTCCGAGGATCCTTATCCTAGGGTAGTCGAGTGAGTCTACACTTGTCCCCACATATCTGGCAAGCAGTTAGCATTAAATTTTATTCCCTGTCTTTTTGGTGAGTTGAGTGGATTGAAGCGGTAGCTCCATGGATCTACCGGTAGTAGAGCCGTCGCAGTGGCCCGGGGGCGCTCGCTTCGTGCATAGGCGAAATGCTGTGGCTTAGAACGGAACTAACAGCCCTCAGTTTTGATGTGTTTTGTGTGCTGTTCCCTCTTCAAGGTTTGTCTAAAGCACTGTTGGAAATAGTGATCGCGTGTTCAACACAGAGCGTTGTCTTAATATTATCATACCTTTCCTATACTAGCTTACATTGGGGTTACACTCTGGTGTTTGCTCTCGCGTCCTATCGTCGGTACTTAACTTAGATTTCCTCTTTTTATTCTTCTGCTTGCTTTCTTCCCTTGACTCTCTCTAGCCTTAGTCACGACCAACTTCTTATTCTTTGGGATTGCTCGTAGCGGGTCATACTTCCAACAAGTACTGCCGCGAATGAGGTCGAGTGATAAATCATGAATTATATGGATGCCTAGTTTGAGTCCAAGCTCACGGTCGGCCCAATGTATGCTGATAGGGATCACTCACTAAACTTGGATTCGCTCGCTCACCATAGGTTGTTAATTGGGGGGGGTAGGAATTCACAAAACTAGAAATCTATATAAGCTTTAGATGGTCTTAAAGAGCTTAGCCCTAGCCACAGATTATTATGACTCGAGCTTGAAGAACATACATAGATAATGGCTGCTCAAAGGTTAGTAATAGTAATGCCATATAGAGTGTACACCCCCTCCCCACAGGACACGAGCCAAGCAGCTTAACTGCTGTAACCGTGCGATACGAAGACCTACTCCAAAGAGTAGTTGTATCCGGTGGCGATGCTGATGATGAAGTGCTTAAAGAACGTATGATACCCCGTAGGAACTCGAATAATTTGTACTCGCTCCGGGATGGTCGGAATTGACTTTACCGGTAAGGTTTAGCACCTTTCCGTCCCAAGTTGGGGCTCAAGGGGCGCAGTTTTCTCACCGTTCCCGAATCCCTATCCCGGGCTATTACCTAGCTCCCTAGAAGAGTGTAAATATCTAAAGCGAGACTCTCTTATTACCTAACTGCAGTGCACCCAGACGCCGCGCATCCGCAATCTACTAGTACAGGCCCCAGCGGAACAGCTACCCAGTCTACAATACCTCTTTTTCACCACTTGAATCACCAGTCATCACGCGCACGAGTGATATTACATGAGTAATCTCCCGCCAAATGGAAACCTCAGTCACAATAACTGCGAGAAAAAACCCCATATCCTACTATTCCTCTTTCCACCTTATCATACAATATTTCCAGAGAGAAAAAATTTGGATTATTAAAACGACCAAGTCACACCATGCTTCGGTTTCGTACAAAAAAAACGAAATGTTTCCCGCCCAATCCCATCCCTATCTAATCCAATCCCATCCCATTCATCGTATCCCCCAGCCCCCAGCCCCCATCCCACACGCCCGAACCCGGTAAGTGCAGCAAGCAATCAAGCAGGAAAATCGAAACAAAAAAAAGGAACAAAGTGAATGATGTGACTGAACCATCACAAGGGCGACTTTAAGCAGCAAGATAGAAGTAACTAAAGGTGAAAGAATGAAAGAATGAGACCGCCCCCGGCCTAACTAGCTCACCCCCTGCTAATGCAAAGACAAAAAGGACAAAAGTGCCAACCCTAACATCAATGTACCACACGATACCATAAAGCCATCACTTTTGTACCATAAAAACCCTGCCACTCAATTTTTTAAATCGTTTCGATAGCCTTCCCTCATTCAACCTGCCCCGGTTCGTCCTTCCCGCGGCAAATATGTTGTGGTGCGTCTGTAATCGCGACGCCGACTGCTCGCTTGTTCGTGCCCCTTCGACGAGGAGAAAAAAAAGAGTATTTTTTTTTTTTGAAAAATGAATAGTTGTGAAGGGCTAGCTTCTCTTTCCCACAAAGGGTACAAAAGAGAGAAAAAAAAGAAAAAAGGAGAAAATTAAGGAAAAGCAGGCACAAATTAACCGCCAATAAGCATTTACAAAGCGCAACATTATTTTTTTAAAAGCAAAAACACCCTGAAGATACACGCCGTTCTAAACTCTCTATTTGCCCACGCCTACACAAGCCCTAATTTTTTTTTTGAATAGGAATTCTCCGAATCGATTTACTTTGCTTCCTCTTTCAAGGGAGGTGAGCGGATTCGTGCGCTAGCGGTGGGTGGGGATGAAGCAGTCGAAGGTGGGGGTGAAGTGGCTTCGTTAGTCTCGCCAGAGTCATGGTGCGATTCCCCGAGTAAACTGTTAAATAATCAGCATTATGAACGCGATGACCAACTAAGGGAGCGATTTGCCTACCTGAAGGGGTTTTTTGAGCATGTGGATGGTGCCGGAGTAGCAGTGCGGGATGAGGAATGTGAATCTTCAGGACCTCTAGAAATTGAGGGCCCAAGTCCTCTTCTACTGCCACTACCACTGGCACTGCGTGAGTACATACCAGGAGGCCCAAAGGCAGCGGGAGCCCCGCGATTGTTCGGCCTTACCCTCGCAGTAAGTTTCTCGAGGTCCGAAGTATTAACCTTACTAGTGTCCTGCCACCCTCCTTGATGATGCATGTTGTTGCCGTAACCACCGCCAGAGAAGGACCTGGTGTCTCCTCCGCGCCCACCACCACCGGGGCGCGACCCCCGGTTGGCACGGGTCGCAGCCTCCTTCTCCTGTTGTGCCTTGAGTGCGTCATCACGGACCTCCTGGATGGTCTTAGGGCCTTTGTCGGTCTCCTTAGTCTCCCATCCTTTGCTGCGTAGATCAATAACGTCCTGCGCGCTATCAGCTATGACCTCTTCCGTTTCGCGGAGTTTCCAGATTACTTACCATCAACATGAAGCGCATTCGACTGTTGAGTTCCTTATCGCCAACCAGAAGCTTGATCCGTGCGAAATAATGGTCCATCGCGCTTCTGCTCTTCTCAGAAATATCCAAGGCCCTACCAATGGTCCTGAGAAGCTTAACGAGACTCTCAACGGTCTCATCTTCGGGGACGCCTTCAAAGTCAAGCAACTTCCGCACGCACTCGTTCATGATGCGTTCTGTAAGCATACCCAGCTTGAAAAGCTCACCAATGAATTGAACCAATCCAAGACCGCGACGTTTGGCAGCTGCTGCGATATAATACTCATCGGATAGCATGGCAGCCTCGTCACTGACACCCTCGGGCTTAGGAGGTAAGTTTACTTTCCAACCTCGTTCAAACTCTTCCTGGCATCTGTTCAATAGATATTTGCGGAACAAACTTCCACCAGTAACCAGATTGTCGTTCCTGTCCTTAATGTTCTCGTCCTTGATGCTAGGATCCATGGCCTCGAGCATTCGCTTGCAAAACTTTGCGTACATGGAAGACCAAGCCGCCTCGTCGGTAGCCTTCTCAAAAGTGAGTTGAATAACCTGTCTGAGCGTTCGTCCATCGGTCTCATATTTAGACTGGCTAGTGATTTCAAGAATTTGATCCGAGATTTTATCGAACTTCTCCGGAGTCATCTTGTTTAGTGCCGCCTTAACCTTGCGTTGGACCACTTCGGGAGACAGCCTATTATCCTCGGATGGTGTTGCCACCGCAGCCGATTCCGCAGCCTTTGTTGCACTCGGTGGTTTCCATCTATTCTCGGATACTGGCAAAGGTTTAACGTCAGCCAGAGGGATAGTCGGCTGGCCTCCGGATCCTTGCTTGGATTCGGTTTTCTCCATCGGAGCACCACCACCTTTCCTACTGCTACCACGCTGAGATCTATTACCAGTCCGAGGGCTAGCAGGCGTGGTTCCTCCAGACAGCGAAGTACTAGATCCAGTGCGCATGAGACCACTTCCGGCACCGCCGCCGCCACCACCACCAGTTCGAGGATTGAAAATCAAACCGCCCGGAGGTAGAGCGCCAGTTGTGGAAGAACGCTCGAATCCCCGACTCGATGTGATCACGGAAGCCGTCTTGAAAGATCCGAACGTGCCCATAGCACCCATGGGTGGCTGAGCGTTGGAAGCCGTAGTTCTTGGAGTAGAACCACGCGGACCCATGCCGCCACCCGGGCCACGAGCTGTCTGGGGGCGAGCGGAGTCGGGTTCGCCAACAGTTTCGCGCATTTTTTGATCCCAATCGACAGAAGGTTTTTCCGTAAAGACATCTTTGAACTGCATCAAGAAGTCCTTAGGATACTTGAACTTGCCAGTGGCTGCAGGATTTAGAGCCGGGTTAGGTGAGAGAATGTTGGCAGGATAATTTACGCTGTTAAGATCATCGATGAATCTCGCGGATCTCAAAGAGGTAAGAGCAGCGGAAGGTGGGCCAGGTTCGCTTGTCTTGATTTGCAAATTCAAAGGACTAGGCTTTTGTTTGCCCCTCTCCACGACTCTGTTAGCAGGAGGAGGCATTGTTTCGCTGTCTGGGGTGGAAGGTTTTGAGATGGTTGGAGTTGAGGACGCTTTCAGCGCCTCTGCAGCCCTCGCTTCCTCTGCCTTGATCTTTGCCGCTTCCTCTTCCTCCTTTGCCTTTTTCTCGGCTTCGGCTTTGATCTGGGCCTCTTCTTCTTCCTTCTCCTTTGCAATTCTTGCCGCTTCCCTAGCCGCCGCCTCCTCCTTTTCTTTGGCAATGCGCGCGGCTTCGGCTTCCTCGGCTTCCTTCCTGCGTTCCTCCTCTTCTCTCAAGGCTCTTTCTTCTGCCTCTTTACGGAGCCTCTCCTCTTCTTCTCTCTTGAGACGTTCCTCTTCCTCCTGTTTCCTCTTCTCTTCTGCCTCTTTGGCAAGGCGCTCCTGTTCCTCCTTGGCAGCCTTCTCAGCCTCTAGACGCTCTTTTTCAAGCATCTGCTCCTTCCGCTTCTTCACCTCTACCATCATCTCGTCTCTTTTTTCTTGCTCGCTCTTGACTTTACCTGCCGGTCCAGTGTGAGGAGAATCACGAGACGGGGTCCGGCCAGGCGCTGGGCTCGGGGAAGATACAATCAACGGAGCACTATTTACAACTAGCGGAGCAGATGGAGGCTTAACCTCATCGTAACGAACGACAGATCCGGTAAGCGGATTCTTGATCTCAACTTTATGAGTTCTCTTTTTTTGCGGCACCGCGTAATTATTTGGCGAGTGTTGAGGAGTAGGTGGTTGCATATTGATAGGCTGGGGTGTATGCGAGGGCGTAGGTGGTTGGCCGAGGCTTGAATTAGGCCTAGCAGAGTGCATTTCCATGTTGGTGCTCGAGGAGCGAGACATAGGAGTACCTTGGGTGAAGGGCTGGATATAAGGAGGGACTGGTGAAGACATCGATTGGTAAGAAGGTCGAGGGCTTGTTTGCGGCATGCCCGGGTAGCCTGGGGGCACGTGATACATGTAAGGCTGGTAGTAATTATTCGGACCCATTGGATAACCCATGTGACCCTGCATCTGCCCAGACATTCCGTACTATATAAAGGTTATTCCAAATCCTCTACTAGCTGTAACCCATCGCCAATTGCATTGCGGAAGGGATGAACTTACGTGTTGTCCTGCGGGAGGAGGGATATAAGGCGGATACAATTGATCTGTGGGGATGGGCTGGACGCTAGCAAGATTAGGAGAAGCATGTGGCATGGCAGGACTTCCGCCGACACGGTGGCCTCTGTTTTGATAGCTATTTGCCGGGCCGGGCCCTTGGTATTGTGGCCCCATATTTGCTGGCCCGCCACGGGGCTGATTTGGGCCAGGATAGCCACCACCTCTTCCATAACCGCCGCCACCACCATAATGTTGCTGCTGTTGAGGGTACTGGTTTGCGCCATATCCTTGATTCCGGCCTCGACCACCAGGCATTCCTCGGCCGTGGCTGATCTGCGGGGAGCCGGTCTCCGTGTGTGCAGACTGGGCGGAATCCCGTCTATGATGGCTGAGCATCGATCCCGGAGCTTGGGGAGGCATTGGGACAGGCCTCTGGCTCTGGTTCTATGAGAACAGTCAGATTTATAGACAGCGCAAGGGGTTGAAGAAAACTTATACATACTTGCGTCGCATCGCCAAACTGGATGTTACCCCTGCCACTGGTTGCGGGCGCTACCGGCGGAGCCCCACCACTTGCAGCCGGTTGCGAGGCAGCTGATGCGGGAGGCTGGGGTGAACTTGCTCTTGGGTTGGGTGCCATTGATGCAGTCAAAGAAGCATTAGTAGCTGCGTTGGCGGGACCCGACGAGGGAGCAGTTCCAGCGTCGTTTAGAGTGCCGAATAATATATTAATCCTCTGTGCTCCGCCGTTAGATATTGCTGATCCCCTGGTCCCAGACGCAACGGACGATTTTCGGCTGTGTTGACCTCCTGAGTAAGGAGTAGGGGCACCGTTCGCAATGCCAGCTCCAGCATTTCCAACAGCAGGGGATATCTTGCCGTTCACCGGCGTAGATGCTGTTGAGCCAGGCCGTACATTTTGTACTGGTGCTCCACCGATTGAGGATGAGGAAGGCGTGGCTGCGATTACGGGTGACGATACAGGCTTGTTAGATGTATTAGCTGGTTGAGCGGCACGGGTAGCGTACGACACAGGACGCGGGGTGGGGGCGCTGGCCGTCACAGCGGCAGAGGACGAGTTCTGACCGCTGCTGAGGGAAGACGTCCGTTGATGAGCCGATTGGTTAGAAGCGGTTGAATTGATCGTGGGAGCTTGAGGGATGGAGGTATTGTTCGACGTGTTGCTGGTCATTCGAGAAACTTTTGTGAATTTTAATTTGATAGGTGAGTGGATAGGTTGGCTGAGAAAGGATCTGAGCGGAGTTGAGTAGATAAGAAGAAAAAGAAAAAGGTTGTTTTGGTAAGAGAGGGGAGTTGTGATGACGAATTGAGTGTGTTCGTTGGTAGTGGGGGGTGATGAGGTGAGGTGAAGTGACTGCTGGCCAAGCGAGAGGAAAAAATTCAAAAAAAAAAAATGATAGGGCAGCTTTCTATGCCAGAGAGAGGCTGTATGCGAGTGTGCAAAAGAAAGACGAAGACCTAAAACCTATGATTTTTCTTTTCACCTCGATACCTTAAAATTAGTCTTTGATGATCATTTCAACGAAAGAAGGTTGGGACAGGGGCCCGGCCGTCCCGATTAACGAGACAAGGAAAAAGTACACTAACAAGCGGGGCAAGAAGAGGAAGGGTGTTTGAAAAGTTAAATGATACAGGCAGCGGAATATATTATTTAAATATTTACCTGACGAATTATTTGATCCCGTCTGTGGCCTTGAGGACGAGCCGTTCGTGTAAGACGAGCGAAAACTAGAAGGGGGGAAAGCTTGCAAAGAGCTGTTGTGGGGAGTTTTTTTTTTCTTTTCTTTTTTTCTCTTTTATGCTCGGAGAAATTTCCTGAGTAGGAGATATTGTCACGATGCGGCGGTAAAAGGTAGAAAAAGACTGCTGTTGCCAGGACAGCCAGGCAAGCTGGCAACGGGGGGAGAAGGTAACGAAACTTATCGTCTGTATTGTTTGAAGTCGCGCAAATTCTATGCAGACACTTTTAGAACCGCGATCACCCTCTTAAAACCTGAGGGTCCGCTGTGAGGGAAGCTTGTGGGTTGATGGAGTGGAGATGGATGGGGAGGGGAAAGGAGGAAGAGAGAGGGAAGAGGGAAAGGGAAAGGAAAAAAAGAATAATAAGCAAGAAAAAGCGTGAGGCAAGGCGAGGAAGGCAAAAGCAACCCAGCTCACTAAAAACGGAAGAGAAAAAAAAAAGAAAGAGAACAAGAAAAAGAAAAAAAAAAGAAAGAAATAATTTCTACAAGTATGTGGGCGGACTGGCTTGCTTCAATCAATGGTACTTGTAAGTTACCGCTGCTCCCACTGGGTCGCAAAGAAAGATCTGAGGAGGGAACGAAGCACTACACCAAGAGGAACATCTCCATGGCATGAGCTTTCTATTGAGCGATTCTATTAAACTAAAAATGTCCTCCAAATTCACTAATCTCCAGCCCCCATTCCCGCCGACAATGCGTTAGCCTACAAGTATATCCCGTCTTCCTGAGCTTACTCGTACTTGCTCTCTCTGTCTTGCCGTCATAGCAGCGTGCTAAATTGTCAACTGCTCAAGTACTCTTCTCCCGCAATCCTAATACCGGTAGCATCATGATGTCTACCGTGCTAGATCTACTTTTTATGGTCAAGCTGTCCTAAAAAATAAAAATAAAAAAGGCCATACAATGCCTAGGGTAAAATGTCGAGTTCATCCCGTTGCATACCTTGCTATACAAGTATCGTATTCAGCCCCAAGTACTCGTACAATACCGGTATGATACAGTACCGCACGCCTAAGTCCATGATTAGCAATAGTCTACAAGCACCAGTATTAAGGACTACGAGCTCACGATCCGATATGTACGATAGGATCAGAAATGCCCCCCGAATAGAGCTTAAGGCACCAAGCTGAAATAAAAGGTAATTCGGTTACTCCAAGTGTATAGCCCGAGGCTTTACTTGGTCGTTATCCCGAGCCATGAGGGAAATGAACACAAGAGGGCAAAATGTACTAGAGCATAGTACCGCACACAACGGTATAGGGTACTTGTACACACTGTGTGTACTAGTACCGTAGCACCCGAACGCGAACCTCCGCCTCCTCCAATACCGCACCAGTACGTCAATACTCGGGTAACCACCAGAATATTTAATGATGCTGGTAGACCCCCCCCCCCCCACTTAATTCATACACACACACGCCGAAGCAAACCGCCACAAACCATCTTCACCTCCATTAACACCTCCCCTATATTACAAGACTGTCCAAATCACACATCCAACGCACACAAAACCGCGGCCCAAGGAAAAGAAGAAGAAAAAAGCATAAATCTTGCCCTAATTGCCCTGATATACTGGAAACCCCAACTTGTTTTTCGTTTCCACACCGAGTGGAGCTAGAGCCGCATAGCCCAACTAGTTAAGTTATCACAAAAAAAAAATTTATAAAAAATTATAAAAAAAAATAGGGCTCCCCACCCTCCACGCCCATCATGATTTCTGAAAAGTCTTGACAATTTGATCGGTGTTGAAAAAATGATTCCATGGTGGCTTAGACAAATACTTATTTACTGACATCATACCAATGCTGTAAAAATAAAAGATACCACTCTTTAGGCAGTCTAAAGCTTTCCCCGGAACGATGTTTCTAAGGCTCCAAAACCAAGAGGTTAAAACAAGGCCTGATATGTGGCTAAGACTGAAGGAATCCTTTGTTTTTGTTTTTTTGTTTTTTTCAAAAGAGTTGTCAAGGCTTTTAGAAACCACAATACGGTACCGGTAATCTACCATAGTAAGATTCCACGCTCAAGAGTCAAGAGGTTCGGGCACAGTGCTGTACTGCACTGTACTGGTACGCTATGAACACAGCAGACCGCTGCGATAACACACTCAAATGCGAGGCCTGAGAGCCAAGATCTTTGACTCGCCTTGACTCCACGATACCGTTGTGATAGCGGCAGTCTGCCTATCATACCGGTATCGCAATCCATGTCAAGCATCCATCCCAAGCAAGCACCAAAACAGCTGTCACACTCGTGCCTCCAAGCACAACAATATTGTTGTATTATACCGTGATGCTTCTAAAGCAATTCGAACCTCCCATCCAAGGCCGCAAGGAAAAGAAAAAAACTTCTCACCGATGCCACAAACATCGTCCACCCAATCCAAGAAACAAAAAAAAAAAAAAGGCCGGCTATTTGATGTGAAGTACTGTACTCGAGTACGTGAGGCAACTCACCTCACCTCACCCGAAAAACCCCGATCCCGATCACAAATTAAACAAAAACCTTTCCCCATCGCCGTATCGTATTGGCTAGGTACGCGCGTAGCAAGTATCGTAGTCTACCGTCCTGTCTAGTCAGGAAAAAAAAAAACGTGATTCCATTTGACCCGGCCAGAAGGAAGAAAGTGGATGCAGGATAAATCAGTTTTTTTTTCGAATTTTTTTGTTTTTTCTAGCACGGTGTTGTGCGGTACGGTACTGTAGGCCTAAAAAGAGTGGGATGGTTTTCTGTCTTGACTTGTTTGCGAGGGATGGATGAACGACCGACAGCCGAGTGCTTTTGCCAGGATTATAGTGGGCAGGGTGAGTGGGGCTAGACCAGTATGATATAGTAAGTTAATGCTGAGAGTGTAGTATGATACTAGTACCGTACTATGATACAGGTTAGAATTTTGGGTTACCCGGAGGTCGGGTGGAAACCTCAGGCAGGGTGAGTTTATCGATAGCGAATTAAAAATATCACCACTTTTCCCTATCCGCACGACAGCAACAACAGTAACCGCGACAACAGCAGACGCAATGGGCGCCAGCGCGAAACGCAAGAGGGAAAAGCAAAAAGATTTTCGAAAGCCAAAGCTAAAAGTCGGCAAGGCAAAGGCTAAAGCAGATAACTTTACCAATACATCTTTCAAATCGAAAGGTAGAGTAGAGTGCTCTCCTCCCATTGCTTTCCTGTTTCACTGTTTCTTCTCACCCCCCCTCGAGAATGCAGGCTAACACGAACCAGCAATAACCCTCGCAGCCCAATCCTTGCACACTACTGCTCCCTCAACAACCTACCTCTTCACCCACCATCTCTCCCTCCTCACCCATCACAGCGCAACAACCCGGAAAGAATCCCTCTCGTACCTCAAAACGCACCTCCCCGCTGCTCTCTCCATCACCACCTCCACAACCCCCAATGCAATCTCCAACCTCCCAACCACCTCCTCACTAATCTCCTCCCTCCTCCCACTAATCCTCGACCCATCTGCCTCAGTCCGCGCCCAGCTTCTCACGCTCCTGACCCACCTCCCACACACACATTTAATCCTGCATACGCGCAAGATCCTGCTTTTCGTCAACTCCGCCATGACACACATATCCTCTGACATTCGTGCGGGCTCTACCAAATTCCTGGACTGGCTGTTGGGGGCTAGCGGCGAGGAGGTGTTCTCGGCTGGCGGGTGGGGTGTGTGTCTTCGCGGGCTATGTGGGTGTCTGGGCTTTGGCGGCGCTGTAGATGGGAGCGGGGGTAGCAATGTTATTGTACCAAAGATTCAGGATGGGAGGATTGCTCTACTGCACTTGGCTGCTTTGACCAAGGTTTTGGAAGTGGGGTTGGCCAAGCGGGTGGATGGTGAAGGGGAAGTTGGGATGGGGGGTAGGAAGAGGAGGCCAGATGGGTTGCATGTTTCATATGAAGCGCATAAGCTGCCGAGTCGGTCGAATGTGTATGCTTCTTTGGGGTTGTTTGACACGCTGGGTAATGTTTCTAAGGAGGGGGTTTTACGGGAGGCTGAGCCGGAAGATAGGGACTCGAGGATTAGGTACCTTATTGGTGGGGTCGGTAGGGGGGTGTTTGACT
>Ga0307507_10004004_pt1 | contig 27049 bp, 10 predicted proteins | sample 7_EM_MG_FD_207223 | JGI IMG/M metagenome (GOLD analysis project Ga0307507, IMG submission 207223) | Populus trichocarpa ectomycorrhiza microbial communities from riparian zone in the Pacific Northwest, United States - 7_EM | ecosystem: Host-associated > Plants > Roots > Unclassified | place...
AAAATTATACTTTTATGCATGCTTACTAATATTAAGAAAGTATATATAAAATATAAAATATATTAATTTATTTATTAATATTAAATTTATAAAAATTATACTTTTATATATGCTTACTAATACTAATAAAATATATATAAAATATTAAAATTATAAAAATTATACTTTTATGTATGCTTAGTAATCTTATAGTTAGCACTTAGTAGCTAAATGCTAAGACTTAATTATAAATGCCGCATTTAGTAGCTAAATGCTAGTACTTAGTTATAAATGCCGCATTTAGCGGCTAAATGCTAATACTTAATCATAAATGCCGCTAAATGCTGGGAAATGCTGGGAAATGCTAGAAAATGCTAGAAAATGCTGAAATAGTAGAAACGAAAAATTAAATGCTGGTAAATTTTTTCCTGACGTATTATACTTTAGAGGTAGGCTGTTTGGACCTTTTAGAGTAGTTTAAGGAGCAATTTAGGGGGGCCTTTCTTAGATTCTCTAATGGCCTAAACACTAGACCTATATGTTATGGTTAGCCAGATAACTGCTGTATATAGTAGGCGTGACCTCTAGAAGCATGGACCCTATATAGAATTGACGATCCTAGATAATACGATATACTATACTTGGCCCTTATAGGCCGCTTGCGCCGTATATACGCTCTACTAGAGCTTACTATCTACCTATACTCCTAATACTCTTAGGCCCTAAACTAGTTAACCCCTAAAGCCTTAAATGCGAATTATATGCTAGAGATCTATAGATTAGTTGCGTTTTCTTATAAAATAGATTAGCTGGTATTTCTCTGATAAAAATTGGACTCTATATTGTCTTGCCTATTCTATATAGGTGTTATAAGCTTTCTCTAGTATTCTGCAATTCTCTATAGCTATTAGCCCGTATATAATTAGGTTTATGTTATTAATAAAGCCTATCCCCTAGGTCGCCCCTTTCTTAAAGGAGTTAAGCAGGTTGCTTATAAAGAAAAGTGTTATAGTGCTGCAATAAAGTAGACTAAATAACTACGTTGTGCTATAAAGAAGAGAAGAAGGGTAAAAGGGGGTATTGTATATAAAGAGTAGGGCCAGCCGCTAAGGCGCTAGTAGTGGGCTAGCTAATAGTAGGAAACAGTATACGTTAGGTTAGTACTATGACAGTACTCCCCTCTTTAGAAGGTTTGGTCCCTAATCCAAATAAATAACTTTAAATAGGTAGTACGCGGGACCACCTATTTTTGCTGCAGAAATATTAAAAAATTCTAATTAGTTGGCTTATCAAATAAAGTTGGCGCATGGCGCTCTTGGCGAGAATTCTAACCAATTAGACAACTTTAACCGTTGGTCAAAGTTCTATAACATCTTAACCACTATAGATTTTTAATATGGTGGTTGGCCACGACCTTAGTATAGCTTTTCTTTATCTCGTGCCTAATCTGGGGGTCCTGGCTTCTTAGGGTGTTGCTTATAGAAGCGCTGTATAGCTTGTTTGCAACCCTTTAGGTCCTCTTCTAGCTGCTAGGTTATATCCTTATAATATTTCCATTTAATCTTATAAGTTAGGCCTTAGGGGTCTTTGTTATGTATATTAAGGATTTTCTTAAACTCCTATTTATCTTCTATATTGCTATTATTGTCTCTCTCTATTACTTGTCCTTATATATTATAGCGCTTTGTGGTATTAATATTTGCTTAGCTAGGGATCTTTTTAGCAGCCTAGAGGTGGACCTTAGATATATAGAAGGATTTATTTACTCAGATATGGTCTGGGAGGTCTACTATAACTGCCCCTTAGTATACTGTAAGTACGGGGTATAGGCCGTCCTATTTATCGTCCTATTTCTTCTTAGGTCTGTTTATCTTTATATTTTCTAAGCTAACCATAACTATATTGCCTTTATAGAATAACGCACTCTCGTCCCTATAGGTATTAGCATTATCTTTATAGCGTTGCTGTAAAATCTAGGCTAGGGCCTTAAGCTGTGTTAATATCTACTTAAAGCGGTTGGCTATAGAGTCTACGCAGAAGAACTCCTTCTTTGCTTATGTTAATAGTATTAGTAGGTAGAAGCCAGTAGGCTTAATTCCAAGGTAAGGGTTAAAGCCATAGTTTATAAAAAACAGGGAGATACCTATACTTTTATTAACTTGGTTATTTATAGCAAATTTAGTAAGTGGTAGGTAGTTAACCTAGTTATCCTATATAAAGCTAATAAAAGTACGGAGGTACTTATTTATAACAGCGTTAATAATTTTAGTTTGGACGTCCGTTTCTAGGTACTAGGCTGAGCTTAGTTATAAGGTTGTCTTAAGGCGTTCACTTAGTTATTACCAGAAGTTGCTAACAAATTATATACTATAATTGGAGATAATCGTGCTTAGTATACTGTGGAGCTTATATATATTATTAACAAAGCTATTAACTAGCTCCTCTATTAAGAGTCCTGTTACTAAAACAAGGTATTATATTTTAGTTAGGCGGTCTACAATAATAAGGATATGTTTATATGCCTTGCTATAGCATTAGCATACTAGTAGTGTTGTAATATAGTTAATTAAAATATCGGTTTATAGGCGAGCGGGTAGTTCTAGTGGCTTTAGGAAACCAGGCGGGGCAGAACGGGGGGTCTTAGTATAAAAGCATAGGGCACAGTCTTTAATAAAGGTAGCCGTAAACTAGGAGATTCCTAGCTACTAGTATATTTAGTTTAAGAGGTTAAGAGTCTTAACCCAACTAGGGTGACTAGTGGGGCTACTGCTATAAGAGCGATGGATAACTTCTAGGTAGAGGTCTAGGGTATTAGGGACAAAGAGGCGTTAGTGAAAGTAGATCTGTCTGTTAATAATGCTATATTCTAACTTATTGCAATGGAGTAATTTCCTAATCTTCTTTGGCTAATGGCGAGCTTTCTAATTATACAGAGCTGCTACTATATCTCTTACGAGTTTGTTCTCCTGGTATTCTAACCAAATTAGCTTATCCAGTGACTTTTTGGCTATTTTGGGGTCTAGAGTGGCTATAAACTCTATATTATTAGAGTTGCGGGATTTATATAGTAATTCTTCTAAGATTATGGGGTTAACTTTCTGGGGCGGTATAATAACTTGGGCTTAGTGGCGGAGGCGTTTATTATTAGCATCCTTAGGTTTCATTCCTAGTAGTTAGCTTAGGGTATTAAGGAGCATAGCTTTGCTGCTAGGTCTATATATAATTACAAAGTTAAACTATAAAAGGAACTCTGCCTACTAGACTTAGTATTAGTTTAGCTGCTTAGTAATTATAAACGTCTGTAGGTTCTTATAGTTAGTAATAATTTTAAATAGCTCCTCAGTCCCTTATAGCTTAGGACGCCATTCCTCTAAAGCCTTAATAATAGCTAAGAGTTCTTTATTATAGATCTTATAGTTATACTCTAGCGCAGAGTGCTTTGCGGAGAAGAATGCAATCAGTCTCAGTTTACTGTTATTGTTATACTAGAAAAGGACTCCGCTAGAAGCCCAATTTAATACATCTGTCTCTACCACTGTTTTCTTTATATAGTCATAGTATGCTATTACTAGTGCTGAAGTAAAGGCTCTCTTAAGGGCCTTAAATGACTTGGCTTATTCTAGTCCCTATAGCCATCCAACGTCCTTTCTTAGGAGTTTTGTTATAGGTGTAGTAACAGCAGAATAACTTTAGATAAACCTATAGTAAAAGTTTACAAATCTAAGAAACTGCTGTAATTCCTTAACTAAGGTTGGGTTCTCCTATGCTTATAAGGCTTAGACCTTTTTAGGGTCCATACTTATTCCTTCTATTAAGATAATTAAGCTAAGGTATTTTATCTTTGTTATGTAGAACTCTAACTTACTAATATTAATTTAGAGGCCAGTAGCTCTAAGGTGGCGAATTACCTCTTCAATATGCCTGGTATGGTTAGCTTAAGTTTTAGAAAATATAAGGATGTTGTTAAGGTATACTGTGCAATAGTTATCTAGTGTATTGTAAAGAATGTAGTTAATATAGTTCTGGAATATAGCTAGGGCATTATAAAGGCCAAATGGGGTTACTAGCATCTTATAGAGCCCAAAGCGGGTAGTAAATGCTATAAGCCATTTATAGCCCTTAGCAATACGGATCCTGTTAAACATGGCGATAATATTAAGCTTAGTATAGAATTTGGCGCTGTATAGGGCATTAAGTATTTTACGGATAAGTAGGAGCGGGTATTGGTTCTTAATGGTAACGTTATTAAGTCCTCTATAGTTATGGCAGATCCTTACCCCTCCTTTTAACTTAGTAGTGAGTAGGAGCGGGGCTATAGTGGGGGACATTAATTCTTAGATAAAGCCTTTATTAAGTATCTTATTAATCCATTTCTTAATATATTAGAGCTTAATAGGGGGGAGTGGGCGGTTTTTATAGTACGGGGGCTGCTTTCTTGGCATAATTTTAATTTTATGGTCCCATAGGCGATATGGTAGGAGCTTATTAGCATTCTTTAGGAGAAACCCCTTAATATAGTACCTATGTTCCCTTAGAAGGCATTATATAATATTGTCCCTAGTTAGAGCGGGTTTGCCTTTTATAAACTTCTTAATGTCTATATCTATAACTTTACGGTAGAGGAACTTAGTATTTATAGTCTAGAGGTTTTCCTTAAGGAAATGTAGTAACTCTTTGATTAACGTCTGATACGGATCCTATCTGGCCCACGCAGACTACTCCGTCATAGGGGGAAAACTTTCCTTAAGGAAATGGTAAAAATAACTAGGGAAGACCTTGCAGGCTTCTTTTATTATATAGTTACTATTAACTAAGCAGCGGAAGGATTCCTTTATTAGGTCTAGTATTTTAACTAGTCCAGTAGGGAGTTTATCTATTAATTATTTCCGTTCTTCTTATTCTACTAATTCTACTAGCTCCGCTATATGGATCCTTATTACTTTTACGCCTTTTTATTTATAAAACTGGGTGAAATTTATGGCGCGTACGTTTATAATATTGTCCAGGTTAGGGCGTATTTGGTCTTCTCCCAATATTGTAGTAGGGCCGGCTTATCTTAGTTAGCTCTTAGGAGCGGTTCCTAGGTAGCAGCCTTGCACAAGGCATATAGGGAGTGGGTATAAGGTTAGGTGTTATAGTGGCGCGGTTTCTATTATCCGGGTCTTAGTAATTCCCTAGCTAGTCCTTGCTATAATATAGGCTGTAATGTGTATATATGGTATATAGCTTAGTTTTAGGTGTTAGACTGGGGGGCTAGGGTTTAAAGGGTATCTGGGTTAGTATTGGATTCTTAGTGGTAGTAGCGCAAAGCGGACCTTCTTCCTTAGTCTTAGCAAGGCCGGCTGGCCCGTTGTTTCAGTCTTAAGTGCTAAAGTAGTCCAGTTTTCTACTATCTTGTTACTTTATAGCTATATAGGTTCCCCTTTATTAGGAACATCTTCTATTATTAGGGCTTTATATATGGTTCTAGGCACTAGGCTTAGTAGTGCTAAGTATCTATATAGGGCGTCCCTGCTACTGTTGGCTGTCCCCTATGGGAGGCAGTTCCTAGAGTAGTAATTTAAGTTAAAGCGGATTTTAAGCTCTCTAAAGCTGGGGTAGGGCTCGTGCTTTTGGAGCTAAGGCATACCTAAGATAATTAGGGTACTGGGTAAGAGTTTAGTAATAAAAAAGAGCATAGCTTTAGTATAGATGCCAATTAACATTTAGGTAGTAAAGTAGTCCGTAATAAATAAAGTTAGGATACTATCTATAAGGCGTAGTGGCCTAGGTGCTAATAGTTTCTTATTTATAATATTATATTTTCTTATAATAGACTTTATATTAGTAAATGCCATTACAGTACTACCTAAGTCCACTAGGCTTACTGTATTAATAAAAACTTGGGGGCATAGGTTATATAATAAGGAGAGTTGGGTTTAAACAAGGATTAATTTCTTATTACTAATTACTAATTTAAGATTAAGTGGCAGTTTACTAATAGAAAGGACTGATTGGTCTAGTAATAGGGACCTAATCTTTTTATCTTTCTCCTTATATGGTTTGGACCCTTAGACGCGACTTAGTCTAAGGGTTTGCCTTTTAACAACTAGGGTATAGGGCTGTCTTAGCAGGGCAATCTAGTATCTATCTGGCTGGCAGTGTTAGTCTTAGTTAGGGTATAAGGAGACGGCACCTCGCCGATAATATAGCTGTGTTTATATTCACTAGCGCAGAGTTGCTAATTCTAGGCGTTGTTAACGGGTTAGGCTTCTATATAGGGTATTATTTAGAGTAACTAAGCCGCAGGGTTAAAGGGGGGGAGTTGTCTGCTATGGCTATAATGGACTCTATGGTTGCTATATCTATGGTTATTAGTTTGCGTTATTTAACGGGCTAGTATTAGGACTGGGTTTGCTGTTATAGTAGGGTTATAAGCATCCTTCTAGTGGCTAGGCAGGCCATAGGTAAGGTATAGTCTATTGTTAAAGCGGCGCTTGCGCTCCGTGTCTAAGATTTTATTAAGGTCTATAGGTTCTCTAGTTGCTACTAGGGTTAGGGTTAGGGTTAATATAGGGGCAGGAGCTTAAGTAGGTAGGCGGTAGTTAGTATTTTTAAGGTTGGCTTAGTATATATAGTTTATAAGGTTCTTAGCGAATATATCTATCTGCTTACTCTAACCTGTATAGTTACTATTATTAATTTTATAGGCAAGTCTAAGTACCAGCTCTTCTATCTTTAAAGAGATAAACTTCTAGAGTAGATCTACCTTCTATTTGTCTATCTTCCTAGCGCGGACTATTAACTTATTAAGCTCTCCCTTCTAGAACCAGTAATTACGCTTGCCCTAGGGAAAATAGTTAAGCTTATTTTTTATAACCTGGGTTATATTAAGGACCTTATAGTAGGTAGTAAACTCTTTAAGTATATCTTCTTTAGTGGGCCATTTCTATATAGACATGTTGTTTAGGTTTTTGTATATAAGCTCTAGGCCTTACTTAATAAACTTATAGGCCTTGCCCTCTAGTATATTTAAGATATAAAGAATCTGGGATTGGATTATATTAAAGTAGTCCTAGTTATAGTTAAAGACTCCTTTAATCTTAATATACTAGGTCTTAAAGTTGGCTTATTATTCTAGCGGGGTGCCTTTTCTACTAAATATTAGCAGGTCTTTAGACATCTATTTTTTCTACTAGGTTACTACTGTTGTTATAATAGTTAATTATTTAAGAGTGGCAATAGTTTCTGTCTAGGAGGCAATAAGGGCATTAAGGCTTTTATTAGCTTTCTTATTGGTGGTATTTGTGTTATATATAAACTGTAGTCCTACTTTAATATTACTAAGGAATTTATTAGTATAGTTAACAAGGGTATAGTAAACTTTATTAGCTTTAAAGGTTTTAGGGTATAGTAGGGAGCGGCGGATTATCTATGTAATATTGGGGTATATCTATATAAAGAAGTCTGCAAAAACTTTATAGGGGTTCTAGGTTTTAGCCATTTTGGCATTATTAATGTCGTCTATTTAGGTAATCTTTAGCACTAGGAAAAAACTGAGGATTGTTCTAGGACTATGGTGGGTTATAGCATGTGGACGCGTTATATATAGGTCGCGATTGCTCTAGGGCGGAGATAACTGGGATATAGGGAATTAGTAATCGCGATAGGGCGCAATTAATGATAGCACAAACTGTTATAGTGCTGCAATGAAGTAGACTAAATAACTATATTGTGCTATAAAGAAGAGAAGAAGGGTAAAAGGGGGTATTGTGTATAAAGAGTAGGGCCAGCCGCCAAGGCGCTAGTAGTGGGCTAGCCAACAGTAGGAAATAGTATGCGTTAGGTCAGTGCTATAACAAAAAGAAAGAGTATAGGCGAGAGGGGTAATCCTTATAGTATTCCTATTACAACTATAATAGGGGGGCTTTAGTATCCACTAAAGGCTAGTAATGTTTCTTTTTAACCTATAAACCCTTAAATAAATTATATAATCTATTCTAGGAAGCCTTTTGCCCTAAGGATGTATAGGAGACGCTTATGGGGTATATTATTATAAGCACCACTAATATCTAGGCTAAGCATTAATACTATAAAGTCCCTTCGCATCGCCTATGCAGATTTAATGGTAGCAGTAAGTAGCGTAAGTGCTAATAGTGTTAAGCGGTTCTTTCTTACCCCTATTTAGCTTTGTAGTAGTAGGGCGTGTTCCTTAGCCGTATCTACTATATAGTCCGCTATTACCCTTTCTAAGATCTTACTAAGGGTATTCTTTAAGGCAATAGGGCGGTAGCTCCCTGGAAGTAAGTAGTTTACTTTACCTTCTTTGCGTAGAATAAACGTTGTTATAGCTCTTCTAAGTCTTGGATAGTAGCCTATTATAAAGTATACTCTAGCTATATCCGCAAGCCAAGGTATTATTAGTGGTCCGTAGGTCTTTAGGGCTTTATTTAAAATCCCATCTAGTCCTAGTACTATATTATTTAAAAGGCGGCTAATGGTTCTAGCCATTTCTTTAGTTATTATATTGCTATTAACCCTTAGGCGAGTCACTGGTGCTTCGCCTGTGATATTACTAAGGTCTACTAAAGCTAGTTAAGGGAAAAATCTTTCTATAAGGATCTTTGCCTTTTTATCATTATCTCTTATAGCTAGTAATTCACCTAGTCTTTATAGGGGCGGAAGGTATAGGTTTTCTACTAGACGTCCTGCCTTTCTCTTTACCTATTTTACTATCCTCCAAAGACCTTTATTGTAGGGGAGGCTCAGGTTAGTAGTATGCTTATTTATAAACTATCTCCAGCTATTCCTTACTTCTTTTTTTAGGGTATTCTTTAGCTGGTTTCTTATATCTTTATATTATCTCTTATCTTTAGGATTATAGCTACTTATATATTTTCTTCTTACTTATTATTGGCTGGTAATAAGAACCGCGTATTATGCGGACTATATATATTGCGTATAGGGGCCTGGTTTTAAGACCGGGCAGTGCTCTTTTAGCCTATTTTTAATTGCTACCTAGATCCTTTCTAGCCTTTAGTTGATTTCCTTAGGGGTAGCTAATAAGCCTCACTTATTTAATATTAGGTGGATTTCTTCTAGGTCTTAAAGTTATTGTTTAACTATATTAAAAAAGCTGTCTATCTTAAGCTTTCTTATTGCGTATCTTTTGCTATTTAGTTGCGCCTTAATATCTAAATCTAGCTGTATCTAGATAGGGATATAGTCTAAAGTAAGTGCCCATTCTTTTTTAGGGTTGCACCTTTTAAGTCTCTGGTATAGGCCTTTATCTATAAATATAAGGTTAATTGTACTTCTAGCAGTGCCTTATTGCCATATAATTGCTCCTAGGGGGGTGGCTAGCTTAAGGCCCTAGGTGTCTATAGCTCTTAGTAGGCACTCTACCTATTATTTAGCAGCAATATAGATACCCTCCACTATAGGTAGTGGAGGTTTATATCTCCTAATAGGATAAACTCTATGCCTTTAGTTCCTAGTAAGCTTATTACTAATATAATATTCTCTATTTATGGGACCCCTTTAACCTTAGGGTTATATATATTAATAATCTATACCGGTCCCCTATATGTCTGGATTGTTATAACTATAATATCTGGGTTAACTGCCTATTATAACTATAAGGATAGGCTGATAGCCTTACTGATTATAAAGCACATATATATAGCTGCTTTTAGTTTATATAGGAGTTGGAATCCTTAGGGACAGTATATTAATTATATATAGGCATTATAATACGGCTCTTGTATAGTAAGGATATAATGTTTCTTTAGGTTTAGGCTGTCTAGTAAGGGCCTTATAAGATAGTAGTTTATATTGCCGCAGTTATACTGTATAATGGATAGGTGGCAGACCCCTAGCGAGGGTTCTTTACCTCTTCTTTATTCCTTACTTCTTCTATTTCCACTTTCTCTAGGATATTTAGAACTTCTGTCTCTTATATTTATACCCTGGTTACTACTTATTTTATATAGAGCTTTCTATTCCCGTATCTTATATTCCTACTAGCGCTTTTATATCTAAATCTGTTATTATCTCTAGTTCTTCCCCTATTCTTACTGGTTAGCTATATACCCTTTAAAAGTTAGCTGTGAATGTTATATTTACCGCGTTAAGTCTAATTCTTAATTATCTTGGTTTTAAGCTTACTATAGCTGTCTATAAGGGTCTTCCTATAGGGCGTCCTCTCCCTTATGTCCCCTATAACCCTTATATCCCTATATAGTCTGGTAATATCACATAGCGTTGCTTTTGGCCTATTAAGGCTTGGGATGGCTGGCCTAGCCCCCTAGTATTAAAGGTAGGAAACGCTAGAAAGGTACCTGCGCCCCCCTAGCTTATTACCTATTGTTTCCATTTATATAACCTAGCATGTAGTTATTCCTATAGCTGTTAAGCCCTTGCCTTCTATCTCCTATATTTAATATAGTCTTCTCTCTCCTATGCCTTATATATGCTTTGGTGGCAGTTTATATATTTTATTTAGTCTTAATTTAAGCAGTATCTTATATTATGGGGGCCTATATAGTGGCCGCAGCATACCTATACTGTGCATGTGGATTGGGTGTATCCCCATTATACGCAGCAGTAGTATTATTCTAGGCATAGTCTGTGGTTATAGAGCCTTATATTATATATAAGGCTATTTATAATTATTCCTTTCTAGATAAAGAGTTTTTGCATTCCTAGTGTATATATACTAATAATAAGGGAGCTATATATTTATCCAGCGTCTCCCTAGCGAGTTTTTAGCAACCCTTATATCCTCTTATTATTTTTGTTGTTTACTTAGTTTATATTTTCTTATTAAAGCTATTGGATTTAGGTAATCTTAAGTCCTAGTATAAGGCGTTCCGCTTGTCTTACTATCTCTTATATAATTACTATATTATCCGCCTAGCGTCCCTTTTCTACCCTAAGGCTTATAGGAACTACTAGGACTTTAACTAGGTAGTCCTTATAGAGTACTTTTATACTAATACACTCTCTTAGCCTATCCCCTGCCCTTACAGCTTGTTCCTTTACCTATTGGTCCTTTAAGGTAACTTTAATATCTTTACTTTTAAGGTGTTGGACTATAACAGCGTTATAGACCTCTTTATAAATCTCTATAAGGACTTCTATTTCTAATTGTCCCCTAAGTCCCTCTACTTTTTCTATATTTAGTTATATTATAATTATATACCCAGTTGTTATCTTAAGGGGGTTAAGTTCCCTATACTATAGAAGCGTAGCTATAGCGGCCTAGATACGGTTTGCCGATAAGGGGGGTTTTTATTTATTTTAAATTTTACTTAGCTATTAGAGGATTTAATTAAGGGTTTACTAAAGGGGTGCCTAAGGTTTACTAGACTGGCGAAGCTATTCTGCTAGCTGCATTAGATTGTTATAGCTAATAGTTACTCCCCCGCAATTCTAGATACTAGATACGTCTAATAGGCTTTATATTTTATTAGATGCCTTTTTAATAAAGGTATTTCCGCTTTATAGTATAGTATTTGCCTATCTTTATTCTAGAGGGCCATTGCTAGGCATAGTTCTGGTAGTCGCGCGCGAGTGCGAACCACTGTTGTTTAACATGTGCCTTCTCTGCGATGCATGTATCTTAGGGGGATTCTATAGGTGTTTTTCAGGGTTCTTTTGGTTGGTTTTAGTCTTTTTAGGCTGGGTGCAGCAAGAGCTCCAATTTAGTACCTTGTTCTAAAGAATTAATAATAGTAAGACGAAATTCCTTACTAGCTACTATATTAAACTTAAAGAATAATCCAATGCCTATACTAAACCTATGACGCCAATTAATCCCAGGAGGATTTAATTTATTAGCCCTAGCCTTAACCCCTAAGGGGAAGCCTAGTAGCTTAAAAGACTATAACAACTTTAGTAAGGTGGACATTAATAACGTCTTATCCTTTATTAACTATATAACTATAGATAAATAAGCCGAAGGACTACTACCTATTAAGATTAAGATATAAGACGCTAAAATGTTTATAAAAATGGTAGTATAAGAACCTAATAAATACTACTACCTTTTATAGAACTACTACCTAAAGCTTACACGAGCTAAGATGCGTACTGTTTAAGATTGCGATATTATCTAAGACCTATAAGCTTGCGAGGCGCTTGCCAATAATATACGTTAAGAGATTAAAGACGACCTCTATATGTCTAAACGCGACATCTAATGACTAAAGAAGGCCGAGATTATACTTATTACTACAGTTACTAAAAGAGAGGGTATAATTAAATACCTATAATCTTAGCTTAATAAGCATATTTATAACAATACTAGATACCTCTTTATTGTATATAACGCCACCTAAGTCTTTACGCCCCTAGTAACCTCACCTACTTAATACTTAATAGAGGGTTAGCGCTAAGCAGCTTTACCTAACAGGAATCCCTACTATAGCGGCAATAATAAAAGCTATAATAATTAAACCTAGACTGCCACTATAGGGTCTAATATACGCTACCCTAATCCCCTAACCTTCTAGGGTAACCGCAAGGAATACAGCTACTAGGAGATATAAATCTATAAGAAACTAACCTAGAGCGCCTACCTTTTCCCTATAAAAGATATTAAGATTGGCTATATTATTAGACAAATAAAGGGCATTCCATTTAATAGACTCTTCGCTTAATAGGAGACTAGCAGTCCCTAGAGGTAGTAGTCCCACTAGGAAGTCCTTAATAACCTTAACTAAATATACCGCTGTCACGGAGTAAGTATAAGTGACGATAATATATAGCAAAGTAGATATTATTAAGCTACGTATATAAACTGTATAATAAAGTTAAGACGTTGCGTAAGGAAGGAAGGTAAAAAGGTATAAGAAGGGGTATATACTGTTTACTTGTTGCTAGGTTAACAAGTGCATAGAGCAGAAGTTACGGATATTTCAGATATTGCGGATATTGCAGATGTCTCGGATATTGCGGATATTGCGAGCAGATATCGTAAATATTGCGAATATTGCGGATATTGCAGTATCGTAATCAGTCTTTGGTTGCTAAGTTGATAGAAACGGGTAGTCGTATATAAGGTGTCACGGGGTGGTCCCATAATAGTACCCCCCCTTTAAACTTAAGCTCCTACGAGATATGGTTGTGGTAGTTCTAGGTAGAGTTTGTAGAAGTCTTCTACGGCTTATATAAGTCCTATAGAGTTAACAGGTTCCCAGGAGGGCTTAGTATAGCCTCTCCATTTTATAAGATATATATATTAGCGTTTCCGTTTATTATACTTAATATCATTAATTCTTTTAATAAAGTACTTATTCTTACTATCCACCTTAACTGGTAGGGGAGGGTCCTAGATCTGTCTAGGCAAGGTGTCTAATATAGGGGCAGTAGGGTAGAGGACTGATGTGTGGAATATAGGGTGGATTTTAACAGTATTAGAAAGCTTTAGTTGGTAGGCGTAAGAGAAGACAACCTTTTTAATCTTATAAGGGCCAGCGTTCTTCCAATTAAGTTTCTTAGTAGGTTACTTTATTTTTAGATTTCTTATATCTAGCTAGACAAAGTCACTAATTTAATAGGCTGGTGCTAGGGTTTATTTCTTATTCGCTGCGGCTTTATAGATAGATTGGGTCCATGTTATTTTATTAGTAAGAAACTATTATAGTTCCTCCATCTTTTCTACGAATTTATTTACTTCTGCAACTTATAGGGCGTAATAAGCGGGGTAAGGAATATTACTAAAAGGTTTAAAACCTATTTGTGGATGCTAACTGTAGTTGGCTAGGAATGGGGAGACCTTTATGGTTTCTAAGATAGAGTTATTTACAGTAAACTTAGCAAATGCAAGCCAGTTAATCCAGTCGTCTTATAAATACGACGTGTATATCCGAATATACTATTCCATAATAGCATTTATACGTTCCGTTTAACCGTCCGTTTCTAGGTAATATACTATAGACAACAGTGCTTTAATATAGAGTTAGGTAGTTAGTTTTTTCTAAAATATAAAGATAAACTAGCTGCCTTTATTGGAGATAATTGTTTTAGGGAGTCTATGGAGTTTCTATACATAATCTAGGAATAGTTAAGCGACGGCAGGTGTTGATATATTAAAGTAGGTAATTAGGTGTCTTATTTTAGATAGTTAGTCTATAACTACCATAATATTTTTATAGCCTTTATTTTTAGGGAGTTTAACAATAAAGTTAATTAAGATATCTTTCCATCTTCGGTCTAGGACAGGTAGTGGCTTTAGGAGGCCATTATACGTTTTATATAAGGCTTTAGCTCGTTGGCAGGTATGGCAACTAGCAATATATCTTTATATTATATTATGCATATTTAGCTAGTAGTACTCCTATTAGAGTAGTTCTAGAGTCTTTTCTTGGCCTAAGTAACCGGTTACTAGTAGGTTATATACGTGTTTAAGGAGCTTAAGCTTAAGTTTGTTATAATTAGGTATAACTAGACGGTTCTAGTAGTACAGGAGGTTTTTATAAGCTTTGCACTTATTTAGGGAGATCCTTTTTAAACGTCTAACGCCGTCCTATATTAGTTTAAGCGTCTCTTAGATAAACTTATTATTCGGATATTTATTAACTATAATTTGTTTAATTAATTAATCAGTTATTTTAAGGATATATACCGTAAGGTCTTTAGTAGGAGGATTAAATAGTTTAGGGCGAATCAGGGTTTAATTATGGTAAGTATACGCTTCTTCCTGTACTGGCATATCTTATAAGCGTCGGGTTAGGGTATTAGGCTTCTAGCCTTGGATACCTAGGTGGTATATAATAGAGAATTGGAAACGGGATAGGTATTCTAACCAGTAGGCCTAACGGTGGCTTAGCTGTTTTATGGTTGTAAAGTACTATAAGTTCTTATAGTCGCTAAGAACCTTAATTAGAAATCCGGCGCCTTCTAACTTAGGTTGCTATTGTTTAAAGCATCTAATAATGGCCAGTAGTTCCTTATCGTAGATCTTGTAATTACATTTAGCTAGGCTTAGTTATTTTAAGAAGTATGCTATAGGGTGTAATACTCCCTCCTTATTGTATTGAGACAGAATGCCTCCAGTAGCGTAGTTAGATGAGTTAGCTTCTATAATACTTATTCGGTTCAGGTCGAAGTATTAAAGTATAGGTACAGTAGTGAATATAACCTTTAAATACGCAAAGGCTTTCTTATATTTCTTGTTAAAGATAAAGGCTTTATCCTTTTAGGTTAGAGCGATAAGGGGTAAAGCTAAGGCAGAGAAGTTATTAATAAACTATTAGTAGAAGTTAGCAAATCCTATAAAGGCCCTTACGTCCTTAACGTTCTTTAGTTCTTACTAGTTTATAATTACTTCCATCTTCTTTGGGTCTATTTGTATGCCGTCTATAGAAATAATAAGTCCAAGGTATAGGACTTCTGTTTTATGGAACTCGCATTTATCTATATCTAATTATAGGCTAGCTCCGCGTAGGGCTTCTAGGACAAGGTTAACGTGTTTCTAATATTTAGCTAGGTTATTACTATATACTAAAATGTCGTTAATATAAGCAGTACAGAAGATATCCAGATAAGGGCGTAGGGTGTTATTTACAAAGTGCTAGAATAAACTTGGGGCGTTTGCAAGGCCAAACGGCGTCACTAAGTACTTAAATAATCTATATTAGGTACGGAATGCGGTAAGCCATTTATCTTCTTTTATAATGCGGAGGCGGTTAAATGCGTGGATAAGATTAAGTTGTGTATAGTAATAAGCTTTACTTAATTAGTTTAGTGTTTCTTAAATTAATAGGAGTGGGTATTAGTTCTTAATAGTAATAGCGTTAAGAGCTTAGTAGTCTACATAGAAGCGTAAACCGCTGCTAGGTTTCTTAACAAAGATCATAGGTGCAGCTATAGGCAAGGAGCTTGCTCTAATAAATCCTTTACTTAAGTGCTTGTCTAGGTACTTCCGTAGTACCTAAAGTTTGTTTTAGGACATTCTATATAGGGGTCTAAATCCAGGCTGCTTTCCTTCTTTAAGTTTAATCTTATAGTTGTACGGTTGGTGCTCTGTTAACTTATTAGCTTCCTTTTATAAGAATACATCTAGGTTTTTATGGTAACATACTAGTACTTTTATGGCGGGGTTAGTATGCTTCTTTAGTGCTAAGGCTTTCTTAATATTAGCCATTATAACGGCGTAGATTGTATATTCAGGTTTCCTAGCAAGTTGCGCTAGCGGGGTAGCTCCAATTATTTAAATGTCTAGGGTATTAGGTAAGCTTTTATTGTCAATAGTTTCTTATATAGTTCCTTATTTAATTTTAGGTTTAGTAGTAGGTATAAAGTTAGTATTAGATATGGAGTCAGTATTGGATTTAGGTTTAGGTTCTTTAAGTATCCTTTTTATAGTAGAATATCAGTTCTTCTAATATACTTATATAATATATTTAAGCCTTTACTTAGTCTGAGGCAGTATAGTGCTTAAGATTAATTCTTGGGGTTTAGCAGATATTCCGGATTCTTGGCAGACGTTAGCGGATATCTTATTTTAGTAGAATCTAGTAGATTCCTTAGACGCGGGGCGGATATTAGTAGAAATCTTAGGCTTTGGTTTAGGTTTAGAGTGGTAAGTTATAGAGTATTCCTACTTATAATAAGAGGTAGTAAATAGAAGCTTAAGGTTATCCTAATTAATAACCACCTTATATAGCTTTATCTAGGGTTGTCTAAGGATTACTAGGTGGCCTAAGGTAGTAACAAAAAGCTTAATCCATTCTTTATGGTTTAGGTATTAAAGTCTTAGGGCTACTATATAGGTGATACGCCCTAAGATGGTGCGTTTGCCATTAAATCCAAATACATTAATATGCTGGCTAAGGGGGGTTAGGGTAAAACTATTATTTTACGCAAAGATTTTATTAATAAATCCTATGCTGCTAGCTCCTATGTTAATTAAGACTTAAGTATTAGCCTATTAATCTTTCTGCTAAAGATAGTAGTTAATAGTTATGCTATGGTCCTAAGAGTTAGAGTTTGTAACATCTAATGCGTTTAACGAGATCCTATAGCAGAGCTATCCTAGAGAGTAACTTAGCTCTAGGACCTTCCTTTTAGAGGTAATTAGGGGGGGGTTTCTAAGGGTAATTATATGCCGGAGCTTTGTCCTTATAAGTGGTGTTTACTAGATGCGGGGCTGGAACTAGATAAAGATTAGGAATAGTAACTGGAAGATTAGTGCGGTAAACGGCTACTAGTATTAGCCGTTTATAAATTGTTTTAGGACGTAGGCATAGGAACAGAATAGTATTTTAAGATATAAGCCTTGCTTCCGCATTTAAAGCAGAGGCTTAGTTTAATACGTTATTCTTATTTAGAGGACCCTAGTAGGGCATACTCTAGGGTTCTAGAGTTAATGTCTATAGCGTTAGGGTGCTTATACTAAGAAGATGACTTAATAGGGACTTATAGGGCTATTATATTGTACTAAGGAGCGGACTTTGGCGTTAGACATAGTATATTGTTATACCATATATTAATAACGTTTATGTAGGCATTAAGGGCTCCTGGTAGGTCTATATCTATTAAAGAGGTTTTTAGTTTAGGGCTTAGGGATTTAATAAGGCTATTAATTAGTACGGAGTTATTCCAGCCTATTTCCTTTACGTAGCGGTTAAATTCGGAGAAGAATATTAGGAAACTTTTTTTTTCTTAAGTTATATGGTTTATCTTCCTTTAAGCGGTAGCTTGGCGGTTTAGGTTACCATATATAGCTTTAAGAAGTATGATTAGGCTTTATACTAAGTTCGGCTAAAGAGGTTTAATAAGGTTAGCTACATCTCCTCCTAATTAACTTAGGGCGTAGTAGAGTTAGTTGGCTTTAGTTAGGTAATAGTTAGCATTACCAGTTAGCTTATTCTTAAGCCGGCTTAGGAATAATTAGAGCTCTTGTTATTTACTGGTAAATACTAGAGGGTCTAGTAGTTTTTTGGATTGTTATAGTATAGTAGACGGATTTACGGGATGAATATCTATAGCTGGCTTAGGGTTTGCACCTAACAAGCCAGGTCTAGATTTGGTTATTTTTATCTTATCTATAGGTGGCGTGTTAGTAGCCTCTTAGGCTAGTATTTGGTCTTAGGGCCCTAATACGAGTGTCTTAAGGATGCGGACTTCTTCTTAAAGTGCTTTAATTAATTTCTAGTGCCGTGCTTCTTATTTAGCTTATTATTCGGCTATAGCGTCCTAGTTCTATACAAGGGCGTCTATAAAAGATTTCTATATATTTACTAATTATTCTTGGAGTGCGGATATAATATTAGCGGCCGTTATAGGGGCTTTAAGGTCGTTTTATATTTTAGATGGGGTGGGATAGGGCGGGGTGGGGCGGAGTATAGGGTTTTTTTTTAACGTAATGTAGTGTCACAGAGTAAGTATAAGTGACGATAATATATAGCAAAGTAGATATTATTAAGCTATGTATATAAACTGTGTAATAAAGTTAAGATGTTACGTAAGGAAGGAAGGTAAAAAGGTATAAAAAGGGGTATATACTGTTTACTTATTGCTAGGTCAATAAGTACACAGGGCAAAAGTTATAGATATTACGGATATTGCGAGCGGATATCGTAAATATTGCAAATATCGTGGATATTGCAGTATCGTAATCGGTCTTTGGTTGCTGAGTCGGTGGAAACAGATAGTCGTGTGCAAGGTGTCACGGGGTGGTCCTATAACAACCGCAACTATAACCTAGTGGCCACTAGTTAAGCTAAACTATATACCCTAAAGATAAGCCCTACTAAATTATTTAATGAGTTTTATATTAAATTCTAAAAATACACTAGAGTCCTAGCCTAAGACAATACCAAAGACTAAGAAGATCTTTTTAAAAAAGTTACTTATTACCTTAGTTACGCAGCCGCCAGCCACAATTATAATAACGTTTACGATATGGTAGCAGCCCTATAGAAGATTAAACGACGGCTAAACTAGATTGCTACTGCAAAACCCCACCTAAAAACCTTTCTATAGAAGCCCTTTAGACCTATTAAACTACTAACGCCTACTACCCTAAGCAATACTACTAGTCCTAATATTAACCTCTCTATACTAATATTCCCGTAAAAGCTACTAAATAGAGAGCGCAAGCTACTCCAGAAGCTATAGCATTGCTATAGATACTGTTAAGAAGGCTACTATAGCTATAGCCTAAACTACCTAATAACTAGGTTTAATAGCTACTATTTAACACCTAACCCTATACCTTAAACACTAAATACGGCGCTACGTGCTACTACCGTATAAGATAAAGACGCAGTAATAGCAGTAGAGTTAGATACGGAAACGGAAAACGCCAAGTCCTAGCCTTAAGTCGCAGGTTAGGACGCCCTAATAATAAGGGGATCTATATATCGGCCTGCTTAATAGATAACTTAGTAAAGATAAATAGACAAAAACAGATAGTTTTACTTATAATAGGAATTACTGCTAAAAAATAATATAAAAGCCGTTCTATAATTAATTACAGAGCTACTAATAAATTTATAGATACCTAATTTGTGTATACTTATAACCTATTTACCTTACCCCTTATTAAAGCCCGCGCCCTATAACTTGCTAACGGTAGTTACACCGCATAGAAGATTACCTATATAGTATAACTCTACCTAGATATAAACGGGCACCAGGAAGAACTTTGGGCCTATATTATACTACTTGCTAACTACCCTATTATCCTTAGAATAAACTGGCTTAAATAATACAACCCCGCTATTAACTGGAAAAAGAGAGAAGTAACCTTTAACTTTAAATACTGCAGAGAGACTTGCCTAGGGTATAGCCTAGCCGCCTCTACCTACTCCTTAGGATATTAACCTAAGGAACCCCTTATTACCCTACCTATAACTAACTACTACTATATAAGTGCCGCGGCCTTCTACCGCATAGCATATAGGAAAGGCTAGACCGTTACTATAGCCTCCTAATTACAATTATATAAGCTTAATAAAGAATAGGACTACGTCCTCTATAGTAATAGGATAGATATAGCCAATCTCCTAGAAAATAATACCCCTATAGAACTCTATAGACTTTTACCTTTAGACTTTAAGAAGTTTATAAAGCTTAAAAAAGGATTTACTAATAAGAAAATCCACAATCTCCTCCCTAAAAGGTACTATAACTTTATTAACGTGTACTTATAAAAGAGCGTAGATATATTCCCTCTATATTAACCTAATAACTACGCTATTAATATTAAATAAGGAAAAACGCTACTTTATAAGAGACCTTACTTAATATTAAAAGACGAACTTCTAGTTGTTAAAAATTATATCAACGAGCATTTTAATAAAGGGTTTATTTGCCCTAGTATATTCCTAGCAGCCGCCCCTATCCTCCTTACTAAGAAGCTAGGAGGAGGTATTTAATTCTATATTAACTATAAAGGACTCAACGCTATTATAATTAAAAACCAATACCCTATACCGCTTATACGTAAGACTCTTAAACGGCTTAGCTAAGCCAAAATCTATACTAAACTTAATATTATTGCCGCCTTTAACCGCCTTTAAATACGGGAAGGTAATAAATAGAAAACCGTATTTGTATTGCGCTTTGGCCAATTTAAATATACTGTTATACCCTTTAGTGTATGCAACGGCCTAGGTAGCTTCTAAAGCTATATTAATAATACCTTATAGGACTACCTCAACGACTTCTGCTCTGCGTACCTTAACAATATACTTATTTACAGTAACAATCCTTCTAAGTATACTAAGCACGTTTAGAAGGTCCTATAGCGCCTTAGAGATACAGGACTTTATATTAATTTAAAAAAGTGTAAATTCTTAGTTATAAAAGTAAAATACCTTAAACTAATTATTACTACTAAGGGTGTCTATATAGACCCTAAGAAGGTATAAATAATTACTAAATAGTAAACTCCTAATTGTATTAAGGATGTATAAGCCTTTCTCAGTCTCGCTAACTTCTATTAGAAATTTATATACAACTTCTTAGGCGTTATAGCACTACTTACAGCAATAATGCGAATAAAGGGTTTTCCTATAAAAGGAAGAAAAACACACCTATATTTTACCTAGATGTCTAAATGCAAGAAGGCGTTTTAAAACCTTAAAGATGCTTTTACTAAAGTACCTATCCTAGCTTACTTTATACTAGGACGGTAACTCTACCTTAAAACTAACTCCTTAGACTACGTTAACGCATGCGTTTTTTCTTAGATAGGTAATAACAGCCTCCTCTACCTAGTCGCATTCTACTCGTCTAAGCTTATACTATAAGAGTGTAACTATAAGATCTATAATAAAGAACTTCTCGCGATTATATAAGTGTTTAAAGAATTCTAACTAGAACTCTTCTTAGTAGAACCTAACTAGCTAACTAAAGTCCTTACAGATTATTATAACCTTAAGTACTTTATAACTATAAAGCAACTAAATTAACGCTAAGTACGCTGGAACGAATTTCTCTTTAGTTTTAACTTTAAAATTGTATATAGGCTAGAAGTATAAGGTACTAAGCCTAATAGCCTAATACGCCGTTTATAAGACCTTTTTTAGTTAGAAGATGACCCTTATAATTAATTTTAATAATAGATGATTTTAAAAGTATAAAACTTAGCCTTAGGTATACTACCTAAGATAGAACTAACCGCCCCTTAGCTTTATACTATAGAACTAAAATTACCCCCTAAAATTAATAAGCTTATTACTGTAGTATATAACACATCTGTTAACCTATTACTGTATTAACTAATTGCCGCAAAGATTGCTAACACCCGTATGCTATTTACCAACCTCCGAAGCTTAGGCTAGATTAATATGGCAGCCTTAAAAGTAAAAGAGAATAGGCTCTATTATAGAGGCCGTCTATTTATCCCCGACTTAGAAGACCTATAATGGCAATTAATCTAAATGGCCTACGATCTCTGGTTAAGCGGCTACCTAGGCAAGGGATAAGCTCCTTAGCCGATACTACTTCTGGCCTAAAATAATAGACTTAGTCGAACGCTTTATAAGCGCCTACCACGGCTATAAGTATGCTAAAGCATTTTATATAAAGTACTAAGGATTACTATACCCTCTACTAATACCTATATGCTAATAGGCAGATATTGCTATAGATTTTGTTATTGACCTACCACCTTATAAATAATATGGCTAAACCTATAAGAACATCCTTATAATAATATGCCGACTTATAAAAGAACGCTACTATGTCCTAACCAAAGGCGTAGCTATAAGTAACGTTGCTAACGCCTTCCTCCGCGAAGTTTACCAACTATATAGGTTACCCAACTCTATTATGTCTAACTAAGGCACGTAATTTAATTCTAATATATGGAGGCGGATCTGCTAACGCCTTAGTATCTCTATTAAGATGTCTATATCCTTTTACTATAAAACTGCTAGATAACCGGAAAACGCTAACGCTAGCATAAAGGCGTACTTACGATAGGTAGTCGCCTACGTCAGGAAAAAATTTACCAGCATTAAATTTTACTTTTCTGCCATTTTAGTATTTCCTAGCATTTCCTAGCATTTTAGCAGCTAAATGCGGCATTTATAACTAAGTCTTAGCATTTAGCTGCTAAGTGCTAACTATATAATTACTAAGCATATATAAAAGTTTATTTTTTATTTTTTATTAATATTAGTAAGCATATATAAAAGTATAATTTTATAATTTTAATAATTTTAAATATTAGTAAGCATACATAAAAGTATTATTTTAATTATTTTAATTATTTTAATTATTTTATATTTTATATGTACTTTATTAATAAATATTAAAATTACTACCCCTAAAGCTCTGCATAAAGCTCTACACAAAGCTCCACATAAAGCTCTGCACGAGGTTCTGCACGAAGCTCTACACAAAGCTCTGCATAAAGCTCTGCACGAAGTTCTGCACGAAGCTCTACAGAAGGTCTGCACGGAGGTCTGCGCGAAGGTCTACACGAAGGTCTACACAAAGGTCTGCACGAAGGTCTGCACGAAGGTCTGCGCGAAGCTCTACACGAAGCTCTACACAAAGGTCTGCGCGAAGCTCTACACGAAGCTCTACACGAAGCTCTACACGAAGCTCTACACGAAGCTCTACACGAAGCTCTACACGAAGCTCTACACGAAGCTTTGTACAAGGCTCTAGTGTTCCCAATAATCGAATCGGACTTAGTCAATCGGACTATCCATAATCCGTAATCCGAGCCAATTGGATTGCAATTGGATTGCCTGGACCGCAATCCTGATTGGCTCGATTAAATCGTGATTGATAATCGCGATTGCAGGACACTACGCACATCCAAAAAATCTTCTAAAGCAAGCACTTATCTATCAAAATTCCAGTGTAAAAGTGCTTATTTTTTAAGATATTAACTGCTAATAGCTTCTGAGACCGAAGAAACCGAATCTACCTCCGCTTTAACCTCGCTGTCGCGTTAGCTCCAAAATTGCTCTATTAGTACCCCTATCGAATTTTCACCTTTAGATCCTTCAAATCCTTCAAATAATGACGATTTTACTCTTTAAGAAGGCGGAAAGACTTACTTACGCGGTAAACGAATGCCAGCTACAAAAGGAAAGAAGAAAGGCTGGTTTTGGAATTACGGTGAAGAAATATACTGTGAGGATAATGCGCAGTGGTTCTGGCTATGCTTAAAATGCTGGAATAACAAGCGGTTTAAGGCCTATAAGACAACTTCTACATTCTATCTGAAAAGCTATCTTAAAGCAGATCATTCTATTATAAAAACAAGCTCTTAAACTGACGAGTTTACCGTCCTCCCTGCCCTCTATACTGCCGACGCTAGTGATGAAACACTGTCAGAGCCTCTAGATGATAATATATAGATTAAATGGGTTATACGTTTTACTTTTAAGACTCTAAAGCAGCGGCTTATCTAGTGGATTGTTGTAATGCATATCACATTTTTATAGGTTGAGAATGACTGGTTTTGAGCCTTTCTCGCTGTCTTTAATATGAAGCTCGTAGAGTGGATCCCTAAAAGCGGTGATACTGTACGAGCATAGATTATGGAGGATTTTTAGCAGCGATAATCTGATATTGTAAAGCAGCTTTAAGAAAGTAAAAGCCTTATCTACTTATTTTACGACCTTTGGACCTCACCTAATTATCTTGCATTTGTTGGAGTCTTTGGCCATTATGTGAGCTCTAAATACAAAGTAGAGACTATATTGCTTGGATTACGTCGTCTTAAAGGCCCTCATTCTGGAGAGAATATTGCGGAAGCTATTGTTGCTGTTGTTAAGACCTACAAAATCATCGATAAAATAGGCTATTTTGTCCTTGATAACGCCGGATTAAATGATACTTGTGTTAGCGCTATAATTGAACGACTTAATATTAAAGACATAAAAGAACACCGTTGCCTTCGCTGTCTTGGCCATGTTTTAAACCTCTTAGTAAAAGCAATGCTTTTTGGCGAAAATCCTGAAGTCTTTAAGAAAGATATTACTACTGCGGCTATACTTGGAGATGAGAAGGCAGCATTACGGCACTGGAGGAGTAAAGGCGTATTAGGCAAGCTTTATAATGTTATTAATTATATCCGCCTTATACCATAGCGACAGGAGGATTTCCTAGCAAAGGCGCGTAAAGGAGTAAAAGAGCTAGAGCCAATGATAGAAACCAAGGGATATTTAGATGAAGATCTTGAGACAAAAGATCCTCTTATCCCAATATAGGATAACGATACACGCTAGAATTCCTGGTTTTTAATAATTAGACGAGCTCTTAATCTTAGAGACGCTATTGATCTTTTTACCAAACGTTATGTTGAGAAGAATGAGAGCTCTCTTTTTAAGCTAGATGAACTTTCTAACGGTGATTGGGATACTATTATCCGAATAAAAGAAATCCTTTAACCTTTTTATATGCTTATAAAGCGTACTGAAGGCTAGGCTCGAACAGGATTATATGGAGCTTTATGGGAGGCTTTACCAACCATGGAATACCTCTTAGGGACATTGGAAAGGAGGGCTGTGGAGTATAGAGCAGAACTTATAAGCTGGAAGCAGTTGACAGCTAAGAATGCTCCGCAGATTTTTAAGCAGATGGATATTACACTTGCTGACCATAGACATATCCTCTAAAGTATTAAGCATGGGTGGAGCAAGCTGGAGAGCTATTACAGGAAATTGGATGAAAGCCCTGCCTATGCTGCTTTAATACTTCTTTACCCAGAACACAAATCGCAATTTCTTAAGCGCCACTAGAAGGGGAGGCCGGATTGGATTGCACAAGCTAAAGAAGTAGTTAAAACGCTATGGTTAATAGCTTATAAAGATATTACTAAACCTTCTATAAGCCTTTATATCCTTCCTTCCGCGAAATAACGAGACCTAAGCGACTTTGACTAATTTCTACATCCTCCTGATTATAACGATGATTAATAGGGCGAAGAGGAGGATGAATTTGAGCAATATATAAAGATTAAATCGGTTATTATAAAGCCTGGGGAGCTAATTGATATTTATGGGTGGTGGAAGGCTTATGAAAGCCAGTGGCCCTTATTGGCGCGCATGGCGTTTAATATGATAGCTATACCAGCTATAAGCTCAGAATGTAAGCGCCTTTTTAGCTTTACGAAGCTCTTACTCTCTAATCGCCGTACGAGGATGAAAGAAGATATTATTAAGGCTTCTGAGTGTCTCTGATACTGGTATACAGCGAACCGCTTTAATTAGAAATAATTATGTTAACTATAGTACCATGAATTAACCCTTAGTGTTACGGGATATACCCTGTGACACCTTCTATTATAATCTGCCGTTTTCCACTGTAATTTACCGCAATCTATGGCAATCTGCGGCAATATGTCTGCAATATGTCTGTAATATGTCTGTAATATGTCTGCAATATGTCTATAATATATCTGCAATATCCGCAATATCCGCAACCTCTACCAAGCCCACAAAACTCCACTAATTTCCACTGTAAAGATGTTAGTTACATTTACTGCCCCTAGCTGAACCAATGACGATTTTCCATGCCCGGCATGGAAAATCGCTATTGGCTTGCTTACTACTAGCGCCTTGGCGGCCCTCGCGATATGTTGGCCTATACTACCCCTAATAATCTTTCTTCTTCTTCTTCTCCTTAGTTTAGTATCTTTGTGTATATAGCATTATTCAAGCTTCGTCTTGGAGGCATTTATTTAAGCTGTTATAAATAGAGCTGAGTCCTGATATAGAGATGTGGCTCCGCCACCCCTGTCCTTTACCCCTGTTGGCGTGGCAATTGGAGATTGCAATCGACAATCGCGATGGAATTAGACCCGATCGATTGAATCCGATTGTGTTGCCATGGCAATCGCGATGGAATCGGCGATTCGATAGGATTATTGGGAACACTGCAAGGCTCTGCACGAGGCTCTGCACGAGGCTCTGCACGAGACTCTGCACGAAGGTCTGCGCGAAGATCTGCACGAAGGTCTGCACAAAGGTCTGCATAAAGGTCTGCACGAAGGTCTACACTGACCTAACGCGTTGTTATAACTCGGCGTTGTTATAACACAAGCACAGACCTAACCCCTAAGCACTAACCCTATACGTACGTATACATATATCCTACCTTACCTCCTATACCTAAATAACCGTTATTAGAGCCAGATAACCGTCACCAGAGCTAGACAACCATCGCTAGAGCTAGACAACTATTGCCAGAGCTAAACAACCGTCGCCAGAGCCAGATAACTATCACCAGAGCTAGACGACTATCGTCAGAGCTAGACGACCGTCGCCAGAGCCAGACGACCGCTACTAGAGCTAGACGACAAACCGTTCAAACAACCAGCCAGCGAACACTATAAACAATTCAATCGATCGATCGAATCAAGGTAACATAGACAGGTAGGCATAGACATATAGGCACAGACAGGTAGGCACAAACAGGTAGGCGCAGACAGGTAGGCATAGACGGGTAGACACAGCAGACAGACAGACAGACAGGTAGGTAGGTAGTGTTAGCGACTCAGTCAATCGAGGCACGAGCACGGCAAGAGGGACGCGCAAGCCTATACAATTGGTAGTCTATAAACGAGGATCCAAAGCTAGAGAAAGGAAAGGAGAAGAAGGGCAGCGTC
>Ga0307507_10004005_pt1 | contig 27048 bp, 34 predicted proteins | sample 7_EM_MG_FD_207223 | JGI IMG/M metagenome (GOLD analysis project Ga0307507, IMG submission 207223) | Populus trichocarpa ectomycorrhiza microbial communities from riparian zone in the Pacific Northwest, United States - 7_EM | ecosystem: Host-associated > Plants > Roots > Unclassified | place...
ACCACCACCGGCACCCGTGCAATTTTCTAGGCCGGCATACGTTGAGGTACTTCCCCCGAATCTCCACATGTTCATCTGTACCTACCTAACTTCTTATTCTAGCTCCCATGGTACTCCTCCCCCGATGCACCCTTCCCAGCCAGAAGAAGACGGCGTCCTTTTCTCAAGGATGTCGAACCTTCGATAAAAGATGTCACGAAAGTCCCGGATACTCCGGTCGATCTGCAAGTCCAAGAGACTCCTACTATTCCAATATCACAGCCAGATCTCTCAGAACTACCTACTCCAGAGACCACGCAACCCTCGTCCGAAATAGGATCCGGGAACCCCTCCACCCCAACATCTACGGCGCCCCCACCCGCTAGCACTGCCATCATTCAGAAACTCGTGCCCGCGCTACCTCTGACTCCGCCGGCTGTACCCATAATAAAGTCTAGAGCTCCTAAAGCGCCAAAGCCCGCAGAGGCCAAAGAAGCCCCTATTGAACTACCCTCATCCACTCCTTCTTCAGAGACCTCTGCAAAAACCGTCCCAACACTGCCTGCGCCAGTTGTACCCGCAGTCCCTAAATCATGGGCTGAGCTAGTCAAGACCACGCCAGGAAAGGACACTGAAGGCACTAGAGTAGCAGTCATTCAACCCAATGGGACATCAAACGAGAAAGCAGGGTCTATTCCGCAAATTTTGAACGATTTCCAAATTAGACCTACTGGATCATTTACCATTCCATTTCTTGAGCCACGTGGTTTGGTCAACACTGGCAATATGTGCTTTATGAATGCTGTACGTAAAACCATCCTCTTTACTCAACGATACCAAGACTAAACATTTTACAGGTCCTGCAAATGCTAGTTTTCTGTGGTCCTTTTTACTACTTTTTGGATCGTGTCGGAAAAGAGGCTGCTCACAGTTTCAAGAGCGAGACTCCGCTTATTGACGCTATGTTTGTCATTCTAGTAGCACTTAGAATGCAATAGCTAATAGTGTATAGGATAATGTTTATGCGCGAATTTCGCGTCACTCCAATGACTGTTAAACAGGACCTAGAAGCCCTAGGGGAGCCATTCGTTCCAGAATTTCTCTACGAAGTTATACGTAACACGAAGAGTTTTGCACATATGAGGGTGAGTCACCTATTCAAGGGCCCGGGGTGTACGGATTACTAACTATTCACAGAGAGGACATCAGCAAGATGCAGAAGAGTTCTTAGGATTTTTGTTGGATGGGCTCCATGAAGAAGCTGTCAAAATGATGACGAAATCCGATGGAAACGGCGCCTCGAGCGTAAGCGGCGACTCTTCAATGGACGACACAGACGAGTCCGGGTGGATGGAGGTTGGCCACAAGCAAAAGATCGCGACAACCCGCACGACTGAGATCTCAGAATCACCTATCACCAAAATATTCGGAGGAAAGCTTCGATCAGTGTTCCAAGTCCCAGGACTCAAGGATTCCGTTACACTAGAGCCATACACCCCACTGCAGTTAGATATTCAAGCGCCAGAGGTCCGATCTGTGGTCGATGCTCTAAAACATCTAACTACACCTGAGAAAATTCAAGGCGACTTTAAGTCGCCCAAGGGCCCCAACGTTGTCGCCAAAAAGCAAGTTTTTATCCAAACCCTTCCTCCGGTCTTGATCCTGCATCTCAAGCGATTTCAGTACGATAATACTGGGGGTACTCAAAAAATTTGGAAAAAGATTGGGTACCCCCTAGAGCTTCAAATTCCTCCTGAGGCTATGGGTCCAACACAGAGAGCAGGGCTATCGGCGAAATATCGACTAATTGGGGTTGTTTACCACCATGGAAAATCGGCTAGCGGTGGTCACTATACAGTAGATGTCCTGCGTCAGGATGCCAAAAATTGGATCAGACTTGATGACACTGTGATTAGAAGAGTACGTTCTGAGGAGGTTGCGGTCGATGTTAAAGACCTCGGATCACATAACACATTTGATGGAGAAGAAAATGACGGCTGGGTCAACGGATGGGAGGAGGTAACGGCCAATGGGAGCGGTGCTACAAATAAGGGGGAGGGTGCTAGATACATCGGAAAGGATAGTAAGGTGGCGTATATCCTTTTTTACCAAAAGCTTTGATTTCTAAATCTCGCAAAAATGTTGTTTAGTTTTCTTGATACATTGATTTTTTTTTCTATTTTCCCTCTTATTTTTTCAATTACTTTCTCTTTCTCTTTTCCCCCACTATTTCTTTCCTATTGATATCATTGCTCGGGCTTTCTTTTTGGACTCCCTAATCTGGGTGTGCGACGAAGAACTGAAAACGGGCATTGAACGGAAAACGGTTTGGAAAAAGGGTCATAGTGGTTAGGGTAGGTGCATGGTGCTTTATTTATTTATTCCTTTTCTTCTTCTCTTCGAATCAATCCCATCAACCACAGAGTGTTTTGTGTGCGGTCACGATATTTAGTTCCTTTTGTGATTGTCTTGATTGCCTTGTGTACTATGACTATTTTTGTTTGGGGGGATGGCTAGAGTGTCTTTCTTGCAAGTATTCGGGCCTGTTACCGATATCAGTCTTGTAAGTATGATGAGCCGATGGTATTTGCTGGGTGCCAAAAAAAAATCAAAAGTCCGAGGGGCTCGGTGCCAGGGATGGATTTTTCGGAAGCATAAGTGGGTCAGTCTAGATAGTGGACATAGTCCGTTTGCATATCGACAATTGATATGTAGGTTAGTGCGCAATCTAACACCGACTGGTTAGTCTGTGGCAGTAGTCGAAGTCATTACAGGTTGAGCTTCAAAAGCAACTTCTACAATAGGGGAATGGGCAGAATCTTGTGGAATTCGATGTTGGGAACTCAGTTAAATTTATCTACGTAATGCCTAAGGCTATGTTTGGCAAACTAGGAACACTTAAGATTCTGGATAGTGGATTATCTTACGAGTGATCGATCGTGATGATATATATAATAATTCCAAGGATGAGCTAGGATAACAAATCTGGCTGAGCGTCTGGCTAGGATTTAAAGATGAGATGAAGGGAAGAGGGGGGATGTGGGGTTAAGGTTGTTAGCGTGGCGATAAAGTCTCCCGCGTCAGAGCGTCTTTGCTCGTGCAGCACGGCACTGTACTACCTAATTTCAAAAGTATTCGGACACCTTGGCGCCAAGACCCATACAAATCCGCGCCAAGCCGTCCGAATACCTTTGAAATCGGTTAGTACTCGAGTACCGCCACTCGCACCATCATTGCTATCATTCAGGGCCAAGCTGGTCAAGCGAGTAACCGGTGGTTAGACGCGGAAGTTACGCCAAACACACACATCCACACACATGCGTGATGAAGCTTCAATCATTTAATTTAAGCGAGATCCGAGGGATATGGGATACATTCTACGCTAGCACAAGTACGCGCTCGTACTAGTACGGTACCCAAGCAATCAAAAGTCCTGGGTGTCGCCAAAGTTGGACCCGGCTGCGATTGAACAATCGATAACTCTTCCCCCCCTTTTAAGAACATCTCCCTCCAACCAGAGCGACTTCAAGATAGCCAAAGCGAGAGAAAGATTACGTCAAGACAAAGAAACAAACATTCAGCCATACAGAAAAAACACCTCAAATTCAAGATTAAAACCTCCGATCGGGAAATCAGAGACATTGGGATGGTCAGATACTGGACCAGCCCAGCCATTCTACACGTAGCAACCTCAGCCTATCACGCTATTCCCCTCCTATAACAATCAATAGCCCCTTCCCGTCTCTCTCTCACCGATGACCAGTCTCTCCAAACTACATCCGTCCCTCACCATGTACGGCGATTTCATCACAAAGAACGCTGGCGCCGTCTCTCAGATCGAATCAGCATTACGGTCCCTGACCTATATCGTGCCAGGTTAACAAGAACACTCCCATAGTTTAACGCGAGCTGTTTGCTGATCGAAGAAACAGCCAGGTTTAAAGATGTAGAGTTAGCGTCCGAGTCGCTCCACAGCGGCATTCAGATACTTTCGCTTTACCATGACTCGCTTCTGGCTCGCGCCGTCACGAAGATGCCCCCTGGTGTGCAGAAACCGTCGCCGCATAATCGTTATACCAAGTTCTGGACACAGAAGAGCCCCGGTTACAAGAAACTCGCGTTGATTGTTACTATGATACAGTATACCGAGCTATTGTGGGAGATGTCGGCTAAGAGGAGAGGGCAAAAGATGCGTTGGAGAGCCGTTATTGTTCTGGAGGGGATAAAGTAGTCCTCCCATAACCTCCCAAAAGGCCCGAATATTAACATGAAAACAGGGCAATCTGTCGACTGCTACTCCTGCGTCTAACAAACTCACGTCCACTACTCACACCTCCTCTTCCCGAACGGGAAATCGATCCCCAGGCACTTGAGGAAACCTTGGATCCGGAGTCCTCTCCTTCCGAGGAGATATGGAAAATGCCACGCACGGGTCTCTCCCTTCCCTCTCTCCCCGCAACAAACCAAATTTCGCAATATCTCCTCACAAAGGTCCTCACGGCAGAAGATATCAAGCCGCCATCTCAGCTTCTTCATCGGATCCGCGGCACAGGCTACTATGCTGAGGTCCTTTACATAATCAGGCCAGTCATATATGCCCTTGCCATGAAGAAGTGGGCACAGGATAAGAAATCGTGGAGGCCTTGGCTCATCGGTTTCAGTTTGGAGTATGCTGCTAGACAGTTGTCAAAGAGAGACTTTGAGATGAATGTTCCTGGTGGAATGAAGGGATTGACTGCATTGGAGAGGGAGGAGATGACCAGGAGAGCATGGGGGATGGGTTGGTGGGGTGTCAGGGGTGCATTCTATGAGAATGTTACTGGGTAAGTCCTCTTCCGCGATCCCTGCTACAGTTATCGGAAAGTTAACATGATCTATAGACCCTGGTTGAAAGCAATTTCCACCAAACTAGCCGACAAGCCCGCTCTAAACCTTGTATCAGGTCTCCTCGATGATTATCAATACCTCTGGGACAACTACTACTTCTCTACCGCAACACTATAACTTTAACCATCAACTAGACATCTTTGTCATCCTTTAATGGCCACACAACCCACATGACTAACTATATTCCTCTCTTATGTGCATTTGAAGATGAAAAAAAAAACCAATCTTAAAGCATATTTTGCTCCCTTCTTTTCTTTCGTGTATTTGCTATCTGTATGAGTAGTTGGCTAGGGGTTTTTTGTCATTATTACCACCATCAATCCTTTCTTTTCCTCTGTTGTCTGTTCATTACGGCAGGGCACGGATGGAAGCAAGAGGGCGGGTCTTCTTTGTTCTTGTTTTTTGTCTTATTTTCCTCTTTTGAACTTTGGGATTATATTTATTTTGTAATTCTTTCATGTAGCCAGAAGATGTCCTGTCTACCGTATTAAACCGCGACAATTAAAGTAATAACAAAATACCCCCTAAATGAATAAAATACAACCAACCAACCAAGTATAAAACCCCTTGTATCCTCTTTTCAATCCTATGCTTCTAAGGTTAGAATACAAGCAAGAAAAAAATGAAGAAAAAGAAAAAGAAAAAAAAACAAGCAAAAACTATGAAAGTACTCCAACACCCCACCCAGGACCAAACCCCTCGCACCCAGAGCATTCCATTCTTCTTCCTACACAACCCCTCACTCGACCCACCTCACGAACTCCATCCCAACCACCTTTTCCCCCACCACCCCCACCCCCAGCGCCACCCCCCGCATGCCCTCTTCGCACTCGTCATCGTCAACCCACTCAACTCCCCGCATCCGCGCAACAATCAACAAATCCGCAATGCACAACAGCAAGTACAGCATCCCGCCACCGAGCACCATCGCGAACGCGATCGGCAGGAGACGCTCCCCGGATGGCGGATGGTAAACAGCGTATGTCGAGAGTATACCCGCCGCCAGAGAACAAGTCGCCGTCAGGACGTGTCCTAATGCTGTGAGACATTTTTGGGATGTGTTGCCTGCTTTGCGGATGTACATTTGTTTGTTTTGTTGGTGTAAGTCTTAGGAGGAGGAGGAGAAGGATTTGTGTTTTTTGTTTCTTTTTGCTGTTGTTGGTATGGTGGAGGTGGTAGGTAGGTATAATAACTTGGGATGGATGGGTTTGGAAGGCGAAGGAGGTGGAGGAGGTGGAGGAGGAGGAGGAGGAAGTATTGTATATATTTTACTTTCTCTTTTTCTCACTCTTTTTTTTTTCCTTTCGTTTCCTCTCCTTCTCATTTTAGGGTTTTAGGGTAGGAGGGGATCCCCAGAAGGGAGGAAGGAAGGAAGGAAGGAAGTGAGGGAGGGAGGGAGGAAAATATGGCCATCAGGTAAAGCCAAAGGCTCCACCCCACGATAGTGGTTAGGACTTACCGTACATATCTCGGAGCATCTGAGACACCCCCTTCTGTGGAATCTGGATATACCGCCGTTGCTAGGACCTCCCTAGATATGAGAGGGTCTGGATTGATCGAGTGCCCGCCCTTACGTGTCGTCACCTGCAGCGCGGGTAAGGTATGTGGATGAGAAAGGGATCTGGGATTGGGGCCGAACAAAGTTTATGTTTCATTCATCCACTCATCCATGTTTATATTGACCGCCGCCTCGCAGAACATAATCCAGAAGGCCCCGGCTTGTGTGTGTAGGGCAAAATAAAGAAGAAACCCCCCAGACTAAAAAGAAAGAAACGTTATGATACATTGTGCATATCAGTTCACCGTGATAAAGGATCAAAGGAAAGGGAGGAGGAAAAGAGAAAAAATCTAAACACGCTCTACATAGCATTACATCATAACCGGCCATAACTCACTCAATCAACCTCCATAGGATCGCCTCTCCCCCCGGCGCCATTAGAAACCTTCCCCTTGGGCACACTCGACTGGCAGGCGGGACAATTGTACAATGTCTCGTGACAAAACACATCACAGTCGATGCAAAAATGATTGTGGCATATCGTGCAAGCGTACCTACTCGAGACAGAGGTTCCCGTAGCGGTCTTTGCCGGCACGGAGAGTTCCTCGGGTTTTGTCGGAGGGTGGGGGAATGGGATTTGGCAAGCATAGCAGTGGGTTGACTTTGATGCTCTGAAGAATGGTAGAGGCAGTTAGCAGAGGCGAAGGTGGGAGGAGGTGGGGAGTTACGCTTTCCAGGGAACCTCTACCCAATTTTTTAACGGGAAGAGGTGGTGGTAGGACCTTGCAAGATGGGTGGAGAGAATGAGGGTTAAGCCGCAGGCTGGACATTCCATTGGTAGTGCGCAGACTTTTGTAGAGCAGCGGGAGCAGAGGTAGCCACCTTTTGTCAACGCTGAGTGGCTGGGGGTATCAAAGTTAGTCGGTATTTACGAAAATTAGGGCAAGCGATCAGGCGAACCATGCACATAACGAAGCTGTTTTTTCCACCATTCGGGAGGGGAAACCCATCATGAGCAGGCTTGAAGCACTCATCTTCGCCGAGCGCGTTACTGGGGGAACAGTTGTATCGAGTAGCAGCTCTCTGAAATGTTTATCGTCCAGAGCGACGCCGTAGACACCTGTAATATCTATTAGTGGACATCACGATCTCAATTGATAAAGAGAGACCATACTCTCATCCCCGGCGTTCGTCCTCTTGCACAGCTCCCGACACACAGCGACCTGAGCCGACAATCCCACAACACTGACCCGAATCTTATCCTCAACCAAGTGATTAATTGTCTGATGTATGTCCCCAGGATCCGAACTCAACAGCGCACCAAACACAATAACTACCTCCCTCGTACCGTGTGACGGCGCATGACTATAAACAAGAAATAACCACTTAGCCTTTTATCTCTCTCTTTCATGCAACCTCACTCAACAAGTCTCGGAAATACCAACAATAACGCAGCCCTCGACATCTCCAGCGCATTCTGCAGCGACGGTGCACCTTTTCCTTCGTCTAGGCGGAGCTTCCCTATAGCTTCGATATGGTCCACGGGATTCCCGCTGAGATCGCTAACCCGTACCGCAAGGCCATCTCGCATTCCCAGGACACCGAGCTGCGAGATGGGGTTCTGTTCGAAGTACTCCCGGACAAAGTCGCAAGCGTACCGCAGCGAGACTAGATAGCGCGTAGGTCGGAAGTCCTTCTCCATCATTGCGGAGGAGAGGTCGAGGATAAGGATCAAGTGTCGGATAATACCTCTTTGTAAAGGAGTGGTATCTTTCAATAGCCTGGCTCGTCAAACACACAATTCCTCACCAATCATTAGATTTCCTCTGGGAAAAAAATGGGGGGGGGTATAATTTCTTGTCCCCTAACCTCTTCCGTTTTCCAGCTTCCAACAACCCCGCGACGGTGGAAGACAGACTCCCATCTTCCCCTTCAACGACGTTATCCCAAGACCTCTTAATGTCCTCCCATCGTTCTCGCTTCTGCGCGCCGCCACCGGATTTGCTGCCACTCTTCGATCGAGCTCCACTTCCTCCTGCTGCTGCTGCACCCCCAGCTCCTCGGTGACGCCCGCCCTTGCCGACGTTGTGAGCTCCTATCTCCTCGTCATCGGTGGCGATGTAGTCTTCGTCTGAATCTGCCATCGTTCCTCCTAGAAACCCCTCAGGCTAGCAATGAATTCCCCCCTCTCCTCAAATGCAGGCAAGGACGCGGCTCGTTCGTGAGCTTGGTAAATTGGGAGTGGTTGTGGCAGTCGTGTGACAGCTGCCTTGTTGAAAGAAAGTTAAAATCGGGGGGCAAGTTACTCATGAAAATGCAGATTACGAAAGCAAAACAGGTAGAGGTTGGTTCGGGAGCGGAAAAATATTTCTCCGATTTCGGTTGGAGCAATGACAGTTTATGGTACCGGTATTTCCTTGGGTGAAAGGGTGGAGCAGCAGTCCCAGCCCTACCCTACAGCAACATTCATCCCCACACAACGAAATTGTTGGGTGGACTGCAACTGGGCGATTTCAACTACACGCCTTTATAGAAAACGAAAGAACAAAAGTCAAGGCTCATCGCAACCCCAACCTCCTCCCGTTTCTTGACGACAGATTAACGAATTCAGTGAGCAGCATCCCTCCCTCCCTGCAAAAAACACCACCCAGCAGCTGATCCACGATTTCCCCCACAGCTTACCAAAACTAAACTTCCAAACCCTTCAAAACCTTCAAAATGGAAAACGACAAGGGCGAGCTCTCCCTCCCCCAAAACAAATCTCCCTTCACCCAACCCAACCTATTAATGAACTCGCTAACACATAATATACAGGAGAACTCGTTGACCTCTACGTCCCCCGCAAGTGCAACGCGACCAACCGCATCATCAAGGCAAAAGACCATGCATCCGTGCAGATCTCGGTCGGGAAGGTAGACGAGTCCGGCCGCTATACGGGCGAGAACATCACCTACGCGCTCTCTGGGTTTGTTAGGAGCATGGGTGAGAGCGATGACTCACTCAACAGGCTCGCCCAGAGGGATGGGCTGCTGAAGAATGTCTGGTCGGCGTCTCGTCAGCATTAGGGTGGTTGTTGGTGAGTCCTTTTTTACTTATGTTCTACTCTGGGTAGGGAAGGGAAGGGATGAGGGCTAATTTGAGGTATTTTGAGGGTGTGATAGTGTTTCATGGAATGCTGGCACAGCAGTGGGGGGTTATCGATCAAACAAACAAAACATTAATAAAGGGATCTCCTCGCCAAAAAAATCGTCCCAACGTGCTATGCTTTTTTATTATTTCTCAGGCCTAATCCCCTCCGTCTGCCAGCCTACCCAACCTCCCCCAGTACAAACAAACCCATCCACTCATACCTCCTCCCCTTCCCAATAACAAAAGCGGCCCCGGTACCATCCTCTTTAGCCCCCCATAGAGAGAGCCACAGTACCCCCACCTTCCCCCCTTCCTACTCCTTCCCTCCTTCCACCCCATGGGAACCTCCCAGGAGCAACCATAGCACGAATCTCTAATACGCAAGGATTCTAAGCAGTCCTTTGCTCACTCCGAGATTCCGGTTTCTCTAAGGGTTTTTCCTTAAGTGCGGGCGTGCGAGCGAGTAGAGGCGAGATAAAGGTTTATAAACGAGGGGGGAAGAGGAGGAGGCCGCAAGAGCAAAACACATAAAAGGCCTGCTGAAGAGCTGTCATGCAAAGAACATGCGTTTGAGCACAGATACGGGTCTTACATTTCATACAAGTCAACATAGCAAAATAAATAAATAAATAAATAAATAAAAGCGGTTAGGACTCGTTTATTTATTTATTAACGTATGTTCTAGCATGACCGTTGACATCTTTAGAAGGAATGAAATGAAATGAAAAAATGAAAAATAGTAACTACATATACATGATATACCCCCATCCACCCATTCATTCATCCTCCCATATAACGGATCACAGCCTTGCTCCTTTTCCCTAGGAGGCTCAGCCCATCGCAGCTTCTCCTCTCTTTTTCCCTTCATCAATGAATAAAATGAAAAGTAAAGAGACCAACAAAAAACACTCCCTCCAATCCACCTCTTCCTTCCTTCCTTCCTTCCTTCCTTCAGTACCGCCGAAGCCCATTACCACAAGTACGTACCAGTATTCCATAAAATATTACATACCAAAACCAAGTATTAATCCTCCCCCCAATACCAAGACCAATAATCAAATCCCAAACATGCAAACACCCTATCCTAAACGCAAATATCCACACGCCCAGACATATCCCGTTCCTCCTGTATGGCCAAAGCCGGAAGGTAGGTAGGAACGCAAATGCAAGACTTTCCCTTGAAAATGATTGAGCCAAGGGTGTCACACACTGGGCAAGGCCAAGCCAGGCTAAGCTAGGTAGGCCAGAAATAAATAAACAAAGGTGAGACGAGAAGTGGAAAAAAGGAAATGAAAAGAAAGAAAAAAATGAAAACACAGAAAACAGAGAGCCTCGGCGCCGATACGCTTCAGATTGCTTGTTGGTTTGCTTGCTTGATTGCTTGCTCGCCAGACTATCAGTCGCCAACCTTTGCAAACTCCGGGGCTCGCTTGCGGGAGGAGGATTGAAGCGGGTATCATAGGCATCGTTCGCTGCACGAGAAGAAACAAAGGCACGAACCAAAGACAAAACAAGAACAAGGTCAAAGGAAAAAGGTTTTAGAGTAATATAAGGTTTGTTGATTTGATTGGGGATTCGAGTTCGGCAGTGAGAGTGGTGATGGCGATAAGTAGCTTATAAAATATTCATCCCCCTTGCAATCATGCAATGCATCTTGATATAAACCCGTTATCAAGCAAAGATACCGCTTGCACAAACAAACAAAAGAAAGGAAGAAAGAAGAAAAGAAAAAAAAGAAACATGATCATCAAACCTAAGCCTTTTGGCTTTTCTTCTGCCCCTTTTCTATAATCTATGAAGGATAGGATTCGGACATTTGGTTCATCGGATGATCATCTGGCCATTCGTCTTCTGTGATGCTGCTCCAAAAGAACCACACAGCGACTACAGCGAGTAGCGTGAATAATGTCTCGAAGAGAGCACCGTCGATCTTGCCGCTCGACGCACGGCAGAGGTGAACGCTAATAACGAAGTTGAAGATCTGGCCGATAGCGAAGAGCAATGCTGCAGCTCCCAGGCGGACTATCATCTTATTGTCAGGTTTTAACGTCCTTGAGCTGGGGATATATGTAAACCAATAATTTACCCATCGGCATCAGTTCTCCCAAAACCCTCAGTACTAAGAATGCTTCCAGAAGGAAGAAGGCGACGATTGCCACCAGCGGAAACAGCAGGTACAGGACGTATAAGGCGTAATTCTTCAGTTCATCGATATTTTTCATTGGAAAGTTTCCTGTTTTATCAAAGCCGGTGTCCAGGGCGACATAGGCTATGAAGCAATTTAGATCCCGAAGCTCAGTGCTCAACGCTAACAGATGAAATGCGCCTTACCAGTCCCGACGAAAAATGCAAGCGCAGATCCGACTACCAGTCCCACGGATAGCAGTGTCCCATCATCAATTAACTGGAATCCGACAACGGCGTTTAACAATAGGACCCATGCTGTTGCCGCTATCGCGCCCAAATGAATGCCAGTAAACCACTTTAAATCCCCCAAATCCATCAGCAACTATCCTTTCCACCAGGAAAAAAAAAAGAAGTCATTCTTCCTCTCAAAACATACCACCAGCACCTTCCGATTAGTCAGAAATCCTCCAACCGTAAATATCTCCACCAGAGATACTAAAATATAGAATATCAAGAATATTTGCATTTCCCTGCATCCCCCATTCCAGCCTCGTTAATGCGTGTTTCCCCTCCCACACCCTGTACCAGAAATTCCACAAGAACGCGCGTTCAGAACTAACCTTCGCCCCACTGCAGCCCTCTTCTTTTGTGACAACAACAGCAGTAACACCGAGACTATGATTGCAAGGGCACACAGTATTATTGAACCTGTCATTGGATACCGGGTTAGTGGCTGCGCATAAACTCAGACAATCGATCGGCCATTCCATGGAACGAAGAACGAAAAGCAAAACGGTATTTGCCAGAAATAGACGAACCTAAGTTTCTTACGCCTCCATCACCAGCCCTGAACCCATTGAGCGCACATTGTCTTTCATGAGGGAATAGCTAGAACTCAAGATCAGAAACCCCCCTCAGTTGCAATAAAAGACGAAGAATGTAGCCGATATGACGGTAGGCCAAAAACGTACGTTGCATACAGGTAGCGTCGAATCCCGACAAAAGTCCTATTTGATCAAGCGCGTTGAATCAGTCATCTAAAGTCCTCTTCTTGTTCTTCTACCATTCTCTATTTGGCGCGTAGTCGCAATAGATGGGTGGATAAGCCAAAGAAAATACAAGACCTCACTCAATCACCCATTCCATTGAAATTGAAAAGAAAAGAAAAAAAAAAGGGGGGGGGGGGAGATGAGAATGAGAAGAGAGAGACTTACATGAAAATTCCCGAACTGTGACATGATTAGGATTCCTCTCCGCGACTCTCACGACCGACCAAGCTAGACTTGCGGGGAGGGAGTGAGGGAGGGGAGGAGGGGAGGAGAGAGAAGGGAATGGAATGGAACGGGGGGGAGGAGGGAGTGGAAAGGGCAGAAAGAAATGAGATGAGTAGGACTCGAGAGAACGTGAAAGGCAGTGTGTTGGTTTAGTGCACCCGTCAGCGTTCCTCTTGGGCGTGTGTAACAGCCAGGCTCTCGCAGAGGACGGAAGAAGGCGTCTTGGATGCTTGCAGGCTGCAGGGTACAGCGAATGGGAGAGAGAGGGAAATAGTGGCTGGGGTGTTTATTGGGGGCGGGGGGTAGGGGAAGGGGAAAGGAATTGAGGGTTTTGCTTAAGCTTTTCGAAAGAACGTCTACTGTATATCTAATCTGTTGGCGGTGTCGCCGTTCCGGTACTGTTGTGATCCCCGTTCAGTCCCTAATCCCTCCTGTCATGGCCTATATGGTGGTTTTCCCCGGGACGATGCCTTTGGCACTAAACCCGTCTCCCCAAAACCTTGGGTTGAAACGAGCGAGTGCAGGAGAAGGATCAGCAAAGGGAACTCTAGGGAAGAGGTATAATAGTAACGCACGAAATAGAATGAACCCCATTGTTATAGGATTGGTTTCCTTCGAATCTTGATTTGTGGCTCGCCAACCAACTTCCTTCCCTTCCTTCGGTCTAAATTGACTAGACGTCCAGAAGTAAACAGCGGGTGGAGGAGCAAAGGGCTGGGGTTGAGTCTCTAGAAAAGAACAAGGAGAGATGTTATCACAGGTATTATTATTATTATTACTAGTACCATTATTACTATTTCGATACAGTGCCACTTAGACCTTGGTTATCACCACCATACTTCTCCCTCCATCTCAGAGTCTCTCTTCCTTTCCATCGCACTAACTAGACTACCTGTAACACAAGACCAGCGACCAGCAACCGTTACACCTTCAGCGAGAGCGTCAGGAACCGCCGCGGTCAAACAGACTAAGGCAAAAAGGAACCTTCCCCCGCGTCAATCCGGTCTTAAAATGCTCAACAGACCCAAAACAATTACCGGTACGGTACCGGTATCTCTCCTACCCCTCTTGGTGCAAGACACGAGCGTGTTCAACCATCCAAAAAGTTGTCCGCCCTCTCCCCTCCTCCTACTCCCTCGCTTCCTCTCTGAAATAACGGGGCCCATCAACTTTCAGGTGCCTGACATAAACTTGGCTAAAACAGTCGTTCTATTTTGCGCGTGCTTTCATTCAATTAACCAGAGTAAATAAAAAGATTCCCCAGTGTTTTATGGTAGCCGGACTTCCTCCCCTGATTCTATTTTCGGGCATTTTTTTGTTCTTGCCAATTTCGCCACAAGCAAGGTGTGGGGTGGTTTCGTCAATCAATCCATCAACCCATCAATCAGTGGGTATGTATCGCACCGTCTTATTAAAGTCAGCTCTGCAACCAGACCAACAACCAGCATCAGGCTCCCATTCTCGTATTTTATTACCGGCGTGATATACGGTAATATCTGTACCGTAGCCTAGTGATGAGTGAGAGTGAGAAGGGAAGAAGAAGAAAATTGCCACAAACCCGGAAAATTGATTTTAACTTCTGGTAGTGTGCTTGGCAAACGCTCCCTCTCCCGCTCTCCGGAAGCATGTCTCTTGCTTGCGGTTAGAGGACCATACTAGTACTAGTAGATTGGTTGACACCAAGCAAGCGTTTCTTCACTTTATTCCAGGGAGGGGGAGAAGGAACTCCGCTGCTTTAAGACTTCCCAGTCTGATCTCCAATGCGTGGTGCACGGCACCACGCAATCCACGCATTCGGCTGCTCCCGCCCACGGCCCAGGCACAGAACCCCATAAGTTAGCTCACAATTGCTTTGTGGCTTGTCCACAAAAACTCTTCCTCTTGTCTTATCTCGCCTAAGAGATTTGCCTCCAATCCAATTATCCTCTCTCTCTCTTCCTTCCTGTGGCTGGTGAGAGCGAGTCGATCCTGTTTTGTTCTCAACACTGCAAAGGAGCTGAGGCCCCCTAACCGCCGCTTGCCCAGGAGCGATTTTCGGTGATTAAACTCCTCTCGCTCGCCCTGCAGTCAGCGGAATCGATTGCTGCCAGCTCCGACGGTACGAAGCGGATGAGAGACATTGAAAATACCGGTATTCTATGCATGCAGAATGCACCCCGGGGCACAAAACCTTCTTTACTCAGAGGTCCTGCAGCTAAAGACTTTCGCAGAAACTTGGCTTGATACAACTGCGCAGCAATTTTGCTCTGGCCTGTATTTGGCCAAATCTTGATCTCCGTTCGTAAAAGTACCACATGCCTGCAATCGTTTAAACATCACGGCGACCCCCAGCATAGCTAATAGAGAAAGGGGTAAGGAACACATTAGACAACATATGACAGCCCCTTACTGCAGCCACGGGCGTCTAATTACAGAGCATTGCTATTACTTGTAGTATCATAGTCTCAATACGGTAACTCAATTGGCTACGCAGCAAAACAGCTAATATTTAGTTAGGTCTAAACGGGTAGGGCAGTCTAGCGACCATCTACCTTTCCCTTATCATACAAGCTGAACCGTTACAGCGCCATAGTATCACCCGAGTCGCTTTCTCGGCCATGGAGGCAAGGAAATCGAGCTGACGATATTCTACCGGTACAAGTGCTCCGAAGCTCAAACATCGCACGCCGGCTTACCGCGGGATTACAGCAAGTACTTGTGCGTTAAGTAAGTCGCCAGACCCAGGAAGATGCGACCAGGTTTGTCTGTCAAAAATTTCACCTTCCCTTCCTCCCTATCCAAGCATGGTCGCCATACCCTCCCTATTCGCCAAAATTCACCATTCTTCGAGTCGGCGGGTCGCACAACTTTCGGACCATCACCCGGTAAATCTCGGGTATTGGTTAAATCCCCAGTTAACTTAACTCACGGCATCAATGCCATAGACAAGATACAGTATATCTACCCTCGCTGCTACCGTACCAGGGGGCCCATTTTTTTCCGGCTTCTGCCTGGAGGATATCCAACCCAACGTTGTGGAAAGGGCTTTTTTGATAGGAGAGTTTCACGCTATAGTAACTGAATATTATTTATCGTGCGATAACTGACGGGAGGCGACTAATCTGTAACTTCCTCGGCGGATAGGATAGATGCTATAGAATGAATTTGAGATACGATAGAGGTTTTTCGCGGGATTGTCATGGCGGTGAACTGTTTACCGTGCCCACTTTGGAAGTCTGAAGATCTCCTCATTTTCAGGAGTTGTGAAAATGATGAGATCTGTCAAAGTCAAACCAGTGGCGGGCGGGATGTGTCTGTCTGGCTTGGGAGAGTACCGGATCTTGCCGTAAATTCTGAGCTGGGTCTTGAAATTTCTAGATAATATTGCAGCTTTGTTCGCTATAGACTTACAAAAGAGGAAAAAAAAAAGTTACCCGAAATGACAACCCCGAGTGATTGAACGTGACGCGATAAAGTGTAGTAGGGATGCCCCCTCTTTTGATCTCGCGGTCTTGTGCAATTTGGGGCATACTGGATAAGAGAATTCCTCTAAGCTCTTTACCTGGCTCCTCGTCCCAGAGGTCTAAACTCCTTTTGTAGTTTGCGACTCATGCCATACTCTTTTCTCTTGCACAGCACCCCACCGGTGATCCTTCTTTAGTAGTAGTTTGCCCGCTCAAAAGCTGTGAATTTCGGGATCGAAAACGAAGCGATGTCTAGCAGGGCGTCATAGATCTGTGGTATTTCGTTAGGAGAAGAAGAGAGCGATAACGAATCCTTGATGCTGGAAAGGGGGCACATGAGAATACATACCGGTGCCGGTATGATAGGTACCAGCAACGCAATCCGGTTACTATTTGTTTGCTAGCTCGCCGTATACTACCTCCGCGCAGGGTTGTAGAATCGGTATCGTCATCTACCGGCTAGTGTGGGGCCTGAGCCAGAGAAAGATTTCACGATGCTAGCTAACTTACGAGAGTTCTACCCATATTCTTGAGATAATGTGTAGCGGTTGCCCCTTTTAATACCTTCCGTGGAAGGCTCCCGAGAGGCTTCATAAGAATGTGTTTCTCTGTTCTCCCCTTCCCTTTCTCCCTATCATCTAGGGGTTTGGAGACCCTTGCAGTTCGAGCGAGTGGGATCGGGATTTAAGTTTGAAGGAGGAATGGCTGATAAGAATACCGTCTTGAGGGCTAGTTTAATATTTCGATTAAGAGTTGCCTCTAGAAGAATTATGCGAGGTTTCTTGCCATTGCTATGTCCAGAAGCTTCCATTGACGCTGCGATCTTCGATATACTCTACTTATTGTAATGGCAGCAGCACTGTAGCTGGTGATTGGTTCGGGCCGTTATTGTTCTATAACTCGATAAGGCTCATGCCCTACGCCCAGTGGGAACCCAACTCATAAAAGCCATCCCATCGGCGGCCACTCTCAACTGGACATTCTAGGTAACAGAAATCATCTCGAATTCTCTCCTCTTCCCTGAGCCACCAGGAAAGCTAACTGGTGATGCGTTGGGGTTTTATACTCCTGGTATTATCGAACATATATTATGCATCCAGGTTCCCGGGATGAAAATTAACCTCCCTTAAGTCGAAACCAAGCAAGCCCCAATGTAGTAACACGGCAATTGGGGGAGGGGTTTGATTTGCTAGTGCTGATGGTTCCCCCGGATCGTGACATAGTGTTTGCTGACCTAACCTAAGGGGGCGTTTGGCTCACCTTGTGTACAAACAACCGTTATTTGAAAACATGTTTTGCAGATTAGATTTAGATCAGATTTGGAAATGACCAATCACAATACGCACAAAAGATTTATGTAAGCGGTAGTATTTGGAGATGTGTGGTTCTCGATGAGTTGCTCTTGTGGCTCTGCGCTAGCTCCCGGGCCAACCTTTTATAGAAACTTGAGTGCTGATTAGAGAGTTTACGCATGGGGACCTAGGTGGCAGTTAGGAGAAAATAAGCCTAGGTGCAAGAATGAGTTTGCGCAACAAGTGCGGGTAGCTTAGCGGCCGGGTACAGTACTCGTACTCGTAATGTCCTGACGTTTGTGAACACAACTGCTATTGCATAACGCCAAAATTCAGCTTTTTTGCGCGGATCTTGGCATCATGCAATAGTGGTCGTGTTCACAAACGTCAGGACATTACGAGTACAGTGGAATAGGTATAATAGACTATAAGGGGGTGTTTGGCCCGCCACTGATTCTGATTTGAGATCAGGTCTTGGCAATTTCAAATCAGATTTTGGTAACCCAAATCAGGCTGATCTGAGATCATGATTTAAAGATTAGGACATGCTAAATGCTCTATGATTTTGACCTTATCTCAATGACTAATACTGATTGAGAAATTGTCTTGGCAGATATTATGAGAATTAATCTTATGTTATGCCAAACTATAATATATTATTTCAGCTGTTAAATACAGGTGCCCTAACTTTTTTCATCTACAAAATATGTAATTAGATGAAGCCCTAAATCAGATCAAGATTAAGCAGTGGCATGCCAAACACCTTATAATTTCAAATCACGTTTTCAAATCAGAATCATGGCGGGCCAAACACCCCCTAATATAGCATCGCCCTCAAATTTATTCCCTGCCCAAACCCAGATCCCGGGCCACGCCAATTAGATTAGATATCAGAGTTTAGGGAGGCTACAAATTTGAGGACGACATGATAGTACCCCGCTGATGAAAGAAATGTCTTCCTAGCTTCCGTCACAATATCAGAAAACATCTAAATGGTAAAAGTGTATTGTGTCGTTGCTGATTTATTGTTATGCGGCAATCGAATTTCTTCAGGTCTAAAAAGCCCAATTTTACACTTCTCCCAGGTCTTGTCATCCACCTGGGTGTCCAAGACTTTTAGGTTAACTGAAAATAGCCTGTTTTTCCACCACCTATCGTAGGTCTCCTTGCGCAAAACTATTGTAGGAGAGCTATGACACGCTACGAGGACGGGCAGAGACAATGCCGCTTATCGGTACGTGTGTACTTTAATAGGTAATTCTCTGTGTGTCCACAGCGAGCTTCGTCAGCCCTGAGCTCGAGGTGAGTTGCGACAGGAGCTCATAGTGCGTATCAAGAGCTTGAACGTCTACCGCATCAGGGGCAGATATTGTAATAGCGATGATGGGTTGTACCGCGCTAGGTGGCGTCTACTCCCGAATTTCGTAAGGCGTCTGGATATCGTATCGTATAGTACCTTTAAGGTTCGGGAGTACCTGGCTATTCATAAAGTATTCGGATAAATTAGCGCCAAGACTCGGGTGCTTAGGTGAGACATCTTGGCGCCAATTCATCCGAACACTTTATGAATCACCAAGTGCTGCCACTGAGCGTGCACCGGCATGGTAACAGTTCATCCGATCTGGCTCAGACACCGCCTGTCGTCTCTCATGCGACCGAAATTTCGATGAGGAGATAGTAGGTTTTTTGTAGGGATGCTTGTATTTCCCCGCTGGGATTCCGCTAGAGGATGGAGGACGTGCCATCAAGATGTTACAGGAGTCGCTTTTGCAGCCTAAACTCTTCAATAAGTAGCGGGCGTTGCAGTCCATTTGAACAAGCCCCCCACCCGAATAGATGCTGATTAGTGGGTTTTGTATGAGGAAACGAGCGGTGGTCAGCACAGTAGTCACAGTTCATCCAAGTAAGCCACTTGAAAGTTTCTTACCTGGGTTTAGCTGCTCGGGTGAGGGGCCTCTCCGGGTGGACCATGACGCTCTCTTATTGTTAAGGCGATTGATATCTGGTGACGCTAGGTGGCAAACAATCTCGACTTATTAGCCCACTTTCTGTGCAGACCGCTGGGCTACGTTCCTCGGCGCTTTGAAATGGGCTACCGGTATCAGGTAGGTAAGACTCCTTACATAACCTCTAAGCCATTTTAGTCATTCGGGTTAGGATGCGTATCTGGACATCCTTTACGGGGATAGCTCCCTATTACGGGCCTTGCACAGCTTTTACTGACTCCTGCTGTGTCCCCACCTTTATTCTAGCTCTGCCTACCGGTTACTCAGCTGAAGGCGACAGTCGCCATGCCATGGCGGGTCATGAGTTTTTACTCGCCCAAAATAAGTCATGCACGGTGCCCCGCATTTGGTGCGGAAGCCCCGATTCCCATTCTAAGTCATCGTCGGTCTGCAATACAGTTACCCCACAAAATCATTGTGACCCTGCGTCTTCACTGGAGGAACCTGGAACTTGGGGTTTGGAAGATCTCTCGTCGTGATCGTTAATAGAAGCGTCACATGGCGAACCCCTGCAGCTGTCAGATTTGGCGGTCATAATGGGAAGTCTCATGATCTCTGCGATGAGGCTAAGCTCGAGCCACAGCTAAACTACGGGTACGGATACCGGTACATAACTTTTACAATATGACGAGAAATCGCCTTCGGTAGCAGCTGTTACTGGTAATTTAGCTCGCGCTGCTACCGTATGATACTCGTAAGATCTTACTGGTGCTTGTGGGGTGCAGATGGAGTTAGTTAAGCAATGTCGTTGGCTCGGGACCGGCTTCGCTTCTTTGGGAGAATTTCAGATACTCGAAGGTTGATTCGGGATCGGGAACCCCCGTGGATGCTTGCAGGCACAAGACAAGGAGGAGCTCAGGGCCTCATGTTTCCATCCTGTAACTTATTGTGGAAGCAAACCGACAAACTCTGTATTATTATTTTTCAAAGAGGAGGAACAATTCGTGAAAAGAAAACAAACAACTCTGAAGAATCCTCCACATACCGAGATCCAGGATTTTTTTCAACGCCTTTTTTCTTTCCATCTTTTTCCTTTTTGCGCCGAGTTTTTTTCTCTCCCGATCTTTCTGTCCCTGTCAACGACGCAATTGAACACTAAGCTTTCCGTTGTTTTCTTTTTCCCGCGACACATTTCGCAAGGTTCAGAGAAAGGCGTTTCTCTTCGTTCGTCCTCGGCGTTTGGCGGCCCCTCTTTGGTCGGCTGCATGGTGGGGGAAATTCTTCGCGTAAAAGGGGCATTGATGTGCTGTGGTTGTTTCGTTCCGCGTACGAACCTGTTATTGTTATTTCTGACGATCTTTCGAGCTCCAGGTTTTCTTTTTCAACGGCTTGGCTGACGCGGTTTCTAGAGATCTCTGTCAAGCGCCCGATCGCTACTGTTTTTGTATGCAACTTGAAGCTCACCTCGAAATCCTCTCCTGTTGTTGAATTCGGCCGTCATAACTGAGCACTCTGCAGGTATGGAGCCATCTGGGAGTGTCAGGATTTTATATCACTTGCAAAATTTTGGAAGAACGTGATCTTCTCGTGACCGGATAGTGACTAAGGTGTCATAGCGAACATCATCACCCCCAGAGCACAAGAGCGCCTGTGCAGCTTTCGGAAGAACGGTAACAACCCCGCATCCGCCCCAAAACATTTTCTGTGCTGAGTGCGTCCCATGGGGTGATGTTTATCCTCACCTCCGAAAGTCTCCGCTCTTCCGGAGTTCTGGCCCTTTCAGGATAAATTCGGTGCTCGAATGTGCCTGTTGAAGAATTGTTTCAGCATATAAAATAGAGTACTTCCTGGGTACGCTTACAATACTTTTTATAAAACAATGCTTCAGGCTGAACGTTATCTTTTGTGATTATTCGGTTCACAGATTATGCGGTGTAAACATAAGTTTGTATGTGCCGAGTATCAGCAACGTCTAGAACATTGTCGACTCGTTAAAGCACCACTACCGGCAGCCTGCTCGTAAGAATCAAATTTTCATTGGTCACATGGCGCGGCATGGTCGTATTTTGTGATATTTCTGATTTTCGTGCAGAGTAAAGTATTCTATTTCTTTCTTTTTTTTTCTTTTCGTTGACGGCATCTGGATTAGATCTCGGGTTTATATCTCTCTCTGTGGCCCAAATCTCTATAATACAGAGGATTTTGCGAAACCGTTTACAGGGCTGAAGGGGCTGTTCTACCCCCACTTGCACTCATAGACGATATCTGTGGCTGTGGTATCCTACGGTACTTGTAGAGAAGGAAAATGGTAATGGCTAACTTAAGCTGTTGGCTAAATAGTTCCGCCGAGCAATTACCGTGGAAAACTGGGGTACGGGATGGCTGAGAACGGCGGACGTTACCGGAGTATCAGTCCATGAAGAGGAGTGACTTTAGGGACCCGGAAGACTTTTTAGAATAGGCGAAGACCATCTCCAATGCGATGGACTTGGCGAAACTTGTATTCCCACCATTGGCACTTTTTCTTTTCTTTTTCATGCATGCAGAGTGGAGTAAAAACAACCAAAAGTGATGAATACTTCCGATAAGGGATATTGATTCGTCCCAGTGCTGAAGCTAAGATCACCAATTCTATAGCCATTTCACCCACTTCCAAGTGCCGGCTCACACAATCTGATATCAAGAGATCACTTTCTCCTTTCCAGTTCGTCAGTTTGTTCGGATATCATCTTTCACAGCGGCCTCCAATACCTTTTTTTCTTTCTTTTTCTCTCTCCTGCTATCATATTCCGACAAGCTGCACTGTCGGCCGCATTACAGTTTGCATACCAGCACCGTATCCTTCCCCTTCTTGCGCCTGCCTCAACCGCTACACGACCAATCACTGGATCCCTGGGCAATTGATCTTTTTTATCTTATTCTCCTTGGATGCACACGGAGATTCTCTTTTTCCCTATCCGCCCTTTGCATACCGGTATGGTGGCGGCAACGAATTGCTGTAATTTTTTTAATTCTTTTGTTCGGCGCTTGACACGCTGTTCTGTCTGATCACTACACCCTTCCTTGAAACTCGAGAAAAAAAAAGGATAATATCAGAAAACGAGCAAAACAAAAAAAAAAACGAAAAATAAAATAAAAAATAAAAGAAAAACATAGAAAAAAACAAAAAACAAAACAAAGATGCATTCATCGGACTGATCTGGGTCTTTCTTAACTTATTGTAGACTTTTTTTTATATGATGTTTTGCGTCAGGGCAGCTGTGCACTATCAGTCATTCATCCACTCACCCACTCACTCACCCCTGGAATATTTGCCCAGCAACTTTGCTTGGTCTGGTCTCGTGGGTGTCTTGGAAGAACCAGGTGCCTGCTCTCATCATCCAACGGAGCTTCCTTGACCTGACTACAACCCTCCACCACCACCATCCCTTCCGCATTACCCAGCCCACCACACACTAAGGTCTCGAGCCCGCCCACCAGAGGCAAAATTCATTTTCACCCGTATTGCGTTCCTTCCACATCAACCGCCGGCAGCCGTGGGCCTGCAGTAGTCCTGGACCCGTCAAAGATTGAAGAACACGGCTGTCCGCCAGCCCCACCGTCGTCACCATTCCTCCTACATCTTCTTCCACGCGCCAGGTCGATATACCCCTCCGTTCCCTAGCCTCTCGACCATCCTCTTCGTCGGACCAACACACCGAATCTCTCCTCCCTCCAAGCTCTTCACATCATAACCCTCCCCACGGCCACTCTTCATCCCCTCGATCATCCATCGACTCAGAGGATTCTGGCTTCTCCTGGAGCGATACCGGTGACTTAGCTGAACAACTTGGGGAGGAGGATCCCTTATCCATTAGACTTCAGGAAACCCTCGACGACGAACTCCTCAGCGGCCCATCCTTTAACACTCGTTTCTCTCACCGCCGCTCTGGCTCGCGAAGGGTACGTCATCACCGACGTCGGTCTTCAGCCTCACAGTCATCTCACCACGGCGGACACCGTCGACAAGAGATCCATATACCTACCCCGGGACCCAGGAAAGTATCGGCGGCAGAAAAAGCTTTGGTGTACATCATCATGTGTGGTCGTAATGGCAGCTCCGTGCATGGGCTCACGGGGAAGCCCTTACTGTAATTATCCCATCTTTCCCAGCCATGCACAAACTAACGTTATGGTAGTTATTTCACGAGTATTTTCGTAAGTTTGGGGGTGTTTTTGTTCGGCTATGACCAAGGAGTCATGTCTGGGATCATCACGTACGAGAATACCCCTTGGGCCCCTTATCAGACAAGGTACTAATTTCATTTTCTATAGCGGCCCTTATTTTAAGGATTATTTCAATCAGCCCACCAGGGCCCAGATAGGGACTATGGTAGCTATCTTGGAAGTCGGAGCATTTGTATCATCCCTAATTGTAGGCCGAGTCGGAGATATCATTGGAAGGCGAAAAACTATTTTCTATGGAGCTATTATCTTTGTTACTGGAGGCGCTCTACAAACTTTTACTACTGGAATGGGATCTTTAATCCTTGGCCGTATCATTGCTGGTGTTGGTGTTGGTGCACTTTCAACCATCGTTCCGGTTTATCAATCTGAAATCTCGCCCCCACATAACCGAGGCCAACTCGCATGTATCGAATTCACGGGTAACATCGTGGGATATGCATCAAGTGTCTGGGTAGACTACTTTTGTAGTTTTATCGAGAGTAACTACTCCTGGAGGCTCCCACTTTTTATGCAATGTATTATGGGTACTTTGCTCGCGGTCGGCTCCCTTGTCATCTCCGAATCTCCAAGGTAACACGAAGTGTCATCTCCCTTTTCGCCCTCGTGACTAACAAATTATCTGTAGATGGCTCCTTGATAATGACCATGACGAAGAAGGGATGGTTGTCTTGGCAAATCTTCATGGTGGCGGCGATATCCACAACGAGCGTGCGAGGGACGAGTTCCGCGAAATCAAGGGGAATGTTCTTATGATGCGCGATGAAGGCGAACGAGGTTACACCGAGATGTGGAATAGGTACAAAAAGCGCCTCTTGATTGCCATGTCGTCCCAAGCATTCGCTCAGTTGAATGGCATCAATGTTATCTCGTACTACGTGAGTTGCTCCACACACCGGTTTATGTCCTTCGCTAACCAGGATAGGCCCCCATGGTTTTTGAGCAAGCCGGATGGGTCGGCCGCGACGCTATTCTTATGACCGGAATCAATGGAATCGTCTATGTCCTCAGCACTATCCCCCCATGGTATCTTATGGACAAGTGGGGTCGTCGCCCTATCTTGCTTTCTGGAGCTATCATCATGTCCCTCGCACTCTCAGCGATTTCGTACTTCATTTACATTGATGTCCATTACACTCCACGGATGGTGGTTATATTTGTCATTATTTACAACGCATTTTTCGGATACTCATGGGGACCTGTTCCATGGTAAGTTTCGAGTTCGCTCCTCTTGCTACCTTTTGATCCTAATTACGAGTAGGCTATACCCCCCGGAGATCATGCCCCTCAGCATCAGAGCTAAGGGAGCTTCGCTTTCGACTGCGACCAACTGGGCATTCAACTGGTTGGTAGGAGAGATGACACCAATTCTACAGGACTGGATCAAGTGGCGCCTCTATCTGGTGCATGCGTTCTTCTGCGCCGTTAGTTTCGTTCTTGGTGCGTTAATCTAACGATCAATTTTTCTCTTGTGACTCAAAGCATGTGCTGATTCCATAAACAGTATACTTTGTTTATCCTGAGACCAAGGGCGTCCAACTCGAAGATATGGACGCTATCTTTGGCGACCAAACCGCTGCACCAACGCCCGCTACTGCGCGGCAGTCGCTCCTTCATCCCAGTCGCAGTGGTAGTCCGGTTCCTTCGCTCGATCTCGGAAGTGCTGATTCAAAGAAATCGAGATCAGCGGGCCGATTAGAGAACCGAGGAATCACTGGATGGTTCAGCGGATTGTTTGCAAAATCAGAATACGAGGCTGGAGGAAACTATAGAAGGTTGGATGAAGGAGATGAGGTTTAGATAAATTGGCTGGAGTTTTTTAAGATTTGTTTTATTCTCTATTTTTATATTTTCTCACATTCAACTTCATCAATTCTATTCATCTTTAGTTTGTTCAATTTTCACTTGGCCTAGTATTCCCCCTCCTGTTGGGCTGTCACATTCGGTATTCACACTATTTTCAGGGTTTTGTCAGGATTCATCGTTAGTATTTGGAGTGTCTTTGTTTTTCATCTCCCACTTCACCCCTACCCCTACCCCCGCCCCCGCTGTTTTTTTTTTCTTTTTTTCTTTGCTCTCCTCGCTGCTTTGTCTTTGGACGCTGTCCGGGAGCGTGATTAGAGGTTTTCCTTCTTGTGCCCCTGTGGCCAAAAAAAAAGGTGGTAGAAGTGCATGGTCTACTTGGTATGTAACTTTTTGAGCTTGGGTTGTTTTTTTTATCAAAGTGGAGAGAGATCGGGAATGCCTTTTGTATGTTTTATATTAAGCTACCATTGAATTAGTTGTCCAAACGTTATTGTCAAGCCCGCAGTGAATGTCCCGACAAGTTAGCCGATCATACGGCCTTGGCAAGCCGAGGCAGGTCCTTCCGACCCGTCAACGAAGATACCCGAGTGATGAGTGATGACCGCCGGTTATCCTGCATGATGGTGAGCATTGGCCTTTTGAAGCTGAGGCCTTGGAGACTATCAGAAAAGGGGGCTTATCTCATTCCCTGGACGAAACCTAACCTCTGACTTCCCCTTACTAACTAGCTACGATACGCAAGGGCCTGCAAGTCTCATCACTTGTGTCTCACCCGGGAGATTAGAGAGCGCGAGGTGGTTATAAAATCTCCCGATATCCACCCCTTCCCTTTTTACTGTGTCCCATTCCACCGCTCCCCTATAAGCGTCGTCGTCGTCGTCCTCCTCCGGGCACCAAATAACCCACCGCAATGGCCAAAAACCAGCAGCACCGCTCGTCACCACCGGGATTACCCCCCCTCTTAACCCTCCCCCCCGAACTCCTCCTCACAATCGCTGAGCTCCTCCCGCTAAGGCACCAATCGCGCCTGCTGCGCGTCAACATCCGCCTGGCAAACGTGCTGACCCCTCTACTAAACTCGGCCGCGAACCAGACCGCTCAGGCCGGCGGCATGCCGCTGCTGCACTGGGCCGTCCTCCACAACGACGTCCGCCTCATACGACTCCTGCTCGCAAACGGCGTCGCGGACGTCGCGTACCCGGGTTACTGCAAGTACACTGCATTACACCTCGCTGTCGCGCACGGCGGCGTCGGTGTCGTGAGGGTTTTGCTTGAGGGAGAGAATGGCAAAAGTGTTCGCGGGGTTAGAGACTGCTGTGGGAGGACGCCGTTGGGGATTGCTATGAGGGGGGGTGTCGGGGAGGTTGTTGAAATGTTAAGGGGGAAGGGGGAGGGCGAGGGCGAGGGGGAGGTGTGAGGTTCGAGGAGAAGTGTTGAGCGGGG